>Ga0181537_10000689_pt1 | contig 31446 bp, 23 predicted proteins | sample PEATcosm2014_Bin_39_FD_119765 | JGI IMG/M metagenome (GOLD analysis project Ga0181537, IMG submission 119765) | Peatland microbial communities from MTU Mesocosm Facility, Houghton, MI, USA - PEATcosm2014_Bin23_10_metaG | ecosystem: Environmental > Terrestrial > Soil > Wetlands > Peat | place... | reverse complement strand
CTCGCTGCGCTCGGAATGACCCTTCAAGAAAAACCACGGCAAGAGCAAGAGCAACAGCAGAGCAAGAGCAACGGCAGAGCAAGAGCAACAGCAGAGCAAGAGCAACGGCAGAGCAAGAGCAACAGCAGAGCAAGAGCAACGGCAGAGTCAAAGGCCCCACCCTAGCCAACTGCGGGCCAGGATGGGGCACCTTCGTGGTTTGTTTCTGTTGCCGTGTTCTTAGTGGCGGAAGTGGCGGACTCCGGTGAGGACCATGGCGAGGTTGAGGCGGTTGGCGGTGTCGATGACCTCCTGGTCGCGGACGGAGCCTCCGGGCTGGATGATGGCGGTGGCTCCGGCCTGGGCGATGACCTCGACGCCATCGGGGAAGGGGAAGAAGGCGTCGCTGGCGGCGACGGTTCCGCTCAGGGGCAGGACGGCTTTTGCGGCGCCGATGCGGGCGGAGTCAACACGGCTCATCTGCCCTGCGCCGACGCCGACGCTCTGGCCGTCGCGGGCGTAGAGGATGGCGTTGGACTTGACGTGCTTGCAGACCTTCCAGGCAAAGAGCATGGCGCGCATCTCTTCAGCAGTGGGCTGCCGGAGGCTGACGACCTTGAGGTCGCCTTCGGTGAGGGGATAATCGTCGTTATCCTGCACGAGAACTCCGCCGGAGACGTTCTTGAGCACCCACTTCTGCTTGAGGTTGGCGATCTCGACGAGGCGGAGGTTCTTCTTCTTGGCGAAGAGCTCGCGGGCTTCGGAGGTGAAGCCGGGGGCGGCGATGGCCTCGACGAAGAGCTTTGCCATCTGCTCGGCGGCTTCTCCGTCGATGACGCCGTTGACGCCGATGACGCCTCCGAAGGCGGAGACGGGATCGCACTCAAGGGCGCGGACGTAAGCCTCGCGGAGATTGGCTCCGGTGGCGGTGCCGCAGGGATTGGTGTGCTTGATGATGGCGCAGACGGGCTCGGCGAACTCCTGGGCGAGATCCCATGCGGCCTGGAGATCGACGATGTTGTTGTAGCTGAGCTCCTTGCCTTGGAGCTGCTTGCCGTTGGCGACGCCGAGGCCGGTGCCGTCGGAGTAGAGCGCGGCCTTCTGGTGCGGGTTCTCGCCGTAGCGGAGATCGAAAGCCTTGTGGAAGTGGAGGCGGAGCGTCTCCGGGAAGCTGGCGCTCTGGCCAAGCTGGGCGATGTCAAAGCGGGATGCGTCGTCGATGGTGATTTCGGCGAGGGCGTTGGCGATGGCCGTATCGTAGGCGGCGGTGGTGGCAAAGGCCTTCTGGGCGAGCGTCCACTTGGTCTTGAGGGAGAGCTCGCCGGAGTTTTGTTCGAGTTCGGCGGCGATGGCCTCGTAGTCTGCGACGGAGGTGACGATGGCGACGTCCTGGAAGTTCTTGGCGGCGGAGCGGACCATGGAGGGACCGCCGATGTCGATGTTCTCGATGATCTCCTCGAAGTGAACGCCGGGTTTGGTGGCGGTCTTTTCGAAGGCGTAGAGATTCACCACCAACATGTCGATGGGTTCGATGCCATGTTCCTTGACGGCGGCGACGTGGGAGGAGTTGGAGCGGATGTGGAGGATGCCTCCGTGAACCTTGGGGTGGAGTGTCTTGACGCGTCCGTCGAGCATCTCGGGGAAGCCGGTGAGGTCGCTGATATCGCGGACGGCGAGGCCGGAGTCGCGCAGAGTGCGGGCCGTGCCGCCGGTGGAGATCAACTCGACGCCCTGGGCGGCGAGTCGGCGGGCAAATTCGACGAGCCCTGATTTATCGGTGACGCTGAGGATCGCGCGTTTGATTTTCGACATAATTCCTCGCTGGAAAAAGGATGCCTTCCGGACGGTCCGGGAGGGAGTGCCGCTTAGGGCGAATGTTTGCGATTGCCGTGCGCGTGGGAGCCGGGTGGAGGCCAACAAAGGGATCGCGCTCCGGCTACCGCGGCGCTAGAAGTCTTTGCGGGCGCGCGCCTTGAGCTGCACCTGCCCGGCTTTCACTACTACAGTGTACTCGACGGCCTGGCAATTGAACTGGGAGCGAATCTGCTGCGACTTGTTCTGCACGAAGGCGGCGAAGGAATCGAAGGCTCCGAGGGGCTGGCCGACGGCTTCGCGAGCGCGCACGACGGCCTCATAGAGGGCGACGACCTCGATGACGTCGCTGGTGAAGATGAGGAAGCTCTCGGGCTCGGGGTCGCCGGGGGCGGGGGCTTGCGGGCCGGATTTCTGTTCGAGGTGTCCGAAGCCTCCCACGCCGAGCAGGGTGTCTTCCGGACGGCGGTAGCCTTCGTCCTTGATTCTGTTCTTGCGGCGCCAGAGATCGCTGAAGACGGAGTATCGCTGGGCTACGGCATTGAGGCGAAAGCGTTGCGGAAATGTGAGACGGGAGTTCTCGAGGTTGCGCCGGATGAGGGACTGGACGCGCGACTCGGTATCCACCGGAGGCTTCTTGGCGCCTCCGGCGAAATAGATGTCGAACTCGATCTTGAGGCGGCGGAAGGTGTCCTCCAGCAGCACCAGCTCTTCGTCAATCGTCACATGTACACGCGATAGCAGCCATGGAATGAACAGATTAGGACGCGGCGCTATTGTTTCGGAATATAGCACACGCGGAGCCCGGCGGCTTGATGTCGAAATATGGACATCTGGAGGCGCGAGCGCGGGCCGCAGGGTCAGGGACTTCCGCGGAGAAATAGTCTGCACCACATACGTCGATTCAGGGCCTAGAGCGCATCCAACGCTGGTATGTTCCGTGGGGATAAGATTCGTGTTGCCATTGCCGACGATCACGCGGTTTTGCGTGAGTCGTTACGGGCGCTGCTCTCCTCGCACGATGACTTTGAGGTTGTAGGCACCGCGAGAGACGGCACGGAAGCGCTGGACCTGGTGGAAAAAGAGCATCCGGATGTATTGGTGCTTGACCTGTTCATGCCGGGAACGGATGGCTTCGAGGTGCTGCGGCAGTTGGACCATGCCAGCTCGGGAGTTGCGAGCGTGGTGCTGACCGGCTCGGAGAGCCAGCCCGATTACGTGCAGGTGGTTCGACTGGGGGCGCGCGGACTGGTGCTGAAGGGCGAGACGCCGGAGAAGCTGTTTGCGGCCATCCGGACGGTGGCGGACGGAGAGCTGGCGTTCAGCGATGACGTGGCGCAGGGAGTGTTGCTGGCGATGTCCGTGGAGACTCACCAGGAACGCGCAACCAACCTGCACCGGCTCAGCGACCGCGAAAAACAGATTGCCTTCCTGGTGGCGCGAGGGATGAAAAACAAGGACATCGCGGGCCAGTTGACGATCAGCGAAAACACGGTGAAACGGCACCTGCAGAGCATCTTCAGCAAGACCGGCGCGAAAGACAGGCTGGAGCTGGCCGTCATCGCGCTGACAGAAACCTCGAACGCAGCCTAAGTCGGCAAGAGAGAGCCGTGCCATTCCAGGCCGGGCTGTGCGCTCCGAAGTGACTGCGATTGCGCTGCCGTGGGCTATCGTCCGCGCGGGTTAGCGTCCGGTAGAAACCGCCATCTTCTTTACCATCGCCAGTACCAGCTTGCGGTCGCTGTCATTCAGATTGCTGGAATAGCGCCGGATCTGGGAGAGGAAACGCACCTCTTCCTCGCTGAGCTGCGGCAGAGTCTTGCCGTTTGAGCCGTTCTCGGATGGATTCTCCGCAAAAAAGTGACCGAGGGGGATTTCCAGGGAGCCGGCGATCTTAGCCAGAGTGTCGAGTGAAGGAACGGTGTGGCCGTTCTCGACACGAGATAGGTAGCAGCGCAAGAGTCCTGTGCGCTTCTCGATGTCTCCCTGCGACATGCCCTTCTGGAGCCGGAAATTTCGAATCGTTTCGCCAATATTCATGAGTTCGCTATTTTCTGACGCGCAAACCGGCGCGAAAACTGCCGTAGTATGGGGGAGCTTGCATGGTAACCAGTGTGCAAACCTGCGCGCAAGCAAATTCTCATAAAGTTAATGGCCGTCACAGCGCTATGTGATGGAACTCCGAAGAGGCGGATTACCGTCGCTCAGGGGAGTTCACAGAGCAATTGAGCAACGTGAGAGTGGCCTAAATGACCGCAAGCAGTCATCTAACCCAAGTATGGCTCACACTCCAGGGTTACGCAGAATCGCAGCGGCTTGGTTTTCGACTTTTGCTTTGTGCTGCGCCTCCTCCGGAGGCTATGCACAGCAGGCTGCCCAACCGGCGACTGCGATGACCGCCGAAACCAGGGCCGCCGCCGAACTGCCCGATGCGCCAACGCCGCAGCAGGCGCCTTCCGGAGCCGGGCAGCAGCCTGCAACGCCGCAATGGCAGGAGGGGCAACAGACGAAGCGCATCCTGGGGATTGTGCCGAATTTCCGCTCGGTGAGCGTGAACGTTCACCTGCCGGCGCAGAGTCCACGGGAAAAGTTTACGGGCTTTGCACAAGACAGCTTCGACTACTCTTCATTCATCTTTGTCGGCCTGCTGTCAGGAGTTTCGCAGTTGCAGGGCTCGAGCCCGGAGTTTCATACAGGCCCTCCGGCGTATGCGCGGTACTACTGGCACACCTTTGCAGACCAGACGGACGAGAACCTGTGGGTTGAGTTTCTGTTGCCGGTGGCGCTGCGGCAGGATCCGCGCTACTACACGTTGGGGAGTCACAGCGGAAACAAGCATCACGGGATTGCGGAGCGCGCCGGGTATGCGTTCTCGCGGATACTGGTGACGCGTACGGATTCCGGCGGAAGCGCCTTCAACTTCAGCGAAGTTGTGGGGGCCGGGGCAGCGTCGGGGATTTCGAATCTGTACTATCCAAGTTCGAACCGCACATGGACGAAGACCGGACAGAGATGGGCGCTGAATATCGGCCTGGATGGAGCAACGTTCGTCTTCAAGGAATTCTGGCCGGACATCAACCGGGCGATTTTTCACATGAAGTAGCACGGACGCAGCGACGCGGCGGAGAGGCTCCGCAGCGTCATCGTGATGGGGACGGGTAGCTACTCGGCGAGACGGATTGCGGAGTAGAGGCGCTCGGCGATGCCGATGATCGAGAGCGCGACCATGATGTGCACCACCTGAATGACTCGCATGGTGTGGAAGGTGAGCGGAAGCTGCATGAATCCAATCACCGGCAGCAGAAAGGCGCCAACGACTCCGAGGATTCCGGGGAGGACTGCCTTTTTGGTCAGCGCGATAACAGAGAGGACAAAGACCGCGATGGAGACCAGGAAGCCGAGGCCAATGTGCGCCTGAAGCAGCTGCTGGCGCTCGGCCCACAAGAGTGCTCCGAGGATGATGGAAGCAAGACCGAGGATGCGAACCAGCATGATGAGAGCTCTGGACAAGTCAAGACTCCTTGAGGAAGATGGTGAAACTGGATTCTACTCCGCTTAGATTCGGCGGGAGGGAATTCGACTCTGCGGGAAAAGGAAACGCCAGCCGATTGGGCTGGCGTTTTGTTGGTTGGGCGCTGCTAGAACTGCAAGCGCAAAGCGAGTTGGAGAACGCGCGGGCCGCCTCCGCCGAGTCCGGGATTTCCCTGGGCCACGTCGGGGGTCTGGCTGAACTTGCCGAAGGATGAAGAGCCGAAGCTGCCGCCGGGAAGCGCAAAGTTGGGGTGATTGAAGAGATTGAAGAACTCGGCGCGGAGCTGGGCGTTGAGCTTGTCTCCGAACTTTGTTGTCTTCTCGACGGAGAAGTCCGTGTTTACGAACTTGGGCCCGAAGATTGCGTTGCGTCCGAGGTTGCCAAAGGTTCCATTGTCAGGCTGGGCAAAGGCGTTGGGATTCAAGTAACCGGTGGTTGGGTTCCAGTGGGCAATGATCGGATTGATGCCAGGAAGCAGGTTGGGACGCTGGTTGTAATGGTTGTAGCGACCGCTGTTGTCGTAGGAATTTTCGATGGGGATGGGGCGTCCGGTTTGCAGGGTGACGATGGAGCCGAGCTGCCAGCCGCTGTGCAGCCAGGCGGGACCGAAGGCGAAGCTGGGAATGGCGTAGTTGGCGGCGGCGGTGAAGCGCTGGCGCGTGTCAAAGGTGGAGGACGCGCGCTCGGCGTGCAGGTTGTAGGAATCCTGCGGGAGCGTGGCTCCGGGGGTGAACTCGATGGCGTCAGAGGCGTCATCGATGGACTTGCTCCAGGTGTAGTTGGCAAAGCCGGTGAGGCCATGGAAGCCGCGCGCCTTCAGGGTGGCCTGCAAGCCGTGGTAGAGGGAGCCCGCATTGGTGGCGAGAGTGTCCATGGAAAGATAGTTCTGGTCGGGGAAGTTGCCGTTCGCGTCGGTCTGGTTGACGTCGTAAACGCGCGCGAGGTGGGTTCCCTTGGAGCCGACGTATCCGACTTCGAGGGAGGCGGCGCTGGTGATGGAGCGCTGAACGTTGAGGTTCCAGCTCTGCACGTAGGGCACAGTGAAGTTTCGCGAGGTCACGAAAATGTCATAGGGACCACTGGTGACGGGGCTGAACGCGGGTCCGCCTCCGGCGGTGGACCAGGCGGTGGAGTCAAAACTGAGCGGCAGGACGGGCTTGGGGCCGATGGGGTTGGTGGTGATTCCGGCGACGTTGGTGTAGTTGGTGGTGATGACGTCCTGCGGGATGTAGTCGTAGTAGAGGCCGTATCCGGCGTGAAGCACGAAGCCGGGACGAGGCTGCCACGCGAGTCCGATGCGGGGCGAGAAGTTGGTGAGCTTGCGGCTCCACGCGCTGTTGACGCCGCCGCTGCCGACCATGTGCAGGAGTCCATCCGGGCCGAGATTGGAGAGCAGGTTGTCCTTCTCCGAGAGCGGGCCAAAGTACTCCCAGCGCACGCCGAGATTGAGAGTGAGTTTACGGGCGGCCTTGAAGTCATCCTGCACGAAAAGGGATGCGCCATTGTTGAAGGTTGTGCGCTGGGTGTTGCCGGCGTAAGCGGAGGTGTAGAAGTCTCCGATGAAGAGGCTGTAGATGGCGTCGACGACGGGATCGCCGGTGTAGGTGTTGCCTTGAATGTCGAGGAGACCGCGCTCGAGATTGTCATTGAACGAGCTGATGGAGATGCGGCGGAACTCGCCGCCGAACTTGAGGATGTGACGATTGCGGGTCCAGGTGAAGGCGTCGAGGAACTGGAAGGTCTGGCTGGTACGGCCACGCGGAATGCTGTAGGCGGAGGCTCCGAGGTTTTCCAGGTTGCCGTTGAAGTCGATCTCCGGAAGGCCGAACTTGCCGGTGCCCATGTTTAATCCGAGGGTGGCGGGATCGACGTTGGCGTCAGCGGCGGTGAAGCTTGTGGTGTAGCGGGTATAACCGAAGCGGAGTTCGTTGAGCTTATTGGCAGAGAAGGTGGACAGGAGGCTGGCGGAGACGACCTGGACGCGGGTGGGCGAAAGCTGCGCGAAATCCGAGAGGCGCGAGCCTCCACCGTAGGTGGTTCCGCCGAGGGGATAGCGCTGGTTTCCGCCGCTGTAGGCGTAGCGTCCCGTCAGAGTTTCATGGTCGCTGAACTGGTGATCGACTTTGACGATTGCGCTGTTGAGGTCGTTCTTGTCAGGCACGGCGACGGCGGCTGTGCCGTTTCCGGTTACGGGATCGATGGCGGTAGCCGTTGGGTAGTACTTTGCCAGCAGGTTCACCAGGTTCTGGTTGACCGTGGAAGGGCCAGCGTAGTTCTCCGCCGCGGTGATCTGCGCCGGGGTGGGAACGCCGAGAAGGAAGTCGCTGGAGACGCGCTCGCGCTGACCTTCATAGGCTCCGAAGAAAAAGGTGCGGTTCTTTACGATAGGACCGCCGAGTGACGCGCCAAACTGATTGTTCTTGAAGGGACTGTGCGGATTGCTGGAGCCATCAGGATTGGTGACCGTGTTGAAGTAGTTGCGGGCGTCGAGGGCGGAGTTGCGCAGATATTCAAAGAGCGCGCCATGGAACTGATTGCCGCCGGACTTGGTGATGACGTTGACGGCAGCGCCGCTGTTGCGACCGTATTCGGCGGGCGCCTGGGTCTGGAGGTTGAACTCTTCGATGGCGTCGATGGGCAGCAGAGAGGAGGGCGCGCCGGTGATTCCGACCTGGTTGAGCGCCGAGTTGTTGAAGAAGGGATCGTTGTTGTCCGTGCCATCGAGGAGGTAATTGTTGGAGCGGTCGCGGTTGCCGTTGATGTTGAACTGCCCGAAGCCCTTCTCGCTTCCGGCGACTCCCGAGCCTTCGACGGTGACGCCAGGGGTGAGAGCGACGAGCTTGCCGAAGTCGCGGCCGTTGAGAGGAAGGTCGATGACGAGCTTGTTTTCGATGACCTGCGAGAGTGTGTCGCCGGTAGGATCCAGCAGAGACGAGGAGGCCTGCACTTCGACGGTCTGCTGGACCTGGGCGAGTTTGCCGAGGGTGAAATTGAGCGCAGTGTCTGCGCCAACATCCACCTTTGCGGCCAAGCGCACGGGCTCCATATTTGCGCTGGAGGCGGTTACCTCATAACTGCCGGCGGGGAGCTCGTTGATGGCATAGCTGCCGTCGGAGGCGCTGCTGGCGGCGCGGGTCTGCGATGTCTGGAGGTTCCTGGCGGAGACGGTTGCGGCAGCGATGGCCGCGCCGGAGGCGTCCCTTACCTGTCCGCGCAAGGAGCCGCGGAAACTCTGGGCGAGCGACGCCGCGGCAAAGCAGAAGAGCATGAAGAGTACCAGGGTTGCGGAACGAATCTTAGTCATCTTGTCACTTGCTCCTGAAAACGAAAAATCGAACAGTTTAACGGGGCTGCGCTTTTGACTGAATATCAAGCGTGGCAGGAACCTTGACGCTGAAGCGACGCTCGAAGCTGCCCTGATTCACGGCGAGTCCGAGGCGTCCGCGGGAATCGATGTAAAAGAGCGGCCGCCCAATGGGGACGTCGCTGAAAGTCTTGACGAAGGGAACCGCCATGGGCTCTCCGGCGAGGGTGAATTTTACAGTGTCCCCCAGCGCGTAGCCGAGTTTTGCGAAGTCCTCACGGGTGATGTTTGTGACGAGGTTTCCGAAGGGCCCGTCGGTGCCGATGACAGTTGCGGAGATGCCGTGAGCATCGAGTGCGGCCTTACGCACGGGCAGGCGCACGAGGGAGGTTACGTCCAGCGCCGGACCCACCTGGGAAGGATCGTCGCCGCGGGCGAGGTGTGCCCCGACGGGAGAGAAAATATCACGGCCATGGAAGGTTGACGACAGGGCGCTGCCGATCATCCACGCCGGGTTCTGAATCTGATAGGCGGCGTCGATGCCGTCCTGGTCCTCGACGAAGGTGAGCAGCCCGTTGTCCGGCAGGACGAAGTATTGGCCGCGCCGGGAGTGCGCGACAAGCGCCTTGCGAGTGCTGCCAACCGTGGGATCCACGACGGCGACGAAGACCGTGCCGGGAGGATAGTAGGGAGTTGTGCCGGCGAGGAAGCGGGCGGCATCCAGAATGTTGAACGGGGTCACGTCATGGGTCAGATCCACGATGCGAAGCTCCGGCGCGATGCCCAGCATAACCCCTTTGCAGATGGGAACGGAATCATCCACATGTCCGAAATCGGTCATGAACACGATGGTTTGGTGTTGCGCGGGAACGGCGGGCGCGGGCTGGGAGTAGGCGAAGCACGAAGACAAGGAAAGCCATGCAACGGTGAAGAGAGCCAGTTGGGAGACTCGAAGGCGCACGATCAGGAGATTCCTTTCGTTGTTACGCTCAATGAATAAGCGACTGCCATTCTGCATGCAGCGATCAACGCCCAGGTTGCACGAAAGCGTTGTGAATGAACTGATGCGCCGGTGGGGGAAATTCAGTCGGCTACGTCTACGCCGCGAGGTTCCGGGCTGCCATGGAGGCCCGACAGATTGGGCAGGAACGGTAACAGACTCGGGCGTGAATCACGTTTGTCATAAGCTGCACAAATTGACGACAGTGTTACTCACTTTAGTCTTTTGGCCCTGAGTTGTCGAGAGTTTGCGGGATTCGCGATACACTCGGCCATGCGCTTCCAGTGCCAGCCCGGATGCATACGCTGCTGCGAGCAGAAGGGTTTTGTCTACGTAACCCGCGAAGACATTGCACGCCTGGCCGGGCACCTGGGAATCACGCGGGCGGAGTTCAAGCGACGCTACCTCTGCGGCACGGCACCCTTGCTGCGCTTCCGCAAACAGCGGCACAAACAGTGTCCCTTCCTCCTTTCCAACGGCTGCTCGGTACACGAGGTGAAACCGCTGCAATGCAGCTCGTTCCCCTACTGGCCGGAGTTGCTGGACAAAGCCAGCGAACGGCGGGAGACCGCCAAGTATTGTCCGGGAATGAACCACGGCCCGTTGGTGAATATTGAACTCGCCCGCGAGGTTGCCGACAAAGTGCAGAGGGCCTTTCCGCTGCTTTACGACCGAAGCGAGGAATAGGGTCGGAGCGCCTTTCGGTTCCCGAAAATCAAAGTTGGCAGATCATCAGACCGATTCATTGAGCGGGCGAGCGGGAGTTGCACCACTGACGTGTGTGATGGCCAAGAACCGCTGGAAACAGTGTTAGCATCTACAAACAATTGTTGCCCCTATTCAGTGCTGGTTGTCATCTTTACCAAGTAGGTATTGATCCTGACGGAGGAGATTTGTGCTTGTCGCCATACTGAAAGAAGCGAGAGCGGACGAGACACGCGTGGCACTTACGCCGGATGCGGTGAAATCGCTTACGGGAAAAGGCGCGAAGGTTGTGGTTGAGAGCAGCGCCGGATTGCACTCCGGGGCGAGCGACGGGGACTACGAGGCCGCAGGCGCCAGCATCACGGGCAACCGGGCGGAGCTGCTGGCCACGGCCGACGTGGTTCCGGTGGTCAACGCGCTGCCTGAAGAAGACCAGGAAAAGCTGAAGAGCGGGAGCGTGATGATCGGCTTTCTGCGTCCGCTGGACGACCCGGCGGCGCTGAGTGCGGCGGTGAAGCGCGGCGTCACGCTGTTCTCAATGGAGCTGGTTCCGCGCATCACGCGGGCACAGTCGATGGATGCGCTGTCGTCAATGGCGACGGTGGCGGGCTACAAAGCGGTGATTGTGGCGGCAGATCATCTGCCGAAGCTGTTTCCGCTGCTGATGACGGCGGCGGGAACGATTCCTCCGGCGAAGGTGCTGGTGCTTGGCGCAGGCGTTGCGGGATTGCAGGCGATTGCCACGGCGCGCCGCCTGGGAGCTGTAGTGGAGGCCTACGACGTGCGGGCAGCCGCCGGCGAACAGGTGAAGTCACTGGGCGCGAAGTTCATTGAAGTGGACCTTGGAGGATTGCAGACGGAGGACAAGGGCGGCTATGCGAAGGAGTTGAGTCCCGAGGCGCTCGAACTGGGGCGGCAGGCGATTGCGAAGGCGGCAAAGACTGCCGACGTAGTGATCACGACGGCGCAGGTTCCGGGGCGGCGCGCGCCGCTGATGATTGCCACGGCAGCGGTGGAGGAGATGCGTCCGGGATCGATTATTTTCGATCTGGCGGCTCCGGCGGGAGGCAACTGCGAGGCGACCAAACCCGGCGAGACCATAGTGCATCACGGCGTGACCATCTTTGGCCCGGCCAACATTGTGGCGGAGATGCCGGTACATGCCAGCATGTTGTACTCGCGCAACGTGAGCAACTTTCTGCAATTAATTGTGAAGAACGGCGAAGTGGTGATCGACCGCGCGGACGAGATCATTGCGGGCTCATGCGTCGCTTTCGGCGGCGAGATTGTCAACGAAAGAGTGACAGCAGCATTGAAGGCTCGCTCGTAGCGGGTTGCGAATGGAGGAGATTGTGAATCCACTGTTCTTAATTGCCATGCAGGTCAGCCAGCCGACGGCGGCTGAAGCCATGGACCCCAAGGTTCTGATTGCTGCTTTATACGTCTTTGCACTGGCCGCGTTCCTGGGCTACCTGGTGATTTCCCGGGTTCCACCATTGCTGCACACGCCGCTGATGTCGGCCACGAACGCCATCTCCGGCATCTCGCTGGTCGGCTCGCTGGTGATCGCCGGGGCGTATGAGTTTGACTTCCACAAACTGATGGCCGGGGGCACGGGCGCGCATCCTTCCATGGCGACGTTGATGGGATTTGTCGCGGTGTTTACCGCAACGGTCAACGTGGTGAGCGGCTTTGGCCTGACGGACCGCATGTTGAGGATGTTCCGCCGGGACATTAAAGGCAAGGAGGCTCACAAGTAATGGCCCCCACGAGCGAGGCAGTGTATCAACTTGTGCAGTCCCCGAATTACATTCTTGAATTCACGTACCTGATCGCGTCCATTCTATTCATCTTCGGACTGAAAGGACTCAGTCATCCGGACACGGCGCGGCGAGGGATGTTCCTGGCCGAGGGCGGCATGGCCGCAGCCATTATCGGCACGCTGTTTCACCAGGACATCCACTTTTTCGGATGGATCATTACAGGGCTGATTCTCGGCTCGATGGTTGGCGCGGCCTTTGCCATCTGGGTTCCGATGACGGCAATGCCGCAGCGAACCGCGCTCTCGCACGCTTTTGGCGCGATTGCGGCGGCACTGGTCGGGATTGCAGAATTCACGATGCACGCCCACACCATGTCTCTGTTTACGCGCAGCGCTCTGGGGCTGGAGGTGGTGCTCGGCTCGCTGACGACCACAGGCTCGCTGATTGCATGCGGCAAGTTGCAGGGCGTGATCCGGGGAACGCCAGTACAGTTCAAGGGACAGCAGGCGCTCAATCTGCTGATCTTTGCAGGAATGCTGGGGTGCTTCGGCTATTCTCTCTACGATCCTTCGGCGACCTACTTCTTCTATGGCATGGTTACGCTCGGATTCCTGTTTGGCGTGATGCTGGTGATTCCGATTGGCTCGGCCGACATGCCGGTAGTGATGTCATTGTTGAACAGCTACGCGGGACTGGCGTCGGCCGCTACGGGATTTGTGCTGGGCAACAACATCCTGATCATTGCCGGAACACTGGATGGATTTTCCGGCTTCATTCTGTCGATCCTGATGTGCAAGGCGATGAACCGCTCGATCACCAATGTTCTGTTCGGAGGCTTCGGCGCGGTGCATCATGCGGCGGGCGCGGATGCGACGGGCGAGATGCGGGAGATCTCGCTGGAAGACGCAGCGGTGCGGCTGGCGTATGCCGGCAAGGTGGTGATCGTTCCGGGCTACGGACTGGCCACGGCGCAGGCTCAACACGCCGTGCGCGACCTGGCAAACGCACTGGAAGAGCGCGGAGTCACGGTGAAGTACGGCATCCACCCGGTGGCCGGACGCATGCCCGGACACATGAACGTGCTGCTGGCCGAGGCCAACGTTCCGTATGGCGATCTGTACGAGATGGAACAGATCAATCCTGAACTTGCCAGCACCGATGTCGCCGTGGTGGTAGGCGCCAACGACGTGGTGAATCCCGATGCGCGGGACAATCCCAATAGCCCGATCGCGGGAATGCCGATCATCGAGGTGGACAAGGCGAAGACGGTGATCGTTCTTAAGCGCGGACAGGGACGCGGCTTTTCCGGGCTGGAAAATCCGCTGTTCTTCAAGCCGAACACCAGCATGTTGTACGGAGATGCGAAGGCCACGCTGGCAAGGCTTGCACAGGAAGTTAAGAACGTCTAAGCGACCATTGCCGCAAACGAGCCCCCGGAAAAACTCCGGGGGTTTTGTTTTGCAGGTGAAGTGAGGGGGAGGATTTATCCCACCTGCACTGCCAGCATGGAGACCGAGCCACCATCGATGCCCTCGACGGGGAAGGTCAGAGCGTCGGCGGGAGTCTGCGTGCCGATGACGTAGAGCAGAGGAAGGTAGTGCTCGGGCGTGGGCACGGAGAGAAGAGCCTCCTTGCCCAGTCGGTGCTGATAGTCGAGCAAAGGCGCGGTGTCTGCGGCCAGGAGCAGATCGCGCACATGATGCTCGAAGGAGAGAGCCCATTCATAAGGCTTGGCGGCGGTGGGGGCTCCATCTTCGCCCCAGGCGTAGGCACGCAAGTTGTGGACGAGGTTGCCGCTGCCGAGGATGAGAATTCCCCCTTCGCGCAGCGGGGCAAGGCGGCGGCCGATTTCGTAGTGGAAGGCGGGAGGCTGAGTGGCGTCAATGCTGAGTTGCACCACCGGAACGTCGGCCTGCGGATAGACGTGGCAGAGGACAGACCAGGTTCCGTGATCGAGGCCCCAGCTGTCATCGCGACGAACGGGGAGGGGCGCAAGCAGGCTCTGGACGCGGGCGGCGAGCGCCTGGTCTCCGGGGGCGGGATACTGCACCTGGTAGAGCTCGTGCGGAAAGCCACCGAAATCGTGAATGGTGCGGGGCGCGGCGCTAATGGTTACAGCCGCGTCACGGATGTACCAGTGCGCCGAGATGCTGAGGATGGCCGTGGGGCGGGGAAGGCTTGCGCCGATGGCGGCCCAGCGCGCGGTGTAGGAGTTCTGCTGAAGGGCGATCATGGGATTGCCGTGACCGAAGAAAATGGATGGCATCAACGCGGACATTGCATCTCCTCTGTCTTCTATTCTCGCGCATCTTCCTGCGCATCGCTCGCGTAAGAGCCATATTGCGGCGCAGGCGGAGGCTTACACAGGCTGCGGTTGACAGTGAGTTACAAAACTCCTAGAGTCGTTGCATCGGCTTCAAGAAAATTGCTGCCTGGTGGAGTGAAGGATTTTCTTCTGCTCTGCGAGCGGCGGTTCCTTGGATTTGACGCCGTGTTCTTTGCCAATTCAGCGTTCGCGCGCCTGGGGCTCCCGCCCTGGGCAAGGGAAGCGGGTGAGAATCCCGCGCTGCCGCGCAACTGTAAGCCGGGGAGACTGGCCGCATCGCCACTGTGCAATTTGCATGGGAAGGCATGTGGTGCAAGAGTCCGAGAAGACCACCCCGGAGAGCCAGGAGACCGGCGCGAACACACCCACAACCCCTTTCGCGTGTGAGGGAGGATGTATGCGAGCTTTCCGCCTCGTAGTTTTCTGCTTGTTCGTTTTCTTATTTTCTACTTCTATTTTTGCCCTGGACCTGAAGGTTCATGTTGCCGATCCGTCGTCTTCCGCTGTGAGCGGCGCACGGGTGGCTGTCTATGCTGAAAATTCACGCCAGGCGCTGGCGCTGGCAGAGAGTGACGCGCAGGGTGTCGCTGCTTTCCATAATCTGAAGGCCGCGGCTGTGCGGGTTGAGGTGCTGGCTCCGGGCTTTGCTCCGCTGACGCTCGGGGTGACGAAGCCGGGCGACGTTACCGCGCAACTGAAGCTGGCTCCACAGTCGGAGACGGTGGTGGTTACGGCTTCGCCTTCTCCGCTGGAGGCCGGGCTGACGGGACTGAATGTTTCAACGCTGGATGCGGCAACGCTCGCGACGATGCAGCCGATTGCGGCCTCGGATGCGATTCGATTTCTGCCGGGAGTGATTCTGGCAGACTCGGGCAATCGTGGCGGGCAAACATCGCTGTTCGTGCGCGGCGGCAACTCGGATTACAACAAGGTTCTGGTGGACGGCGTACCGGTGGACGATCCGGGCGGGTATTTCGACTTCGGCACAACGTCGCTTGCCGGAGTGGATCGGCTGGAACTGCTGCGCGGTTCGGAGAGCGTGCTGTATGGCTCGGACGCGATGAGCAGCGTGCTGCAAATCAACTCGGCGATTGGGCACACGAAGGTTCCAGAGTTGCGTTTTGGCGGCGACGGGGGAAACTTCGGGACGGCGCATGGCTTTGCGTCCGTAGCCGGAGCGAACGGACGCTACGACTACAACCTTTTCGGCGATCAGTTTGCTTCAAACGGACAGGGCGCGAACGACGATTACGAGAACTCGACGCAAGGGGCAAACCTTGGAATGCAGATTGCGCCGAACGAATCGCTGCGGCTGCATGTGCGGCATAACGATTCGCGCTCAGGCGTGCCAGGCGAAACGACATTCCTGGGGCAGAGGGTATTTCCGGCTGCGACGGACGCATGGGCTCACCAGAACAACCTGCTGGCCGCGCTGGAGTTCAACCTGGTGGCTCCGGACAAGTGGCAGCACCAGCTGACGGTGTACAACTACAACCATCAGCGGCACGACACGGACCTTGGCACCGATGTAGCTGAATCGTGCTATCCGTATTGCGCCTTTGCCGCGGTGGCTGACATCAACCACTTTGGCGTTCGCTACAACGGTGAGGCCTGGGAATCAAAGCAGGCGAAGACGAGCTTTGGCTACGAGTTTGAAGATGAAAATGGCTTTGTTGGCGACCTGACGGTAGTTCCGCCCGTCAACCATGGGCTGCGGCTGAAACATAATCTCTACGGCGAGCAGCTTGTGGAACTGGGACGGCTGACGGCAATCGTTGGCGTTCGGTATATAAACACGGGAAGCCGTTTTCCGGGCGGCACTGCTTCCGGCGATGCAACCACCTACGACAATCGCTGGGTTCCACGCGCTTCGCTGACTTATCTGCTGGTGCGTGGCAACGGGTTGTTCACGGGAACGCGGCTGAAGGGCAGTTACAGCGAGGGCATCAAGGAGCCGAGCCTCGAACAGACGTTTGGATTGACCGGCTACGGGGTTTTTCCAAATCCAAATCTGAAGGCCGAGCAGGCCCGCAACCTGGAAGCGGGAGTGGAGCAAAAGTTCGGCTCGCGTTTTGAGGCGACGGCGACATATTTCAACACGCTCTACCGCAACCAGATCACCACGAACGGGAACTACAGCCAGTACATCAACCTCAACAAGTCGCTGGCGCACGGCGCGGAGTTGGACCTCAACGGCAGGGTCAACCAGTATCTCCAGTTGCAAGGATCGTACTTCTACACCTCGACGCAAATTCTGGCGTCGCCGCTGGGAAACTTTCCGGAGGCCGCCGGCGACCCGTTGCTGCTGCGTCCGAAGCATGCAGGGACGCTGCTGCTGGCTTATCACCGGCCACATTATGGCGCGACCCTGGGAGGCTCGTTCATCGGGCGCCGTCCTGACTCGGACTTTTTTGGGTTGGGCTACACGCATGCCGCGGGATATGCACGAGTGGACGCGGGCGGCTGGTACCAGTTTGAACGCCATTTGACGCTGTACGCCAATGCGGAAAACCTGCTGAACAGGCATTACGAGGAAGTGCTGGGTTATCCGGCACTGACGGCAACCTTCCGGGCAGGAATGCGCTTCCGCTTCGGCGGCGAGTAACGCACAGGATTACCGAAGACGCAGAGGCCGGTTTCCCCCACCGGCCTTTGTTGCGTTTGTGCGCAGGCGAGCCAACAGTTGGCGAGAGTTGCCGGGTGCGATAGGCTCGATGGAGAGCTGCAATCATAGACGGAGAGACTGATATGGAATTCACGGAATTATTGCGGGCGCGGCACTCGGTGCGCCGTTTTCTTCAGACGCCGGTGGCGGAGGAATTGGTTGAAAAAATTCTAGAGGCGGTGCGGACGGCTCCGTCGGCAGGAAACTTCCAGGCGTATGAGATTTACCTGGTGAGCGGCCAGGAGCGGATGCAGGCGCTGGCCGCGGCGACCTTCAACCACGACTGGATTGCCGAGGCTCCGATGGCGCTGGTGGTATGCACGAACGCCGCACGCTGCGAGTACGACGGCAAAGAACACTGGGCGCTCCAGGATGCCAGCATCGCGGCGACCTTGGCTCACCTGGAAATTGTGGAACTGGGACTGGCGACCTGCTGGGTGGGAGCGTTTCTTCCGGCGAAGGTTGCGGAGGCGCTTGCGGTGGCCGAGGGACACGTTCCGATGGCGGTTTTGCCGTTTGGATATGCGAACGAGGTTCCGCAGGAGAGCACACGGCGGACCGTGGCAGAGTTTGTACACAGACGCGAATAGGATTTGGCTGAAAAGCTGAAAACCGGAGGCTAGGCGCGGGTACGCAGTTCCGACTTGTAGTGCTGGATGCGCTGGCGCATTTCGTGGAGTTTGCTGACCTGCTCGGCGGCCAGGGGACGCTCGCATCCGAGTTGTTTTACCACCAGGGCGATCTTGGCGAAGTGCTCGACGGTTTCCATGTTCATATAGGCCGTCATGAGGTCAGAGCCGTAGGTGACGACTCCGTGGTTGGCCATGAGAACGGCGTCGTGGGTGGGAATATACGGCTCCAGGGCTTCGGAGAGCTCCGAGGTTCCAGGCGTTGCATAATGAGCGAGCGGAACGGTTCCGAGCGAAAGCAGGACTTCACTGATGAGAGCCTGATCGAGGGCGAGGCCGCAGGCGGCAAACCCAGTGGCGGTAGGCGGATGCGCATGAACGATGGCGTTGACGTCGGGGCGCATGCGGTAGATGGTCATGTGCATGCCAATTTCGCTGGTGACGTCGCGGAAGCCTGAGATTCTGCGGCCGTGCATGTCCACAATGAGAAGGTCTTCCGTGGACATCATGCCCTTGCTGATGCAGGTAGGGGTGATGAGGACCGAGACCTGGTTGAGACGCACGGAGATATTGCCGTCAGTGGCAGCAATAAGACCGCGCTCGTGCAACATCTTGCCGAAGCGCAGGATTTCGAGCCGGAATTCGTGGTCGCTCATTGCAAATTCAATCCAGTAGGAAATTACCCGCTTCCCGCATAGTACCGTAGCATCAGGCGCTTCGCTACCATTTCTGTGTAACATTTGGCCAATCCTTTCAAGCTCTATAATCACTTTTGTGCTTGTCTCCGACTTTGATTTCCTGCTTCCGCCGGAACTGATTGCGCAACACCCGCCGAGCGAGCGGGCCGCGTCGCGTTTACTGCATTTGAAGGGCGATGCGCTGCGAGACACGGTTTTCACCGAGTTTCCGCAACTCTTGCGCGCCACTGACCTGATGGTTTTCAACGATACGAGGGTGCTGCCGGCGCGGTTGTTCGGGCATCGCAGCGGAAGCCGGGCGCAACGGTTGAGTCCGGCAAATCCTGCCTCGCGCGAGTTTCTGCAAGGGCGGGTGGAAGTGCTGCTGACCAGAAGGATGCCGGGCGAGGAACAGATCTGGCAGGCGCTGGTGCGCCCGGGAAAAAAGATCATGCCCGGCGAGCATTTGTACTTCGGGGACGCCGCTCCGGCCACTGGCGCTGGGCTTGAGGCCGAAGTGCTGGCGCGGGGAGAGTTTGGCGAGCGCACCCTGCGCTTTTTGCCGGTGCCGGATTTCTTCGCGCGGCTGGAGGCGCTGGGGCATATTCCGCTGCCTCCGTATATCGACCGCGAGGACACGGCAGAGGATCGCACGCGCTACCAGACGGTTTTTGCGCGCGACCCCGGTTCGGTGGCGGCTCCCACGGCGGGACTGCACTTTACCGAGGAGATACTGGGAAGGCTGAAGGAAAAGGGCGTGGAGAGTGCGTCGGTCACGCTCCATGTAGGGCTGGGAACATTCTCGCCCATCCGCACGGAAGTGGTGGAAGAACACAAGATTCACACCGAGTGGTACCAGATTCCAGAAGAGACGGCGGAGAAGATCGCCCGCGCCAAGCGCGATGGGCGGCGCGTGGTGGCGATCGGCACGACGACGGTGCGGACGCTGGAGTACGCGGCGGGGAAGAGTCAGGGTCAAGAGCAGGAACAAGAGCAGGAACAAGAGCAAAACCAGGTACAAGAGCAGGAACAAGAACAAAGTCAACTACCCCACCCTAGCCAAAGGAAGGCTAGGATGGGGCACCCGGACTCGTCTGCGCCCCCCTCGATCACGGCGCAGAGTGGCGAGGCAAATATTTTTATCTATCCGGGGTACCGCTTCCGGGTGGTGGATGCCATGCTGACAAACTTCCACCTGCCAAAGAGCACGCTGCTGATGCTGGTGTCTGCCTTTGCCGGGCGCGAGAGGGTGCTGGCGGCGTATGAACACGCGGTACGCGAGGGGTACCGGTTCTTCAGCTACGGAGATTGCATGTTCCTGGAATAGGTGGGCGCGGGAAATCTGGGCTTCAAATTGGAAGCAGTGTGGCTCAATTTAATTGACTTGGCTTTCGACAAGTGGTGAGATCAAGCCCTAATTCTCATGTACGACGCACATCGCAGGGAGGCATTTGTATGGAGAACAAGTCCGGCGTAAGCCGAAGGGATTTTTTGTGGACGGTGGGAACGCTGTCCTCGATGGCGCTGCTGGGCGGCGGCACCGGCTTCGCTTTTGACGACAAGAAGCTGGCGGCGCAGGCCAACGCAGTGCGGTTGAGCGCGGCCTGGCTGCCCAAGGGCGATACGTCATACACGCTGTTTAAGAGAATGGTGGAGAAGGCCACGGATTTCTCGTGGCTGAAAAAGGGCGACCGCGTCCTGATCAAGCTGGCCTTGAACTCCGGCAACGCTTATCCTGCAACCTCCGATCCGTGGGCGCTCGATTGCCTGCTCAAGGTTTTGAAGGAGCATGGCGCGACCAAGGTCTTTGTTGGCGATCAATCGGGCGTTCGCAACGTGTTCTGGACGGCGCAGGGGCAGGTGCGCGGCACGTCGAGAGCGTTTGCACAGTCCTCCGGGCTGCTGGCCGTGATCGAAAAGAACGGAGCGACCCCGATCTTCTTCGAGGAGCGCGGCTACGGGGCCTACGTCGAGGCAGTTCCGGGGGGCGAACACCACTGGAAGCAGCCGATGATGATTACCTCGTTTGTGAACGAGGTGGATCACATCATCTACTTGCCGAGGCTGGGTTCGCATGGCTTCGCTGACCTTACGTCCGGGATGAAGATCAGCGTCGGGTTTCTGCGTGAGGACAGCCGCAAGGCGTTCCACCAGGGCGGCGAGAACTTCTATGCGATGTATGAAGAGATCAACGAAGTTCCGCAGATCAAGTCGCGGCTGAGGCTGGCCGTGACCTCTGGGCGCTCGGTGATGTCGTTGATTGGGCCGGACGCAGGGCACATTGTGGAGCCGGAGTCGGCGCCGATCTTTGCCTCGGAGAACCTGCTGGCGCATGAGATCTTCGCCTATGCCTTCCTGCAGTATGCGCGCGAGACGATGACGCCGAAAGACGTTGCCGACGCCGCTCTCGGCGGGAACCTGTGGGATGTCCAGAAGAACCGCACGGTCCGCAACCGGAACTTCCTGAAGTATGTTTGGAACCTGCCGGAGAGCGAAGTGCCGGAGCTGCCGGTCTTCCAGCCAGGCGACATTTACAAGCATCCGGCGATCCTGAATTACATCCGGCTCAACCGGCACCAGGACGTGAATTTCTCGGTGCTGGAACTCAACGAGAACACCGACATCAACGCGAAGCACTATATCCAGGGGCAGTTGAAGGTCTGAGGGTAGAGCGGATTCAGAGTGGCGCAGCCGGACTCAACGTCCGGCTGTTTGCTGTTTGCAGGGCGGCTTTTCGCAAGAATGCCGATTCCGCCTCAAACCTGAGTTCCCCTGATTTGGTAGCATCTGATCGTGCCCGCGAAGAAGAAATCCGTTGTCTCTGATGCCGTAACTGAAAGCAGCACTCCCACACTTCCTCCAATTGGCAAGGGGCGCGTCTTTCTTATCGATGCGTACTCGTTTGTCTTCCGCGCCTACCACGCGATGGCCCGTCAGCGCCCGATGTCGACGCGGACGGGGCTGCCGACGGCGGCTACGTTTGTGTTCGTCAACATGATCAACAAGCTGCGCAAGGACTTTTCGCCCGAGTACATTGCGGCGGTCTTCGACATGGGGCCGAGCTTCCGCGAGGAGCAGGCGCTGGCGATGCCGTCCCAAAAGAAGCGCGATAAGGAGACGGGCGAGATCGTGGAGGTGGCGTACGCGGGCTACAAGGCGAACCGCGCAGAGATGCCCGAGGATCTGCGCCAGCAGATGCCCTTCATCTATCGATCGCTGGAGGCCTACCGGATTCCGATCCTGGGGCGGGAAGGTTTTGAGGCCGACGATGTGATCGGGACGCTGGCGCGGCGGGCCTCCGAGGCAGGCTACGCGGTATACGTGGTGAGCAGCGACAAGGACATGCTGCAACTGGTGGACGGAAACGTCTGCGTGCTGAATCCTCCGAAGGACAATTTGATCTGCGATCCGGCGAAGGTGCAGGAATTGCTGGGCGTGAGGCCGGACCAGGTGATCGACCTGATGGCCCTGCGAGGCGACGCGGTTGACAACGTGCCTGGGGCACCAGGAATTGGCGACAAGGGATCGGTCGAGCTAATCCAGCAGTTTGAGACGCTCGACGCGCTGTTGGCGCGGGCTGACGAAGTGCAGAAGAAAACGTACCGCGAATCGCTGCAACAGAACCGCGAGATGATTCTGCTGAGCAAAGAGCTGGTGACAATTGATTGCAACGTGCCGATTCCGTTTGAACCGGAGGCGATGCGGGCGCAGGAGCCCGACGCGGTGGCGGCGCGGGAGCTGTTTGGAGAGCTGGAGTTCACGACCTTGCAGAAGGAGTTTCTCTCGTCCGGCGAGGCGGTGGGCGAAACGAAGTACGGTGAACTGACAGACTCGGCGCTGGAGGAGCTCGCTAAGTCGCCGACTCTGGCGGTTGCGCTGGCGGCGGCGGTGCGGCTGACGGGAGCCTCGGCAAGCGTCGTGGAAGTAGCTGCGGAAGAGGCCGCGCCAGAAGACGCGCCGGAGCAGGGGTCGCTGGCTCTGGGTGAACACGCGGCAGCGGGGGTGATTGCACAGAGCGTTGCGGCGCAGGAGGGTCAGCAGATAGCGCTTTCGGCGAAGGAATCTGAGAGTTACACGGCGGAACTTACGGGCGGGTATGCGGCTCGCATCGCGAAGATGCTGGCGGACAGAAAGCTGGTGAAGGCCGTACATGATGTGAAGTCCACGCTGCACGCGCTGAGGGATTCCGGGCTGGAGCTGGCCGGAGTTGAGCATGACACGATGCTGTACTCGTATCTGCTGGATCCGACCTACGGCGCCCACACGCTGCCCGAAGTTGCGTTACGGCGGCTGGGACTGAAACTCTCAGGCTCGCTGGCCGAGGCCGCCGACATAACTCTGCGGTTGGCCTCAACGCTGCGCGCGGAAGTGGAAGCCGAGGCGGAACTGGCGCGGCTCTACCGCGAGATCGACCTGCCGTTGGCGTCCGTGCTGTACGAGATGGAGCAGGCGGGGGTGCAGCTTGACAGCGAAGTGCTGACGGAAATGTCCGGCAAACTGGAAGGCGATATCCGGCGGCTGGAGCGCACGATCCACCAGATGGCGGGAGTAGAGTTCAACGTGAACTCTCCAAAGCAGCTTGGCGACGTGCTGTTTAACCGGCTGGGCCTGCCCAAGCCGTTCAAATCCGGCAAGGGCAAGACGATTTCAACGGCGCAGGATGTGCTGGAAGGACTGGCGGCCGAACATGAGATTGTGAAGCTGGTACTGGAGTTCCGGCAGATCACCAAGCTTAAATCGACATATATCGATTCATTGCCCCTGCTTGCCCGCAACGGACGTCTGCATACCAGCTTCAACCAGGCGGCGACGGCGACAGGCAGGCTGAGTTCGACCAATCCAAACCTGCAGAATATTCCGATCCGCACCGAACTGGGGCGGGAGATTCGCGCGGCGTTTGTGGCGGCTCCGGGAAAGCTGCTGGTGGGTGCGGATTACTCGCAGATTGAGTTGCGGCTGCTGGCTCACTACTCGCAGGATCCGCTGCTGCTGGAGGCTTATCGTACGGGAAAAGACATTCACACGCTGACCGCCGCGGAGGTCTTCGGCGTGCCGCCCATGCTGATCGACGCGGAACATCGCCGCCGGGCAAAGGCGGTGAACTTTGGCATCGTATATGGGCTCTCGCCATTTGGACTGGCACAGCAGTTGGGAATCGAGCAGAAGGAGGCCAAGCGCTTCATCGAAGCGTACTTTACGCGCTACGCGAAAGTCCGCGGCTTCATCGATGCAACGTTGGAGCAGGCGCGGCGTGATGGATTTGTCCGCAATCTATTTGGACGCAAGCGCCCGATCCCGGACCTGCTGAGCAAGAATCCGAATCTGCGCGGATTCGCCGAGCGCACGGCGGTCAACACTCCGCTGCAAGGCACGGCGGCGGACCTGATCAAGATCGCGATGCTGAAGTTGGACCGCGAAATCCGCGAACGCGGCTTGCAGGCGAAGATGCTGTTGCAGGTGCATGACGAACTGGTGCTGGAAGCGCCCGAGGCGGAGGTGGAGATCGTGAAGTCGCTGGTGAAGGAGTGCATGGAAGGCGCATACGCGCTGAGCGTTCCGATGGAGGTGGAAGTCAGCGTGGGCAAGAATTGGCGGGATATGGAGTAAGCGCCTCGGCGAGCGCAAACGAAAACGGGCAGAGCGATTGCGCTGCCCGTTTTCATTTGCGTCGAAGTTTAGAAATGCAAGCGCGCGCCGAGTTGGATCTCACGTTCACGGTAGATGGTGTTGGCGGCAGCCGTGGGAGTGTTGAAGTTGGAGTCGTACTCCAACGTGTTGTTGTAGACGGTGTAGTAAGTGTCGCTGCGGCTGGTGATGATCTGGTGATTGAAGAGGTTGAAAGCCTCGGCGAGAAGCTCCAGGCTGCGGCGTTCTCCAAAGTGGATGTGGCGGGCGAGGCGCAGATCGACGTTATAGAGATTGCCGTAGCGGAAGGTGTTGCGTCCGAGGAATGGCAGGCGGTCCTGGCCGCCGGTGCCCATGAATCCCAGGCATCCGGCGCAGGTTGCAATGGGTGCGTCACCGCCGATGTAGTCGCTGAAGGGTTTGCCGGTGGCGATGTGGACGATGGGCGCGATGGTCCAATGGTCGAGAGCGGCGTGCAGAACTCCGTGAGAGTGCCGGAAGGCGCGCGGCGACCAGTGAAGGCTTCCGGTAAAGCGATGACGAATGTCGTAGCTGGAGTTTCCGTAGTCAGGACGGGAGACGTAGTGGGCGACGCTGTCATAGAGATAGGTAAACGGCACTGGGCTGAGCGTGTTGTTGTAGGTGGTGAAGGTGGTTGAGTTCTGGTTGAAGTCCAGCGCGTGCGACCAGGTGTAGTTGAAGCGGAATCCCAGGCCGGAGCTGACATTGCGGTTGAACTGCACCACGAGCGCGTTGTAGGAGGCGTTCACGTTGGAGCGAATTTCGGTGATGGTCTGGAAGTTGGGATTGAGCCGCGCGGTGTAAACCGGAACGGTGAGAGTGTGCCCGTTATATGGCCCCGGCAGGCCGCTGTAGTAGTCAGAGGCGAAGCTGTAAGCCACGTTCTTGCGGCTGGCGGGGTCGAGGTTGATGTCGATAAAGTTCGGTAGTTCGCGTCCGAGGCTGAGCAGGTAACTGGCGGAGATTACGGTATTGCGCGTGACCTGGTGTTCGAGGATGAGGTCCGCCTGGTGAATCTGCGGATTCTGCATGTTGTGCGCAAAGACAGCGACGTTGCCGCCCTCGGCCGTGCTGTAAGGATCCAACGAGTTCACGGTGGGAAAGAGCGGTCCGTTCAGGCAGACATAGCAGGCGCGATAGCTGTAGCTGCGCTGCGCGGCCGAAGTGCCGGTGTTGGTGATCGCCGAGGAAATGGTGGAGTTGCTGATGCGCCCGTAGTAGATTCCGTAGCCACCGCGCAATGCCGTCTTGCCATTGCCCATTGGATCCCAGGCGAAGCCGAAGCGGGGGCCGTAGTTATTGGCGTCAGCGGGGAGCGATTTTGTGGCAGCGAGGAGAGGGTTGGGAATCTGCGCATTAGGCAGAGCCTCATATTCGTAGCGCAATCCGAAGTTGAGAGTGAGGCGGCGCATGGGGCGCCACTCGTCCTGAATGAAGAATGCGCTGTCAAAGGTATTGAAGGCGAAGGCGGCGGTTCCAAAGCCCTGATCGTAACTGCTGTATCCGCGGTACTGAGTGCCGGTGCTGTGCTGCCACTGGTAGAGATCGGCGAAGAAGTTATCGCGATAGTAATAGTTGTAGTTGCCGCCGACGGCATAGAGATTGTTCATCTCGTCATGGACGCGATTTGCGTCAATGCCTAACCTGAGGATGTGGCGGCCGTGCAACCAGTTTACAGTTTCCGCAATTTGGTTGCGGAATTCGTCGGGCAGGGCCTTGCGCGGCATGGTGTCCGGCGTGCCAAAGGTAAATCCTGAGGAGTCGGCGAGCACCGCGACGGAGGGGGCGAAGCCGCCGGGGCCGACAGGTTCTCCGGGGGCCGGGGACTGCGGCACCTGATACTCGAAGTCGCGGCCCCAGGAGTAGCGCAACTGGCTGGTGAGGTGGCTGCCGAAAACCGAGGTGAGCCGCGCGTTCAGCATATCCACCTTTACGCCGTCGAACCCGAAGCTGGCGATACCGCGCTGGACGACCGGCTCGCTCTGCACTCCGCCCGGCGAACTCCAGCGCACGCGGTTGTAGCTGAGACCGAGGGCATGATGCGGGCTGAGGTGATAGTCGAGCCTGGAAAAATAAATCTGATGGTCGGCGGTTCGCGGCACTGGTCCGAGCAGGCTATTGAGGTAGCTGATGCCGGAGTTGAAGGCGGCAATGGCGGCAGCGTCCGTGCTGTAGAGCGGCATGACGTTGCGGGTGAGCGTGTAGAGTTCGTCAGAGGTGCAAACCTGCACCAGAGCGCGATTTGCCACGCTCATCCCCTGATAATGCGATTTGATGACGCAGGGCCTGGCGAAAAGCCTGCTGGGATCGCCGGCGGCGGCGATGGCCGGGTAGTCGCGCCGCTGGAGGTCGGCGGTGACAAAGTAGAACAACTTGTTCTTGAGGATTGGACCGCCAACGGAGCCGCCGAACTGCTGACGGCGGTCGAGAGGCTTGGTCTTTTCGGTCGTCCAGTTGCCGCCGGCATCCTGCACGGGAACGACGGTGAAGGCGTTGGTTGCGCCGAGAGCGTTGTCACGGTCGTAGTAGAAAACCTGGCCATGGAAATGGTTTCCGCCGCTGCGGGTGACTGAGTTGATTGCCGAGCCGGCGGCACGGCCATATTCGGCGGAGAAGTTCGAGGTGTTCACCTGGAACTCGCGCACGGAAGCCTGGCTGATGACATAGCTGATGCGGGTGCGTCCGCGTTCCTCGCTGAAGAATGCCTGATTATTGTCAGCGCCATCGACGGTGCTGTTGTTCAGCAGGCCGCTGATGCCGCGAAAGCTGATGAGGCCGAAGTTGTCATCCAGGGTGGCGCCAGGCGTGAGCAGGGCAAAGTTCGACCAGCGGCGTCCGTTGATGGGCAGACTGTTGATGGCAGCGTCGTTAACGTTGCTGGCGAAATCGGGCTGGGAGGTATTGACTGCCGGGACCTCGTCGCGGACTTCGACAACTTCGGGCTTGCCGGCCACGGCGAATGCGATTTTGAGCTCGGTGATCCGCCCGATTTCGACCGTAACGCGCATGAGATGGAAGTCGGCGAAGCCGCTGCATACGGCCTTCACGGAGTAATTGCCGGGCTTAAGTTCGACAAAGCGGAACGTGCCATCCGGGTTGGTGCGAGTCTCCAGACGCTCTCCGGTGTCAGCGTTTTGCAGGGAGACTTGCGCCCCGGGGACAACGGCGCGATGCGCGTCCCAGGCTGAGCCGCCAATGGAGCCGGAGAAGGAACCTTGAGCGAAGATAGCGCTGTTTAGAAAGAGCAGGAAGAAAGGAAGGAAGAGAAGAGTGCGCCCCTTGGACATGAGAACCCTTTTCACGCGGCATTTCCCCTCGCTGCGTCAGCACAGCAGGAGCCGCATGGACAACTGAAATTTGCCAAAAAAAGGACGCGCCGATTAAAACACCTTCCAGCAACACTGTCATCACTAAAAAGATTGCCTGGAGTTATTTTGTGGCAAGCCGCGCGAAATCGGCCGGAAACGCGCCGGCCAAAGGCCAGATGGGCTTTGGCGCTGATCCGCCGCCGCGGCGTGATAGCCTTAAGTTCTGCGCGTGGCCGGCAGTCCGGTTCGCTCGAACTGCCATGAGTCCGGCGCAGCTTCCGTATGGGCCGCATTCACGTTCTCTCCGAACATGTCGCCAACAAAATCGCCGCCGGCGAAGTGGTGGAACGTCCGGCTTCGGTGGTCAAGGAATTGATCGAGAATTCCCTGGACGCCGGAGCTACGCGCGTGCGCGTCGATATTGAAGCTGGAGGGCGCAAACTGATTCACGTAACCGACAATGGTTGCGGAATGGTGCGCGACGACGCGCTGCTGGCCTTTGAGCGCCACGCCACCAGCAAACTCAAGAACGATGACGACCTGCTCTCGATTTCAACCCTCGGATTCCGCGGAGAGGCGCTGCCGTCCATCGCAGCCGTAAGCCGTGTACGGCTGGAGACGCGCGATGGGAGCGAGGCCAGCGGCACGGTGGTCGAGATTGCGGGTGGCCGCATTCTGACCGTGGAAGAGGCGGGACTTCCGGCAGGGACCTCGATCAGCATTCGCGACCTGTTCTTCAATACGCCGGCGCGCCGGAAGTTCCTGAAGGCTGAGTCGACCGAGCTATCACATATCGCCTCACTGGTGACGCACTACGCGCTGGCTCATCCGGAGATGCACTGGGAGTTGCACTCGGCAAGCAACGCAATGCTGGTGGCTCCGCCGGTGGCCACGCATTCGGAGCGCATCTACCAGGTCTTCGGCAAAGAGACGCTTGATGAGTTGATTCCGCTGGCCGCGCAGCTACCGCTGGAGCGGGTTGGGCTGCCCGAGCCTCCACCGTGGCGGCGCGAGGCTGAGTACCAGACCCCGACTCCGGGCGAGCTGAGAATTCACGGATTTACCAGCAAACCTGAGATCCAGAAGCTGAATCGCAACTCGATCTTCATCTTCGTCAACGGGCGGCTGATCCGCGACAAAGTTGTGATGCACGGCATTCTAGAAGGCTATCGCAACATCATTCCGCCGACTGTGTATCCGGTAGTGCTGCTCTTTCTGGAGATGCCCTGCTCGGAAGTTGATGTGAACGTACATCCATCGAAGACTGAAGTTCGTTTCCGCCAGCAGAGCTTTGTGCATGATTTCGTTCGCGATTCGGTGCGCTCAGCGCTGATGGCAGCGCGTCCGGCACCAGCCTTCATGAGCGAGATTCACATGGCTCCCTCGGCGCGGGTTGCATTGACGCCGCCACTGCCCGGCAGCGCCGCGGAGGCCTTCCAAGCGTTGGCTGGAGACCCACCCGCATCGGAGCCGGGCGGCACCGGCGAGTTTTCGGTCTTTTCACTCATCCCGCCGCAGCCGGTGGCGCGGAATGAGGCGCTTCCCTTTGCCGGGTCGATTACCGTGGAAGGCAATGGCGCTATGGGCGCGGTGCGGATGGCTCCTCAAACCTTTGGTGAGGCAGCGAGTGAGGCAGAGCTGGAAGCAGTTCCCGAAACCGCGTCTTCCTGCGCTTTGCCACTGGATGGCATTGACGATGCCATGGATCTCTCCATGCTGGGCACGTTGAAGCCCTTGGGACAGATTCGCGACTCATTCATTCTGGCGATCAACCCGCAGGGACTCTGGATTATCGACCAGCATGTTGCGCATGAGCGGGTTCTCTTCGAGAAGATACTGGACGAGCGCGGACGCCGGCAGGTGGAGGCGCAGCGCCTGTTGATGCCGATCATTGTGGAGCTGAAGCCCGCTCAACAGGCCATCTTTGCCGAGACCGCTGAGGAGTTGCGGCGGAATGGCTTTGAGGCTGAGCCGTTCGGCATCCGGACCATCGCCATCCAATCGGCTCCGGCGGGAATTACCGCTGACGACGTGGCGCGCATGCTCCAGGAACTGCTGGAGCAGTTCGAGCGCGAGGAGCAGGCGCTGAACCTGGAGAAGATTCGGACGCGGATTGCGGCTTCAATCGCCTGCCATGCCGCGATCAAGGTCAATATGCCGCTGGACAAGGCCAAAATGGAGTGGTTGCTGGCCGAGTTGGCAAGAACCCGGTATCCCATGAGCTGTCCGCATGGCAGACCCATCGTGCTGCGGTATTCTGTAAAGGACATACAGAAAGCTTTTAAGCGAATTTGAGCGATTCGCGCGCCGCGGTTGAGCGCGCGCGATTGCATCCCCCTCAGCAGGTGGCAATGACAGAGCAGGAATTGCAGGAGCAACGCGACGCCAAGTGGCGAACCAACGGACAGCCGATCCGCACCCAGGACGATGCGCGCGAATTTATCGAGAGCGTGGGATTTTGCCTGATGTATCCGCTGCGGCCGCCAGTGCTGGTGCCGACGTTCATTGGAGCCTGGGCCGGGGCGCATGAAAACCTTCCAACGTGGCAGCACGCATTCGCCGATCCCCGCGCCAAGGATGCCACGGAGGTGATGGTGCGCACCCTGCGCCAGAAGTTTGCATTTGAGGCTCCACTCTTTGGAGATACGGATTTTCTGGTCTCCGCCTCAGTCTTTCCGTACTTTTACGGCCTCGTCGGCGACCGCAATCCGCGAGCCGCAATCAAGACCGGCAACCGCTCTGAGTACTCGCCACTGGCGGCCCACGTCTTCCAGGTCATCCAGAAGGACGGCCCGATTACCAAGAGCCGGATGCGCGAGATCCTCGGCGGAGAACTCTCGGAGGCGGCAATCGACCGCGCCCTGGCCGAACTCTCGCTTAAACTGCGTATTACCCGCGTGGACTATCGCGCCGAGCAGGGCGCGTACTGGGACGTGCTGCTGCGCTGGTGTCCGGACGAGGTGCGCGAGGGCATGAATATGTCCATCGCGGAGGCGCTGACCGCTCTGGTTTCTAAGTATATTGAGTGCGTTGTTGCCGCCGAGCAGTTGGAGGTGGAGGAGTTCTTCAGCACCTTTATTGGCCGCGGCCGAGTTCGAGAGGCAATCAACGCCCTGCTGGCGGCGCGCGAGTTCCAGTTCACTCACGTCGGCACGCGCTCAATGCTGCACATTCCGCCGCCCAAGCCCACCATGGCTGCTCCGCGAAAACTGGTGCGCCCCGGCCAGCCCATCGCGAGGCGTCCACGCCGCGGCGCCACACCGCGCCCACTCACGGCAGTCGCAGGCAAGCCAGGGACCAAAGCGAAACCCAAGGCGGGAGAAGAGCCCACGCAGCCTGAATCGAAGGAAGAATAAACGAGACCATGTCCAAGCTGGTAATCGCCATCGACGGGCCTGCCGGAGCCGGCAAGAGCACGATTGCCTCCCGGCTCGCGCGGACTCTCGGCTATGTGAACCTTGAGTCGGGCGCTATGTACCGGGCCTTGGCGTTAAAGTCGATCGAGACGGGAGTTGCGCCAGAAGATGGAAGCGGTCTGCTGGCCCTGGCCAATCAGTCCACCATAGAGTTGGAGCCCACGCCCGATGGCAACCGCGTCCTGCTCGACAAGCGGGATGTCTCTGCACGGATTCGGGAGCGCGATGTAACGGACGCGGCCTCGCGCGTCTCGACTCATCCGGGGGTTCGCCAATGGATGGTCAGCCGGCAGCGCGAGATGGGAGCCCAGGGCGGCGTCATCATGGAAGGGCGCGACATCGGCACCGTCGTGTTTCCGAGTGCGGAGGTCAAGATCTTCCTGGATGCGGACTCCAGCGTTCGCGAGGGGCGCAGGGTGACCCAGGCAAACGCGCAGGACGACCCAGCACGCGCCGAGAAGCTCAAGCAAGACATGCGTGAGCGCGACCGCCGCGACTCGACCCGAGCCACGGCCCCGCTGAAGGCTGCCGACGACGCCATTCATATCGATTCCAGTGCTTTGACCATCGAGCAGGTCATTGCCCGCGCCGAACAGATTGTGGCGGAGAAACTCAAGCAGCACAGCCTATAGCTACCCGGAAGGCTCCAGCGGGGATGAGGAATTCGCTGTCTGTTGCCTGAAT
>Ga0181537_10000688_pt1 | contig 31457 bp, 25 predicted proteins | sample PEATcosm2014_Bin_39_FD_119765 | JGI IMG/M metagenome (GOLD analysis project Ga0181537, IMG submission 119765) | Peatland microbial communities from MTU Mesocosm Facility, Houghton, MI, USA - PEATcosm2014_Bin23_10_metaG | ecosystem: Environmental > Terrestrial > Soil > Wetlands > Peat | place... | reverse complement strand
GAAAAGGTGCGGCGCATGTTTCGCGCTCAGGTTATTGCCGTAGTCGGTGGTCTTCTCGCAGCAGTAGTAGGGAAAATCGTGTCGGCAGTAGTAGCACTCTCCGCAAGAAACGTTGGCCCCCACCACCACACGATCGCCCGCGGCCAGCGGAACGCCTTCAAAGTCCGTGTACCGCCCATCGCCTCCAATCGCGGCAATCGTCCCCACATTCTCGTGTCCCTGAATGATCGGAAATTCCAGTTGCCGATCGCCATACTGCGTCGTATACCCCTGAAATGTGTGCTTGTCCGTCCCGCAAATCCCGGACAGTTCCATCTTGATCAGCACACATCCTTCGGACGGCTCCGGCAAAGGATACTCGCGGATTTCATACCGTCCGGGTTTGACCAATGTTGCCGCGAGCACGCCTTGGGCCGACATAATCTCTTCTCTGGACCACTATTTCTTCGGAAAAAAGTACAGCAGCACCGCGCGCAAAATTTTGGGGAACCGCGATCTTCTCGGTTCCCCGTGAAGGGTAACGCAATCTGACGAGATTGCCGCCTTTGCTAGAAGTTCAGCTTCAGCGAAAGCTGCCCGATACGCGGTGCCGCGGCGGCGGTCACCTCACCAAAGTTGCTGGCTCCCAGAATGCCACTGGGCGTCAGGAATTGCGCGTGGTTGAAAATATTGAAAAACTCGGCGCGGAACATCAGGTTCACACGCTCCGTCAATTGCGTGCTCTTGATGAGTGCGAAGTCAAAGTTGTTGATCCCCGGCCCGTGGAAATACCGCCGGTCCACGTTACCTTCTTCTCCGATGGGCGAAGACGTGAACGCTGCCGGATTAAAGTAATAGCCTCCACTGTTCCGCGGATTCGAGATGCCCAGCGGCACCCCCGTGGCCTCCGGCGTGTCCGCCGGAAGAATGATCGGTCCGCCAAAGCCCGTGCCTTCCAGTGAGTGGTCGTCGGTCTCCACCAGCGACACCGGCAGGCCCGTGGCAAACCGCGTAATGCCGCTCACTTGCCATCCGTTCGTCAAGCGCTTCGGCCCGCCCAACAAATCGATGGGCAGGTTGTAGCTGTAGCTAACCACGAAGTTATGCGTACTGTCGAACGCGGAAAGCCCGCGGCTCAGTTTCGGATCATATGGATTGATCTGCTCGCCATAGCCCGAGGCATCGTCCAGTGCCTTGCTGAAGGTATAGGCCAACAGCACTTGCGAACGGTGCGACGTATGCCGGTAATTAATCTGCGCGGAGTTATACGCCGAGTTTCCGATGGTTATGAAGTACGAGTCATTTCCAAACGGGATGATCGGTGCTCCGTTCAGCAGCGTGTTGCGATAAGGCGTGCTGAAGGGTCCGCGCGTTCCATTCACATTCGTTCCATCAGGCAGGTAGTACACGTTGTTCTCGCCGCCCGGTCCGCACGTGCTTGTGCCCGCCAGCACGTCCGCCGCCTCGCTCAGCGATAGACAGAGCGAAGGAATTCCCGGATTCGCCGACTGCGACGACAGCAGGTGATGTCCCTGTGTTCCAACGTAACTCAGCGTAATGAGGTCCGAAGGTGTGAGCTGCCGCTGTATGGACAGCTCGTAGTTCTCCGCATACGGCAGTTTGTTGTGATTGTAAAATGCCGGCGAACTGCCGATCGTTCCGTACGCGCCTAGGAATCCCGCCAGCGTATCGTACGCCGCTCCTTGTGCCGGATTTTTCGCCGAAAAGTTGTGCGGCGGCGTCGCCACGGGGAAGAAGTTGGTAATCGACACACCCGATGCCCGGTTCGTGAACGGCGCCGCAAACGTAGGCTCTGATTGCCCCGTGTAATCCCCGAATGGCGCGTCTCCGATTTCGTTGAAGTCCGTCGCACCTTCAAACGTCGTATAGATTTGCGCCCAGCCTACCCGGATGCTCGTCGACCCGGGTTTGCCTAGCAGCTTGCCCAGGAACCCTTCATGTTCCCCCGGTGAATACGCCAGCCCCAGCCGCGGCGCGAAATTATTCCATCGCGTCGGCGCCAGCGAGGTCGGCACCCCCGGATCCCCCGGGAACACCCAGCCGAGTGGAGACCCCGGGAACACCACCGATTGCTCCCCGGGTATCAACGTCTGGATTTCGTTGTACTTTTCATGCCATGGCGCGCTCACGTCGTAGCGCAGCCCGTAGTTGAAGGTCAGGTTCGATTTCAAGCGCCAGCTGTCTTGCGCGTACATCCCGAAGTAGAAATTTCTGCCGTAAGATGGCCAGGATTGCCCCTGCACGTAGCCGCTCGGCGCGCCCAATAAAAAGTCCAGGAAATCGTCGCCGGTTTCGCTCGGGTTGCCGCCGCTGAAGTTGGTCCCGAAAAAGTAGTTGCCGTTCGCCACGTTGGACAGGTTTTCTTCCAATTGGTTGTAGTGATACTGCGCCCCGAATTTCAGCGTGTGCGTCCCAATGATATGGCTGTAGTTGTCCACGATCTGGTAGATGTTCTCGACCAACTGGTTCGGGCGGCTCGGAACGCCGATCACAAAGTTGTTGAAATCGATTTCCGGCACCCCTTCCACGCTCGGCGTCCCCGGATAAATTCCCGGCGCACCGTTCGCGCCGGAAGCGAAGCCCAGATCCGCCAGCGAAGTACTCGTGCCCCCGAGTGGCTGATTGAATTTCACGTCCGTGCGGAAATAGCCCACCCGGAACTCGTTCACCGAAGAGCCCCCGAACGTTTTCGTATCTCCGAGATTAATGTTGTGGCTCTGTCCCGTCCCCCCCACGCTGAACCCGGGATAGAGCGGCGCGTTGGACGCCCAGTAAGGATCCACGCGCGTGTATTTGTCGAAATAGTAGTACGCCGTTAGATACCCAAGCCCCGTGTTCGCGTCTCCTCGTCCGCTGAACTTATTGTCATTGATGCTCAGCTTTTGCGACGTCGTCGAGTACGTCCCCGTGCCATCCGCTCCGATCGCGCCGTTCGCGGGCAGGATGTACTTCAGCAAATTAGTCGCAATCGGAGAAAACGCCGTGGTCGGCAACTGTGCGCCCGGCAATACACAATGGTTGGCCATCGTCACATCATTTGTCGCGCAACTCGGACTGTAATACTGCTCGTTCGGTTGCACCGTATAGCCCAGTTGCGTGGACAGCTGACTCGCCCACGCCGCGCCGTTCACCGTTCCCGTAATCTGTGAAGCGATGCCGCTAAGGTCCCCGCTCTCCGTCGCCGCCGATGGCGCGCCCGTCACCGTCTCGGTCACCGGCTGAATCACGCGGTTGCCCTGATAATCCGCAAAAAAGAAGATCTTGTCTTTTAGGATCGGACCGCCGAAGGTGCCACCGAACTGATTCTGGTGATACGCACCCCGCTGTCCGTTGGGATCAAAGTAATTCGCCGCGTCAAAATCCGTGTTGCGCAGAAATTCGAAGGCATTTCCGTGAAAACTGTTGGTCCCCGATTTGGTCACCACGTTGATCTGCCCGCCGCTGTAATTTCCGAACTCCGCATCCGGATTGTTCGTCACGATGCGGAATTCCGCGATCGAATCCAGGTTGGGAATCGCCCCCGCCCCGCCATAACCCGTTTCTTGCACCAGAATTCCGTTCAAAATAAATCCGTTATCCGCTTCCCGCATGCCATTGACGGACAGCTGTCCGGAATTCTCATTGCCCGAAACCTGCGGTACCGCGAAACCCGCAGAAATGAAAGAACCCCCATATGCTCCCGTCAGACCAGACGTTGTTCCCACGACGCCCGGCTGCAGTGCGAGCAAATCCGTATAACTGCGCGTCACCAGCGGCACGTCGGTCATCTCCTTGCCCTCGATGACCTCACCCATTTCCGTATTTACCGATTCCACGTGCAGTGCGTCGCTCTGCACCTCCATCACTTCCGTCGCTTGCCCCACCTGCAGCTTCACGTCCACCGTCAGCGCCGAGTTTACGTCCAGCACGAGCTCTGTTTTCTTATAGGCTTTGAATCCCGTCTGCTGCACCTCTACGGTGTACGTCCCTAGCGCCAACTCCTGAAACGAGTAGTAGCCCTGGCCATTGGTGTGCTGTACGGTTGCTACCCCGGTGCCCACGTTGGTTGCGGTTACTAGCGCACCGGAAACCACCGACCCGCTCGAGTCCGTTACCGTCCCTGAAATACTCGCCGTCACCACCGCAAACACACCCGCGCCCGCCAGCAGCAAAATTCCGAACGCCACGAGAGCACGGCGCATGTGATTCCTCAGGTTGCTCATATATCCTCCGGATGATCAGCCCCGACGCGGTACGCGAACCTTTACAGCACCCCGAACGGCGGTCCCGAAGCGATGCGTTCCCTGCTCCAGCTCCCCGACGGCAGGCCGCATCGCAATCTAACCGCTTATCACGATGCACGCCTTATAGTGCACCGCCACATTCTTTGTCAAGATGTTTCGCGCCGCGCCGGGCGGCACCTCACAGGAAAGCACTTGCGCGGAGCTCAATGAAACAAATTGCAGTGTTAAATCGGTTTTCGGAATTCGTGCAAATCGCCATCACACCCCTGTCTTTATTTTCCGGACTCGCGCGGTAACCATCGGCGCGAAATAACCGTTTATAACGTGCAGCCCCTCTCACGTGTCTGCCGGTAAACGGAAGCTCTCGTCGAAATTCCACTTGATAACGTCCGTTCCCGGGCCGGAAATGCCATCGTGGCACCCATTTTTTTTCGCGAAGAACCGCCGAAAATAAAATAGCCGTTCCGTCTGCGGTCGCATCTGACGAGCGAAGGAGAAAACCATGACCAAGGAAGCCGTCGTTAGAGCCGAGACCAAAAGCAAAAACTCCTGGGAACCGGGGGCCAGCCTCGACCCGAAATCCGTTTCAGAAATCGCCGCCGGCCTGCGCCACACGCTCGCCGATGTCTTCGCGCTGTACCTCAAAACAAAAAATTTTCACTGGCACATGACCGGCCGGCACTTCCGCGACTACCATCTGCTGCTCGACGAGCACGCCGAGCAGCTCTTCGCCATGACCGACGACGTCGCCGAACGCGCCCGCAAAATTGGCGCCCCTACGCTGCACTCCATCAGCGATATCTCCAAGCACCAGCGCCTGAAGGACAACAACCTCGAAACGGTCGACCCCCTCGAGATGCTTGGCGAACTGCTCGCCGATAATCGTTCTTTGACCGCCTATCTCCGCGCGCTGCATGAAGTCTGCGACGAGGGGCACGACGTTGCTACCGCCAGCCTGATCGAGAATTGGATCGACGAAACCGAACGCCGAACCTGGTTCCTCTCCGAAGTGGTCAGCGGGCTATAACAAACCGTAGCGGCCTTCGCGGTCATGAGGACGCGACAACCGCCGCTAAGGCGTAACACACGCGCATCTTGGTTGCATAAAAGCTCCCGAGAGCACACCCACAAAGCCGCGCAATAAATAGGTCCAACTCCCCCGTCGCTACGCGGCCCGGCCTCGTATGTTCTCGTCTTCGCGCCGTGCCTCCGCCTCCTCTTTCGGCTCAGCTCGCTCCGACGTTCTTCGACAATATTTCGCGCCGCTTGCACAATTGCGTGGGTCGCTATAATGTTAGCGTAACTATCAGTTCGGCCAGGGTCCCGCTGCAGTTCCGCATTTTGGAGGATCGCCACATGCGCCGCGACAAATCGACCTCTCGCCGCCCGCCACCCGCCGCCACGGAGAGCGCCGTCGCCGGCCCAGCCTCCGCGAAGAAAATCATGCGCACCAAGAAGCCCAAGCGTCCGCCGGACGGCCTGCGCGAACGCAAAAAAGCTCGCCTGCGCCAGCAAATCGTCGAAACCGCGCTGCACCTTTTTCGCCAGCACGGTTACGAAAACACGCGCATCGACGACATCGTGAACACTCTCGAAATCAGCCAGCCCACTTTCTTTCGCTATTTCCCCAGCAAAGACGCTGTCTTGCGCGAAGTTGGCCGCCGCGCCTTCGCTCGCCAGGCGGAAAGCCTCCGGTCAGAACTCTCCACCAACGCCACCACCGAGCAGCGCCTCCGCCGCTTTTACGAAACTCTCGGCAACGTCACCGAGGTCGGCCGTCCGCTCTGGCAGGCCGTCATTCTCGCCGGCGCCATGGACCCCGTCCGCTCTCCCGAACTACGCGGGGCCGAAGCCGCCACGGTGAATCTGCTGCGCGAAATCATCGCCCAAGGCCAGCGCAACGGTGAAATCACGCAAGACTTCCCCGTTGTGCATCTCGCCGAATTCATGGAAGGCCTCTTCAACACCGTGGTGCGCCAATGGGCTGTCGACCTCACCGGCCCCCACAAGCTCACCGAGCGCGTGCGCAGCGCCGTGGACTTTTTCCTGCGCGGCGCACGACCATGAACAGCGCTTCTGTCTTCACCAACCTTCTACAATTTCTAAGGGCCACCCAATGAAAGCCGCAGTCCTCCGCGAACTGAAATCCCCGCTTTCCGTCGAAGACATCCCACGCCCCGAACTCTCGGCCGGAGAAGTTCTCATCGCCGTCGAGGCCTGCGGCGTCTGCCACTCAGACCTGCACGTGGCGGACGGTGACTGGCCGCAACTGGTCCCTATCACCAAACTCCCATTGATCCTCGGCCACGAAATTGCCGGCCGCATAGTGGAAATCGGCGCCGGCGTCGACCGCCTCCACATCGGCGACCGCGTCGGCCTGCCCTGGATTCACTGGACTTGCGGGGTCTGCGACTTCTGCCGCGAAGGCCACGAAAATCTCTGCGCAAAACAAAAAATTACCGGCGTCACCGTCGACGGTGGATACGCCGAATTCGTCAAAGCCCCGGCTACCCACGCGTTGAAAATTCCCGACACCCTGGCCCCGGCTGATGCTGCCCCGCTCTTCTGCGCCGGCGTCACCGTTTTTCGCGCCCTTCGCCATGCGAATATCCAGCCTGGCCAGCGCGTAGCCCTTTTCGGCGTCGGCGGCCTGGGGCATCTCGCGATTCAGATCGCCCACCACCTCGGCGCGCAAGTTTCGGCCATTGACATCTCCGATGACAAACTCGCCCACGCACATGCGCTCGGCGCATCGGCCACCTACAATGCCGCAAAGACCAATGTCGTCAAGGAACTGCGCCGCGCCGGCGGCGTTCACGCGGCGCTGGTAACCTCCGCCTCCAAAGCTGCTTACGACTCAGCGCTTCCTTGCGTCCGTCCCACGGGTACGCTCCTGGTCGTCGGCCTTCCCTCGGAAGCTCTGTGTTTCCCGCCCATCCTCATGGCCGCCACCGAAGTGCGCATTCAAGCTTCCTCTGTCGGCACCCGAGAGGACCTCCGCGGCGTGCTGGACCTGGCGGCCGCGGGAAAACTGCGCTGCCAAGTCTCGGCGCGCCCGCTTTCTCAAGCCAACGAAGCCTTGGCCGCCCTCCGCACCGGTTCCGTCACCGGACGTCTGGTCCTCATCCCGGACTAGCTTCCCGCCGCAAGCGCTTCATTCGCCTCGTAGAACCCCAGTCATCTCCCTCGGCAACCGGCCATCCAATTTATTGATACTTTGCATCGGAGTTCGTATTGACATTAGTTTCTATAATGTGATATCCCCTATCACAATTTCGCAATCGGTCGAGACGTGGGGTACGGGTGAATCCGCAGCGCTACCGCAACTTTCCAGGCTTGCTCTTCCCGCGCCGCCCAGTCCGGCGTATGCCGTGCCCGGCCCTGTCGCAACGGACGTGTCCCGCCACGCATGCTCTTCGTAATGCACAGCTTTGCAGCATCTTGTCTGCCGAATGGGGAGGATGTATGAAGTCCATCGTATTCTCGACCTCGCTAGTGACCATCTTGCTGCTGGCCAGCTTCAACCCAGTTGCGGCCGCCCAAGGCGTCGGCACTTCCGGGCAGATCAAAGGCACCATTTACGACCCCTCCGGCAGCGTGATTCCCAACGTCCCCGTCGAAGCGGTGGACTTGGGCAAGGGCACGCACTACACCTCTACGTCGGACTCCACTGGCCAGTACCAGTTCCCGAGCCTCCCGCCCTCCACCTACGACATCACCTCGAAATACGCCGGCCTGCAAACGCAGGTACAAAAGGGGCTGGAGCTGCAAATCGGTGAAACCGCCATTGTGGACTTCCACATGTCCTTGGCCGGCGCCAAAACCCAAATCGAAGTCTCCGCCGAAACGCCAGCCATCGAAACCTCCCGCGGCAGCCAGGCAGACACCCTCAACCAGACCTACGTCGACGACCTTCCTATCAACCGCCGCGATTACCTCACCTTCACCCTCCTCCTCCCCGGCGTCAGCAATTCCAACACCATCGCCGACAACGCCGACTTCCGCGTCAAGCAAACCCCGCAGAGCGGCCTCTCTTTCTACGGCAGCAACGGCCGCGGCAACAGCGTCACCGTCGACGGTGGCGAATTTAACGACGACGCCGGCGGCGTCCGCCTGAATCTCAATCAAGACGCCGTGCAGGAATTTCAGGTCAACCGCAGCAACTACACTGCGGAACTCGGCGGCGCCAGCGGCGCTACCATCAACATCGTTTCCAAATCCGGCACCAACGAACTCCACGGCTCCCTCTACGGCCTCTTCCGCAACGACGCCATGGATGCCCGCGACCACTTCGCCCTCCAGCCCGCCCTCTCCCCCGGCGACGCTTTCTCCAACGACGCCGTCGCCACCCCCCTCAAGAACTCCTTAAATCGCCAGCAGTTCGGCGGCAATATCGGCATGCCCATCAAGAAGGACAAAACTTTCCTCTTCATCGGCTACGAAGGCCTGCGCTCCGACGCCCAGGACTCCGTCCCCCTACTCACCGACAGCAGCATTTTCAACGCCACTCCTCAGCAGGATGCGATTTTCGGCGGCTTAGCCGCGTTGCCGGGCAACCCCAGCGTGCCGTGCCTTTCCGACCCCACGAATCCCATCTTTGGTGCACCGACGTTCCTGCCCGCGCAGACCTGCGCCTTCATCCTCTCCAATTGCCTGAACATCGCTCCTTACATGACGCCGAGCGGTATGCCCACCGGCTCGCTTTGCCAGACCAATCCCGCCACGCAAGCCCTCAATCCCTACATCATCGACCAAGCCGAAGCCGGCGGCGGCCTCTTCCCCTTCCCCATCCGCCAGCATGCGGCCTCCGCCCGCCTCGACCATCGCTTCGGCGAACACGATCAAGCCTTTCTCCGATACAGCTTCGTCCACGTCACCGAAAAAGATCCCGACGTCCAAGCCCTCACCGCCTACTCCCGCGGCACCTCAGAGCTCGCCTGGGACAGCACCCTGCAAGGCTCCTGGTTCCACACCTTCAGCCAAACCGCTCAAAACGAAGCCCTGATTCAGTGGAACATGTACCAGTTCAACGTCAACAGCAACGATCCCGGCGGCCCCGGCATCGACGTCCAGGGCTTCGGCTTCTTCGGCCGCGGCATCTTCCTCCCCAGCCACACCCGCGCCGGCCGCTACCAGTTCGCCGATAATTTCACGCTGCTCCGCGGTCGCCACACCCTCAAATTCGGTGGCAGCGAACTGGTGCGCGGCAATGACACCACCTCGCAAACCTTCTTCGCCGGCCGCTTTGAGTTCCTCGAACTCCCTGGCATCATCCTGAGCCCCTGCCTCGAGATACCCGTCGACTGCGGCCTCTCCGGTGCCGCCATTCCCGCCACCGTCGCCATCACCCCGCTCCAGTCCGAGAGCCTCGGCGCACCCGGCTTCTACGAGCAGGGCTTCGGCAACCCCGTTTACACGCAGCTCCGTCCCTTCACTGCCCTCTTCGCGCAAGACTCCTGGCAAATCCGCCCGAACCTCACCCTCAACTACGGCCTGCGCTACGAACTCGACTCCCAGTACGGCCCCCTGCACACCCCGAAAAAGAATTTCGCCCCACGCGTCTCCCTGGCCTGGGATCCCTTCGGCGACCACAAAACCGTCGTCCGCGCCGGCTACGGCATCTTTTACTCTCCGATTTACGCCCAGATCCCCGGCGTGGTTGCCGTGCTCGGCAACAACAACGACCAGCGCATCATCGCCAACACCCTCGTCAAACTCACCGGTGTCCCGGGCGAACCCAGCATCGCCAACTCCGCTGCCATCTTCCAAACGCTCTTCGGCGAGGGCGTCATCCGCTGCGGCACCCCGCCCGCCGGCCAATACTCCTGCGTCACGCAAGCCGACCTCGCCCAGTTCGGCCTCTCCGTCCCTAACTCCGGTCCGCTCCCTCCAGGCACCGTCCTGTTCGCCGGTCAGCAAGGCTACAAGAGCCCGATGTCGCAACAAGCCTCCCGCGGCATTGAGCACGAATTCCCCGGCGGCGTCTCCATCTCCGCCAACTATGTCTATGTCCACACGACTCACCTACCGGTAGCCATCGACACCAACCTCCTCTCCGGCGCGCCAACCGATATCGGTTCCACCGGACTCCCCACCAACGGCTTCCCTATTCAGGACTGGGGCGCACCCGCTTGCGTCGCCACCCCTTCTCTGTGCTTCGCCGACCCCACCGAAACCATCCTGCAAAACAACGTTTACAGCTCCATCGGCTCCGCCATCTACAACGGCGGCATCTTCGAGGCCAAAAAGCGCTTCGCCAATCACTTCACCCTCCTCGCCAACTACACCTACAGCAAAGCCATCGACGACGTCACCGACTTTAACAGCGACTACTCGCCCTTCAACGCCACCTGCCTCCGCTGTGATCGCTCGCTCTCCGATTTCGACCAGCGCCACAAGATCGTCATCGCCGGCGTCTTCGCCAGCCCCTTCGACAAATCCAAATACTTCGGCGGCTTCGAGCTGGCCCCCATCTTCAGCTACAACAGCGGCCACCCGTTCAATCTCCTCGCCGGTGCCGATATCAATAGCGACGGTCACTTCACCAACGACCGCCCGCCCGGCGCCGGCCGCAACACCGGCATCGGCCCCGACTACACCGACTTTGACCTGCGCCTAAGCCGCGCCTTCAAATTAGGCGAGCGCGCCAGCCTCATGTTCACCGCCGAGGGCTTCAATCTCGCCAACCACACGAACTATTCGAGCGTGAACAACGTCGTCGGCCCCGATTTCGCGCCGCCCTTCACCGTCAAGGGCACCGACACCCGTATTCCCAATGATCCTTTGGCTTTCACGGCTGCATTCCCTGCCCGCCAAATCCAGCTAGGCCTGCGCCTGAGCTTCTAGGCCCGGTGCGGAACGGCTAGGCGCGGAAGGCCACGGCGTGCTCTGGGCGCGGCGCGATGAACACAAAACGTTAGCAACGCAAATGTGATATAAACTAACTTTTCTCACGAAAGGCTTGGACCAGGGATTCTCTCGGTGTCTGACTCTCCCCACCCCCTCTTTGACCTCTCCGGCCGCGTCGCCCTCATCACCGGCGGCTCCGTCGGTCTCGGCCGCCAAATGGCCGAAGCTTTGGCGCAAATGGGCGCTCACCTCGTCCTCTGCTCGCGCAAAAAGGAACGCTGCGAGCAAACCGCCAACGAACTGCGGACACTTGGCGTGCAAACCTTGGCGTTGGCTTGCGACGTGAAACATCCCGCAAGCATCCAGGCCGCCACCGAAGCCGCCGTGAAACACTTCGGCCGCATCGACATCCTCATCAATAACGCGGGAACCTCTTGGGGCGCACCCGCCGAAGACATGACCCTCGAGCAATGGAACAAAGTCATCGAAACCAATCTCACCGGCACTTTTCTTTTTTCCCAGGCCGTCGGCCGCATCATGATTGCCCAGCGCCGCGGCAAGATCATCAACATCGCTTCCGTGGCGGGCATGCGCGGCTCGCCGCCGAGCTTTTCCGCCATCGGCTACAGCTGCAGCAAGGCCGGGGTCATCATGATCACCAAGGATTTGGCCTGTAAGTGGGGCATGCACAACATTCAAGTCAACGCCATTGCCCCGGGATGGTTTCCCACAGACATGTCTGAAAAAGTGATCGAGCGAAACAAGGAAAGTTTGCTCGCGGGCATACCCCTTGGGCGTTTCGGCGGGCCGCAAGATTTGAAGGGCGCGGCGATCTTCCTCGCCTCCGACGCCTCAGACTTTGTCACCGGCCACACCCTGGTCGTCGATGGAGGGCAATCCGCCTAAGCGGGCGCATACTGCCAAACATGAATATCCCTCTTACGCCCTTGCGCTTCTTGCGTTACGCCGAGCAACAATATCCCGCGCGCACCGCCGTCGTCTGCGACCAGCATCGCTACAATTACGCGCAATTCGCCGCCCGCGCCGCGCGCCTCGGCGGCGCGTTGCTGCATCTCGGCGTCCGGCCCAGCGACCGCGTAGCCTTCCTCAGCACCAATTGCCACCGCCTCCTCGAAGCCTACTACGGCGTCCTCGAAGCTGGCGCCATCCTGCTGCCGCTGAATATTCGCCTCTCCGCCAACGAGCTCGGCTATATTCTTAACGACGCCGCCGCCACCATCCTCTTTATCGAAAAACAATTCCTCCCGCTCGTCGAAGCTTTCCGCGCGCAGCTCACTACGGTAAAAACGTTCTGCCTCCTCGAAGGCGATCCCGAAGTTGGCTGGCTGCACTCCGAAAATTACGAAGTCCTGCTCGCCGCCGCCGAGCCGCATCACGCCAACATCGATGCCATCGACGAAAACGCCGTCGCCGAACTCTTCTACACCAGTGGCACCAGCGCCAACCCCAAAGGCGTCATGCTCACCCACCGCAACATCTATCTTCACGCCGTCCACGTCTGCATGGCTTTCCAAATCCCCAACGGCAACGTCGAACTCCACACCATCCCGCTCTTTCACGCCAACGGTTGGGGCGTCGCCCATTTCCTGACGCTCCTCGGCGGCAAGCACGTCATGCTGCACCGCTTCGAAACCAAGGAAGTCTTTCGCCTGATCGAAAAAGAAGGCGCGCGCACCTGTAGCCTGGTCCCCATCATGGCCACCGCCTTGGTGAATTGTCCCGAACGAAAAAACTACAATCTCAGCAGTCTGACGCGCATCGTCATCGGCGGCGCAGCTTCTTCCCCCACGCTAATCCGCGAAGTCGAAGAAACCTTCCACGTCCAATGCTTCTCGGGCTACGGCCTCACCGAAACTTCGCCCGCGCTTTCGCTGTCGCCCATGAAAGACGGCCTCAACTGGGAAGGCGAGCAGCGCTATGCCGGTCAAGCTATGACCGGCTACCCCGTCCCCGGCGTGGAAATGCGCGTGGTCGATGCCAACGACAACGACGTTCCGGGCGACGGCCAGGCCATCGGCGAAATCGTCGCTCGCGGCGACGGCGTCATGGAAGGCTACTGGCGCCAGCCCGAAGCCACCGCCGAAGCCATGCGCGGCGGTTGGTTCCACACCGGCGACATGGCCACGCTCAACGCCGATGGCTACTTCCTGGTCGTCGATCGAAAAAAAGATATCATCGTCAGCGGCGGCGAAAATATCTCGAGCCTGGAATTAGAAAAAGCCATCGTCGCCCATCCCGCCGTCCTCGAAGTCGCCGTACTCCCCGTCCCCGATCCCAAATGGGGCGAAGTCCCCAAAGCCTTGGTCGTCCTGAAACCAAACGCGACCGCCACCGAATCCGACCTGATCGATTTCTGCCGCACCCGCATCTCCCATTACAAATGCCCCCGCTCCGTCGATTTCGTCGATTCCCTGCCCAAAACCGGCACCGGCAAAGTCCTAAAAAAAGATCTGCGCAAAAAGTATTGGCACAACCAAGACACCCTGCGCCCTACGTAAGGTTTTGTAGGGCGCAGCATGCTGCGCCCCATCGCGGCATGCTCGATCCGGCGGAAGCGATTTTCCGACGATCGCAAACAATTTCGCCGCTATTCGCAAGGAGCACGCACCATGGATCTAAACCTAACCCCCGAAGAACTAACCTTCCGCGACGAACTCCGCGCCTGGCTCACCGCCAACGCCCCAAAGGACTGGCCGCAATGGCGCGAAAAGCCGCTCGAAGAATCCTACCCCTACCTCCGCGCCTGGCAACGCAAACTCCACGACGGCCGCTGGGCCGCCGTCTCCTGGCCCGCCGCGTACGGCGGACGCAGCGCCACGCTGATGCAACAATCCATCTTCTGGGAAGAAATGGCCCGCGTGGAAGCCCCGCCCATGGCCAACTCTCTCGGCCTCGGCCTGATCGGTCCCACCATCATCGCCTGCGGCACCGAAGCGCAAAAAGCGCGTTACATCCCCAAAATCCTCAGCGCCGAAGAAATCTGGTGCCAGGGTTTCTCCGAACCAAACGCCGGCTCGGACCTCGCCAATCTGCAAACCGCAGCGCGCCTCGACGGCGACCACTACATCGTTAACGGCCAAAAGGTCTGGACCAGCTACGGCTGGGTCGGCGACTGGTGCGAATTAATCGTTCGCACCGACCCGGATGCTCCCAAACACAAGGGCCTCACTGCAATCCTGGTGGACATGAAATCCCCCGGCGTAGAAGTCCGCCCGCTCCGCCAAATGACCGGCGAATCCGAATTCAACGAACTCTTCTTCCGCGACGTCCGCGTCCCCACCGAAAATGTCCTCGGCAAAGTCAACGACGGCTGGAACGTCGCCATGAGCACCCTGATGTACGAACGTGGCTCTTACGGCGCGCGCCTCCACCTCACCTTCAAGCGCTACATCACCCGCCTGATCGAACTGGCCCGCACCATGCAACGCAACGGCCGCCCCGCCAGCGAAGACCCGCTCATTCGCCAAAAATTAGCGCAGTGCTCCGCCGAAATCGAGATCATGCGCTTCAATCAGATGCGCGCCTTCAGCCGCATTACCTCGACCGGCGTCCCCGGCCCCGAGGGCAGCATCCAGAAAATTTTCTGGAGCGAACTAAACCAGCGCCTGCAACAAATAGCGCAAGAACTCCTAGGGCCTTATGGCCAGCTTATGGCCAACGATCCCCGCGCCATCGACAACGGCCTCTGGTCCTATTCGTACCTGCGCACCCGCGGCAACACCATCGAAGCCGGTACCTCCGAAGTCCAACGCAACATCATCGGCCACTTCGTCCTCGGCCTCCCGCGAAGTTATTGACGACGAGCTGACTAAATCTCGGGAGAGCTCGAATTTAGTTGGCACGTCGGGAGGGCCCGACTTTAGTCGGGCCGTTAGCACGGCCACCCAAACGGGGCTTTAGCCCCTGAGGGAAACGAAGCACAAAGGAAAAAATCACCATGCAATTCGGTCTAAGCGAAAGCCAGCAATTCCTGAAAGACTCCGCCCGCAAGTTCTTCGCCGGCGAATGCCCCAGTTCCGAAATGCGCCGCCTGATGGAAACTCCCACCGCTTACGACGCCGCGCTGTGGTCCAAGCTAACCGACCAAGGCTACACCGGCATAATCTTCCCCGAACAATTCGGCGGCGTAGCCCTAGGCAAAGTGGAACTGGTCCTCCTAATGGAAGAAGCCGGCCGCGCCCTGCTCCCCGGCCCGCTCTTCTCCACCGTAGTCCTGGCGGGCTCGATCCTCGATGCCATCGCTTCTCCCGCCCTAAAACAAAAATATCTAGCGCCCATCTGCCAGGGAAAATCCCGCGCCACCGCCGCCATCCTGGAATCTTCCGCAAGCTGGAACCCGCGCGACATCGCTCTCACCGCTGCCAACAACAAACTCACCGGACAAAAGCTCTTCGTCACCGACGCCGCCGTGGCCGACTTCCTCCTGGTAGTAGCCAAAAACGCCATCTTCGCGGTAGACGCCAAAGCCCCTGGCCTGACCATCAACCCGATGTCCACAATGGATCTCACGCGCAAACACTACACAGTCGACTTCAAAGAAACGCCCGCGGAACTCCTCGGCCCTATTACAAATCTTCCACGCGCCCTGGATATCGCGGCAGTCGCGCTTTCCGCCGAAATGGTCGGCGGCATGCAACGCACCCTCGACCTCACCGTCGAATACGCCAAAACCCGTAAACAATTCGGCAAACCCATCGGCATGTTCCAATCCGTCCAACACCAATGCGCCGACATGTACCTCGAAACGGAAAGCTCCCGCTCCGCCGTCTACTACGCCGCCTGGGCTTTGGAAGAAAATGCTCCCGACGCCGCGACAGCCGTCTCCATTGCCAAAATGTACGCGAGCGACGCTGCCCGCACCGTCGGCAACCGCGGCATCCAAATCCACGGCGGCATGGGTTTTACTTGGGAAAACGACCTCCACCTTTTCTATCGCCGCGCCAAATCCAGCGAAACCGCCTTCGGCGACCCCACCTTCCACCGCGAACGCATCGCCCAACTGGTGATCGACGCCCCAGCTAGCGCCCACGCGACGCCCTGACGCGTTTGTAGGGGCGCAGCACGCTGCGCCCCATCTCGGCAACATCAATCCGGTTGAGGGTTTTAGTTTTCTATCGAAGCACGACATGACGAACCGCCCTTCACAAGGCAAAATGGTAAGAGCAGACAGTAAGCTGCAAAAAGGCAAACGAAAATGAGCGACCTGGTCCAACTCACCAAGCAAAACGACATCGCCGTCATCACCATCAACAACCCTCCGGTAAACGCACTAAGCCCCGGCGTCCCCGAAGGCATCTCCGACGCCATCGACCAAATCAATAAAGATGATTCGGTCAAAGCCGCGGTCCTGACCGGCGGCGGCCGCACCTTCGTGGCCGGCGCGGACATTAAAGAATTCGGCAAACTCACCAGCGGTGGAAAACCGCGCGGCGCGGGCTTGTTGCCCATCCTGCTGAAAATCGAGGACAGCCGGAAACCCATCATCGTCGCCATTCACGGCACGGCCTTTGGCGGCGGCCTGGAACTCGCCATGTCCGGCCATTACCGCGTAGCCGTTCCCAGCGCGCAAGTCGGTCAGCCCGAAGTAAAACTCGGCATCATCCCCGGCGCCGCCGGCACGCAACGCCTCCCGCGCCTCGCGGGCATCGTCAAAGCCCTCGAAATGTGCACCACGGGCAATCCCGTCCCCGCAGCCGACGCTCTCAAAGCTGGCATTATCGACAAATTGATCGACGGCGATCTTCTGGCGGGGGCCATTGCCTTCGCGCAAGAAGTCGCCTCCAAGCCCGCGCCCAAAACGCGCGAGCGCAACGAAAAGCTGGGCACCGCCGCCGAAAACGCCCCCATCTTCACCGCCGCCCGCGAACAAGCCGCGAAAAAAGCCCGCGGCCTCAAAGCGCCGCAAGCGGCCATCGAAGCCATCGAGGTCGCCACCAAGCTCCCTTTCGCTGAAGGCTGCGCCTTTGAAGAAAGGCTTTTCATCGATTGCCTCTTCTCCGATCAATCCAAATCTCTGATCCACGTTTTCTTCGCCGAGCGCGAGGTCAACAAAGTGCCCGGCATAGGCAAAGACACGCAACTCATTCCGATCAAATCTGCCGCCGTTGTCGGCGCCGGCACCATGGGCGGCGGCATTGCCATGGTTCTCGCCAATGCCGGCATCCCGGTCACGCTGAAAGAAACCGATCAGGCTGCGCTGGATCGGGGCGTGGCCACGATAAAATCCAACTACGACAATTCAGTAAAGCGCGGCCGCTTCACCCCGGAAGCCGCCGCCGAACGCTTCGCGCGCATCACGCCCACGCTGACCTACGACGCCTTCCCTTCCGTCGATCTGGTGATTGAAGCCGTCTTCGAGGGCATGGCGCTCAAAAAAGAAATCTTCAAAGAGCTCGACCGCCTTTGCAAACCGGGCGCGATTCTGGCCAGCAACACCTCCACGCTCAGCATCGACGAAATCGCCGCGAGCACTGCGCGCCCCGCGTCGGTCATCGGTACGCATTTCTTCAGCCCAGCAAACGTCATGCGCCTGCTCGAAATCGTGCGCGGTGCAGCCACCAGCAACGAAGTCATCGCCACCTGCATGAATCTCTCGAAGTCGCTCGGCAAAGTCGGCGTCCTCGTCGGCAACTGCCGCGGCTTCGTGGGCAACCGCATGTTCGGCCCGTATCGCCGCGAAGCGCAGTTCCTCGTCGAAGAAGGCGCGAGCATCGAAGCCGTAGACAAAGCGCTGACCGACTTCGGCATGGCCATGGGCCCGCTCGCCACGGGCGATCTCGCCGGACTCGACGTGGGCTGGCGCATCCGCAAGGAATATCGCCACCTCGAAAAACCCGGCGTCCGTCAACCCTACGCCGAAGACAAACTCTGCGAACTGGGCCGCTTCGGCCAAAAAACCGGCGCGGGCTGGTACAAGTACGACGACAAGCGAAATGCTTCCCGCGATCCCGAAGTGGCAGCACTGGTCAAACAATGGGTCAGCGAAGCAGGCACGCCACAGCGGCAAATCAGCGCGGAAGAAATCACCGAGCGCTGCCTCTACGCATTGGTGAACGAAGGTGCGCGCATCCTCGAAGAAGGATTTGCGCTGCGCGCCTCGGACATCGACATCATCTACATCAACGGCTATGGCTTCCCGGCGCATCGCGGCGGTCCCATGTGGTACGCCGACACCGTGGGCCTGAAAAAAGTCTTCGAGCGCATCAACGAATTCCACGCCGCGCACGGCGAAAATTGGGAACCCGCTCCGCTTCTCCGCCGCCTCGCGGAGCAAGGCAACACCTTCGCCAGCTATGCCAAAGAGGAACACGCATCTGCAAGCTAGCTTGCTGCGCATCCGCCGCGCCGAACGCCTCGGTGAACAGCACGCAACGCATGAAACTGATTCCCTTGGAGCCACAATGAGAGAAGCTGTGATCGTCGCCAGCAGTCGCACGCCGCTTGCCAAGTCGCATCGCGGCTCGTTTAATCTGACGCGTCCGGAAGATTTGGCTGCGCACTGTATCCGCGACGTGCTCAGGAAAACTCCGCAACTCGATTCCGCCGAAATCGAAGACGTGATTCTGGGCTGCGGCCAGCCGCACGGCGTGCAAGGGCACAATATCGGGCGCGCCAGCGCGATGCTCGCCGGCCTTCCGACTAGCGTTGCCGGCACTACCGTAAACCGTTTCTGCTCGAGTGGCCTGCAAGCTATCGCCATGGCCGCCCACCAAATTCTCGGAGAAGGCGCCGACGCGGCCATCGGCGGCGGCGTGGAAAGCATCACGCTGATCACGCGCGACAGCCATCCGCATCCGGCGCTTCTGGAAAAGCTGCCGGGTATATATATGGTTATGGGCAACACCGCCGAAGTGGTTGCCAAACGGTACAAGATCGGCCGGCAGGCGCAGGACGAATACTCGCTGCTCAGCCAGCAGCGCACCGCCCGCGCGCAGCAAGAAAACTTCTTCGCGGAAGAAATCGCGCCCATCGCCGTGACGCGCGGGCTGGTGGACAAAAAATCCGGAGAAATCGTCAGCAAGGAAGAAGCTACCGTTACGCGCGACGAATGCAATCGCCCGGACACCACGCTGGAAGGTTTGCTGGCGCTCAAACCGCACTTTGATCCCGACAGCGGCTCCGGCACAGTGACTGCCGGCAACTCGAGTCAACTTTCCGACGGAGCCAGCGCCACGCTGGTCATGTCTCGCGAGCGCGCTGATGCGCTCGGCATCCCGTACCGATTGATCTTTCGCGGCTTCCAAATCGCGGGCTGCGACCCTGACGAAATGGGAATTGGGCCGGTGTTCGCCGTGCCCAAATTGCTGAAACGCACGGGCGTCAAAATGGCTGACGTCGATCTTTGGGAGCTGAATGAGGCGTTTGCGGTACAGGTGCTGTATTGCCGCGACCGTCTGGGCATCGATCCCGAAAAGCTCAACGTGAACGGCGGCTCGATCTCGATCGGGCATCCCTTTGGGATGACCGGCTCGCGCATGGTCGGCACGCTGGCCAACGAGATGCACCGCCGCAAATCGCGGTACGGCATCGTGACCATGTGCGTCGGCGGCGGGCAGGGCGCGGCCGCGCTCTTCGAGCGCGCCAGCTGATCCGCTTCTCCGGAGAAGAGAACGCGCGATCGATTTACTTTGTGAGGCGGGATGGCTGCTCTGATTGTTGATACTCCGCAGGGCTTGAAGGAATTTGTCGGGCGCGAGCTGGGCGTTTCGGCTTGGTTCCCCATTTCGCAAGAGCGGGTGCGCCACTTCGCCGAAGCAACGGAAGACCGCCAGTGGATCCACCTGGACGCGGAGCGCGCGCGTAGCGAGTCGCCTTATGGCGCCACGATTGCGCACGGATTCCTGACGCTCTCGCTGGTCAGTCACCTGGTGCAGGAGGTTCTGCAGGTCGCGGGCGGTGTGCGGTTCGCCGTCAACTACGGCCTGAATCGCGTGCGCTTTCCGGCGGCGGTGAAGGTCGGCTCCAGCATTCGCGCGCGCGTGACGCTGGCAGGCATTAAAGAGACGCCCGAGTTTGTGGAGGCGACATTCCTGGTGACCATCGAGGGCGACGCTTTGGAAAAACCGCACTGCGTTGCGGAATGGGTGATTCGGTATTACGTTTGAGCGGCTTGCAACGTTTCTTGTTGAAAACACACGGGATGTGGATTGGTTGGGCCAGTGGAGTGGTTTTGCGATGGGTGTACGGTAGGGTATTTCGTATCGTTGTGAGGGGCAAGGGTTTACGCGGGGAGCAATTCGTATCGTTATCATTCTAAAGGTGCAAATTTGTCGCGCAAGAGATTGGTTGTGCGGGGTGTTTTGGGGTGGCTGGGAGGGCGGTGCGAGAGCGGAGCTTGCCAACATATCCGACGCTAGCATGAAACTTCGGTATTGTCAAGATATTTTATCGATAGGTATATCGTTCGAATGAAATGAGACGGCGGGCTGAGACGGTTCGTCCGGCTATTACTTCTAGGACTTTCGAAAGACGCAAATGGCTACGCTTTATTTATTTCGGCATGCGCAGGCTTCGTTTTTGGCGGAGAACTATGACCAGCTTTCTTCGTTGGGCGAAGAGCAATCTCGCGTGCTGGGGCGATTCCTTGTGCAGCATAAGATTCGGTTTGATCGGGTTGCTACTGGGCCTTGCGTGCGCCAACAGCATACTGCGCAAATCGTCGCCGATGCGTACGCCGCCGCGGGGATCGAGTTTCCTGCTCCGGGGATATTTTCGGAATTTGACGAATATCAAGCGGAAGACGTGGTCAAGGCGCTGCTGCCGAATCTTCTTGGCACTGATCCTGCCGTTGCTGAGCTGCACAGCGCTTTTGTGGGTTCTCCTGATCAGCTTGCGCAGCGGCGGAGCTTTCAGAATCTTTTTGCAGCCGTTATTGGAAAATGGGTACGCGAGGAGGTGGCGGCTCCGGGCGTTGAGTCCTGGCAGCAATTTACCGCGCGTGTCAATTCCGGGTTGACGCAATTTCTGGCTCAGGGGCAGCGCGGGGAACAGACTGCTATTTTTACCAGCGGCGGCCCTATTGCTGTGGCGGTGCAACGCGCTTTGACGCTTTCTACCGAGCACACGCTGGGGCTGAGCTGGATGTCTCGCAATTCGAGTTACAGCGAGTTTCTTTATGACGCGGAACGCTTTAGCCTAAGCTCGTTCAATGCGCATCCGCATATCGTTGATGCTGGGATGCGCACCTATCGTTAGCCGAACATTTCATGAGCAACCTTGTCGACCAACCCGGCAATATTCGCCCCGGCGAAGAGCTTGATGCCGCGAAACTTGAGCCTTATCTGCGGGAGAAATTCCCTCACGCCGGGGGCGAACTGAAGATACGGCAATATCCTAGCGGGCACTCCAACCTGACTTATGCGGTGCGGCTGGGCGACGAGCAATTCGTGCTGCGGCGGCCGCCCTTTGGCAGCAAGGTGAAGTCGGCGCACGATATGGGGCGGGAGTTTCGGGTGCTGGCCAAGCTGCACGGTGTTTATCCACCGGCGCCGGAAGTGCTTTTCTATTGTGATGATGACGGCATTTTGGGTGCGCCGTTTTACGTGATGCGGCCGATTCGGGGCGTTATTCTGCGCAAGAGTGTTCCGCCGGACTTCAACTTTACGCCGCAAAAGGTTCGCGAACTTTGCGTTTCACTGCTCGACAATTTGATCCGGCTGCACAATGTCGACTACAACGCTGCTGGGTTGGCTGATCTTGGCAAACCCGCGGGGTACCTCGAACGGCAGGTTCGCGGATGGATTAAGCGCTACCACAATTCCAAGACGCACGAGTATCCTGCGGTAGAAAAAATTGCCTCTTGGCTGCAGCAAAACAGGCCTACTACGAGCCGAGTATCGCTGATTCACAACGACTACAAATTCGACAACGTGATTCTGAATGCCGGGAATCTCACGGAAATTATTGGCGTTTTGGATTGGGAGATGGCGACTATCGGCGACCCGCTGACCGATCTGGGTACCACGCTGGCTTACTGGGCCGATCCTGCGGACCCTGACGAGTTGAAGCAAAATCTCAGCGACGTAACCACGCAGCCGGGAAGTTTGTCTCGCGCGGAAGTGGCTGCGCTTTACGGCGAAAAAACCGGTGCCGACACATCGCAAATGCCCTTCTATTTATCTTTTGCGCGCTTCAAACTGGCGGTCATCGTGCAGCAAATTTTTTATCGCTACAGCCATGGTTTAACTAAGGATTCGCGGTTCGCTACGCTGCCGGAGCGGGTGTCGGCGTTGCTTGAGGCTTCGCTGCACTGCGCCCAAAGCAAAATCTAGGCGATCTAACGTTGGCCCTGGGATTTCAGAAAGGCGCACAGACTGAAGTCTGTGCCACCTAAAGCTCGCCACTCGGGACGGAGAGCGTAGCGGTTAATCCTGAAGGTACTCACGACGAAAAACTCACAGGCTGAAGCCTGTGCTACCAAAAGCGGTCTCGAATAGTGGATGCCCCTGCGTGTGGAGGCAAAAAACGGAAACACGAAGTTCACGGCAAGGACGGAACGTGTGGTGTGATTGGCGAAGAGTTTTTGTATGAAAGAAGTGGCGAGTGGCGAGTGATGAGTGGCGAGTCACAAAGCGAAGAGGTTAGGCTGAAGTCTCTGCCACCAAATCTTCAGCAATCAAATTCATAAGATCGCTCCCAAGATAACTAGCTAGATTTCAGTGGCGCAATTCCCACTTGGCGATGGACTCGATGTGGACTTCGTCTGGGCCGTCGGCCAGGCGGAGGGTGCGGACGTTGGCCCAGGCAGCGGCCAGGAAAGTATCCTGCGAGACGCCGGCTGCGCCGTGGGCTTGGATGGCGCGGTCCAGGACGCGGAGCGCTACGTTGGGCGCTACTACCTTGATCATGGCGATTTCTGCGCGGGCGGCTTTGTTACCGACCGTGTCCATCATGTAGGCGGCTTTCAGCGTTAGCAGGCGGGCTTGTTCGATCTCCATGCGGCTGGCGGCGATGTCTGCGCGGATGGTGCCCTGCGCCGCTAGCGCTTTGCCGAACGCTACGCGCTTCTGCACCCGTTCGCACATCAACTCTAGCGCGCGCTCGGCTATGCCGATGCAGCGCATGCAGTGGTGAATGCGTCCGGGCCCGAGGCGGCCCTGGGCGATTTCAAAGCCGCGGCCTTCGCCTAGCAACAGATTGGCGGCGGGCACGTGGACATTTTCAAAGTGAATTTCGGCGTGGCCGTGCGGCGCGTGGTCGTAGCCATAGACGCTGAGCAGGCGGACGATTTTCACGCCTGGAGTATCGAGGGGGACGAGGATCATGGACTGTTGCTTGTGCGTGGCGGTGGCGGGATCAGTTTTGCCCATGAGGATGGCGATTTTGCAACGCGGGTCGCCGGCGCCGGAGGACCACCACTTTTTGCCATCGATGACGTAGGAATCACCGTCGCGGGCGATGCGCGTGGAGATATTGGTGGCGTCCGAGGAGGCTACGTCCGGCTCCGTCATGGCGAAGCACGAGCGGATTTCCCCGGCCAGGAGCGGCGCCAGCCACTGGGCTTTTTGTTCGGCGGTGCCGTAACGCGCGAGGACTTCCATGTTGCCGGTATCTGGCGCGGAGCAATTGAACACTTCGGCGGCCATAGTGCTGCGGCCCATGAGTTCGCACAGCGGGGCGTACTCGAGGTTGGTCAGGCCGGCGCCGTGGTCATCGCCAGGCAGGAAAAGGTTCCACAATTTGGCGGCGCGCGCGTTGGCCTTCAGTTCCTCGATGACTGGGGCGGGCTTCCAGCGGTCGCGGGCTACTTCTTCGGCATAGCGCGACTCGTTGGGATAAACGTGCTCTTGCATGAAGCGCTGGACGCGCTCTTGAAGGTCCTTTGATTTGGCGCTGGGCTCGAAGTTCATCGCTGGCCGCTATTTGCCGGTGAAGGCTGGGGCGCGTTTTTCTACGAAGTGCGCCACGCCTTCCTTGAAGTCTTCGCAACGCAGGCTTTCGAGCATTTCGCGTTCGGCTAACTCGAAGGACTCCGCGAGCGTCTGGAACATGGCGTCGTAGACCTGGCGCTTCATGACGCGGAGGGAGCGTGGGCTGACGGTAGCGGCGATTTCGGCGGCGTATTTCTGCACATCTTCCGCGAAGGTGGCTTGCGGAAGGACGCGGTTCGCGAGGCCCATGTGGAAGGCTTCGGCGGCATCGATCATGCGGGCGCTCAAGAGGAGGTCGAGCGCGTTGGCATGGCCGACGAGGCGGGGGAGCATCCAGGCCATGCCGTATTCGGCGATGAGGCCGCGACGCGCGAAGGCCGTGCCGAAGCGGGCGGGTTCGGAGGCGAGGCGAATGTCGCAATAGAGGGCGATGACCAGGCCGAGACCTACGGCGGGGCCGTTGATGGCGGCGATGACGGGTTTGGTGAGGGCGGGAAAGTAGGAATATTTTTTCTGAAAGTCGGGGCGCACGCCGTTCGCGCTAGAGCTTGTTTGCGCCTGGGCGGCGGCGTCCTGCGCGGCGCGTACGCGACGGAGCTCGGTCTCGCCTTTTTCTGCCAGCGTGCTGAGCAAGGAAATGTCCGCGCCGGAGCAAAAGCCGCGGCCTGCGCCGGTGAGGACGATGACGCGCACATTTTCGTCGCGCTCGGCTTCGAGCATGGCGGAGCGCACTTCCTGCTCCATGACGGCGGTCCAGGCGTTGAGTTTGTCTGGGCGATTGAGGGTGAGGGTGGCGACGCGGTCGGCCACGGAGTAGAGGGTTTCTTGGTTTGGCATGGCGGGTGGATTATATACAATTGGCGCGGCGTTAGTGACCTTCATTTTTATGCGACTATCGCGTTTGGCGAGCGGCGGTGGCGTGACCAGCAGTGCCGCCGTAACCGCCGGCGCGGCGCCGGGAACTACTTCTGGGCAAGCTGGGGCGCAGCATGCTGCGCCCCTACAAGTGCTCGGCGTTATGTCGGCTCAACCGGGTCAGACCGCTCCGCCGTAACTTTCCGCGAGTCAAAGCCGCCTTTACTGCAGGCGGCGACCGCTTTCCAGCATTCCAGTGCGCAGCGGCAAGTTTGCCGGCAACTTGGTACGCGGATTGGGGTTTGTAATGGGAGCAGCGGCAACTGGCTGGTTCAGGGAGTGCCTAAGACGCGACGCTGAGGCAGCGCCGGTCCCTGCGATTGGCACTAAGAATGCTACAAAGGACGCCATGAGTCTGCGCACGGTCGAACAAGTTCGCCGAGTTTTCCGCATCGTAGCGGGTTTCACGCTGCTGCTGGTCGGCGTGGTGATGATCGTTACGCCCGGTCCTGGGTGGCTGGTGATGTTGTGCGGATTGAGTTTGTTGGCGGCGGAGTTTCTGTGGGCGCGGCGGCTGATGGACCGCATGAAGCGCGAAGGCGGGCGGGTACGCGATGCGGTTTCGCGGTATATGCCGTCGATGCCGGTGCGTGCGGCGAGTGTCGAAGTGCGTCCCGCAGTGGACGAAATGGTGCAAGAAGAAGCCACTCCCGAACGCATCTAAGCGCGTTCCCATCGTTTCCATTTTCCGCAGGAAAATCCCATTTTCAGAAGCTCTGCTGATTTGCAGCGGAATGCCAGTCGGCGCGCGCTGTGTTCTGCGTGAACTCTGTGTTAATTTGCAAACGGCGGCTGCGGCGGTGAGTTTTTGCGAAGGATGCAAAGGATGGACAAATGACCTCGGAATGGCGGGGGAAATGGGCGCTGGTAACGGGCGCAAGCGCGGGCATTGGGCAGGCGTTGGCGCGGGAGCTGGCCGCTGGCGGGACGAACCTGGTGCTGACCGCGCGGCGCAAGGACCGGTTGGAGGAATTCGCCGCCGAGCTGCGCGCTAAACACAGCATCCGCACGGAAGTGTTCGCCGCCGACCTAGCGCAAAAAGATGCGCCGGAGGAGATTTTTGCGTTTACGAAGAGCCTGGGCTTGAGCGTGGAGTTGCTGATCAACAATGCGGGGTTTGGGCAGTTCGGCGAAGTGCCGGCGGTGGAAACGCAGCGGTTGCTGGACATGGTGCAGGTGAACTGCAGCGCGGTGGTGCACCTGACGCGATTGTATTTGCCAGAGATGGTGGAGCGGCGGAGCGGGGATGTTTTGATTCTGGCATCGGTCGCGGCGTACCAGGCGGTGCCGTATATCTCGGTGTACGCGGCGACCAAGGCGTTCGATCTGCTATTTGCCGAGGGTCTGGCGGAAGAGATGCGGCCGCACGGCGTGCGCGTTTGCGCGCTGTGCCCGGGCTCGACGGAGTCCGAGTTTCATACGGTGGCCGGGCAGGATCATTTGAAGTTTGCGGAAAAGCGGAGAGAGACGGCGGAGAAGGTGGCGCACGTGGGACTTGCGGCGCTGGCGGCGGGCAAGCCTGCGGTGATTTCCGGGGCGGGAAATGCGTTTAGCGTGATTGGGCAAAGGCTAGTGCCGCGCAGGTTGGTGACGCGCATTGCCGCGGGGATGTTCCGACCTAAATAAACGGAGCGCGTTCGGCGCTCTGGCTCTTGGAGATTCCAGAAGAATGGCTACGCTGCGGCGAGCCGGGCGTGGATTTCCAGATACTCGGCGTGGACTTTGATATGGTGCGCGTCGCCGATGTTGTGTGCGGTCCACAAGGCGATGAGATCGTCGCGCATGCGTTGCTGGCCAGCCGCGTCGAGGCGTGAGAAGGCGATTTTTGTGGGGCCGAAATATTCGCGAAAGAAATCGACGGCGTTTTCCGGGGTGGTGTCCGGCATATCGAAGAGCACGATGCGTTTGTTCAGCTCGAGGTGCACGCCAGCACCGAAACGCTGACGAACGACGTCTTCGTTGCCCCAGAGGACCGGAGGCAGCACGCTGGGGGGCGGCGGGACGTGGTGGGCGCTTACTTGAAAGGATTTGCCGACAAAGCTATCCGGCGTCCAATTGCCCATAGCGATGAGGCCGCCGGGGCGGCAAACGCGCTTGAATTCGCTGATGACGCGCTCCGGGCGCGGCGCGAACATGGCGCCGAACATGGATAGGACCACGTCGAATTGCGCGTCGGCATAAGGCAACTGTTCGGCGTCGCCTTCGTCGAATTGGATTTTGAGATTTTCTTGCGCGGCGCGCTGGCGGGCTTGTTCGAGAAGATTGGTGGAAATATCGACGCCGGTGACGGTGGCGCCGGTGCGCGCCGCGGGCAGCGACTGATTGCCGGTGCCGCAGCCCACATCCAGCACGTTCATGCCCGGCCGCAAATTTAAGCGCGCGATGAAGTCTTCGGCGCCGTTGGCGAGGCGTTTGGCGATTTGCCCGAAGTCGCCGGCCATCCAGCTGGCTTTCATGCGCTGTTTCAGTTCGGCGAGTGGGTCTGGTTGTGGCGCGGCTTCGGTCATCGTTATGTTACGCGGGTGCCCCGAATCGCGAGGCGCCGCGTGCCTTCGCTTTGGCCGCTTCTTCTTCGCGATTGCGCGGCGGGGCGTTGGTTTCGAGCGACGACAGCAGGTGCATGGATACGCGGGTTACCTCGTCGATGGCTTGCTGGAAGGCGGCTTCGTTGGCCCTGGATGGCTTGGTAAAACCGCTGATTTTGCGGACGAACTGCAAGGAGGCCGCACGCACCTCTTCCGGGGTGACCGGAGGGTCGAAGTTGAAGAGCATTTTAATGTTGCGGCACATGGAGACCTCCTGGCGCCCGTCCGAGAGGGATTGCAGTGAAGCCTACGGACGCGATATGGTGGCCGGAAATGGCCGACAGCCTCGCCTGCCAGCATTCTACCTTGGGAAAGCACGGGGGAACTATTTTCGGGGGTACCCGGAATATACCCGTTGAAGGCACTCGCGGCGTCTGATACAGGGATGACCAACCTACAGGAAGCTGCAGACGACGTATTGCTCCGGCGCGCCGCGAAGGGTGATGAAGACGCCTTCACTGCGGTGTACCGGCGGCATCAAGCGGCGATTTATCGTTTTGCCCTGCGCATGACCGGGAACCCGTGGGCCGCGGAAGAGATTGTGCAAGACGTGTTCATGACCGTGGTGCGCGACCCCAAGAAGTACGATGCGCGGCTGGGGACGGTGGCTGCTTTTCTGTACGGCGTGGCGCGCAACCGCATACTGAAGCATCGCGAGCGCATCCCGCGGGAGGTGCCGCTGGAAGAGCGCAATGAAGACGGCACGGGACCTGGCGTGCTGCTGAAAGACACGCTGACGCCGGCGGTGTGGGCGGAAAAGCGGGAGCGCACGGCGCAAGTGCGGGCCGCGGTGCTGGAGCTGCCGGAAGAGTTTCGCGAGGCCGTGGTGCTCTGCGAGCTGCAGGGGATGAGTTACGAAGAGGCAGCGGCCATCGCGGAGTGCCCCATCGGAACGATTCGTTCGCGGCTGCATCGCGGGCGGGCGCTGCTGATGACGAAGCTGGAGTTGCTGCGGGAGGCGCCCCGGCGCGTGAGCGCGATGGGGTGAACGATTTAACGCGGAGCCAGCGTTTGCGTTGGGGACGAAACGTAGAGCGAGAATCTGGGCCTGGCACAAGAAAAGTCCGGAAGCGACGTAGTGGCAACACAGGAGCGCAAGGAATTGGCTATGAATTGTGAAGAATTCGCGATATCGGGACTGGGCGCGGAACGCGAGAGCAAGTTCAGCGCGGCGCAGCGCGCGGCAGCGCAAGAGCATATCGAGGTTTGTGGGCACTGCGCGGCGTTGGCAGAATCGTGGGACGCGGCGCGTGCCGAACTGCAATTGCTGCGCGACGCCACCAGCGTTGCGGGCGCTCCGCCCCGCGTGGAGATGCGCTTGCGGCAGGAATTTCGCACGCGGCACCGCAGCGTGAAGTTGCGGCGCACGGCGGTGGCCGCCGCTTGGGCGCTGGCTACGGCCGCGGCGCTGGCGGGAGCGATAGAGATGAACAACTGGCGCACGCAAAAGAATGACGCGGTGATCGCGGCGCAAAAGAATACCGCGGGCGCGGCGGATGCGAACCTGGTCGCCGACAACGACGAAGCCGCGTTCACGCCGCTGCCTGGCGCGATCTATACGGGCAGCGAGGAGGCCACCATTGTGCATGTGGGCATGGAACGCAGCGCGCTTGGCGCGCTGGGTCTGCCGGTGAATGAAGACCGCGCCAACGAATGGATCCACGTGGATCTGCTGGTGGGGGACGATGGTTTGCCGCAGGCCGTGCGTGTAGCGGAGTAAGCACGGAGACGCGTCGCAGGCCGGCAAAAAGTTTAGAACGATCAGGAGAGAAAGAGGAGAAACACGAATGAGGCGGAATATTTTGCTGAGTGTGGTGGCTGGCAGTGCTTTGCTGGTGTACGCGGGAGCGGCGCGGGCGCAGGGTCCGGACGGTCCCCATCATGGCGGCCCGGGATTTGGCGGCCCGATGGAGTTGATGGGCTTTGAAGGCGGACACGACGGCAAAGTGGTGAAGGGCGCGCCGTTCACGGCGTCGGCAACTTCGGAGACCACGGAGACGCTGTCTGACGGCACGGTGATTCACCGTACCGCGCAATTGACCTTGTATCGCGACAGCCAAGGCCGTTCGCGGCGCGAGCTGACCGCTTCGGGCTTCGGACCGCTGGCGGCCTCCGGCGCACCGAAGACCATGGTGATGATCTCGGATCCGGTGGGCGGCTTCCACTACATGTTGGATTCCGTAGGAAAGACGGCGAATAAGTCGGCGATTCACACGCGCACGCAAACGGCGGACAGCGCGGACTCCTTCCACCAGAAGATGGAAGCGCGCCAGGCGGAGGAAGAAGCCGCGGGCCTGCTGAAGAAGGAATCGCTCGGGACGCAGGTGATCAACGGCGTGAGCGCGGAAGGCACGCGCATCACGAAGACGATTCCCGCGGGAAAAATCGGCAACGATAAGGCGATTCAGATCGTTTCCGAGCGCTGGTATTCGCCGGATTTGCAGATCGTGGTGAAGGCGACACACACGGACCCGCAAATGGGAACGACGACCTACTCGGTGACGGCGCTGCAAAGGAGTGAACCGGCGGCGACGCTATTTGCGGTGCCCTCGGATTACACCGTGACGACGGGCGGGCCGCATGGGCGTGGTCCTGGACCGGGTGGTCCGCCGCCTGCCGAGGAGTAGTTTTTCGTGTCGAAGACAATTTAACGAGCTTCTCTCCTGAAGACGGTTGGCGCCCTTTTCGCAGCAGACGATCGCTGCGGTGAGGGCGTTTCCGTTTCTGGATAAGAAAAGATGAGAAAAAAAGGACAATGAAGAGGATAACGCAGAGTCGCAGAGTACACAGAGACGCGCAGAGAAATCGGAAGCGTGCGTCCTAGAATTCCAATTCGGCGAGCAACTTCAGGAGGCGAAGAAGAGTCGCGCGGTCTTCCGGAGTCAATCGCTGCCGGACGTGCTCATCGGCGGCTACCCGGACCCTAATTAGCTGTTCTCTGTACCGGTGGCCTTTGAGCGTCAACCGGACGTGAATTGCTCGACCCGATTTGGCCTTGCGCTCCGACACCAGTCCTTCCGCAACCATGGACTTGATAGCCCGATGCACGACGGTGCGGTCCAAACCCATGAGTGTGGCGATCTGATTCTGATTGAGCGTCGCGCCGCCGCGGAGCGCGGAGAGGATGAAGCCGCGCGTCGCGGAACAATGAGTTTTTCGTTCCAGCCTCTTCCCGACTGAAAAATAGGCCGCCGCTATATGCGCGAGTACGGAATCTTGCAGGATGTTTTCAGGAATTTCTTTCCTGGGAACGGCGTTCATAAGACCGTTACCGTCGCATCGAGCGGTCTCCGCCACTGGGGCGTTTCAACGTAGGCGTGCGATTTCTTTCCGATGGCAATGACCATCACAATTTCACAATGGCGCGCGCACAACCCGAGAAATTTGGAGAGCCTTCGGCCGTCAAAGCCTTCCATGGGACAGGTGTTGATTCCCAGCGCCTCGGCGGCGATCATCAGATTTTCGCACGCCAGCGAGGTACTCTTGGTCGCCCATTTGAAGAGTTCCTGACGCGACGTGGGCGGCGTCCCCATCGTCTTCCATAGGTTCAACACCCAGAAAAGGCCCCATTTAAGCGCGCCGAAAATGCCGAATGGCCCGGGCGTGAACAGGATGCGCCCTATTTTTGCGGTGCGCTCGTACTCGTGGATTTTCGCTGCACTGAACCCACACCCGCGCATCCACTCGAGTTGGCCGCGCGAGGTTGCGGGCAGCGAGCCGATGTCTGCGACGGCCACGACCAAGGCCGATGCGGTTTCCGCAGGCATTTGCCCGAGGCAGAGTTTCGCCACTTGTCTTTTCTGTTCGGCAGATTCCACCCAGTAGAACCGGTACGGCTGCATATTGAAGCTCGAAGGGGCGTGGCGCGCGGCGTCGAGGATTTGCTCGCGCAGTTCGCGCGAGATCTCTACCGGCGCGAAGAGCTTGACGGCTCTCCTCTGCAAAATCGCTCCCAGGATCGCGTCCATAAGGCCTCCATGTTGCTATTACAACAT
>Ga0181537_10000687_pt1 | contig 31467 bp, 57 predicted proteins | sample PEATcosm2014_Bin_39_FD_119765 | JGI IMG/M metagenome (GOLD analysis project Ga0181537, IMG submission 119765) | Peatland microbial communities from MTU Mesocosm Facility, Houghton, MI, USA - PEATcosm2014_Bin23_10_metaG | ecosystem: Environmental > Terrestrial > Soil > Wetlands > Peat | place... | reverse complement strand
CATCGTTTCCGGATCCGGCGTCGCGCTGTCGAGCAGCTCCAGGTTCACCGAGAACGTCGCGATGGGCTCGCGTGACGGCGCGACGAACGCCGCCGCGCCGAGACTGAGCATCGAGTTCGGCCCAGGGATGGGACCGTCGGTCTCGACGTCGGTACTGATAAACACCTCGGCCATGGCGTCGCCCTTCCGCGTATTACGCCACGTATAACATGCGGTCTACTTGAGCGCCAGCCCCAACTTCTCGGCGGCCGCTCGGATGCGATCGCGATCGACCTCGGCGCGCAACGTGTCGACGCCGCGGTCCACCGCACGTTTGACGGTACGCGGATCCAGCTCGGCCTCGGCCGCCAGCCTCAAGATGTCGCTTCGTGTGATCGCGCTCGTGCTCTCCATGGTTCGCTCTGCGAAAAAAAAGAAGACCCGGGCGGAGGGATGCAACTGGGGTTGGCCGTTGCAAGGGTAACCCAGTCACTGCGGCTCGGGCCTTCGTCGTAGAGCGTTCGGAGCGGAGAATCGGGCCTGCGCGACTTTCCCAGGTAACACAAGCCCAGCGGCACCGAACGCGTGCTCTTTCTTACTTCTGCACCTCCCGGCCGGCAACGAAGTCGGCAACGATGCCGGGCGCCGCCGCGTCGAAACCAACGACGTCGAGCATCCCCGCGTCCGTCGGATCCGCGATGGTGAACGCCGTCGAAGTCATCCCGTTGACGACGAGCTTCGCGGGGATGCCGCGCTTCTCGCGGTACACGCGGAGCGCCTGGAACGGATGGATGGGACCCGCCCACGTCTCGTTGTCCGTATGGATCTCGAACGAATCGAAATCGATCTTGTTCTCCAGTGCCCAACGCATCGGCAGCGAACAGTCCGTACCGCCCATCGGGATCCTCGCCGCCGCCGCGATGACGTCGTCGAGGCGCTGCCGCGGAGAGATGGTGAGCGAGACGAGCCTCGGGTCACCACCGCCATGCATACCGCCAATCCGGCCGTCGCCGCACGCTGCAAAACAGCCGATGTGGTACTGCTTCTCCGTGCGCGCGGTCACGAGCGCCAACGCCGCTACAGCCTCGCGACACGTGAGGTTCGTGTTGTTGATCGTCGCGCCCATCGAGCCCGACACGTCGAGCGCCAAGTACCGCCGCTTGCCGGTCGGCTCGATCGTCTGAAAGCAGAGGTAGAAGCACTCGTCGAGCGCGTCCATGATCGCGCGCAGCGGATTCCAGCGAAGGCTCCCCTTGTCGCCATGGCCCGCCCCGTAGTTCTTGAGCGCGAGAAGCGCCCGCATCGGGTGCAAGCGCGCCGCAAAGAGCCGACTCGTGTCCGTCAGCACCTTCGCCACCTGCGCCGTCGCGGCGCTCATGGGCGCCAGCAGACCCACCGCCGTCATCTTGGCAAGCTGTCGGATCATGGCCTCGGGACCCATGTGTTCCAGCATGGCTTCCCAGACCTCGGGCTTGTTCTTCAGCTCATTCGGCACGCACTCGTGCGGAAGCTTGTGCTCCAGAATGAGCGCGACCGCGCGAGACGCGCTCACCCCCGAATGAATCTCCTCGAACGCCTGGATGACCGCCGGCAGCTCCGACTTGGCGACGCCGAGAGCGCGCACCTGGTCCGGCGTGCCGCCCTTCTTCCGCGTTGGCTCGCTCATCTTGTCGGCGCTACGCGCCGACCATGCAAAGATCGCCCGGTGCGCAGGCGTCGGCGCCTTCGGGTGCGCCAGACGCAGAACGTCGCGCTGCGACCAGCCGTCGCGCTGCTGGTACTTGATGATCTGCATTGCGAGAGCCCCCGGGCTACGCCCGGTGAACCACCCGGCGAGTCCGTTGCGGAGCGCAGGACCCAACCCACGGAGCTGCTTCACGTCGTTGACGAAGTGGAGCAGGTGCGTCCCGGTCCGGCACACCTTCGGGATCGCCGCGATCGCCGCCGCGCGCGTCATGTCGTCCGGACGGCCCTGGCCGTCCGTCGCCGCTGCGCACACCGCGAGCGCGAAGATCGCCGGCTCGTTCTTGATCGCCCGGCCCGAGTCGCTGATCGCCACGATGCGCGCGACCGTGCGCACGCCGTCCTTGGCGATGCACTCCTTCAGACACGTGACGTTCTCGGTCGCGAGCTTCTTCTCCCCGACGTAGTACGTCCCGCCCTCCGCTCCGAGGATGAGAAAGCGATCGAGGCGAGTCCACTCGTCCACGACAAAGACGAAACCGCCCGCGCTGTTCTCCACCTGATCGGCCCGCGCAGACTCCCGCTGCGACGTCTGCCGGTCGTTCACGTACTGTGCGTAACGCGTCATAACGCTACCTCTTGTAGCAAGAGGCGCCTATTGTAGCAAGAGTAAACCGTTGAGCAGCCCACTGGGGCGCGCCGTGGGTGCTCCGCGGCGACAAGACGCGCGTCGACAGAATGTATGACGTGGCGTATTACATTCGCGAGCAAGCCGATGGGTCCCCCTGCGCACAAGCTCTTGCCGGGCGAGCCGTTCTTCGCCGTCGTTCTCTACGATCGGACGGGCTACTACAGCTCGGTCATTGCAAGGACCGAAGCCGAGGTTCGACTGAGGACCGGCGTGCGAACAAAGAGCTTGGGCTCCCTCGTCGCATGCACCGTTCCGTTCCATGGCCACTGGGCTGGTCAGGTGCCGGATGTCTCCACGCCGCCCGAGTACAAGGCCGATCTCCGCGCGCTCGAACGGGAGCGGAGCGGCGACGAGTAGGTCGCGTGGCCACTCAGCGGGCGCCATGCTAGAGTCGGCAGACTTGGGGCTGATCGGCTTCGACGGGAGGATGCGGTAGGAACTTGCGTGCAGGGGATTGTTCGGGTGACCCCTTCAAAAACACTCGGGCGCAGATAACTGCGAACGACAACGTGGTCCCGGTCGTCGCCGCCCGCAAGGCGGCCTGACCCGTCTCCCCAGAGCGCGTCTCGGGCTCTGGGATTGGCGTAAACCTCCGAGGCTGGGCTGCCGGGTGTTCGCTTCGTACACACGGAACCGCCGACAAAGAACGAAGCTAGGCGCCAGCCGAATCTGAGCGAACCCTGGCCCGGGGAACCGAGGGCTACGCACGTAGACGGAACCATCCAAAGACTCGCGGACCCGGGTTCGATTCCCGGCAGCTCCACAACGCGGTACTCTCGAAAGCGCGGTCCGTGCAGACGCCACCAGCCCTGACCCCTGGTGGCTCTGCCCGAACCGCGAACACAGATGCCCAAACGCACGCCTCTCCTTGCGGCCCCCGCCGCCGAGTGCTCCATCGAGCCCGCACGCGATCCGGGCAAGGGCATGCTCATCGACGATGCGCCCGACGTGCAGAAGTGGGCGGAGCAGACGGGCCTCAACGCCCGGCGCTTCGAGGAGCCGTGGGTGCTCGTGCTCGACCGTCGCTCGCGCCTCCTCCACGCGCGGCGCGTGTCCTGCGGAGGTCCCGGCGGAACCCATGTCGAGCCGTCCGATGTCGTCCGGATGGGAAGCTCGCCCTCGTCACCAGGCTTCGTGCTCGTGCATCACCATCCGAGCGGCAACCCCGCGCCCAACAAGCAGGACATCGCGACGACACGCGAGATCCTGGAGCTAGCGCGAGATCGCGGCGTCACGATGCTCGACCATGTCATCACGTCCCGCTCGGGATGGCAGTCGATGAAGCAGCTCGGGATCGTCCCGGAACGGTCGTGAAGAAAGAAGTATTTCAGATCGGCGAGACCTTCTACACGGCGACTGGACCGTGGGTCTGCACCGACATCGGTACGCGCGTCATCGTGGCGGTCGAGAAACATCACTACCGTCAGCTCGGATTCGCCGAGACCGTGTTCGACGAGGACGATCTCCCGGGATGCTCGCTCTCCGCGAACGACTTCTCGCCGTCCTGCTAGCCGTGCCGAACGCGCGCGGCCTCGCTACCGGTACGCAGCGACCGCAAGCTGCCCCTCGACTTCCTGAAGACGCGTGATGGCCTTGCGCACGAACTGGAGGAACGCCTCCCGATCCTCTACGCGCGTACGCGGCGCGGCGTAGCGGACGAGACCTATCGCGTCGCGCAGCTTGTCGGCGGCCGAGGCGGCGTCGCGCCCGTAGAGCGCATCGACGTTGTCGCGAACGTTCCGGAAGAATCTCTGCGTCCCTGTCTCGGGTTTGGCGACGTTGCCGTGATGCTTCGGCTTTGACCGGCGACCAGCGCCCGTACCACTTCGGCTTCGACGAATCGTATGCTTCGACGCCATGAACCGCTCTCCTGACCGATGAGATTACGCCATCGCGGCGGAGCGCGACACGACCAAAATCGCCGTGTGAACGGCTCCTCAGTCGAGTCTGAACGTGTAGCTCGGCACCGACAGCGGGAACTCAGGATGGGCGTCGAACCATCCCACGCCGTGCCCCATCGCCTCTCTCGCGAGATAGTGGCCGAAGTCGGCCGGGTTCGGCGGAGTGCGGTGGCCATCCTGCGCGACCGCGGTCTGGTAGAGCGCGGGCAGCGACGTACCATTCGCCTGCTCGACCTTCTTCGCGAACTCCTTGGCCGCCTTGATCGCCTTGGGGCTCGTCCGAGGAGCGACCTCCATGAGATCGACACCCTCGACGCTGCCATCGCCGTCGTAGCCGCGCTCGGCGAAGTCGCGCCGCTCCTCCTCATGCTGCGCCCACGCGCTCACGAAGAGCGCGCGCGCCATCGCCTCGACGATGATCGCCCGGATGCTCGGATCGTGCTCGGCACCGGGCTGGCCTCGCGCCTGCCGGAGCGCCTGCGCGAACGCATCGCGCATGTACTTCAGCTGGTCGATCTCCTTCTTCGTGTAGAGGCCCTTGCCGAGCTGGTAGATGCGCGTGTCGTTTTCGCCGAACTCCCGCACCTGCGCGTCCGTCTTCGAGAGCTTCTTCACACGGCGCAGGTCCCTCGACAGGTTCTCGGCGGCCTCGTCGATCACCGCTTCCGGCAATCCCTCGCCGCGGCTCGTCGCGATCGCGTAGAGCGGATCGCTCGCGCCGCCGTACCAGCCCGCGGCGAGACGCCTGGCTTCGCTGTCGGTGATTGCAACCTTCACGGGATCATTCAAGCGTACTAGTCCGCCATGAGGAGCGGTAGACTGACACAACCATGATCCCCTTCGTCACGATCCTGCGGGTACGAGGCTCGGGCTCACACGTCGCTCGCGTACTGCTCTCGACAGTCCCCATGACCGACACGATTCGGCATCGCTTGGAACGCGCAGGCATCGAGGTCGAAACCTACCGGCCGAGTGAATCCGACTCGGCCATCCGTGGAGAAGCCGACTTCAAGAAACGGCTCGCGCAGCTCTTGACGCCCACCTCGATCGCCGAACGTCGCAAAGCCTCGACCAAGCGAAGCAAGGGCGCTACGAAGTCCGAGTGCTGCGCCGCACCGCTGGTCGAAAGCAGCCGGCCGCCGTTTGGGACCGTATGCGGCGAATGCGAGGCGCCTGTAACCGCGACCGGTGCCCGCGTGAGCAGCCGACGCTGAACGAGAGCTACCGCGCGTTTCTCGCTGCGGTCGACGGCTTCCCGCGACGCCTTGGCACGATGACATCGGCCACTTCGGACAGAGGAACGCTCCATTCTCCTCCGTCCGAGAGGTAGTGGTGGAAACGACCGCCCTGGATGACGCCCCGGATCCTGTCGCCCTTCTTCCAGAAGGTGCACCCCGGAGCGCCATCTTCCAGGTGGACGTACATCATCGTCACCGTCAACGTGTTCTTCATCGTGGCCTCCTCGTCGCCTACCAGCCGCGCACGCTCGTGATGTGCTTGGGACACGCGCTATTGATACCGCGATCGTCGCGCCTACCGAAGGAGTCATGCGTGCTCGACACGTCGAGCCACCAACCGTGCTTGTCGGCCTGATCGAGATCGAGACGCATCTTGCCGAGCTTCTTGCCGGAGAGAGGTACGCGGAGACTCATGCGCTCGCTGCACTCGTCACACTCCACTTCCACCATCGCGTAGATCATGGGCGTCTACTCCGTCTGCTCCATCCTGGTTTCGAGGCGCGCCCAGTCGGCGAGCTGAGCGTTCACGCGCGTCGCCGTCTCGGGCGCCATGTCGGCCGCGCGGGCCGCAATCTCAGTACGCGCTTCCGCGAGCGTGTTGAGCGTCACGCCCGGCACCTGCTCCTTGATCGAGCGGCGAATGTCGCTCACCTGCTGCCACAAACGCCCGTACTCGCTCATCAGCCGCCTCCGCGCTTGCCTCGGCGGAACGTATTACACGACGTCCGACAACGGTCAACTACAGGTACCGGATAATCCCGCGCCGGATCTTGCCCGCCCATCGGCAGCCGCCCGCCAGCACGATGTGCTCGACGAGCGTGAGGTCGCCGTAGCCGCTCCCGTCGACGTTCCAGCGCTTGCCCTCCGGAATCTCGCCATCCGGCACCGCGCGTCCCTCGAACCAGCAGACGACCGAGTGAGCCGCCGCACCGCTTCGCACAAAGCACTTGGGGCACAGAAAGAGGACGCCCTGAGCCCGCTCGAACGTGTCGGTCTCGATCCGACTCGCGTTGCTCCGCTCGATGATCAGAAACTTCGGCTGCAAGTTGACGAGACGCATGGTCTCGGCCCTGCATCGTACGACCGACTCGATTCGCATAGCCCCCCTCATTTCGCCCACCCTTCAGAACATCGTCGCCGCACGCGCCGATGGAGGCAACGGTTGTCGCTTGGGCCTGCGCGACTTTCGCACACGCCGCGCTTCCTCCTTCGCCGACGCTTGTGCCTTCGCGACCTCCACCAGCGCTACGGCCTTCTCGTAGGCATCTTTCGCTTCCGCCTGCGTCATGCGACCAGCGTCCGCATACAAGTCGAGACCCCATCTGTATGTGTGCAGCACCGCGGTCACCGCGTCGTCGACCGAGTGCACCTTGAACACATTGCCGAGACGAGCAGAGGCCACCTGCGCCTGTCTCGCGGCCCAAGCGAGCTGGTGCGGCTCCTGCTTCTTCTTCGGCTTCTTGGCCTCCAGCCAGAGAAGAAGAGCGAGCGGACCGACCGAGCACTGGATGTCGGCGCTTCCGATGCCAGCACCGTAGGTTATCGGGCGACCAGTTTCGTCCTTCAGCTTGCCGGAGTTGTTTCGCTCGACCCAGACGAAACTGTCGAGCCGCCGCAGCACGTTGAGGATCTGAGACTGGATGTCCTGCTCTCTCATTGGATCCCTTTCTGACCGCCGCAGACGCCGCACTTGCCGGTCTCCACGACGATCGACTTGCAGCCGCACTGAGGGCAGGTCTTGCTCATGTCCGGCTCCCAGCCGCCCCGCTGCCAGTCGGACCCCGACTCGCCCCGCATGCGGATCCGGCGCAAGCCCTCCTGCCGGCACGCCTCACAGAGGCGCATTCCATCGACTGGAGGCTGCCACACCGTGGACTTGAAGCCGCAGATGGCCTCGTGCGCGACTCTCTCGCTCTCCGGAGTCGTGAAGTGCGCCTCCTGCGCAGCAGGACCCGCCATCCGCCGCCGGAAGGGCAACAGGACGACCTCGACGACCGCACCCTCCCCGACAAGATCGGGCGGTGGCGAAGATGCCGTGCTCATCGACTACCTCGACTTGAAGCGCACGCAGTCCCCAAACGATGCCTTGAGCGTGGGCACGCGGGGACCTGGAGGAGGAGGCTCCGGTTTGCCGGCCTTGGCGTCAAGCTCCGCTCGATAGCGGGCGCGCTCCCCCGCCACACGTCGTTCGCGCTGGCGCTGGACGTGGCGTTGGGCTTCGGCCTGCCGAGCGCTCGACGGGCCTTCGTGGCGCTCGACGACCTCCCCGGCGACCTCGCGGATCGCCAGCTCCGCGGCGTCCGCAAGCTTCAGCCCGAGGTGCATGAGACCGATCGTTCGGTCGATCGTCGTCTCCACGTCGGCCTCGGTCGGCTCGATCGGTCGGCTCATCGAGCGCTACCTGCCTTCGCGCGCGGCGCGGTAGCGCGCGCACAGTGCGCCAGAGGCGCACGTCGAGCTGTGCTTCGGCGGCGAGACCTTTCTCGTGCCGCACTCCTGGCAACACGAGAACCCGTCCTTGTCGGTCGCCCCGAACTCCCGCGCCAACACGAGCGTGAGCGCATCCTTGCCGAGCGCCGCCACGAACGCAAACGAAAGGCGGTCGCCGACCTCCTTGAATGCCCTGGGTTGGCCGTTGATGTAGAGCCCCGGCTCCTTGCCCGACGGCGCGGCGTTTCCGACCGCTTCCCAGGGCCACTCCATCGCTTCGTCGAACGGGTGCTTCAGCGTCATTCTACGGTTCCTCTCGGTTGGCGATGGCTTCGCCGGTCTGCGTGCTCGCGTAAGCATGCCGTGTCTCGGACTCCGCAGGAGCGATGAGCCGCTGCTTGCAGAGCGCGCGCAGAATGCGGATGTCCGACTTGTCGAACTCCACCGCCACGTTTCCGACGTACTGGGCGTGGTTTCTGGGGACCCAGTAGCGTTTCACGCTCCCGTCGCCACCGTGGACCGTCGTCTGCACGATGAGGCGCAAGAGGAGAAGCGCGCGAGGGGACAGCGGAGCGACAGGGCCAGAGTCGAGATGGCGGCTGCGGGGGCGGACCCGACTCCCTGCGGAGCTGGACTCGGCAGGGAAGCTTGAGGGTGCAGGGACAGCGCGGAGCGGACGGACGACCATGGCGACCAAGGAACCTCCTTCAGAGCACACGCACGACATGCGCGGGATCGACCTCCACGTGCTCGCGACTGCACGAGCATCCGTGAGGACGAACCGTCGGGCCGCTCCAGGAATCGTCCGGATCGACGTACAAGCGGATGGTCGTCGGCGTCACGGGATCGTCGCCGCGCAGATGCTTCACGATTCCACGCACCGATAGCTCGGACGCTTGGAACTTCATCTGCATTCCGGCGAGCGACACGGCCTGACCACGCCCGAACCATCGGGCCTCGATGCGGTCGCCTTTGTTTACGCTCGTCGCCATCGTTCGTACGTCAGTAGCGAGCTACTGCCCGCCACCGTCCGACTCCGAGACACAGCCTGCGCACACCTGCGCGCCCATAGTGGTCTGCCACAACGGCCAACTCCAGCAACCCGAAGCCGCACCTCCATTCCGCATCTGTATCCAATTCGTCACGAGTCGTTCGAAGCGGCACGCCGCCACAGGAGACCGAGGCCGACGAGCACGCTCGCGAGGAAGAGGAGCAGCGCCATGTCCGGCGTCGACCGAAGCCAGAACCCGAATCGCATCACGTCGCGCACCTGGATCGCGAGCAGCGTCATCACGATCATCCCGACAACGACGAGCGCACGACGCTGGACGGGACGCTGCTGGTAGCGCGCCTCCCGCGCCGAATCTTGCCACAGATCCGGTCCACCATGACCGCGCTTGTTTGACATGGCGTATAACATAGGTGGGAAGCCAGGATCTGTCAAACCCGCTTCGACGAACGGAGCCTGCCGCGCAGAGACGGCCGGTGGCGGCGTCGACCCGGTCACCGTGATGGGACTGACCGCGGGGCAGCTCGGCGATCAGCTCCGCTCCATGATCCAGGGCGCGAAGTTCGCGCTCGGCGACGTACCCGGAGGCCCGACCGGCTGGAAGCGCGCGCGTCGGCCCCGCGCCCGCTCGTCTCGACGGTAGCCGCCTACCGGCTGGAGCGGCCGCGTGAGCGACGCTTCGACTTGCGCACGCGCGCCGTCTGCTTGATCGTCGTCCGGACCCGCTCCACGGCCGGCGCGTTGATCCTGCCGTTGATGACGGACTCCAGGCGGCGTGCGATGACGTTGAGGTCTTCCTTCCCCAGCTCGAACCACTCGCCGCGTGGGTCGTCCTTGGTGTCGAAGTCCAGTTCCACGTCGATCGACAGCTTCAGGGTTCGCGTCGCCATTCGGCCCTCACATCCGGTGGACGTTCACGACGTCGTCGCGACCGAAGAGCGCGGTCGCCCGCTTCACGACCGCGGGGCTCGTGCTGAACACGTCGACGATGTCGCCGCGCCCGCAGTGGGCGCACTTCCCACCCATGAGGAGCGCCTCCGCGCCGAGGACGTCCTTCGTGAGCACGGAGCCCGGGAAGCCCTCGGCTTCGGTACGGCGCCGCGGCGTCAGATGAAACCGCGTGACGGTCGCGCGCTCGGGCCTCGAACGGCGGCTCGAACGCCTGCTGCCGCGCTTCTTCGCCTTGCTGCGCTTCGAGGCCATGCGACCGAAGCTACCAGACCTCGTCCGAAGCCGTCCACTTCTCCACGGCCTCGCCGCTACGCGACGTAGGGCTCCGCCACGATGAGCTGGACCGTGTTGTCGCCGCACACGGCGTAGACGCGCGCGCCCGACGGGGTGACGCGCGAGACGAGCGCCTTGGGCTCGTTGAGGTTCGAGAAGTCCCCCACGCCGTCGCCGAACCCTCCCTCCGAGAAGAGGTCTGGATCGATCACGAAGAGGTTGGGGTTGCCCGAGGCGACCGCCGGAGAGGAGGACCAGATGTTCGTGCCGTCCCAGCAGACGGGCACGAGCGGGTTCGGGCCGTACACGCGGAAGGCGTTCTGCGCGACGCAGGTCATCGTCGTCGGATCGATGATCGTCATGCTGTAGTCGCCGCTCACCTGCGCTGCGACCCACAGGTACCGACCGTCGTAGGTCATGCCCGTGATCGTCGCCCCCGCAAGGCTCGGGATTGTGAACGTCGTGGCCTTGTTGTTGCCGCTGATGACCGGGACCCAGTAGCTCGGGCCGACGCGCGTCGACCGCGCCTCGCTGTCGCCCGTGCCATGCTTGTCGACGGCCGGATTTCCTCTACCCAGCACGAACCGATCCGCAGTACGCCTTGAACGCCGCCTCCGCCGCCGCCTTCATCGGCTGCTCCGGCGGAGACCAGCTGTACTCGATGTTCGGGACGCTGTCGTCGCGGTCCTCCACCCAGTGGCAGTAGCCGCCCATGTCCACGAGCGACGTGTGGACGAGCCGACCTCGCGAGTCTTGCAGCACGGTCGTGAGGCGCCACCGCCCTGACTCGTACCACCCTCGCCCGTCACGCCTGTGGATGTGCATCGTGGTGCTCGTTCGTCATGGGCTCGTCCTCCGCCTCCCCCACGGGCCGGTCCTCCGTCTCCGCCCAGACGGCATCCTCGGGCGACACGTCCCACCCGGCATCGACCACGGCTTGCACGAGCGTCTTCAGCGGATCGCCGCCGGCAGGGACATGCTTGGCCAGCCACGCGATGAGACGAAGGCCGTCGTGCTCCGCGTGGCGGATCATGTTGCGGTCCGCAGCGGCCTGGTAAAGCTCACGTGGATCCGTCCAGCTCTCCCATGCCGCGACGCGCTTCTTGTACTTGTCGTCGCGGTCGCGACGCTCCCAGTCGGTTTCCTCTTCCGGATCCGGCTCACGCTCAGGTTTCGGCGGACGCTCGTTGGGCAGCTCCGGCGTGAACCCATAGACCTTGGCAAGCGCTCCCATCTCGTCGCGGCTGAGCGTCACGCCACCCGCACGGAAACCGGCACCGAGAAGCCTGATCATGGCCGCCGTCATTGGCGTCGTGACGACGGAGCAGACCGTCTGCGGCCTCTTCACGCGGTTGTTTGACATGACGTATAACATAGGCCGGAAGGCATCGACCGTCAAACCACAGCAGCCAGCTCTTCCGTCCAGAACTCTTCCCCGGCACCATTCTCGAACTGCACGCCGATCATCGGATCGTTCGGGTAGGTCTGCCCGCACCCGCAGTGGTACTCCAGGTACTGCACCGTACCGCTCTTGCCGATGAAGGACGTCACGTCGTGAACGTCCGTGTCGATCGCCGCGACGACGCGCACCGCCTGCCCCGGCTGAAACGGAGCGCCGTCCACCGGATCTCGAAGGGGGATCGCCCCAGACTCATCCGCCACGCTTCGACGGGCCCCCGTGCGCGAACTCCTTGTCGCGCTCCAGCATCGCGGCACGCTCCGGGGTGCCGTGCGTTGCCTGGGCCCGCATGAGCGCCGAGCAGTTCGGGGCGTAGCCCTGATGACCCCAGCGGTGGAGTCGGTCGCCCCCTCGGCAAGGCTTCCCGTGCGGGCAGAGATGCGGATGGCTGCCCCGGTTCGAGACGACCTTGCCGCACGTCGGGTAGTGGGCGACGATCCGCCCGCAAACGTGGCAAGGACGCTTCGTGTGCTCGGCGGCTGCGCGCAGCGGCCGAGGGTGGCCGGCGAGGCCGCGCACCCCCGCATCCACCGGACTGACAGCTCCGGTGCTCCGGCTCCCTACTTGCCCTACCGGCGTTCCCTCCGGCGGTACGTTTCGGACTTGAGCTACGGCCACCCTCGATCGCTGCATGGCACGTTCAGGCTAGCACGTGTTCAACGACGTGTTAGACATGTTCCGTGCGCATCCGGGAAGTGAGCGATCTCCACCTGGAATACCACCGGGACCGCGGCGCCGAATGCATCCGCCGGATCGAGAACCGCGACCTCGACCTACTCATCCTATCTGGCGACATCACGCACGCGGGCCTCGCAAGCGAAGCCTTCGAGAGGTTCCGCCAGCGGTTCGACTGCCCCATCGTTTTCGTTCCCGGCAACCACGAGATGCACCGGTCGAGCCCCGCTCTGGCGCGCCGTGCCCTGCGCGCCGCCACGAGCCGAGTGCAAGGCCTTCACTGGCTCGACGACTCGGTCATCGAGACCCATGGGCGCCGAATCCTCGGATGCACGCTCTGGTACACGCGCCCGACGGTACCGAGCCACGAGAGCGTAGCTAGCACGCAGGCCGAGTGGGAGCGCGGCATCATCCGCACGCGCGACAAGGCCGGCTTGATCGAGGAGGACACCTTCGCCGACTTCGAGCACATCGCCGGTCACTACGACTGGGTCTACCCGGCAGCCGACAAATCGATCGCGTTCTTGCGCGAGAACCTCCGCGAAGGCGACATCGTCGTCACCCACTTCCTGCCGTCGCCGCGCTCGGTGCCACCGAGCTTCGCGGATCCACCCCGCATCAACACCGGGTTCTTCGTGACCGACGTGCACTCGCTCATCGAGGAGCGTAAGCCCGCGCTCTGGTTTCACGGGCACACACACGACTCGTGCGACTACACCATCGGCCCGACGCGCATCATCTGCAACCCGATGGGGTACCCCCATGCGCCGAACCCGAGCTTCAGCGAGCGGCTCACCATCATCCTGTAGGGCCTGTAGGGCACTTTTTGTCCTCTTGCGGCAAGTCATACACGGTGTAAAACGTTGCCATGGGTACATATCATCTCTCCTGGCTCCGCCTCGATGACGACAACTGGCGGAGCGCGTGCGGCCGCTATCACCTCCAGTGCCAACAGACCTGGGTGCGCGGGCGGAGAAAGGAGCGGCTCTTCGGCGCGCGCGTGATCGCCGAAGCGGACTCCGTCCCTGGCAACGTCGAGAACGTCGAGTGGCTCGTGAAGAACGTCAGCATGCCCAAAGCGCGCCGCGCGTGCCGCCAGCACGCCGCGGGTGAGACGATCACCCAACCCAAGACGCGCGGTCGCAAGAAGGGCTTCACGCACTCGGAGGAAGTACGCGCGAAGATGCGCGCGGCGCATCGTTTCGCGCGCGACATCTCTTCTACGGAGGATCGCATCGTGCCCGTTCCGAGTTCACCGGAGCTTGCCCCGGGACCGCTGCCTCGGGAGGATCTCATCGACGATGTCCGTCGCGTCGTCGAGATCGCCGCCACCTACGTCGGAGGACACATTCACGAGCCCACGTCTCTACGGGCGTGGACGGCATGGATCGAACAGATCGGTCGCGAGGTCGAGCAGCACCTCCATCGCCTGCGCACCTCGCCGCCGCGACGCCGCGTGGAGGCCGCATGAAAAGGACACCCAAGACCTCCCACGTCGACAGGCTCGTCGAGGCTCTACGTCCAGCCGGAGAACGTGGCCTGACTGCCCGGGAGATCGCGGCCAAGACCGGGCTGACGCTGGCCGAGATCCAGACGGCGTGCCTTCGCGCCGAGGAGAACCGCATCGAGACCGACAACCGGCCCGCCGACACAGGCGTGTTCGCCGGCAGCACGACGCTCTTCTGGCTCTCGGCCTACGAGCGCGCGGGCCTGCACCCGAACGCAGGCGAGGTCATGTCGTGGCTCTCTCAGCCTCTGCCCAGGGAGTACGTCGAGAAGCATCGACCCGAAATGAAGGCGGCGCTCGCGGAGCTGCTCAAGCGCAGACTCGTCAAGACGACGGGCACCATCTGCTACCGCGCCGACCGACCTACGCACAAGGTGCGCGCCACAGCGCTCTCGAAGGCTTGGCGAGCGGTGGGAGTGCTCGCCCCGAACGACCGCAGCAAACTTGGCGAGACCATCCGCGTCGTGTTCAAGGACCCCTCGTGAACGTCGTCGAGTTACCTATCAACGAACGACCGGACGGTCGCTACTACCGCGAGTTTCACATCGGCGAACACGCCTGCGGCGGCGGGGCTCGTGTCCGCACCGTCCTCATCGTCGAAGGCCCGGCACGCGTCGCTACACGAGGCAGGAACGTCATCAACTGCTACTTCCTTCGCCGCGAGAGGCTCGTTCCGGGATCGGCGGAGTGGGAGGTGCTGAAGCCACGTGCGCTCTTCGTGAAGCTCTCCCAAGAGGACATGTTTGCGATCATGGCCATCATCTGCCAGGTCAACAGCGGCCGAAACTCGGAGAGTCGTGAGAACGCGACCTCGCGCAGACGGCAACGGCAAGAGCGGCCCGAGCAAGACGAAGCATGACCGACGTCATCGCCTTCACGAAGGTTTCGCTTCCGTACGGGTGGTTCGGCAACATGTCGCCGCATCCCATCCTCTGGCAGACCAAGACCTGGCGTACCGCCGAAGCCCTCTTCCAAGCACGGCGTCTCAACGCGGACGACCCCGTTCGAGAGGAGATCCGCGCGCAGAAATCGCCCATGGCCGCCAAGATGGTTGCCAAGCGCTCGGCCGACCGCCGCATCGTCGTCCCGCAAAGCCCAGAGGACGTTCAGATCATGGCGGAGATCCTCCGCCTGAAGATCGAGCAGCACCCGCTTCTCGCCACCGAGCTGAAGGCCACAGGCACCGCTTTCATCGTAGAGGATTGCTCCCGACGTCCCCGCGGTTCCGGTCTCTTCTGGGGCGCCGCGCGGCAACCCGACGGCTCGTGGAAGGGCGACAATCAGCTCGGCAAGCTCTGGATGGAACTGCGCGAACAGACGCGACCGCAAGAGAAGGGGTAACGCGTGCGCGGAGACCAGAAGACACGGCGCGACGGTTCTACGTTCACCGAGTATCGGTACAGCACCGATGATTTGGACTACGACGTCCGAAGATTTCGCCTGACGTCCAACGACGCTCGCAAGCGAATCGAACACATCCAGCGGCTCTTTGGCCGCCTGCTCGACCCCAAGCTCACGGACGCCCGCCGCGTCGGCATCGTCAACGTGCTCCGTCGACGACTCGTATGGCACCACGAGGTCGACAATCTCGCGGCGCTCTCGAAGATCGCGCACGGTCAGGTCGACCCGAGGACGCTCCAGTTCGTATCGGCCGACACTATCGTGCCGCGCTCGGAGACGGCCCTCCTCGATGACGCCGACGAGAACCCATCGGACAACACGTGAAGCTTGAAGCTTGCTCTACGTACCCCGTCAAGGAATCGTGATCGGCCCGGGCGGCAGGAGGTTCCGCGGATCGCCGCTTTCATCCTTGGCGTGCGCCAGAAGAAGCGCGTCACGCCGCTCGTGCCTCGGGAAGTAGCCGTACGCCGCCTCGAACTTTTTGAACGCGCTCTGGATGGACGCTCCGCTGGCGAGCGTGTCACGAACCCACTGCGCGAGCTTGGCCACCTTCGCGCTCTGAGTGTCGTCCTCGCGCGGATCGTTCTCGTCGAACAGTGCCATCTTGGCGTCGACCGAGTGCGGCGTCATCATCTCTCGGCTCGCGGCCGCCCGCTGGCAGTCAGGATTCGTGCACTTCTTGCCCTCGATGATGCGGCTGCACCACGGACAGGCCTTCTCCTCCTCGACCTCGTCAACCACGATGGGGTCGCCGAAGAGATCGTATTTGCGATCCGCCATCGGGCTGCCATGGATCCAGCTGATGCCGCGCAGATCGATGAGAAGCGCCCGCTTCTTGCCCGGGAAGGCACGCATCACGCGGCCCACCATCTGGATGTACAAGCTCGCGTGGTCGCAGCCACGTGCGATGATGCACACCGAGCACTCGGGGTCATCCCAGCCTTCGGTGAGCACATTGACATTGACCACGACGCGGATCTCACCACGCCGGAAGAGCGTCAGGATCGAGTCGCGCTCGTCCTTGGGCGTCTTGCTCTCCACGAACTCGGCCCGGATGCCGGCCGCGTTGAAGGCCTGCGTAAACGCTTTTGCGGCCTTGACGTTCGGGGCGAAAAGAACAGCTCGCTGGCCGCCCGCCCACAGCTGGTACGCTTCGACGGGGTGCCGTGCGACCTCGTCGCTACGAAGAACGCGGGCGCTGACGCCGTCGTCGTCCGTCGGGCGCTGAATGGCGCAGCGAACGAGTCCCACCCGATCGTCTTGATCGTTGAGAGCGATGAGATCGCGTACCTGCGCCGCCACCACCATCGCGTTGAAGACATCGCCGAGCGCCTGGCCGTCGCTGCGCGCAGGCGTGGCCGTCAGCCCGAGGAGAAGACAGTCCTCGTAGGTCTCGGCGAGTTTTCGCCACTCCTCGGCGAGCAAGTGATGCGCTTCGTCGACGATGAGAAGAGACGCCGGTGGCGCCGTCCGCCGATTCGGGTGCGTGAGCGCCTGGATGCTCTGCACCTGCACGGGCGCTGCCGCGTCGAGGCCGAACGCTCCGACACGCAGGCCGTACTCCACGAGCGTGTCGCGACCCTGCTTGATCAGCTCCCGGCGGTGGGCGCACCACAGCACGTGGCCACCCTCCATGATGTGCACGCGCACGGCCTCGGCGGCCGTACGGGTCTTGCCGCCACCCGTCGGCATGACGATGAGCACCTTGCGACGGCCTTCGCGCACGTGGCCGCGCGCTTCCTCAAGCGCGCCGCCCTGGTACCCGTAGAGAGGCTTGGCCGCCGCCACCTTGATCAGGGCGCGAGAATCGTTGCGGTTGCCTCCTCCACGACCATTCATCGGTCGGCCGCCTGCCCAGCGGCGCGGCGCCCGACCGTTGCCTTGTCGGCCCGGCGCTCCATCATCACCAGGCGCCGCAGCCACGAAGAGGTCGAGAGACCCTCTCGCGCGCAGCTGTCCTGAAGCCACTTGTAAACGTCTCGCGGCAGGATCGCCTGCACGATGAACCGGCGCGGGTCGCGCCTCTTGCGCTCCATGCTGACGTTGTCATAGATCCTCAGTTCCAGGTCAAGCACCATGTCGAACATCCCGCCCGCTTCCATCTCTTCCAAGCGCCTCTTCACCGTTGCGATCGAGACCGAGGTCGTCGTCCTGGCCGAAAGCTCGTCCGAAGCCGAACTGCTCGCACGCGAATCGATGCGGGATCTCGACGGCGATCAGTGGACGATGATGGCGAGCCCGATGGCCTACCTGCCCGCCGGCTGGGAAGGCGATGCGATCCCCTACGGACCGGGCGACAGCGAAGATCCCGACCGCACCGTCGACAAATGGATCGAACGCGGCGCGGCCCCCAAGTACACCGAGCTTCTCCAGAAGCTCGGGACTGGTCGCATGAAGTGACCGACCACGGGGCGGAGTACATCGCAGAGATCCTCGGCCGCGGCGGCCGCCTGACCGAACCCGGAGTGTGGCCCGGCGGCTTCGAGCCCCGCGAAGGCCAGCTCATGGGCGCCTACCCGATCGACGGCGCCATCCGCAACCGCACCCACGTCATCATCGAAGCCCCGACCGGCACGGGCAAGACGCTGATGTACCTCGTGCCCGCCATCTACCACGCCGCCAAGCACGGCAAGCGCGTCGTCATCGTCACGGGCAACCTCACGCTCCAGCGGCAGCTCATCGACAAGGACTTGCCACGCCTGCGCGCCGCGCTGCCGTGGTCCTTCACGTACGCGGAGATGAAGGGCAAGAACAACTTTCTCTGCCGCAAGCGCGCCGACCTCGAACGCGCTGAGCCAAAGCACGACTGGACGCCGCCCGAGAAGTCACAGGTCACGCATCTTCTTCAGTGGGAGCGCGCGTCGCTCGACGGTGACAAGACCCGCTTGCCCATCGAGGTCTTGAGCCGCGTGAGCAAGCGTTTCTTCATCAAGTCCGAGGACTGCGACGCCGATCGGTGCGTTCACCACCATCGCTCGACGAAGAAAGACGAATCCGCGCGCCCACCACCCGCACCCTGGGACATCGAGGCGGCCGCGGTGTCGACCACCGGGGAGAAGATACCGCTGCCGGAGACGTGCTTCGCCGACGTCGCGCGCGAAGACGCTCTGACGGCCGACATCATCGTCACGAACTACCACATGCTCTGCATGCACCTCCGCGGCTACGCAAAGGTGCTGCCGAAGTTCGACGTCGCGATCCTCGACGAAGCGCACATGGCCGCCGACATCGCCCGCAAGTGCTTCGGCTACGAGATGACGCCCGCGACCATCCCCCACAACGCCGCCGTCCTCCGTGAGGTCGCAAAGGACAGCCGCGCCGAACGCACGCTCGACATCCGCCTCCCAGGCGTCGAGACCATCTACGACGAGGGTCCGGACGTCGACAGCGAGGAGTACGACGCCGAATCCGAGGCCTTCGAGCCAGACGCGCCGATCGATGTGAGCGGCATCGACCCCACCGAGCTGGCCGACCGGCTCGTCCACCTGAGCAACACGTTTTTTGGGTGCCTGGAGGACTTGAGGGACGTCGCGCCCATCGCGCTGCCGCGGGCGGAGTTCGTGCCCAACTGGAGGGATCTGCACCACGCCCTCCTCTGCGCGGCCCGCATCTGCGATCTGCACGCCGACGCCATCCTCGAAGCAAGCCCCAAGGACGCGCGCTACTACAACAAGGCCAAGGACCGCCTCTACCAGATCGCCGACCGCATCTCGGCCGCCATGATGATGCGTGGCGACAACCGATTCGTCTACATCGTCGCGGAGGAAGAGCGCGACAAGAACCCGCGCCTCGTCCTCCAACAGAAGGCACTCCTCGTGGACGACCGGTTCCGCGAGCGGCTCTTCACCAACGACACCGCCGTCGTCCTCACGTCCGCCACGCTGAGAACGAACGGACATTTCAAGTTCATCTGCAACGACCTAGGTCTCGATCATGAACGGACGATGAAGTCGTTCCTAGCGTCGCCATTCGACATGTCGAAGCAGACGCGACTCATCATCCCGGCACCGGACAACGCCCAGATGCCGGCACCGACCGATCCCGCGTTCAACGACACGGTCGTACGCATCCTTCGGCGTGTCATCGCAATGGCGCGCGGCCGAACACTCGCCCTCTTCACGTCGTGGTCGCGCCTGCACTACGTCGAGTCACGCCTCGGCGACGTCGGCTACCGCGTGCTCGTGCAGGGACGCATGTCCCGCCAGCAGCTCCTCAAGACGTTCCAGGAGGACGTGAGCAGCGTGCTCCTCGCGACCGGATCGTTCTGGGCCGGGATCGATGTACCCGGCGAGGCGCTCTCGTGCCTCGTCATCGACAAGCTGCCGTTCGAGCCAGACGACCCCCTGAGCATCGCCATGAAGGCGGTGATGAAGCGCCAGCAGCTCAACCCCTTCTACGACTGGGTGATGCCTCGCGCGATCCTCACGTTCAAGCAGGGGCTCGGCCGACTCATTCGGCGCACGACCGATCGCGGCGTCATGATGGTGCTCGACAACCGCCTCACGAAGAAGGGCTACGGCCGGCCCTTCCTGCGAAGCCTCGATCTGCCCGAGGAGTGCATCGTGCACCGCTCGGAGATCATCTCCGAGTTCCTCGGCTACCCGACCGACGCCGTCGAGCCGTGATGCGCACCGCGAAGGCGCCTAGCGCCCTCTCCGAGCACCGACGCCACCGCTGAGTCGGTCAGCGCCACAAAAAAAAGAGAGGGCCTGGCAGGGGGGGGATGCCAGGCCCTCGCGCGGGAGGTACGGGTGGCCGACCAAACCCTTGAACGGCCGCTCGAAACGCGCTCCTCATGCTCGGACATTCGCATGCGATTGTCAACGTTTGGCAACATCTTCGTGGCATCCGATTCAGACGGTGCGATTGGGTCTCCGCACCTCGATCCGCACGAACGTACGGCTGCCGGTCCCAAGCATCGTTCAGTGCACGTGTGCTCAGCGCACCGAATCGTCTCGCGGATCGTCCGACTTGCACGGCCCGCCGCCGTTGTTATACTTCACGTTAGACACCATGGCGAAGAAGACATCCACCCAAACGACCTCCATCACCACCGACACGATCATGGGCTACAAGGCCCAGCGCGACGCCTTCGTCAAGCGCCTCACCGTCCTCATCGAGGACAGAGCGCGCGTGAACGAAGAGACCGCGCTCCTCAACGAGAAGGGCACGCGCATCGACGAGGAGAAGCGCCTCATCGAGGAAGCGCTCGCCGCGGACGGCGGCGGCGGCGCATCCGAATCGCGAGCGTTCCGCAAGGCAGCCAACCGCGTCGGCAAGAACGGCAAGGCCGCCAAGCCCACCGGCGCCATCATGCCGGCCATCTGGGACTACCTCCTCAAGAAGCCGGGGGCCAAGAGCGCCGAGATCCGCAGCGGCATCCGGATCAACGGCAAGAGCCTCGCGCAGACCCTCCGCGCGGCCGGCGTGCCGAAGGCCAAGATCGAGGAGAAGAGCAAGATGAGCATGGGCACCGCGCTCAACGCGATGAAGAAGACCGGCCGGCTCATCGTCAAGGGCGACCGGAGCAACTACAAGTACTACGTCAACGCGTGACCGACGTGACGACGACGAACCCTTCGGGCGCGATGACGTCCGACGAAGAGCGCGCGCGGGACTTCGCCCTCAAGGCCCACGGCACACAGCTCTACGGCTCTGATCCGTACATCGTGCACGTCGACGACGTCGTACGGACGCTACGGTCCTTCGGTCTCACCGGCCCGGTCCTTCTGGCCGGGTACCTCCACGACACCGTCGAGGACACCCCCACGACGTTGGAAGAGATCGAGGCGGACTTCGGCCTGCCCGTCCGCATCCTCGTGTGGTCGGTCACCGGCGTCGGCAAGAACCGCAAGGAGCGCCGGCAGTGCATGTACGACCGAGTCCGCTCGCTCACCGACCTGCGCGACGACAGCACGAACCTCAAGCTATCTGACACGCTCTCGAATGGTCGCCAGAGCCGCGCGAACAATCCCGGCCTCTACGAGATGTACAAGAAGGAGTTCCCTCACTTCGCCGAGATGCTCGGCGACCACGGTGATCCGCGCATCTGGGACGAGGCGCGCCGGCTCTTCTTGCCGGAGTGAAGGACGCATGACGACACGTCGAACCGCTCGCGGCGGCCGCGTCCTTAGCTTGCTCTCGGGCGTGACGCTCAAGACGAAGGACGATCTCCTTGCCTGGGCTGTGCTCGCGTCAGGCGCGTACGCGGCGCTGGGAATAACCCGCGCCACACGCAACGACGGCGACGAGGACGTGGCTACGGCTTCCGAGGTGGCTGACGACCTGATGATGGAGGCGCGACGGCGCGTACGCCGAGGGCACCTCCTGCGATTCAGCGAACTCCAGGAGCTGAGAGTGCTCCTCGGCTCGGCGTCGCCAGAAGACGATGCTCTCTTCAGCATGCTCCTCAACCGATGCCTGGAGCTGATGCCGATGAGTGAGTCGGAGTTTGCGGAGTGGATGCAAGTACCACCACCGCACGTGAACCTGTGGCGGCACAACAAACACCTCCCCGACCAAGAACTTCGCCAGGCGATCTTCCTGGCGCTTCGCAAGGACGTGGAGACACTCCTGCGAAATAGCGGCTACGACGTGGATGGATGAAACCGGGACGCGTACCGCTGGTTGACGTCAAGAGCTGGGAGGAGGAGTGGCGTACGGCCACCCGACGCAAGCAGCGGCCCCTCGGTGGCGCCGCCCGCGTCAGCTACGGTCGCGTGTGTCTGTGGCTACGGCTCGTGTGCGGCCACTGTGACCAGCGCATGGTGTCGCTCGACCAGAAGGGCGGGTTCACGCCTCCACGACGAGTGCGGTGCACGCTGTGCGGAGACGAATCAAGGGAGGCATGAACATGAACCCGAGCTGTAACCTCGAAGAAGGACTCAAGGGCTTCCGCAATCTCGGCGACCCACCGTTCTCGACGGAGGGCAAGGACACGGCGGTCGGCGAATTGCTCGACGCAGGGCTACCCCGGGGCTCGTATCGGGTCACGACGCGTGAGGTCGAGGTCTACAAGGCCGACAGCGAAGCCGCGAAGCTCGCCGCGTGTGGCATCTCGATGCCGAGCGTCTCGGCGCGGTCGGAGACCGAATGGGTCGTGGAGCACGAGGTGACGGCCGAGGCCTACGGCTGGAAGTTCCGGCGGGCCTGGTACTACTGGAGCTGCGGGATCGCGGACCAATCGGAGGGATCCGTGCCGTACTCGGTGGCGACCGAGCTTCATGCCCAGCACGGCCAGTCCGTCCGCACCGAGGGGTACGCGGGTGGGAGCGCGCCGGATGGCGATGTCGGCAGATACCACGTGGACACGCCTCTCGGACTTCGGGCCCTCGTCGAGGTGCTCAAGCAGGAGCACAGCAAGCGCAAGGCCGCGTATGACGCAGCGATGGCGGCGAAGTACAACCGGCGCCCCTAGCTAGAAGGAATCGGAACGTGAGTCGAGCGCGAGAGACCGGCGCGTACGAGGTGATCAACGTCCGCGGGGAAACGGAGGGCCCGCTCACGCGCGCCGCTGCAACGGAGTACGCGAAGCTGTGGGATCGGGACTACCCCCACCTGGCGCCACACAAAGTGCAGCCGCGCCGTCGCAAGAAAGCGACGTTGCCATGAAGAAGCTCACGGTCGGTCAGGCGACGGCCTTCTACGTGCTCCTCCAGGGCCGCAACATCGGACGCCTTGTGCCCACCGGCAAGGAATCGAGCGACACGGACGGTGCCGGCGAGCCCGCACCGCACAACCTCCGCGTCAACCGCGTGGCGGTTCGTGCGCTGAAGGCGATGGGGTACGCCCGATCCCACTGCGTGCTCATCGACGGCCGACGGCTGAAGGGCGCCGCTCTCGTGCACTACCTCGGACACTGGAAGGAGAAGTTCGAGGTGACCGAACGAGGGCGACGCGCCTGGGTGGCGGCGACCGCACGGGAGCGGTGGGGACTGCCCGAGGTCGCGACGATGCAGACCACGGACGACCTCGCGCCAGGGCGGCTTTACCTGCCGCCACGAAGAGCGGTCTGAGCATGACCGACAAGGTGAAAAAGTCGGCGCGTCAGGTGCAGGAGGCGACGGGCCTTCCGTACACGATCTGCAAGCAGCTCGTCCAAGGCGCGCTCGTGTGGACCTCACGCAGCGACGAGTGCCTCGTGGCAAGCGCGCTCTCCTCGGCGCTGCGATGGGCCGCACCAAAGCCCGACGCAGCTATCAAGCCGTGCCGATGCAGCAAGTGCGCGCCTACGCCACCCGACGCCGCGTGATCGCAAGACCCGCACGTAGCCGACACCGCTTGCACAGCGCCTCCAGGTGCCGATCGCGCATCTCGACCACACGCAAGCCATCGGGCGACCGGCACGATTCGCACAACCACTTCGCCCGTTCCAGGACGGGCCGTGTCACCGCGACTTCGGTGAGTTCGAGGATTCGTACGATGGTGCCAGACATTCGTGCGCGAGCGTCCTCCAAGGTACCTGGCCATCTCGGCATCGTCCAACGTCGCGTGCTACATTCGAACGCATGCAGCAGACACCTCCGTACCCGCCGCGACCCACCCACACATCGCTGAGCTGCATCTGTGGCAAGGAGATCGATGGCGACGTCCGGGAAGGGCCGAGCTGGGACCAGATGGCCGAGCTGGCCGACCGCAACGGCTGGCTCCCCGTCATCGCCGGAGATGCCGTCGGGGCCAGCGTCGGCTCGCACTTCTACGCCTGCTCCAAGTCCTGCCAGAGCACGTGGCTCGCGAGCCTGACATAACAGCGCGCTTCACTTCACTGGCGTGCGGTGGAGCTGGTAGCCTTCCCAGTCGTGCCAACGACCAAGAAGCGCCGCAGTCGCCAGAGCCGACGATCGAACCAGCGCGGGCGCCGCCACGGCAACGCGGCGTCCGTCTCGCCGCACAGCAGATCGCCCAGCGAGCCAGGTTTCGTCTACCACGCCACGAACACGGACCGCGCCTACGACATCGCGCGCGAGGGGCTCAAGCCGCACAGACCGTGGCAGTACACCGATCAGTCCTCGTGGCCGGACGGAGGCACGGAGGGCCGTGTGTACTTCACGCCTCACGCCGGATCGGCGTGGCAGTTCGCGCCCGAGGAGGGCACGTCCGTGCTCCTCCGCGTGCCGTCGACCGTCGCCAAGTTCGGCGATGGGACCGGGGACCGGTTTGCCCGGCGCGCCGTGCCGACGACGAAGATCGAGATCATGACGACGGATGGATGGGAGCCGCTCCGGCCCTGGGCTGCGCGGTGACTCAGCTGGGCACGCCGCGCCTCGCAGCCTCGCGACGGTAGACGACCACGCCCTCTTCAGTGACGCGGAGGACCGCCGGCATCGGCCCCTGCGTCAGGATGAGCAGCCCGCGACGCGCGAGCGCGTCGAGCGTAGCGTCACGAGGGATCGCGCCGCGGCCGGTCACGTAGCGCTGGAGCGAGAAGAACATGGGGTCGGACAGACGTCTCATGGTGGGTAGAGGCGCCAGCAGGCCGAAACGAAACGCTGTCGATGACGATTTCTCCTTCTCAGTGACGTTTCCTCTCGGAGGTCCACTCTTGCGTACACGTTAGACGTCGCGTAAGACGTCGGTACGCGCGCCTCGCCGAGGGCGCCCGCAGAACTACGGCCCCTGGAGCCCAACGATGAGCAAGATCGTACTGGCGGTAGAATCTGACGTCCCGATGTACATGATGTGCTGGACGGAGAACGAGACCGTTTTCATGACACACGACATCGAGAAGGCGGAGCCACACAGAAGCGAAGAGGAGGCCATCGAAGCCGTCGCCCGTGTGAACGAGAAGGCTCGTCGATTTCTGCTCGACGAGACGGACGAGGAGCTGCCGCGTCCACTCGTTCGGGCCTATCGCGCCACAGTGGCGGTTTCACTCTCCCCGATTGTGGTGTCGCCGGTCGAATGCGACGGTGCAGCAGCAGGATAGGCACGCGACGACCGATGACCGACCTCCGTTTTGCACATCGTCGCGCCGAGGACCCGCAACGCGCCACCGAGCCCGAGTACGACGTCATGAGCGACGGCGTCACGGTCTGGGTCAACGGCGCGGGCGGCCTTCTCGGCCGCTTTGGACGCAACGGCATCGACGTCCATCAGCCACTCTCCGTTCAACAGCAGACCGGCAGCGAGTGCCTCTTCTGCACGAACAAGCCCACGACGGCGAGCGACTGGGACCTCTTCGTGAGCAAGATGGACGAGCTTCACGGCGTGCAAGTCCCCGACAAGTGCATCCCGACCCGTTTCAAGAAGAAAAAAGGACGCACGAACGCTATGAAAGCCGAGGGCTAGAGGATCATGGGCGGTGCCAGCGCCAGCTCGCTCGTCGGGAGCGGCTACCAGGTCGTCAACACGCGAGAGCCGCTCATCACGGTCGTCGCGCACGGAAACGAGTTCCACGTCTGCCAGCGCTCCTCGCGCCGCGAGAAGTACAAGACGATCGTCGGCTGCTTTCTGGATCGACGTCACGCCGAGACGTTCGGATCGTGGCTCGCGATCGATAGCGCGCAGCCAAAGCCAACCGCTCCCGTCGCACGCTCGCCCGTCATCCGCGGCGGCAAGACGGTGACCGCCAAGCGTCGCAAGGCGACGCGCCGTCGATGAGCCCCGACTTCTGCATCTTCTGTCTCGCGACGCGCGCAGAGATCGCGCTCGGGGCCCCGCTTGCGTTCTACTGGACGCCGAATGCGCCACTGCACGCAGCCAACCGATGCACGCACGGCTGCGCGCACGAATTCCCAGTCCTCGCGAAACCTGAACCTCCGCCGATGAAGCGCGATCCAAAGCTTTGCGTCCGGTGCGGGCTCCATCCGAGAAACCCGGCCGCAGCCAACAATGGATGCGCGCACGAGTTCGAGGCCTGATGCCGAGCGAGCGCGCCCTCATGCATGCACGAAGGTGGCTGGAGCACGTCTCCCCGCCGCCTTGCGGCTTTCCGCTTCCTCCTGAGCTGGTCGCATCCCTTGCGACGGCCTTCGAGACGTTCGCAAACAACCTCGACGGGTCGACCAAGAAGGACACGAACGACCACAAGTAGAAGGACAGCGGTCGGTCATGACGTCGGGTGAACGGCGAAGCCTTCCTCCGCGTACAGCTTGCCGAACGCCTCTCGCTCCCAGGCATGGATCTCCTCCAGCGACTTGAGGTCGCGAGGTCGCCCATCGACGACGCGGAGCCAGCGGTCGTAGAGACCTCGCATGCGCTGGGCGTCGGGATGGGCGTCGAAACACGCCTTGTGCATGATGGCGTCGGAGAAGTGGTGAAGCGGATGGTCGGAGCCGAGAATGGCCGGGAATCCAGTGACCCGCTGGAAAAGCCCCATGATCCGGTCGCACAGATGGCACCGGCTCTGGCCGCGGACGATCATTCCCATGGTCGCCTCCTCGGGCTCAACGACGTCGCGCGAGTGCGGCTTGCTCGCGACGTTCGCGACGATTCCGAGGCCCCTGGGCCTCCACGCGAAACGCCGTCGCAGGACGCGCTGGAAGGACGTCTCCGTCGATGAAGATCACGCCACCCCGCGCGAGCGCGCCAACGATCGCCTCGGGCAAGCTCCGCGGAGGAGCAACAACCACGCCGCTGTTCATGCGCGAAGGATAGCGCGAACTCGTCTTTTTCCCGGCGATCATGAACCGCCACCGCCAACGGACGGTCGCGACACAGCGAAGAACATCCGTCATTCCGAGACGTTTGCGCGCACGAGCGCTTCGTGTTATACTCCGTGTCAAACAATGACGACCAACCGAACCACCGCCGTTGTGACACTCCGGATCGGCCGCGCTGAAGGGGGAGCAGGACGATGATCTCGTTCCGCAAAGGAGAACCGTCAGGCCGAGGCCAGGGTCGCATCCGCTACTACGTCGACCTCGACGGCAAGTACATCGGCAGCATCGAGGGGGTGACGGGGGACTACTCCCTCGACTGCGACGCGGGATCGACGCACGCCGAGCGCGCGGCCGCGCCGCACTACCATTCGCGCCAGGACGCCGCAGAGGCGCTCTCTGCACTCGTTCAGCGCGCCGACAAGCCGCCCATCGGGCGCCCCGAGTACGACGTGCTTGTGCTGTGCAACACCACCGGCCTACCGCCGTCGACCCCCAGCCTGAGCATGGCGCGCATGCTCGCGGGACGAGGACTGCTGAAGGAGGGCCGGACGGCCACCGACTACCGCACGACGGCCGCCGGCAAGAAGGCCATCGAGAAGTACGACCGCTGGCACGCCGACCGCAGCAAGCCGGCCCCAGCAACGACCACAACGACATCAGGCGAGGGAGGGTGAGTATGTCCGCAGCGATGGAGAGGGACTGGTTCCAGACGAGCAAGACGGGGCTCGCCAAGATCGCCCGCAGGCGCGGCCTCAGCTACGTGCTCCTGGAGCTGGTCCAGAACGCGTGGGACACCGGAGCCAAGAACGTCGAGGTGACGTTCCAGCCGGTCGACGGTCGCCCCTCCGTCGACATCTTCGTCGAAGACGACGATCCCGACGGCTTCAAGGACATCTCGCACGCCTGGACGCTCTTTGCCGAGAGCGACAAGAAGGTCAACCCGCAGAAGCGCGGCAAGTTCAACATGGGCGAGAAGCTCGTGCTCGCGGTCTGCGAGAGCGCCCAGATCCTCACGACGACCGGCGAGGTTCGCTTCGATGATGACGGCCGTCACGTCGGCCGCAAGCGCTCCGACAAAGGCTCGTGCTTCTCGGGCCGCATCCGGATGACGCGCGAAGAGCTGGCCGAGGTCTTGGCCACAGGACGGCGGCTCATATCGCCGCCCGACGTCGTCACGACCATCAACAAGGAGCCTCTCGCGCCACGCAAGCGCCTCAAGGAGTTCGTGGGCACGCTGGCGACCGACATCGCCAACGAGGAGGGCTATCTCGTCCGGCGCGGACGCTCGACAAGCATCCACGTCTACGAGGCCATGCTCAAGGGGGAGGACGGTCGACCCGAGGGCTGGCTCTACGAGATGGGCATCCCCATCTGCGCCATCGGCGACCGATGGGACGTCGACATCCAGCAGAAGGTCCCACTCAACATGGAACGCAACAGCGTTCCGGAGGCGTACCTCCGCGACGTGCGCGTCTACCTGCTCAACGAGATGTACACGCAGCTCCGGCCCGAAGACGCGAAGTCGGTCGCCGTGCAAGCCGCCATGGAGGACTCCAGGGTCAAGCCCGAGGCCGTCGATGTCGTGCTCACCCACCGCTTCGGAGAGAAGCGCGCAGTCTGGGACCCGAGCGATCTGGAGGCCAACAGGCGCCTCACCGCCGAAGGCTTCACCGTCATCCCGGGCGGCACCTTCACGAAGGCTGCGTGGGAGAACATCCGCGACAAGCCGAGTGGACAGATCCGACCCACCCCGAAGCCGTACTCGGACGACCCCAACGCGGAACCCGCACGCTTCATTCCGGAGGACGAGTGGACCGAGGCGCTCAAGGCCATGGCCGAGTACGCGCAAGAGTACGGCTGGCGCCTCATCCGCAAGGCCGTCCGCGTCCGCTTCGAGAGAAACCGGATGACCTCCGACTGGATCGCCAACTACGGCGCGGGATGCCTCATCTTCAACCACGACCGCCTCGGCAAGAGCTGGTTCGAGCAGGGCCCGCGAGCGGCCGTGAACGAGCTGCTCATTCATGAGTTCGCCCACGACGCCGAGCACAACCACCTCTCCACCGACTTCTACAAGGCCCTCCAGAAGCTCGGCGCACGGTCGACCGAGCTGGCTCTCGCCGAGCCCGAGTTCTTCACGAGCCGCGGCTACAAGCCGGTCCGGCACTAGGAGTTCACCTCACCTGACCGCCCGCAGAGTGCTGGTTCCAAGAGCTTCCAAGAGCTTGCAGGCGATCCGTAAACTGTTATACTCGACGTCAAACGCTCCGAATGCCCTCCACCCGCCCTCTCCGCCGCACGAGCGTCACCGTCCCCGGTGCGCTCGTGGAACGCTACCGGAGATCGAAGGATCGCAATCGGACGCACGAGTTGATGACGAGGAGCGAGTTCGATGAAGCCGTGCGGCTGGAGCGGGTCGCCGCAAAGAAGCTGGCCGACGAGGTACTGAAACTCTACGAGGCGGCGGAGACAGAAGAGCGAACGGAACACCGATGACGAGTCAGACCTTCAACAGCGCGTCCCGACCTGCAAGCCCGTTTGCCGCATCACGAGCACTGCGATCGGAATCGTATGGCGCGCACTGTGGTCGAGGCCAACTCGGCAGCCACTGCGGGTCCACGAAGGACAACCATCCCAACACCGGAGACACGTCGAGCCTACATGACCTCGACCACGCCACGTCGTGGTCGAGGTCCACACGGAGTCGTCAAGGAGTTGTGTCATGACGAGCGCTTCCGTGGTAAGCAAGGATGTGTCTAACGAGCTGTCTAACGACGCTCCGGTGATCGCACACTCAGAGGAGACTGACGAGATGAACACCAGGCCGCAATCCCATGCCGATGCGGCTCGCCGCGTCCGACCGAAGGCCCCCCCTTCCGCCAAGAAGCTCGCGAACGGCGCGCACAAGGCGAAGGCCAACGGTTCCGCGGCTCACGGCAAGTTGGCCGCTGCGAAGTCGAGCGCCACGCGCGCGAAGCCGAGCGCAGTCCGTACGAAGACGCCCTCGAACACCGCCCGCAAGACGCCCACGTCGAGCGCCGCCCGCAAGCTTCGCCCCTCTCCGCCTGCATCGAACGCGCAGGACAACGAGATGAAGGAGACGATCGCGTTCCGGCTGTCGAGCGACGAGAACGATCTCCTCGATCGGCGCAAGGACGAACTCGGGATCGAGGTCTCGCTGACGCTCCGCTCGCTCCTCATCACGCACCTGCTCATCGGGCACGAGCGGATCGTGTCGGCGACGTTCATCGGCGGGTACAAGGCCGCCGCCAGCGACAAGACCGACAAGTGGTTCATCGCCGACAAGGACGGCGAGCAGCTCCACAAGAACATCGACCGCGACGAGGCGCTCATCCGGTGCGAATGGATCGCCCAGGTCGCCGCCGGTACCGCCTCGACCACGAAGGCGTCCCGGACCAAGGCGTTCCGCCTCTCGCTCGACGAGCACACCGCGCTCACGAAGTTCAAGGAGACCAACGACACCACCTTCTCCGCCGCCCTGCGGCACTTCCTGACGACCCAGCTCGTCAAGAAGGAGGAGCGCCTCCTGGAGGTCTGCTTCAAGAACGACTACCGCGCGTACCCGGCGCCCGACGGCAAGGGCTGGTGCGTCGCAGTGGGCGAGACGCGCATCCATTGCGAGCTGTCGCGCGAGGATGCCCTGAAGAACGCCGACATGCTGTCGCGCGCCGCGTGCGTCGTCGACGCCAAGGGCTGATCCGACACGGGCTGACCGCCTAGCGCGATCGACCCGGCTGGCGTTCGAGGGGGGAGCGGTGAGATGATCTCCGCGTCGCCCATGCTCGACGACTCGCACGACAGCCCCGCCTTCGCAGACATGCGCTCGGCGGACGCCGACCGTCGTCGCCTACTCTCGCTGTGGCGCTTCCTGGAGACGGACCGGTACCTCGTCCGGCGGAAGATGGCGTTCCTCGGCACCGTGCAGCGCAAGCTCCACACGGGCCGCTACGATCGCGCGCGCGCCCCCAGGCTCTGGGCCTTCTGGGTCGATGAGGGGATCGGGCGCTACTACCGCCTGCACCCACGGACCGACCGAACAGCCTTCGGAGGACCCATCCGCATGAAGCTCGCCCGTGAGATCGCCGCCTGGGAACACAAGCGCATCCTGGCCGGCGCCTACCCCGACCTCACCGTGGATGGCGTGCAGCACGGGGACCGTTTCGCGGCCGTTCGATGGAAGCGATGACCAGCGCGAGCCCGAGCCCCATCCCGAGGCAGTGCCCCGCCTGCAAGGCGTTCATGGGCGCGCGCGCGCGAACCTGCGTCCGATGCCGATCCATCGCCCGAGAAGCCGAGCGCCGCGCCAAGGCCGAGGCGCAGATGCTCCAAAAGGCTCGTGAGCGCGAGCTACGCGAACTGACACGCCTGCGCGACACGGCGAACAAGAACGCATGGCGGCTGTCGCGTCTTCAGCAAGCCATCGAAGGACGGCGGAGATCGAGTCAGCTGCCGACCGAGCACTGGGAGCCCATCGTCCACGCTGTCTTCGGCGCCCCCATCGATGGCATCGCCGACCCGCGGCAGATCCCACTCTTCCGTTTCTTTCCACCTGGTTGATGGCGACAGCGTCGTCCGGCGCCCATGCTTGCAGCACCTGACCACATCGTGCGAGGCTGATCTGTATGGCCTCGAAGAAGAAGCGTAGTAGT
>Ga0181537_10000686_pt1 | contig 31477 bp, 32 predicted proteins | sample PEATcosm2014_Bin_39_FD_119765 | JGI IMG/M metagenome (GOLD analysis project Ga0181537, IMG submission 119765) | Peatland microbial communities from MTU Mesocosm Facility, Houghton, MI, USA - PEATcosm2014_Bin23_10_metaG | ecosystem: Environmental > Terrestrial > Soil > Wetlands > Peat | place... | reverse complement strand
GATCATCAAGCGCTTCGTACTCGGGCACAGTTTCGCCAAAGTGCGGGTATTGATGCGCGACCAGGCGCGCCTCAGCAACGGCGCCAACCGCTTCATCGCCATGGCGCACCGGCTCACCAGTTACCTTGAGATCCGCATTCGCGCGCCGCAGTACCGCGAGCTCACCGCCGCCTACTGCATCGCCGACGACCGCGCGATCGTCTATCGCCTGCGCGCCGATCGCGCCGAGGGCATCGCCGGCTTCAACAATCCCCCGATCGCGCGCCAGTACCTGCAGGAATTCGATGCCGTCTGGCAGGCAAGCATGATCGAGGAGCGCGAGGTACGGGTCGCCCGCAGCTGAAGCCGCCGGTTGCCGGCGCCTGCAGCGGCGCGCGGCGCGCGGTATCCTGCCGCATGGTCTGGAAACCCGATGTCACCGTGGCCGCCGTCATTGAACGCAGCGGCCGCTTCCTTCTGGTCGAGGAGCGCATCCGCGGTCACCTGGTTCTGAACCAGCCGGCCGGGCATCTGGAGGACGGCGAAGCGCTGCTGGACGCGGTGATCCGCGAGACGCTGGAAGAAACCGCATGGCAATTCACGCCCGAGGCACTGCTGGGAATCTACCAGTGGCGCAGCCCGCGCGCCCACACCACGCTGCGCATCGCTTTCAGCGGTAGCGTCCACGCCTACGATGCCGCCCGGCCGCTCGATCCGCCGATCGTGACGACGCATTGGCTGGCGCATGAGGAAATCGTGCAGCGTGCAGCGCGGCTGCGCACACCGCTGGTGCTACGCTGCATCGAGGATTACCTCGGCGGCCGGCGCCTGCCGCTCGACGCGCTCACTGCCCGGTCCGAAGACCCCAAGCTGTCATGGTAGGAGGAACTGTTGCGATGAAAACCTGGAATGCAATTGCGGCACTTACCGTGTGCCTCGCCTGTACCGCTGCCGTTGCCGGGGGCACGACACCGGTCTCGCTGCAGCAGGCCCTTGCAGTCATCAAGTCGCACCGCTTCGTCGATCTGACGCACGACTTCGCGCCCGGCATCCCGCACTGGAAGGGCGCGAGCGACGAGCGCGTCACCACGCTTTATACGGTCGAGAAGGATGGCTTTCACATCGAGGAATTCTGCCACGTCGGGCAGTGGGGCACGCACGTCGATCCCCCGGCACACTTTCACGTCGGCATGCGCTCGGTGGACCAGATCGATCCGAGCGAAATGGTGCTGCCGCTGGTGGTACTCGACGTGCACGAGAAGGTCGCCGCCAATCCGGACTACGTGCTGTCGCTCGACGATGTACACGCCTGGGAGCGGCGCCACGGCCGCATTCCGAAGGGCGCATTCGTCGCGATGCGCACCGACTGGTCGAAGCGCTGGCCCGATGATGCGGCGCTGGCGAACCGCGACGCCGCCGGCGTGTTTCACTATCCGGGCTGGAGCCTTGCGGTGCTCAAGCTGCTGTACGAGCAACGCGGCATCACGGCATCCGGCCATGAGACCACCGACACCGACCCAGGGCTGGCGACTACGCGGGACGACTACTCGCTCGAGTCGTATGTCCTGCAGACCAACCACTACCAGATCGAACTGCTGGCCAACCTCGACCAGGTACCCGAAGCCGGCGCCATCGTCATCGTCAGCTTTCCCAAGCCGCGCGGCGGCTCGGGCTTTCCGGCCCGCGTGATCGCGATCGTGCCATGAGCGCGCAGCATGCACCGATCGAGTACGCGCAGGCTTCGCCGGAAGTGCGTGCCGTCTACGACGACATCATGGCGACGCGCGGCGTCGACTGGGTCAACAATTTCTGGAAGGTGCTGGCGCACGACCCGCCGACACTGCAGCGCATCTGGGCCAACATTAAGAGAGTCATGGGCCCGGGGGCACTCGACCCGCTCACCAAGGAACTGCTGTACACCGCGGTCAGCGCCTCGAACGGCTGCCTGTACTGCATCGCCTCGCACGGCGCCGCGGCGCGCGCCCGGGGGATGACCGAAGCACAGTACTGGGAACTGCTGGCAGTGGTCGGACTTGCGAACGAGACCAACCGGCTGGTGACTGCGCTCGGCGTACCGGTGGACGAGCGCTTCCTGTAGGCCGAGCATCACCGTTGCTTCTCGGCCACAGCAGTACACGCCACTGCTGATGCACTGAACGTGTGCCTGCACCCGGTCGATTGCACCGACACGATGCGGCGAAAAATTCTCATATCGACCGGGGCATTTCCAGCGCTACACCACTGCTGTATACAACACTGCTATATTTGATCGATAGCGGTTCTTTCATTCCATCGCAGGGGAGGCGGTGATCCATGAGAACGAGATTCCGTTATTCGACGGCAGCGTTGGCGCGCGCGGGTTTTGCTGCTCAGTCCACACAGCTGTCGTCGCGCGCCCTGGTGCGGGCCGCCATCGTCTGCGGATCGGGTCTGATTGCTGCTTTGTGTCTTGCGCCGGGCGTATACGCCGATACGCCCAGCTCCGCCGCCGACGAAGGCGGACTGACCGAGGTGGTCGTCACCGCGGAGAAATTCAGGTCTACCATTCAGGAGACGCCGATCAGCATATCGGCGATCAGCGCCACACAGCTCGAAGCACAGGGCATCACCAACGTCGAGGACATCGCCCGCGATGTTCCGGGCCTGTCGATGCGCTCGGCCGGCCCGGGCCTCACTGAGTACGACGCGCGCGGCCTGGCCTCCAACGGCGGCGCGGCCCCGACGGTCGGCTTCTACCTGGACGAGATTCCCTTGTCGCCGCCCGCCCTGTCGCAGTCCGGCAAGGTCGTCATCGACCCGAATCTGTACGACATAGATCGCGTCGAGGTGCTGCGCGGCCCGCAGGGGACGCTGTACGGCTCAGGCTCGATGGGCGGCACGGTCAAGGTGATCACCGCGCAGCCGAAGCTCAACCAGTTCGAGGGTTCGGCGCAAACCACGGTATCGGAAACCCAGGGCGGCGGCGGCAACGGCAGCGCCAACGCGATGCTCAACCTGCCTCTGGGGGACAAATTCGCGCTGCGTGTCGTCGGCGGCGACCTTTACCGAAGCGGCTGGATCAACCTGATTGCAGTCAACGTGCCGAATGCCGCGACCACGCTGCTGACGCCGAATCAGACACCGGTATACAACGCGCCGGTCGAGAGCGAGATCCCGCGCGCAAATTACGAGCGCATGGCCGACGGTCGCGCCACTCTGCTGTTCCAGCCCAACGAGGATCTGTCGATCACGGCGATGGCGTTCGACCAGCGCATGACCACGGGCGGCTACGATCTGCTGGATTCGAGCCCTACCAGCGCCTCGCCGGGCACGGTGTACAACGCGCATTACGAGGTGTTTCCGCTGCGCGAATATGTCGACGACGATGTGCAGATCTACGGCCTGACGGTCCAGGCCAATGTCGGCTTCGCGGACCTGACCAGCGCGACCTCGTACTTCACACGCCACGCCGAGCAGGCTCAGGACGCCTCGGAGTCGCTGTACTTCTCCAGTCAGACTGTCGTGCCGCAGCCGCCGCTGGTGCCCAATCTGTACCACGAGAACGACCCGTCACACCAGTTCGCCCAGGAGGTGCGCCTGACCTCGCACGACACCGACACACTGCACTGGGTGGGCGGTGTGTTCTTCAGCAACCTGAAATCGGTCTGGAACGAGGTCAGCAACAGCCCGCTGAATGCGACACCGAGCACTCCCGACGGTTCGTACTTCACATCCTGGAACCCGTACTGGGTGAAGCAGACCGCTCTGTTCGCGGACGGTTCGTACAAGTTCGAGGACAACTGGAAGCTGTCGGCGGGCGTGCGCTGGTATACCTACAAGAGCGTACAGCACGAGTTCTCATGGGGCGTCGATGCACCCTATCCGAACCCGTCGGTGGCCCCGGTGCAGGTGACGCGCGCCTCGGATAGCGGATTCAACCCGCGCGTGAACTTGTCGTATGAGCCGTCGCGAGACCTGAACCTATACGCGACGATATCCAAGGGCTTCCGGCCGGGCGGCGCGAACCAGATTCTGCCGCCCGCCCTGTGCCAGGCCGGCGTGCTCGCGTTTGGCCCAGACGAGGCGTGGAACTACGAGATCGGTGAGAAAGCGAAGCTGCTCAATAACCGGCTCACCATCAACAGCGACTTCTACTACATCCGCTGGCTCGGCGTACAGCAGGTGATTACGCTGCCCTGCGGATATCAGTACTACAACAACGCCGGCGACGGCCGCGCTTTCGGCCCGGAACTGGAGATCAACGCCAAGCTGGCGGACGCCTGGACCATCTCGGTCAGCGGCGCGTATACCGACTCCAAGATCACCTCGCCCAATGCATCCTTCCAGTCCTACCTGTCGCAGGTCGCAAGCTCCCCGGACGGCATCTCGCGACCATGCCCGGTGACCGGCAGCTGCGATGTGCCGATCCTGAACGTGCCGAAGGATACAGCGAGTGCAGCGCTCGCCTATACCACCGAGGTGGTCGCCAACTACCAGCTCACGGCCCGCGTCGACGACTCCTTCGTCGGGCCATCGACCGACGTCGCCTACTACTTCGGCTACCATCTGCCGTCGTATAACATCGCCAACCTGCACATCATCCTCGATCACGGACCGTGGTCGGTTAACGCCTTCGTCACCAATTTCACCAACGAGGTGGCGCTGATTTCCGCCAACAACACCAGTTTCCAATTCAACATCCCGCAGACCGTGCGCTACTCGACCAATCAGCCGCGCACCTACGGCGTGCAGCTCGACGTCAAGTTCTGACGCACGCGCGGATGCCGATGCGTTAAAGGGGGGAGCGCAGCAATGCAGGGGTGGTTGGGCGGCCTGTCGGCCGCGGGCATGGCCGCGACTGCACTGCTGCTTGCGCGTGGCGCACTCGGCGATGATGCGGATGACCTGGCCGCGGACGCGAAGCTGCAGCTGGCCGAGTCGCACGTCACCGCGACGCTCTCGCCTACCAATCCGCGGCGCCTGTTCGTACTCGATGTCGCGTTTCCGGCGGCCGAGGCCGCCAGGACTTATGTGCTCGACGGTAACACCGGACAGATCGAGGGCATGTTCAACCAGGCCTACTGGCCGAATTTCGCGGTGTCACCCGACGGCAGTGAACTCTATGCCGTCGATTCCTACTGGGAGAAGCACACCCGCGGCAAGCGCAGCGACTACATCGTGGTGCGCGATGCACGCACACTGCAGGTCAGCGAAGACATCCCGCTGCCGGCCGGACGGCTGCTGATCGTCTCGAAGAAATACGACTTCGACGTCACACCGGACGGCCACTACGGGCTGACCTACAACCTTGCGCCGCAGACCGCCGTGACGGTCACCGATCTCAAGGCGCGCAAGAGCGTCGGCACGATCGCCATTCCGGGCTGCGGACTCATCTTCGCGCAGGGTCCGAACCGATTCTCCTCGCTGTGCGCCGATGGCGCGGTCGCGACCGTGACTTTCGACCAGTCCGCGAATCCCACCATCAAGCGCGCGGCCAATGTCTTCGATGCCAGGAATGATCCGGCGTTCGAGCATTCCGGCTGGGACAAGCACCACCAGATGCTCTACCTCGTGACCTACCACGGCATGGTGGTGCCGGTGAACCTGGCGGGCGAGCAGGCGGTCGCCGGCGCGGCCTGGTCGCTGTCCAGCGGTGCGGAGCGCCACGCAGGCTGGCGGCCGGGCGGCTGGCAGGTGTGCCACTTCCACTCCTCCAGGCACCGGCTGTACGTGCTGATGCACCGTGGCCAGGACTGGACGCACAAGAATTCGGGCACCGAGGTGTGGGAGTTCGACGCCGCCAGCGGCCGGCGCCTGCAGCGCGTGAAGCTGCCCGAGCCGGCGCAATCGATCGCGGTTTCGCAGGATGAGGATGCGCTGCTGTACGCGATCGGCGAGGACTACCGGATCTACGCCGTAAGGCTCGCGACTGGTAAACTGCTCTACAAGACCGGGCCGCTCGGCTTCACGCCGCAGCTGCTGACCGTGTGGGGTGAATGACATGCTCGATACGCTGCCACACCTGACGCTGGCGCTGGCGCTGGCGACGCAGTTCGCAGCCTCGGCCGCGCATAAAGTTCTTGCGCACGAACAGTGGCCGGCCATCGTGCGCCAGTACCGGCTGCTGCCCGAGGTGCTCGCCGCGCCGGCCGCAGTGCTGCTGCCGCTCGCCGAGGCGCTGGCGGCGACCGGCCTGCTCTGGCCGCGTGCACGGCCCGCGGGCGCCGTGACCGCCGCGACGTTGCTGTTGGTGTATGCGGCGGCGCTGGCGATCAACCTGGGGCGTGGCAGGAGCGCGATCGACTGCGGCTGCTTCGGCCCGCGACGGCGCCGCGGCATCGCGCCGTGGATGGTCGGCCGCAACCTGGTGCTCGCAGCCATGGCGCTTGCACTGCTGCTGCCCACGGACGGCCGTGCATTGAGCGCGGCCGAGCCTGGCCTGGCACTGGGCTTCGTGGTGACGCTCGCATTCCTGTACCCGGCGCTGCAGCTGGTGCTGCAGGCACCGCCGCCGACCTTTGATGACAAGCTGCGCGCCAGCCGCGCGCGTCTCGGCCTTCAGGTCCGCTGATGCTGAGCGCACTTCCCTACGTCGCCGTAATCCAGTTGCTGATCACGCTTGGGCTGGCGGTCCTGGTATTTGCACTCGCGCGCCAGATCGGCGTGCTGCACGAGCGCATCGCGCCGATGGGGGCCATGACGAGCGACCAGGGCCCCGCGGTCGGCGAGCCGGCGCCGCCGCTCAGCATGGTCACGCTCGCTGGCGGGCGCATCGAGCTCGGCGCCGCGGCAGCGGCGGCGCGCAGCCGGCTGCTGCTGTTCGTGTCGCCGTCGTGCCCGGTGTGCAAGAAGCTGCTGCCGATCGCCCGCTCGTTCGCAAATGCCGAACGCCTGGAGATCGTGCTGGTCGGGGACGGCGAGCCCGCCGAGCAGCGCGCGATGATCGAGCAGTTCCAGCTGCAGCAGCTGCCGTACGTCAACTCGCCGCAGGTCGGCATGGTCTTCCAGATCGGAAAACTGCCGTATGCGGTGCTGATCGATGCCCAGGGAATCATCCGCGCCAAGGGCCTGGTCAACCATCGCGAGCATCTGGAAAGCCTGATGGTCGCGGAGGAGACCGGTTTCGGCACCATCCAGGCCTTTCTGGCCGCCCAGCGACTTGCGGCGCGCGAACAGGAGGAGGTCGGTCACCTGTGAAGCCGATCTCCCGCACCCGCTTTGACCGCCTGATCGAGAGCTTCAGTCGCGGCGCGGCGCAACGTACCTCGCGCCGCGGCTTCCTGTCGCAGTGCGGCCTGTGGCTGATCGCCGCCTCGGCGCTGCCGTTGCTGCCGGTCGCACGCCGTGCGCAGGCGGGCGAAGCATCGGCCGGCAAGCCGGCGCGCAACTTCGCCTCCGAGTTCGCGAACCATGCGCAGACCAGCGATCCGACGCGCTGCAACTACTGGCGCTACTGCTCGAGCGACGGCTACCTGTGCGCCTGCTGCGGTGGCGGGCCGAACACCTGCCCGCCCGGCACCGCGCCGTCCCCGACATCGTGGATCGGCTCGTGCATCAATCCGGATGACGGCAAGACCTACCTGATCGCCTACCGCGACTGCTGCGGCCAGGATTCGTGCGGTCGCTGCGCGTGCCTTGGCCAGGAAGGCGACATGCCTTCGTACCGGCCGCAGGTCAACAACGATATCGTCTGGTGCTTCGGCGCCTCGAGCATGGTGTACCACTGTTCGAGCGCGGGCCTGGTCGGACTTGCGGAATAGGAGGCTAACTGCGCCGGGGCCCGTCGCCGCTGCGCGGCCGGCCCTGTTCGCACTGTTGGTCCTCACCGCCAGCGCCGGGGCCGCTGCGCCTGGCAGCAATGTACCCGATGTAGTGACTCGCCGCTCAGGCCTGACGCTCGCGCCGATGCCGCGCGCGGCGCGGCTCTATGCCAGCAACTGCCAGGGCTGCCACGGTGAGCTCGGCAGTTCCGCGGCCGAGATTCCTACCCTCGCAGGACGAGTCGGATATTTCACGCGCCTGCCGGCCGGCCGTCGTTACCTGGTCCAGGTCCCCAACGTCGCCCTGAATGCGAATTCCGACGCCGACATCGCCGCAGTGCTCAACTGGCTGCTCGCGACCTACAGCCGCGCGCAGCTGCCACCGGACTTCGAGCCTTACACGGCGAGCGAAGTCGGCGAGCTGCGTCAGGCGCGCATCGACGTCGCGGCGACGAGGCGACGTGTGATCGACGCACTCGCGGCCGCCGGCCAGATCCCCTCGACCGCTACGCTCGCTCTGCCGGCGATCGTGCTCTACTGAACCCATGCACGGCATTATTCGAGGACTCATCGCCTGTGTCGCCGTGGCGCTGCCGGCGCTGCCGGGCGCGCTTGCGGCACCCGAGCGCGTCGCGCTGGGGCGTGAAAAATTCGTCCAGTGCGCCGCCTGCCACGGCTCGGACGGGCGTTCGACGGTGATTCCTCAGTACCCGAAGATCGGCGGACAGTCGGGGCCGTACGTGATCAACGCGCTCAAGGCGTATCGCGACGGCCGGCGCCAGGGAACCTACGCGGCGATCATGGCTACAGTCGCGAAGCCGCTGACCGATGACGACATCGACAACCTCGCCGCCTACATCGAATCGCTCGACCCCGCACCGTGACGGCCGCTATGGCCGCCACCGCCGATCGCCGCTCTCGCCGGGCGGGGCCGGAGATGCCGGCGTGTATTCGGGCAATGGCGCTGCGGCCAGCGCCGGCCGCAGGCGGATAACCAGCACGGCGCTCGCGATCCACGCGAACGTGACGTACGGCCACAGGTTGCTTGGATAGGTCGGTACCGGATAGACGTTGCAATAGAGCACCCACAGCAACAGCACCGGGCCGAGCGCGCAGATGGCCGCCCAGCGGCGCCGGCCCTCGCGTCGCGCCTCGACCACCTCGGCGGCACCGACGCCGATGTAGATCGGCAGCAGCGCCAGCACGCCAATGGTGCTGGTGTAGCTGTAGTAGTTTCCGCCCCCGGCAAACGGCGCCCACAGCACGAACGGCAGGATGATCAGCAGCGCGGTGACTGCGATGGCTGGCGCGGGCGTGCCATGAACCGGATGTACTTCGGCAAGCTTGCGCCACAGCCCGACACGGCCGAGTGCAAACAGTACGCGTCCGCCGGCGGCGATCGCACCGATGGTGCCCGAAAAGCATGTGGTCGCGGCCGCCAGGTCCAGTGCAATCGACAGGTTCGCGGACACGTAGCGCCGCGACAGCTCATCCAGTGGTGCCTCGGAATTGGCGAGTGCACGCAACCCGTCCGGCCCGAATCCGACCACCTCGCAATAGGAGACGAATGTAAAGAACACCGCGCACAGCAGCACCGCACCGATCAGGGCCACCGGAATCGCACGGCGCGGATTGACCGTCTCCTCCCCGAGCGTGGCCGCGCCTTCGAAGCCGGCGAACGACAGCATGCTGAACACCATCCCGAAGCCGAGGCCGACCCAGCCGTTGAAGGCGCGCGCCGGGCGAAAGCTCGACGCCAGCTGCTCGCTGCCCGGGTGCACCCTGTGCAGGATGGCGAAGCACAGAAATATGATTGCGATCATCGCCAGCGCCTCGAGCAGCAGCATCAGCCGGCCGGCAAGGCGCATGTCCTGGTAGGCGAGCCGCCACGCCAGCAGCAGCGCGATGATGCCGATCACCAGCCACCCGCTGCTGCCGGTGCTCAGGCCGACATCGCTGAAGGCGGCGGTCGTGAAGCTGCCGACCAGTGCGGCGAAGCCGGTGCCGAAGCCCAGATAGGTGAGCAGCAGCGCCCAGCCGGCTATGAATCCCGCCCGGCTGCCGAAGGTATGGGTGATGTAGGCATAGGCCGAACCTGCGTGCGCAACCCGATGCGTGAACGCCATGAACGACAATGCGATCAGCACCGTGGCCACCGCGGCGATCACGAATGCGAGCGGCGCGGCTGCACCTGCGGCGCCGACCACCAGCGTGATATTGAAGGCCGCGGTGACCGTGGGCGCGACCACAGCCAGCGAAAGCCCGAGGGCCTCCAGCAGCGTGAGGCGCTTGATCAGTACAGCCATCGATCCTTGGTGCCGACCGCGCCCCGATCCGGTGGCGGTATCTCACCGAGGATCATAGCTCACCACATCATGAATGGGGCCACGTCCGCGTCGGCAACCAGGCCGCGGCCGACGTCGGTCAGCGCCTGATTGATAATTGCCACCCCCTGCTCGATCTCGGGCTCGGTCAGCGTCAGCGGCGGCGTGAGCTCGAGCACGTTGCCGCGCAGTCCGACATAGAACAGCACGGCACCGAGCTGCCACGCCCGATAGATGACCTTGGCGGCGGTCGCAACCGGAACCGGCTCGCGCGCGGCACGATCGCAGACCAGCTCGATGCCGATCGCGAGTCCGCGGCCGCGCACCTCACCGATCATCGGCTGGTGCGCAGCCAGCGCGCGCAGCGCGCCGCCGAGCGACTGGCCCAGGCTGGCGGCACGCTCAACCAGGCCCTCGGCGGCGATCGTGCGCAGCACCGCGAGACCGGCCGCAGTTGCAACCGGATTGCCGGCCGTGGTCTGCAGTGCAAACGCAGGTGCGTGGTCCATGATCGCGCGCGGCCCGATCAACGCCGATAGCGGCAGCCCGCCGCCCAGTCCCTTGCCGAACACCACCAGGTCCGGCTCCAGCCCCTCGTGCTCGAAGCAGTGCAGCCGGCCGCTGCGCCCGAGCCCGGCCTTGACCTCATCGACGATCAGCTGGATACCGTGCTGGTGGCAGCGCTGCTGGATGGCGGCGAGAAACCCCGGCGGCGGCACGATGACGCCGGCGTCGGACATCAACGGCTCGATGAAGATACCGGCCACCTGCTGCGGCGGACAGCTGGTCGCAAACTGATAGTCCAGCAGCTTCAGGACCTCCTCCGGACTGAAACTGGGCCGGTACGGGTCCGGGAATGGCAACAGCACCAGCCCTGCGCGTGGCAGCGTATGCGTCATCGCCGTATGCCCGCTGATACTCATCGAGCCGCTCAGGTTGCCGTGATAGGAGCCGATGAACGAGATGAAGCGCGTGCGGCCGGTGGCGGCCTGCACGACGCGCAGCGCGCAGTCATTGGCATCCGAGCCCGAGTGCCCGAACCAGACCCGGCGCTCGCCGCGGCCCGGCGTAATCGTGAGCAGCTGTTCGGCCAGCGCCACCGCGTTCTCGTTAGGAAACGCCAGCAGGCTGGCCCCGGCCATGCTGGCGCTGGCCGCATTGACGGCGGCCGCGATCGCCGGATGGCTGTAGCCCAGGATCGCAGGCCCGAAGGATGCTGACAGGTCGAGCAACTCGCGGCCGCCCTCCTCGATCAGCCGGTTGCCGCGACCGCCGACCAGGCTCAGCGGCGAGAAACGCAGGCGGCCGATATCAGCGATCACCCGGGCGTCGCGCTCATGCAAGGTCGAACTCATGCAGGCGATCCTCGCATGTGCGGCTGCACTCTGGAACCGGATGCGCTGCTACCATCGCCAGCCAACCGACCGATGCCGCGCTGGAGGGGCTGATGAACACGACTGATGATCCGGTATCCTGGAAGCGCGCCCACCGCTCGCTCTATTACGCGCAGGCACCCGAGCCCGCCGATCCGGTGCTCGAACGCGGCAAGCTCGCGCTGCTGGTCATCGACGTGCAGAACGTGTACCTGAAGCGGCCCGATCCGGCGACGCTGGACGCGCCGGAGCGAGCGGCCTATGACGCCTGGACGCCGTTTCACGAGCGCATGCACGGCGTCGTGATTCCGGCCATCCAGGGGCTGCAGACGCGATTCCGGGCCGACGGCCACGAGGTGCTGTTCGCTCGCATCGCCTGCCATACGCGCGACGGCCGCGACCGCTCGCTCAGCCAGAAGCTGCCGGGGTGGAACAATCTGCTGCTGCCGAAGGACGAATGGGAATCGCAGATCGTGCCGGCGGTCGCGCCGCAGGGCGATGAGATTGTGGTCACCAAGACCACCGACAGTGCGCTGACCGGCACCAACCTGCGGCTCATGCTCACCAACCTCGGCATCGCGCACGTGGTCTGCTGCGGCATCTTCACCGACCAGTGCGTGTCCTCGACGGTGCGCAGTCTTGCGGACGAGAGTTTCCAGGCGACCGTGGTCGAGGATGCCTGCGCCGCAGGATCCGACGCGCTGCATCGCCAGGAGCTGCAGATCATCAACATGATCTACTGCCAGGTAATGCGCAAGGACGAGCTGCTCGGCTACCTGCCCTGACAACGATCTCCGCAATTCAGGACGGCGACAGGCGTGCGATCTCCTCCAGGATCTGGGCGGTCGAACGCTGGCGGCAGTAGCCGCGGTTATTGCGCAGCGACCATTCGTGCCGCTCGGATGACAGCGTGACGCAGGCGTCCGTGGGCACGGTGACCAGATACCCGAGGTCGCAGGCGTCGCGTATGGTCGAATCGACGCACTGGTCGGTGAGGCAGCCGGCAACGATCAGGTAGCGCGTGCCCAGGTTACGCAGTACGTAGTCGATGTTGGTGGAGATGAACACCGAGGAGGAAGTCTTCGGGAAGATGATCTCGTCGCTGGCCGGCGCCAGTGCATCCACGACCCTGGCATCGTACGATCCCTTCGCAACGTTGAAACCGGTGATCTTGTAGTCCAGCGAGCGATCGCGCCCGTCGCTGGTCAGGCTCTCGATCACGGTGTAGCCGACTTCAATGTGCGCCCGCCGGCAGGCCTGCTGCAGCCGCACCATGTTCGGCAGGGCACTGCGCTGCAGGGTGCGGAAGAAATACCCGTAGCGGGCCTCGCGGGTCGCGGCGTCGAGTTGCGCGTACTCGCCTCCGTTCGGCAGGCAGTTGTAGTTCTGTGTGTCGACGAACAGCAGCACGGTGTGTGCCGGCTCGATCTCGACTTCGCGGCTCAAGGGATTGCCCATGGAACTCCCCAGGATAGGTGCGGCGCGGTCAATAGACTTCGGCGTAGCGGCGGCAGATCTCGCTCTCATCCAGGGATTCGAGTCCCTGGCATTCGGCGCGCTTGAACAGCAGGTAGCCGGCCAGCAGCTCGGCGCCGAGCCAGTCCGTGGCCGCCGGTGTCCGCTCCAGCAGCTGCAGCGCCTGCGCCAGGTCCGCGGGCAGCGCTCGCCGGGTAGCCGGGTCGATCTCGCGCCGCGCGCGGATGCCGTCGAGACCCGCCTGCACCATCACTGCCAGCGCGAGGTACGGATTGGCAGTGGCATCGCAGACGCGGAACTCGACATTGAATTGCCGCGCGCACTGCGCCGGGTCGGCACTGTTGAGCGGTGCAATTCGAACCGCCGCGCCGCGGTCGGCGACGCCGATATCGGCATGCACCGGTGCCCAGCGGTTCGGCCGCAAGCGGCAATAGGAGGCGACCGACGCGGTGGTCACGGCGCACAGCGCCGGCAGGTGGTGCAGGATCCCGGCGACGAAGTGGCGGCCGAGCTCGGACATCTGCCATGGGCGTTGCGCATCGTACAGCGTCGGATTGCCGTCGCCGTCGAGGAAGCTGAAGTGAATGTGCGTGCCGTTGCCGATGCCGGCAGGGTCCGCCATCGGGGCGAAGCTCGCGCCGTGGCCGAAGCGGTAGGCCACCGCCCGGACCAGCTCGCGTGTGATCACGGCCTCATCGGCCGCCCGCAGCCCGATCGCCGGCGCGGTCGTGACTTCGAACTGCCGCGGCCCATACTCGGCCAGGAACGAGTCCGGCACGACACCGGCCTGGCGCAGTGCGCCGAGCAGCACCTCGCCGAACAAGCCCTGGCGCCTTAGCCCCTCGAGTTGGTACGGGCGCCACGGGTGCGCAGGCACGCCGTCATAGGTGAACTCCTGCTCGAATGTTGCGTACAGCTGCAGACCGCACTGCTGGCGCAGTGCCTCGAGCGCTCGGCGTAGTACCTGGCGCGGACAGAAGTTCCACGGCGCGCCGTCCGCGGTGCGCAGGTCCGCGATGAAGAAATACTCGCTGGCACTGCCCTCGAACGGCACCCACACGCGCGCGGCCGGATCGGGCACCAGGAATACCTCGCCCACGGTTCCAAAGGTGGTCACCTGGATCGGGCCGAATGCACCCAGGAACAGGTTGGTCGGCGCCTCGCCGACTCCGCGCTGCAGCTTCACCGGCAGGTCCGAGGCCGGAAAGCTTTTGCCGCGGAAATGACCCGACAGGTCACTGGTACCGACGAACACGATCGGTTCGCGTTGCATGCAAGCTGCGCCGGCGGCTATCACGGCGTATCCGGCAGCACAATGCGCAAGTTCGACATTACTGAGCCTCTATTGCGGCCATGGCGGACCGCCGACTAGTGTCTCAGTGAAGCTGGGACACTGCCAGTGGCATTACAATAGGTGGATGAGCAAGCACCTGGCCGCGGCTGAGCACTGCGCCGCAAGCGCGCCGACCGGCGAGCGCGTCATCGTCGGACTGTCGGGCGGCGTCGACTCCGCGGTCGCAGCGCTGCTGCTGCGCGACGCCGGCTACGACGTGCAGGGCCTGTTCATGAGCAATTGGGAGGAGGACGACGACTACTGCACCACCGCCCAGGACTACCAGGACGCACGCGCCGTGGCTGTCGAGCTGGGAATCGTCCTGCATCGGGTAAATTTCGCGGATCAATACCGCGAGCAGGTGTTCTCCCATTTCCTGGCGGACTACCGCGCCGGCCGCACGCCCAATCCGGACGTGCTGTGCAATCGCGAGATCAAATTCGGACTGTGCCTGGACTACGCGCTGCGGCTCGGCGCGCAGCTGTTCGCGACCGGCCACTATGCGCGCCGCGTGGCGCTGGCAGACGGTGCGGCGCTGTACCAGGCACGCGATGCCGACAAGGATCAGTCCTACTTCCTGCACTCGGTCGCGCGCGAGCGCTTTGCGCGCGTGCTGTTCCCGCTCGCCGACCTGCTCAAGCGCGAGGTGCGCGAACTGGCGCGCGCCCGCGGCCTGCCGGTGCACGACAAACCCGACAGCACCGGTATCTGCTTCATCGGCGAGCGGCCGTTCGCCGAGTTCCTGGGCCGCTACCTTGCGGATGCGCCCGGCCCGATTGAGTCGATCGACGGCCGGCCTCTCGGACAGCACCGCGGGCTGCCGTTCTACACCCTGGGGCAGCGCGCCGGACTTGCGATCGGCGGCGAGCGCGGCTGCGCGCAGGAGCCGTGGTATGTGGCGCACAAGGACGGCGCGCGCAACGCGCTGATTGTGGTACAGCGGCACGAGCAGCACCGGCTCGAGGCCGCCGCGGTGGCGACCGGACCGCTCAACTGGCTGTGTTCCGGGCACCGTGGCCGCTTCACTGCCGGCGTCAAGCTGCGTTACCGCCAGCCCGAGCAGGCCGCCAGCGTCGCAATCCGGGACGACGGCAGTGCCTGGATCGAATTCGAAACGCCGCAGCGCGCGGCGACCCCCGGTCAGTTCGCGGTGCTGTACCAGCAGGGGCGCTGCCTGGGCGGCGCCGTGATCGAGCGGGTGTGTCTCAATAGCGAGCATGAGTTCACAGAAAACTCCTCATATCGGCCGCCGCAGGCGCCCGATATAATTCGCGGCTCGTGAAGTGCCGCCGATGCGGCGCGCCGCAGCCGGAGACACCATGAGCGATAGTTTCAAAGCGCGTACCACCCTCAGGTCGGGCGCGGATTCCTACGAGATCTGGAGCCTGGCGGCGCTGGCAACGGAAAAAGTCGCCCGGCTGCCGTATTCGCTCAAGATCCTGCTGGAAAACCTGCTGCGCTTCGAGGACGGCACCAACGTCACCCGCGCCGATATCGATGCGCTGCTGAACTGGAATCCGAAGGCGCCGCCCTCCTACGAGATCTCGTTCACGCCCGCGCGCGTCATCATGCAGGACTTCACTGGCGTACCGGCGATCGTCGATCTGGCGGCGATGCGCGAAGCGATGACCCGCCTTGGCGGCAACGCCGATGAAATCAACCCGCTGGCACCGGCCGAACTGGTGATTGACCACTCGGTACAGGTGGACAGCTATGGCAGCGCGCATTCGCTCGCCGACAACAATCGCATCGAGTTCGAACGCAACGGCGAGCGCTACGCGTTCCTGCGCTGGGGCCAGTCGGCGTTTCGCAATTTCAAGGTGGTGCCGCCCAACACCGGGATCGTGCACCAGGTCAATCTCGAGTACCTGGGGCGCGTCGTGTTCGAGAACAAGGTCGGCAACAGGCGCCAGGCCTACCCCGACACGCTGGTCGGCACCGATTCGCACACCACGATGATCAACGGCCTGGGCGTGCTCGGATGGGGCGTCGGCGGCATCGAGGCGGAAGCGGCCATGCTCGGCCAGCCGGTCACCATGCTGATCCCGCAAGTCGTCGGCTTCAAGCTCACCGGCAGCCTGACGCCCGGCGCGACCGCGACCGACCTGGTGCTGACCGTGACCGAGAAGCTGCGCAAGCACGGCGTGGTCGACAAGTTCGTCGAGTTCTTCGGCGATGGCCTGGCGAACCTGCCGCTCGCCGATCGCGCCACCATCGGCAACATGTCGCCGGAGTTCGGCAGCACCTGCGCCATCTTCCCGATCGATGAGGAAACGCTGCGTTACCTGCGCCTGTCCGGGCGGCCGGCCGATCTGATCCAGCTGGTCGAGGACTACGCACGGGCGCAGGGCCTGTGGCGCGTCAACGGCGCCGCGCCCGCTGACTACACCGACGTGCTGGAGCTCGATCTCGGCAGCGTCGAGCCCAGCCTTGCCGGACCCAGCCGGCCACAGGACCGGGTGCCGCTGCGCATCGCCAAGGAAACCTACCGCAAGCATCACGCGCGCATGGCCGAGGAGCGCAGCCGCAAGAATCCTGCCGCCACCGGTAGCGCCCCGGTGAGTGTCGATGGCCGCTCGTTCGAACTGCGCGATGGCGCAGTGCTGATCGCCGCGATTACCAGCTGCACCAATACCTCCAATCCGTACGTGCTGATTGCCGCCGGGCTGCTGGCACGCAACGCCCAGCGACTGGGCCTGAACTCCAGGTCCTGGGTCAAGACCAGTCTTGCGCCCGGCTCGCGTGTGGTCACCGACTATCTGGAAAAAGCCGGCCTGCTCGAGCCGCTCGCCAGCGTCGGATTCAACCTGGTGGGATACGGCTGCACCACCTGCATCGGCAATTCCGGTCCGCTGAAGCCGGAAATATCCGCCGGCGTGAAGGCCGGCGACATCATCGGCTGCTCGGTACTGTCCGGTAACCGCAACTTCGACGGTCGCGTGCACCCCGAGGTCAAGATGAACTTCCTGGCGTCTCCGCCGCTGGTGGTTGCCTACGCGCTCGCCGGATCGCTCGACGTCGACCTGAACAATGAGCCGCTCGGCAATGGCAGTAACGGCAAGCCGGTGTACCTGCGCGATGTCTGGCCGGCGCCGGCCGAAGTGGCCGACTATGTGCTGCGCAACATCAATTCCGACATGTTCCGGCGCAGTTACGGCAGCGTGTTCAGCGGCGACGAGCGCTGGCAGGGAATTGCGGTGCCGGCGGGAAAGATTTACGCCTGGGACCCGAAGTCCACCTACGTCAAGAATCCGCCCTACTTCGACGGCATGACCATGCAGCCCGCGGTGGTCGGCGCGATCGCCGGCGCGCGCGCATTGGCATTGCTGGGGGATTCGGTCACCACCGACCATATCTCGCCCGCCGGCAACATTGCCAGCAGCAGTCCGGCGGCACGCTACCTGCTGGAACAGGGCGTGCAGCAGCGTGATTTCAATCAGTATGGCGCGCGCCGCGGCAACCACGAAGTGATGATGCGCGGCACCTTCGCCAACATCCGGCTGCGCAATCTTCTGCTGCCGGGCACCGAAGGCGGAATCACCGAGTACCTGCCGACCGGAGAACAGTTGAGCATCTACGACGCCGCGATGCGCTATAAGGCGGACAAGACGCCGCTGATCATCATCGCCGGCAAGGAATACGGCACCGGCTCCTCGCGCGACTGGGCCGCCAAGGGCACCATGCTGCTGGGTGTGCGGGCCGTCATCGCCGAGAGCTTCGAGCGCATCCACCGCTCCAACCTGATCGGCATGGGAGTGTTGCCGCTGCAATTTGTCTCCGGTGCCAGCGCGCAGTCGCTTGGGCTTTCCGGCCGGGAGAGTTACGAGATCACCGGCTTCCATGGGGCGGACGCGCGCAGCGCCGTCGTGGTCGCAACTCCTGGCAGCGGCAATCCGATCCGCTTCGAGGTGCGGGTGCGCATTGATACTCCCAAGGAGCGCGAATATTTTCGCCACGGCGGCATCCTGCCGTTCGTGCTGCGCCAGCTCGCCGGTCAGAGCCGCGCGGCCTGATGGGGGACGCCGGGCGTAGCGGCAGCCTCGCGGCATTCGATCTCGACTGCACCATCGCGCGGCGCGATACCCTGGGTCCGTTCCTTTGGGGCTTTCTGTGGCGCCGCCCCTGGCGCTTGCCGCGCGCACTGCTGGCACTGCCGGCGGCCGCTCGCTTCCTGTTCGTTCGTGATCGCGGCGCTTTCAAAGGCGCGGTGCTTCACGCGCTGCTCGGCGGCGCCCGGCGCGCCGCCGTCAGCCGCTGGGCCGAGCGCTTCGTCGGCGTGCTGTTGCGTGACGGGCTGTACGCCGAGGCTCTGGCTGCCATCGCGATGCACCGCGCACGCGGCGATCGCTTGCTGCTGATGTCGGCCAGCACCGACCTGTATGTACCTCGCATCGGCCGCGCGCTCGGCTTCGATGAGGTCATCTGCACCGAAGTGCGCTGGCGTGCCGATGACCGGCTCGACGGCCGACTGGCTACCGCTAATTGCCGCGGTGAGGAAAAGCGCCGCTGCCTTGCGGCATTGATCGCACGCGACGCGCCCGGCCGCGTCTACGCCTACGGCGACAGCCGCGCCGACCTGGCGCACATGCAATTGGTGCAGCAAGCCTACCTGGTCAACCCGTCCCCTCGCCTCGCCGCGCGGCTGCCTCCCCAGGTGCAGGCGGTACACTGGAGCCGGCCGGCAGGAATCTGAAAGAGGCGGGTTTATGCGGCGACCACTGCCGCCAGATCAGTCAGGCGCTGCAGGCGGAAATCCGCTTGATAGCCAAGCTGCTCGGCGCGGCCGCGGACCAGGCGATAGAACGCGGCCGGCCCGACCGCGGAATCCGACGGCGGCGCGACGTCGCCGCTGCGTTCAATCCAGGCGACCTGGAAGCCGTAGCGCTTGGCGCCGGCGACATCGAAGCCATTCGAGGAGACGAACAGCACCTCTTGCTTCGCTACCCGCAGGGCCGGTTCCACCAGTGCGTAGCAGGCGGGTTCCGGCTTATACAGTTTCACCTGATCGACGCTGATCACTTGCGTGATTCGTCCGGCGATGCCGGATGAACCGACCAGCGTCTCGAGCATCCTGGGGCTGCCGTTCGACAGTATGGCGAGCTTGTGGTTGCGCAGCGATTCCAGCGCCTGCAGCGCCTCCGGATACAGGTCCAGGTGAAGGTAGCGGTCCATGAGTGGATCACAGAGCGCGTCGGTTGGCGCGATTCCGGCGCTGGTCAGGGCAAATTCCAGCGCCGCTCGCGTTACCGACCAGAAATCTTCATATGCGCGCATCAGCGTGCGCAGCCACGTGTATTCAAGCTGCTTTAGGCGCCACAGCTGCGTAATCAGTTCGCCCCTGGCCCCGCACAGTTCAGTGGCGAGAGTTCGCACCGACTGCACATCGTAGAGCGTCCCATAGGCATCGAACACCAATGCACGAATGAGCACGGTCAGCCCGGAAGAGCCATCACGGCACGCCTTCGATGGCCAGCAAGGATGATCTCGCCGCACGTTGGCGGATAGCCAGCACGGGTTGGTACTCCGCCGAGTTGTAAAACGCCATGAGCCGCGCCATGTCTGGAAATTCGAGAATCACCAGTCGGCTTGTCGGCGTATCCCCTTCCAACCCGTGGATGGACCCGCCGCGCACCAGGTAGCGCCCGCCGTACGCTTCGATGATCGAAGGTACGCGCCGCCGGTACTCCTCATACGTTTCCGGATCGGTGATCTCGATACTTGCGAAAATGTAGGCTGACATCGGCCTTTACCTATCGGCGGTCACAATGGCGATGGCAAAGCCATCGTAGCCCTTGTCGCCGACCGTCTGGATCGCGGTCGCGCTCAGGCGCGGCTCGGATGCGAGCAGCTCGTGCAGCCGCCGCGTCCCGACAACCGCCGGATCGCGACTGCGAGCGTTGAGGATATCGCCTTCGCGAATCACATTGTCGAGCACGATCACGCTGCCGCGGTGCGCAAGCTTCAACGCCCAGTCGACGTAATTCGGGCTGTTTGCCTTGTCGGCGTCGATGAAGAAGAAATCGAAGCTTTCTGCGTCCTCGGCGTGCAGCTTCTCGAGGCTCTTGAGCGCCGCTCCTTCCCGAACTTCGATCCGATCGGCGAGGCCTGCGTGCACGAAGTTGGCGCGCGCCACGGTCGCATGGCGGGGGTTGAGCTCCAGCGTGATCAGGCGCCCATCGGCGGGCAGCGCGCCAGCGAGCCACAGGCTGCTGTAGCCCCCGAGCGTGCCGATCTCCAGAATCCGCCGCGCTCCAATCATCCGAGCCAGGATCTGCAGCAGCTTGCCCTGCGTCGGGCTTACCGCGATTGCGGGCAGTCCGGCCGCATCATTGGCGGTGACAGCCGCCGCCAAGGCATCCTCGCCGGAGGTATAGCGCTGCGCCAGGTATTGATCGACCGCTTCATACTTGTCATCACTCATCCGATGCCATCCACATCCGGCCGGCGCTGCGGCCGAAGATACGCTCCGATGAAACTCCGCGGCAAGCCCGAGCAGCGCCCGCTGTGTCCGATAGCCGCCAATTGCGACGATGGAATGCACGCGCGCATACTGTGCACGAGGCACTCAGGATTACGAACCAGGGAGCGGCGATGCACAGGATACTTGCGCTTAGCGTGGGCATTGTGCTGGCTGGAACGGCCGCAGCTACGGACAAGACCGATGTGATGGCGGTGGTGCATCATTGGGTCGCCGACTTCAACAAGGGCGACATGCAGTCCATGGCGGCACAGTGCGCCGATCAAGCGTCGATCATCGACGACTTTGCGCCGCACGTGTGGACCGGTGCCGGCGCATGCACCAGGTGGTCGAGCGACTTCCAGGAATTCGTCAAGACGACCGGGTCTTCCGATCCGGCCGTCACCGTCGGCAAGCCCTGGCATCTCGACATCACCGCCGACCTGGCCTATGTCGTGGCTCCGACGACGTTCTCGTTCAAGCAGAAGGGGAAACCGGTTCAGCAGGCCGGGGTGGTCACGATTGCCCTGCAGAAGGGCGCTGCCGGATGGCGCATGATCGGCTGGGCCTGGGCCGACCATTAGACGCGCCCGTACCGGGCGCGCGACCGGCCGGGCGCTACATCGAGGTGCGCGCCTCCCACAGTTCCGGAAACAATCGCAAGCGCAGCGCTTTCGCCAGGTAGCTGACGCCCGCGGTACCGCCGGTGCCTGGCTTGTAGCCGATGATGCGCTCCACGGTCTTCATGTGCTGGAAGCGCCACACCTGGAAGCGATGATCGAGATCGACCAGGCGCTCGGCCAGTTCGTACAGGTCCCAGTCCTTGACCGCATTGTGGTACACGCCGAGCCAGGCGCCGGTCACCTGCTTGGAGGGCACGTACGGCTGGCTGAAATCGCGTACCAGCGAGCTCGCCGGCACGCCGTAACCGCGCTGCGACAGCAGCCGCAGCACCTCGTCGTACAGGCTGGGCGCCGCCAATGCCCGGGCCAGCAGCGCGTACGCCTCGGTGTCGTGGCGGTGCACCTCGATGACATCCGCGTGTTTGTTGCCGAGCGTGAACTCGAGCAGGCGGTACTGCACCGACTGGAAGCCCGACGAGCGCCCGAGCAGGTTTCGAAACGACGAGTAGTCCGCCGGTGTCATCGTAGACAGCACCTCCCACACCGCCAGCAGCTGTGCCTGCACGCGGCCGACGCGATCGAGCATCTTGAACGATGGATCAAGATCGTCGCGCCGCACGCACTCGATCACCGCATACAGCTCATGCAGCATCAATCGCATCCACAGTTCGGATACCTGGTGCACGATGATGAACAGCATCTCATCGTGCTCGGTGGACAACGGCTTCTGCGCAGCCAGCAGCAGGTCGAGCCGAAGGTACTCGCTATAGGATAGCGAGCTGCCCAGATCCCAATGCACCGCCTCATCCGACAGATCGACGCGGGTGGCATCATCCTCGAGCGGCGGCGGCTTGCTCATCTGAAAATCCACGACGGCACGCGCACCCAGCTTTGCAGCAGCTCACGATCCAACGCCTTCCAGTCCGGTTCGTGGCGCGCCACCTCGGCCCAGAAGCGCGTCGAATGGTTCATATGCCGCAGATGCGACAGTTCGTGGACCATGAGGTAGCGCAGCACCGCGGGACGCTGAAACAGCAGGCAGGCATTGAGACTGATGGTCGCGCGGCGCGAACAGCTGCCCCAGCGCGAGCGCTGGCAGCGCACCTGCAGGCGGCCGGGGCGCAGCGCCATCTGCGCCGCCAGTTCGCGCAATGGTGCTTCGAAGCGCAGCCGGGCGCGTTCCACCAGCCAGTTCACCAGCGCCCGCCGCAGCCGTTCGCGTTCCTGCAAGCGGCCGCTGATCTGCAGGCTATCGGCCGCGACCTGCCGCAGCCGCACCGGCCCCGGGCCTGGCACGGCACTGCAGCGCCATTGCTCGCCGATTGCCGGCAGCGCCAGTTCTGCCGGCGGCAGTGGCCAGTCGGCCAGCGGCGTGCTGCGCCGCCGCTGGCGTTCGATCCATTCGCGATGCTCGCTGACAAACTCGCTCACCCGCCGCGGCGGTGTACGCGGCGGCACCACGATCTCGACCCCGCCATTGCGGAATACGCGCACGCTCAGCCGGCGCGCACGGGCGCTCTGGCGCACGCTCCAGCCGTGCTCACTGACATCGACGTCCCACAGCTGCAACTGGCGCAACACAGCGCGATCATATCAGGCAACGCCGTCCGGCATTACAGTAGCGCCATGCAATGGATCGACATCGGCGCCAACCTCACGCATGACAGTTTCGACCCGGACCGCGCGGCTGTGATCGAGCGCGCGCGCAGCCAAGGCGTGCTGCAGATGATCGTTACCGGTGCCACGCTGCAAGGCAGCGCCGCGGCCATCGAACTCGCCCGCTGCTATCCGGCCACGCTGTTCGCCACGGCCGGCGTGCACCCGCATCATGCGGCGCAGCTGGACGCGGCCGATCTGCCGGCCCTGCGCGAGCTGCTGGGCCAGCCGCAGGTGGTCGCCGCCGGCGAGTGCGGCCTGGACTACTACCGCGACCTGTCGCCGCGCGCCGCGCAACTGCGCGCGTTCGAGTGGCAGCTGCAGCTCGCTGCCGACAGCGGCAAGCCGGTGTTCCTGCACCAGCGTGACGCGCATCAGGACTTCATCGCCGTACTGCGCGAGCACCGGCCCAGGCTCAAGGCCGGAGTGGCGCATTGCTTCACCGCCGGGGCGGGCGAGCTGGAGGACTACCTGGGGCTCGGGCTGTCGATCGGCATTACCGGCTGGCTGTGCGATGAGCGCCGCGGTGCCCACCTGCGCGAGCTGCTGCCGCGCGTTCCAGCCGAGCGGCTGCTGCTCGAGACCGATGCGCCCTACCTGCTGCCGCGCGACCTGCGTCCTAAACCCAGATCGCGGCGCAATGAGCCGATGCTGCTGCCGCACGTGGCCGCCGCGCTCGCTGCCGCGCGCGGCGAGAGCCTGGAACGGTGCGCGGCATACACCAGTGCCAATGCGCGGTCATTGTTCGCACTGCCGTCGTGCTAGCGCCGACCAGCGTGGCAGACACCGCGCTGGTCGGCGCAGGCACTGATAGCGCTCGACCGTGCACGCTCAGGCGCCGTGCACTTCGATCTTTCGCGACCGCAACTCCGAGCGCTTCGGAATTCGCACCGTCAGCACGCCGTCTTTGAGGTTTGCCTGGATGTTCTCGCTATCCAGTTCGCGGCTCAACGCGAAGCTGCGTCGATACACAGCGGCACGTACATCGGCATACAGCGCCTCCGCATTCTCCGGCAGGTCGAACTGAAGCCTGCCTTCCACGACCAATGTTGCGCCGTCAACGCGCACATCGAGCCGCTCTTTGGATACGCCCGGCATGTCCGCGGTCAATATCAGACTGTCGCTGTCCTCGAGGATGTCCACCGGTGCGTCGATCGCCGCCTCGCTCGCTTGCGCGCGCTGCTGCGGATTTGCGATCGGGGATTCCCGACCGGTGACCTGGGTGTTGCGTGTGGCCATGTGATGTCACCTCACTGTAAGTGGATCAATTAGTGAATTTCTATCTGGCGCGGCTTCGCGGACGCGCGCCGATGCACCTTGATTTGCACCATGCCGTCGCGGTACGTCGCTGCCACGCGCTCGGCGTCGACATCGTCCCCAAGGCTGATCGCGCGGTGGAACTGGCCGCTGAAGCGCTCCTGGCGGTATTGCGTCGCCTTGGCGTCGGTCGGAATCCGCCGTTGGCCTGCGATGGTCAGTAGTCCCTGTTGGATCGACACTTCCAGTTGCTTCGGGTCAATGCCCGGAGCAAACAGATAGATCTGCACATCTTCAGCCGTCTGGACCACATTGATGGCCGGAAACGAACCGCGCGGCAGGGACCTGATGCCGCGCGAGGTCGACAGCCCGTCTCCGAGCAGCTCGTCTACTTCGTGGCGCAGTCGCCAGTAGTCGTCCAGCAGCGCATCCGATAAGCCGTTGAACCTGCCAAACATGTCAGCACCTCCTTTAAATAGTTGAGCCTCCCGAACACCCGCTACCGTAGGGGCGCGAAAAACAACTTCAAGGGGGCCGCTGTCTGAATAGGTGGCGGTGCTCAACTGCACGTAACTGATTGATTTTAAATTACTTGTGCGTGCGCTGCCTGGGGTTGCCTCATCACGGGGCGACGCGCATGGCGCTCCAATGGTAGTAGTCGGCAGCCTCCTCGCCGCCATGGCCGGCAAACCCGCGGCCGCCGACCTCCTGCGGCTGCGCCTCGCCTTCGATGCGATCACCGTGCGACACGCCGGAAAACAGGATCCGATACGGCGGCGGTCCGGGGAAGTCGACCATGAATGACAGCCTCGTGGCCTGGAACGCACCGCTGAGCGGCAGGCTGGCGCGCGCGGTGCGAAAACTGCCGTGCAGCAGCTGGCCTTCCGGCTGCAGCAGCAGCGTGGCGCGCTCGGTGCCGATGCGCCCCTGCCAGGACAGCTGCCACTGGCCGGCAAGTCCGGCATCCGGCCGTGCGCAGCCAGCCAGCGCGGCCAGCATTGCGGCGCTAAGGCCCCGCTGGATGTTGCACGAAATGAAACGCATCCCACAGATCGCTCAGCGCCGGCGTATTGATCGGCGCATAGGGATTGTCGCGTCGGGTCTTCGGATTCGGAAAGTTGTCGCGGCTGCGCGCAGTGATGGGCTTCAGATGCCAGTTGCGCTCAATGAACTTGATGATCGAGACGTGATCGGCGTAGTCGTGATTGACCTGGCCCCCGGCGGTGTAGGGTGACACGATCAGCAGCGGAATGCGCGGGCCATCGCCGAAGAAGTCGAGCGGCTGGATATAGCCGGAATCGTAGTAGCCCCCGCCCTCATCGAAAGTGACAAACACCGCGCTGTCGTTCCACAGCTTCGGATGCGCCTGGAGTTGCTGCAGGATGTTTTCCACGAACCCTTCGAACAGGTCAAGCTTGGAGGACGCCGGGTGGCCGTCGACGAACATACTCGGCTTGATGATCGACACCGCCGGCAGGGTGTCGTTGCCCATGTCCCGGTACAGCACCTCGGTATCATGGATGTGCGCCCGGCGCAGCGCCGCATTGCTCATGATGTCGCTGGCATACTGAAACGGATTGCAGACCTGGCAGTAGGCGTCATACGGATTGGCGCCGGCCGGATCGGTCTGGTAGATATTCCAGTCCCCGCCGAAGTAGCTGAACGAGACCCCGGCCTGCAGCAGCACGTCGCCAATATGGCGCACTGAGCTGGGCGGAATGGTGTACTGCGAATACTGCCTGGCGGGCGTGCCGTCGGCATTGAACCCCGGGTTGTTGTTGTTCAGCAGGTAGTAGTGCCCGGGTTCGCAGCGCGGATTGATCGGGCGTGGCAGCGATTCCAGGTAGCTGACCACCGCCGGTACCCCCGGCTGGCGCAGGTCCGCGCAGGCGCTGTAGCTGCCGCCGAAATACCCGTCCTCGTTGTACCAGTTGTCGGTGCCGGACTGCGGGTCGGGGTTCTCAATCTGGTCGGCAGGCGGCCGCGCCGGATGGCCATGGCCGTCGCTGTACCAGATGGCGTCGGCGAATCCGAACATGATGTGGTTGGCGCCGGTGCCGCCCTGCACCGACTGGTGCATGTTGTCGCTGAGCGTGTAGCGGTCGGCGAGCTGCTTCAGGTAGGGCACATCGCCCTGCTGCATGTTGTAGAACTCGAGCGCTGTCGAGCCTTCACCGGTGGCAATATTGGTCATCGGCAGCGGCTGCGGCTTGCCGTTGCTGCCGGGGCCGACGCTCACCTCCACCCACGCAAACAGGTCGTTGCGGCAGCCGCTCGGATTGGCAGCGCTGGCATGCTCGACATTGCAATCGGTCTGCTGCCACATCTGGTAGAAGCGATGCACCGGGCTGGCGGCGTAGTCGTCGTACTTGACCGAAGGCGTGAGCTGAAACGCGCCCGGACCCAGGTTCTCGTAGTTCGCGATGCGCGTATCGATCACATCGACCGGCAGGCCGGTGGCGCCGGTGAGCAGGAACGGATAATAGTCGCCGGCCAGGTCATGCTCGGCGGCCTTGGCAGCCTCCAGGGTGGCAAATGGCGCCGGCTTGATATCGCTCGGCGCAGTCGGCGCCTCGTGGGTGCCGGGCGGCGGCAGATTCGTGTAGGCGTAGGCCCTGGCCGGGCTGATCGCGTAGCGGCGGGTATCGGTCGCGGCGCGCTGCGCGGAGGCCTGGTGATTGCGCCCGGGCGTGCCGTCGGCATTGATGATGCCGCGCGCCAGCAGGTTCGATATGTGCTGGCCGGCGCGCGGCACATAGGTCGCAAACACGTGATCGAAGCTTCGGTTCTCGCCAATGATCACGATCACGTGCCTGATCGGCGAGACCGTATCCTTGTCGTGCAACCCGCGCCCACCACGATCGTCGTCGCCCGGCGGCGCTGGCTGCTGCGCCCGCAGCGGCGCGAGCGCGGCCAGCGACAGCGCGATTGCGGTGCCGGCGACGATCGCGCTGCGGGTCACGCTAGATCGCCGCCTTCGGCGATGCGAGTTTGCTCGGCGTCACCGACTTTACGATCAGCTGCCAGGCTGGCATCCAGCGCTCCAGCAGTCCGCTCATGGCCTGCCGGTCGGACGCCGGGAATTCCGCCGCCAGCGAATCGAGCATCAGCGTATGACGCGGCAGCCCCTTGGGAAACTGACCGCTGCTGGTGAATACCGCCCGGCCCTCGATCGGCAGTTCCGGCGCCAGCGCGCGTACCGCGGCGATGCGATCGTACAGGCCGGTCTGCGGATTGGGAAACGTATAGCGCAGCGCGCGATGCATCACGGTCCACTCGGTCATCTGGTCACCGCCGAAGATATTGCCTTCGACATCGCGCAGGTCGATCACCACCAGGCCGCGCGCGGTCAGCAGCAGGAAATCCACATGCAACGTGCTGCCCTGCCCGTCCGGGACCAGTACGTTGCGCAGATACTCGTAGCCGCACTTGGTGACCGCCAGCGCGCGCGCCGCACGCACGCGCCGGCGCCGGTCCCAACGCCACAGCAGGAACAGGCCGGCGAGCAATGCGGTCGCCCCGATTACGGTGGCGTCGAGGTTCAAATCCAGAAGAATGGGCGGCAGCGAATCCATGGACTATAGCGAGCTACTCAGGGCGCCGAGGGTAGCCTCGATCTCAATGCAGCTCGAGGGCCGATCGAACAGACGCGCCAGATTCTGCGGCATCGGCAGTTTAGCGCCAATCAATGGCTCGACAATCTCACGAAATTTGGCCGGATGCGCCGTCGCCACCAGCACCCAGCGGCCGCGCGCGCGCTCATTTGGTGCGAGCCGCTCGTAGGCTTCGGCCGCCACCGCGGTATGCGGGCACCACGCCCGGCCATAGCGCCGGTAGTCGATCCGGATCCGCTCGCGCGTCGCGTCATCGTCGATCGACACCGCGCGCACCGCGGCACGCAGTGTGGCCGGATCCGGAAACAGCGCTATCAGCCGCTCGAGATTACTCGGATCGCCAACGTCCATCGCGGAGGACACGGTAGCGACGCTTGGGCGCGTGCGCAGAATGCCCTGTTGCAGGTAGTCCGGCACCGTACGGTTGGCATTGTGCGCCAGCACGATCGAATCGATCGGTGCCCCCAGCCGTCGCGCCCAGACACAGGCGGTCGCATTGCCGAGGTTGCCGCTTGGAATCACGAACGAGGCCGGTTCGCGATGCTGGCGCCAGATTTTGAGGCTGGTGGCCCAGTAATACACAGTCTGCGGCAGCAGCCGGCCGAGGTTGATGCTGTTGGCGGACGAAAGTTCAAAGCGCTCGCGCAGCGCCGGATCGCCGAACGCCTGCTTGACAAGGCGCTGGCAATCATCGAAGCGCCCGCGCACGGCGATGCTGCTGACATTGTCTCCCCAGCAGGTCAGCTGCCGTTCCTGGGTAGGCGATACCAGGCCTTTGGGAAACAGTACCGCGACTTCGATGCCGGCGCGGCGATGGAAGGCCGCGGCCACCGCCCCGCCGGTGTCACCCGACGTAGCCACCAGAATCTTCAGCGGCCGGTTGCTCGCGCGCCGCGCCCGCGCCAGTGCCGCGGCCAGCAAGCGCGCGCCGAAATCCTTGAAGGCCGCGGTTGGGCCGTGGAACAGCTCCAGCACCCCCAGCCGATCGCTCTCGCCCAGCATCACCAACGGTGCGGGAAAATTGAACGCCTCGCGCGTGATCGCTGGCAGTTCCGCTTCCAGCGCATCGCCGGCCACGAACGCTTGCAGCAGCTCGAGCGCCAGCGCGGGCAGGTCGCCGGCATCGGACAGCGGCGCCAGCTGCGGCCACTCGATGGGCATATACAGTCCGCCGTCAGCGGCCAGACCCTGCATCAGCGCAGCGCCAAAGCCGACCCGATGCAACGCGCTGCGGGTGCTGGCGAATAGCATCAGTCGACGACGCGCGCGCCGGACGGCTCGACCGCGGTGATCCAATGATCGGCCTTGAGACCGTGTTTCGAGAACTCGAGCACCATGGCTTCGCGCACCGCGGGCGCGTGCTCCTCGAGGCACCAGGCAAACACCGTCGGACCGGCGCCGGAGATCGAGCAGCCGATCGCCCCCGCCGCCAGCGCCGCGCGCCGCACCTCGCCGAATCCGGGAATCAGGGCGGCGCGCTGGTGTTCGATCACGACGTCCTGGAACGACTCACGCAGCATATCCAGGTCGTTGGTGTAGCAGCCGGAGATGAAACCGGCGAGATTGGCGGTTTGCCACACGAAATCGGCCATCTGCACGCTGCCCTTGAGAATCGCGCGCGCCTGGCGGGTGGACAGGAACATGTGCGGATGCACGATCACGGCACGTATCGAGCCCGGCACCGGGATCTGTTTGACGCGCGGATGTTCGATGCCGACGGTGAGCACCAGACCGCCGTACAGCGAAGGCGCAATGTTGTCCACGTGCATCGAGCCGCTGGCGACCGCCTCGCCCTGCATCGCGTATTGCAGCAGCTCGAGCTGCGAGCGCGGCTGCGCCAGCAGCGCATTGGCAGCCACCACGGCGGCGACCGCGGATGCCGCCGAGCCGCCGAGTCCCGAAGCCAGCGGTATGCCCTTGTCGATCGTAAGCTCGAAGCCGAAGCCGAGCGGCTGCGCGTCGTGCAGCGCAATCACCGCGCGTCCAGCGGTATTCTTTGCCGCCTCCAGCGGCAGGTCCTGCACTACGCCGCGAATCGCCTTGATAGTGACGCCGCTCGCCGCCGTGCGCCGCGCCGTGACGCGATCGCCAATGGTGTTGATCGAGAAGCCGAGGATGTCGAATCCAATGGCGACATTGCCGACCGAGGCCGGTGCAAATGCCGTGGCCACGCTGCGTTCTATAGTGGCCGCCGCGGCGCTCACAGCCGTGCTCCCAGATAGGCGGTCAGGCGCAACAGATCGGCAAACACGCCGCCCGCAGTCACCGCCGGACCGGCACCCGGACCCTGCACGATCAGCGGATTGTCGCAGTAGCGCGCGGTCGCGAAGCGCACCACATTGTCGGTGAGCGCGATATTGGCGAATGCGTGGCGCTGTTCCAGCTCGACCAGGCCGACGGTCGCGCGGCCTTCGGACGCGACCGCACCCACGTAGCGCAGCACCTTGCCGCGCGCGCGCGCCTGCTCGTAGCGCAGCTTCATCGGCGCGTCATGGCGCGTCAGTCCGGCGAGAAACTCCTCGCTGCTGCCGCCCACCAGATCCTGCGGCACCAGGCTTGCGACTTCGACGTCGCTCATCTCCAGCGGCAGCCCCATCTCGCGGCCCAGTATGATCAGCTTGCGCGCCACATCGGTGCCCGACAGGTCATCGCGCGGATCCGGTTCGGTGTAGCCGCGCTGCTTGGCCTCGCGCACGATGGCCGAGAACGGCGTGCTGCCGTCGTAGACGTTGAACAGGTAGGCGAGCGTGCCGGAAAAAATCCCCTCGATGCGCGTGATCTCATCGCCGGTCTCGCGCAGGTCGCGCAGCGTCTGGATCACCGGCAGCCCGGCACCGACCGTGGTCTCGTACAGGTAGTTGGCGCCGCTCTCGCGGCGCGCGGCCTTCAGGCTCTCGTAGTAGGCCAGGGTGCCGCTGTTGGCCTTCTTGTTCGGCGTCACGATATGGATGCCGGCCGCCAGCCAGTCGCGATAGTGCAGCGCCACCTCCGCGTCCGCGCTGCAGTCGATCAGCACCGTGTGCGGCAGGTAGTCCACGCGTACGTGCTCGACGAAGCGCGCCAGGTCGGCCGGCTGGGAGTGCTGCTCGAGTTCCTCGCGCCAGCTGTCGAGGTTCAGTCCGAAATCGGCCAGCCGCATCTGGCGCGAGCGCAGGATGCCGCGCACCCGCAGGTCGATCTTGAAATCGTGTGCCAGCCGCTCGCGTTGGCTGGCGAGTTGATCGAGCAGCACCTGCCCGACGGTTCCAGGACCGATGACCCCGATCGAGAGCGTATGCGGCGACAGGTAAAAGCTGGCGTGCGTCGCCCGCAGTGCCCGGGTCGCGTGCCGACCGTCCACCACCACCGAGATGTTGCGTTCGGATGCGCCCTGCGCGATTGCGCGGACATTGATATGCGCATTGCCGAGTGCGCCGAACACCTTGCCCGCCGCCCCCGGCATGCCCGCCATACCATCGCCCACCACCGCCAGGATCGCAAGATCCGGCGTCACGTCGACATTCTGGATCTGGCCCTCGGCCAGCTCGCGCGCGAACGCGGACTCGAGCACGCCCTTGGCGCGCGCCGCCTGCGCCTGCGGGATCGCGCAGCAGATCGAATGCTCGGAGCTGCCCTGCGAGATCAGGATCACCGAGATGCCTTCCTC
>Ga0181537_10000685_pt1 | contig 31506 bp, 24 predicted proteins | sample PEATcosm2014_Bin_39_FD_119765 | JGI IMG/M metagenome (GOLD analysis project Ga0181537, IMG submission 119765) | Peatland microbial communities from MTU Mesocosm Facility, Houghton, MI, USA - PEATcosm2014_Bin23_10_metaG | ecosystem: Environmental > Terrestrial > Soil > Wetlands > Peat | place... | reverse complement strand
TAGCGTTGCAACGCGGCTAGGGCGGCGGCATCGAAGATTTTTTCCTTCCAGCTGTTTTGGGCGGCGACCTGGCGGGCAATATGCGTTACGAGGGCGGGGAAATCCTCCGGACGTTCGCGCAACGGTGGCAAGGCCAGCGGGAAGACATAGATACGGTGAAAGAGGTCGCGGCGGAAGGCGTTTTGCTTGACGAGTTCCTCGAGATTACGATGCGTGGCCACGACCACGCGGACATTCACGCGGATGGTTTTGTCGCCGCCGACGCGCTCGACTTCGCCTTCTTCGAGGACGCGCAGCAGCTTGGCTTGCATGGCCACGGGCATGTCGCCAATTTCGTCGAGGAAGAGCGTGCCGCCTTCGGCTTGCTCAAATTTTCCTAAATGCTTGGCGGCGGCTCCGGTGAAGGCGCCTTTTTCGTGGCCGAAAAGTTCGGATTCGATGAGTTCGGCAGGGACAGCGGCGCAATTCAGGGTGACGAAGGGGCCTTCGCGGCGCGCAGATTTTTCGTGGATGGCGCGGGCGACGAGTTCCTTGCCGGTGCCGGTTTCGCCGAGGATGCAGACGCGCGTCTCACTGGCGCCGACGCGGGCGATTTGCGCGAGGAGCTTGGTCATGGCGGGGCCGCCGCCGACGAGTTCGTGTTTGCCGAGTTTGCTGCGCAACTGGCGATTTTCGTCTTCGAGGCGCGTGAGGCGGAGGGCGTTATCGAGGGTGACGAGGAGCTTGTCTGTGGAGAGGGGCTTCTCGAGAAAATCGAGGGCGCCGAGTTTGGTGGCGCGTACGGCCATTTCGACGCTGGCTTGGCCGGAGATCAAAATGATGGGCGTGGTGATGCCGGCCTTTTGCAGGTCTTCGAGAAACTCGATACCGCTTTTGCCGGGCATGACAACGTCAGAAAAAATCAGGTCGAAGACTTCGGAGCGGAGCAATTCGAGGGCGCGCCCGGCGTTGTCGCAGACGGTGGCTTCGTGGCCGGCGAGGCGGAAGGCGCGGGAGAGAGAGGCCAGCGTGTTGGGATCGTCGTCGACGAGGAGGAGATGGGCTTTGCGGGGCATCACGCGACCTCAATGGGGGGCTTGGCCGCGCCTACTGCGGAAGTGACGCGCGGCGACGCGCTGTCTTCGGTGGCGGAATTGGCGGAGCCGTCCGGCTGGTGTTCCGGCAATTCGATGCGGAAGGTGGCGCCGCGGCCTTCTTCGCTTATGACAGAGATCGTGCCGTGATGATCGCTGACCACCGACTGCACGATGGCGAGGCCGAGGCCGGTGCCCTGGGACTTGGTGGTGTAGTACGGCGTGAAAAGGCGCGAACATTCTTCGGGAGTTAAACCCTTGCCCGTGTCGGCGACTTCGATGCGCACATTTCCTTCGTGTTGCAGCGTGCGGATGGTGAGGGTACCACCCGCGGGCATGGCGTCCAGGGCGTTGAGGACCAGATTTTGGAAGGCGCGATGGAGCATTTCGGCGTCGGCGTCGATTTCCGGCAGCGGCTCGGTGAGGAAAAATTCCGGGGTGATGACCGGCTTGCCCACGGCGTGAAATTGCGCTTCAAAGAGTCGAACGGCGTCGCGCAGGGCCTCATTGACGTTGACGCGCGAGAAATGCGGCGTGGGCATTTTGGCGAAATCGCTGAAACGGGCGACGATGGCGTTGAGATTGGCAAGTTCCGCGCGCAGCGTGGCAGTGGATTCGTTGAAGACCTCGAGGAATTGCTTGGCTTCGAGTTGCTTGGCGCGCTGCAGATTTTCCACGGTGATCTGCATGGGAAAGAGCGGATTGCGCAATTCGTGCGCGAGACGGCGTGCAAGTTCGCGCCAGGCGGCCACGCGCTCGGTCTGGACGAGGCGCTCTTTTTGCTCAGCGAGCGTGCGGGTCATGTCATTGAAGGCGCCGGCGAGCTGGCCGATTTCGTCGCGGCCGCGCACGCGGATGTGCGTGTCCCAGCGGCCGGCGGCGACTTCGCGAGCGCCCTCGGCGAGTTCTTCCACCGGGCGCGTGATGCGCGCAGCAACCCAGAAGCTGATAAGCAGCCCGGCGAGCAATGCGGCGGCTACGGCGATGCCGGCGATCTCGAAAATGTGCGTGGTGAGCGCGACCAGTTCGCGGCGGGAGCTGCCAACTAACAGAACACCCAGCAATTCGCCATTGCGGCCGGGCAGCGGGATGGCGTGAAAGGTTTCAGCGTCGGCGGGATTGGTGGACCAATTCACGGTTTGCACGACGGGCTGAGGCGATTTTTGAATTTGTTCGATGATGGAGGCAAAGCGATCGGCTTGCGCGGCTTCGCCGTGGTCGTCGGTGAGGGCGGCAGGAATGAAACTTTGCTCGACGTTGCGATAGAGCAGCGTGCGCATGCCCGAGGGGAGCACCAGGGAAGCGAGAAAATTCTGGTCCAGGCGTCGGCCGCCGATGATGTAAAAGTTTTTGTCGCCTACGGGGAGGGTGCGCACTACGGTCAGGGAGAGCGCCACACTGTCCGGCAACTCTTCTTTTTTGAGGAAGGCTTTGGAGTCTTTCCAGTCCCTGGTGGCGGTGACCCAATCGCTTTTGTAACCAACGCGAGCGGGATACTGCGCGGAAGAGATGAGCGTGCCATCCGCGTTAACAAATTCCACGAAATCGAGGCCGTGATCCTGCGCCGCACCGGTGGCGTCGTGCACGTAGAGCGAGGGGTCGGCGTTGGCGCGCGCCAGATCGAGCGCCATGCGCAGGGTGATTTCCGCGTTGGCGATATTTTCCACCTGGTGGACCACTTCTTCGCCACGCTGGGCAAATTCTTTTTGAAACTGCGCCACCAGCGCGTCGGTGCGCTGCGCGTCCATTTCTTCAAAGGCGGCCTGCGTATAGTGCGTGACCCCGTAAGCCACGAGGGATACCGAGGCGAGTACGGTGATGAGGAAAATTAGAAAGAGTTTGGTGCGAAAACTCATGGCTGCGCCTTCCCGTTGGCGGGTGTAGCCGTGTCGCCGCGCTTTTCGTCGAGCCACACGTCCGCGAGATGCCACGCGCCCCAGCGCTCGGGCATCCAGTCGCGCACCGGCGAACCCAGACCAATATATTCCGGCATCACCACCAAGGGTATCAGGCTGCGCGCGGCGATGAGACGTTGTTCGCGGGAGAAAAGTTCTTCGGCATTGGGGGAAGGCGCTTCGGTGTCCGACCTGGCGAGTTGCAGGGCGGACACCATGGCGTCCAGTTCCGCGCGTTCGGATAACGAGTAATAGCGCCACGCGATCAGGCGCAACGAACCGAGGTCTGCGGCCCTGCTGGCGTTATTTGCGGCGAGGGTGGTGCTGCCCGCCGGCGAGGTTCCTTGCGTTGCGCTACCTTGCAGCCCGCCACCTTGCACCACAGTACTGCGCGACTGCAACTGGACGGCGATTCCCGCCTGCCGCGCGTTGATGGCCACGCGCTCAGCGATCAGCCGAGCTAAATCTCCCGGCGCCTCGACGCGCAAACGCAGCGGCTGCTGCGCGTTCTGCGCGCCCGCTGGGGCGAAGAGTGCACCGCTAATTTTTTTTGCGCGCGTCACGTCGTTCTCCGTGTTGAATACCGAAGCATAGCCCGATAACCACTGCGGCAGGAAAGACGCCGCGGGCTCGGCTTGCTTCTGCAGCAACACGTTGGCCATGGTGTCGCGGTCGAGCGCCAGGGAAAGGGCTTCGCCCAAGCCGGCTGCTCTGGCGGCGGCCGTGTCCCCTCGCGAAGCGGCGGGCGATTCGGTGCTGACCTGCAAGGCATAGAGCAGCACCGGCGAGGAGGTCCACACGCGCAAATTCTCCTGCGCGGCGCGGCGGACCAGCTCCGGACTCAGCTCCACCACATGCGCTTTACCCAACTGCAAATCGAACAGTTGGCGCAGAATGGGGACGCCGAGAGCCACCTGCATGCGGTCCACAAACGGGCGACCGGACCAGCAATGCTCGTTGCCCGCAAATTCGTAGCGCGCGAAGGTGTTGCCGGCTGCCGGGACCACCGCAGCGAGATAAAACGGGCCAGTGCCCAGCAGCGTGCCATCCGGGTTGCGGCGATAGATGAAATTGCGCCCGGAAGCGAGTTGTTCGAGAAGGTCGGGCACGGGCGAGGGAAACTGCATGACCACGCGGTTGGCGTTCGCGGTTACCAGTGGCTTTGCCGGCGAGAGCCCGGGCGCCAACTCCTGGAGGGCGGCGGCGACGTCCGCGGCGGTGAGGGCTGAAGCGTCTGAAAATTGCACGGCGCTGCGCAGCGTGAATTGCCAGCGCCGCCAGGCCGCATCGTGCGACCATTCCGTGGCCAGGGCTGGCTGAAAACGCCCGAAGCGGTCCAGCGTGACCAGGCGATCGAACACCGCGGCGGCCATTTGCAAATTTGCGGAGTCCTCTGGCGAGCCGACTTTCCATGCGACGGGATCCAGGACGAGAGCAGGCGCGTGCAATTCGACAATCAGCGTTCCGCCGTAGCGCGGGGCCGTGGCCGCACGAGACGCGGGGCACGTGAACGCAATTACGAGTATGAGCAGGCACGTAATGCGCGCGGGACGTTCGCCAGGCGACGCGGTTAGCAGCAGGCGCCGGAGCGCTCGCGGTCGAACCTTGGTCCGGGGGTGGGCCAGCATTCGCGTTCGCTTCCACGAACTCATGGGAAAAACCTCACCGGCCGCATACCATCGAGACGCGATACACATCGTAACTTCCCGACGCCAGATCGAAGACCACGGCCAGCGCAGACTTGCCGTCGTCTGCCGCCGCGAGGTGTTGCACAGGGCCAGCAAAATCCACGGATGCTACGGCCTCGTCGCGCTTCATCGCCGCGCTCACGAGGAGAAGCTTGTCCGGCTGCGTCCAGTCCGTGGCCACGCTCACGAGCCGCCACGAACCTGGCTGGCAAGCGGCGCTCAGGGCGATAGACCGCGCATCGTTTGCCGAGTCGGCACCCAACGCGTCGGCCACGTTGGTCACCGCCTCGGCCGCACAAGACAAGTTCCAGCGTTCGCCTGTCGTCGCGGGTGCGCGCAACTTGCAACGCAATCCCGGCAGGACAATGGCGATGGAACCATCCTGCTCCTTGCCGATCGCTCCGCGTAATCCGCGCGAGACATAGCGGTATCCCGAAAACGGCAGTTCCTGCACTTCGCTGAGGCGGTCGTCGTCCTGGCGATAGATCACCACGGCGTCTGGCCGCAGCAGAAAAATGACTGGCGCGCCCGCGGATGCGCCGGTTGACGGGTCGCCCACCAGTCCACCCGGGCCGCCTGGGCCGCCTACAGCGAACTCCTCGGCATCCAGCACGGGTTCTTCCTGCTGCCAAAGCAGTTGGCGCGTGAGTCGCAAGCCATTCCCGCGCGTCATGACGGGCAAGAACGCCGTGCGCGGCAGCTCCACCATACGCACTAGCACGCCGGTGGCCGCAGGAACCTGCGCGAGCAGCAAAAAACTCGTGGGCGTCTCGCGCACGGACACGCGCACGACGGCATTCGCCGCAGCCGGAGCCCCTGGCGCCTTCGCGACGAAGACGTGACGCCCAGAAAACTCCTTTAAGAAGGTTTCACGCAAAATAATCGATTGGGCTTCCGGCAGCGAGGACGTGTTGCTCCATTCCACAGACACCGCTTGTGGCAGATCGCGCGCATCTTCCACGCGTCGCGCCAAAGCGCGCGCGACATCTTCCGGCGTCTGCGCACACAAGGATTCGGCACACGTCGCTAGCGCTAAAATCACAAAGAAAATTCGCAAGGAAAAATACAGCCTGCGCGGGGAGAAAGAAAAGGAGGATTCACTCACGGCAGCGACAGATCATAGCACGCCGCAAAAGCTCCGCCCGTGGCGCACATCTCGTAAGTCTGCAGTCAATCCATCCGCGAGGCGTGGGCGCAGCCGCCCGCAACAGGTTCGTGAATCATCGGCCGTCGCGAATGAACAGGGCGCAAATGACCAAGGGCGCATCCACGTGCGCCCCTGCTAACCAAAACCGTGAATATTTTATCGCCGTCGCCGCCGTTGCGGCTGTAGCGGAGCCCAAAGGCCGAAGCGCCAGACGGACCGCGATCAACCTAAGCGTTCCACGGCGTGGCCGCGCCGCAAGATCTTTTGCAGTTGCGACGAAAGATATATGTCGTAGCCTACTAGTGCCGCCGAACTGCCAAACAGCGCCACCCCGAAAATCATCACCACATATTTGAGCGCCAGCATAATCGTGTCTCCCGCACTACAGGTTCCGCTCAGCCATTTCCGAAGAACTCGTCTCTCACAATCAAACACGGCGCCGGCAAAAATCACTCACCGTTGCCCGGCAAAAACGCGAGCCAACAGCGCCGTCCCGCGCACCAGTTCGCCGTGCCCACTCGTCGGACGCGCTATGCGCTGGGTGCTAACGGACGCCGGCCGCATCATCAATTGAAAGACCGCGCACAGCAAAATCCAATCCAACACCACCGCGAGCCCCATCGCTGCCAAACTTGCTAGTGCCAGCACCGCAAATCCGATCATGGCCATCATCGGTTTTCTCCCGTTTGCCGCGAATTCCCGTGGCCCGCAAGCGGCTCCATCGGTCAACTCTCGCGGAACAATATGGCAATCGCCGCGCCATCCCGGGCGGACTGAAAACAAGCCGCTTACGCAGTGGCACTGTTCCAAACTGTGTACGCGCCTCCACGCTGTGTTCCAATCCACGCACCTGCGGCCGTCTCAACACGCCTGGCGCTGTATGGGAGCCCCCATGCCAGCCGATGTAAAAATGAGCAAGCGCGCAACAACGCGTTCGCCGCATTTGGCGTCCGCACAGATTCCGGCGTACTGTAGTTAAAGGAGATTCGGGTTCACTCGGAAGGGAAACCTGGCTTCAAGCGCTTCACCACCACATATCCATGCGACGCGGTCTGCAAATCGGCAAAATCCTGGGCATCCCCATCCTGCTGGACCCCAGTTGGCTGTTCATCTTCAGCCTGCTTACCTATTTGCTCAGCGAGGAATTTCGCCTCAAATACGCGAACTGGAGCACTTCGCAGCACTGGGTCGTCGGCTTGCTCACGAGCCTCTTTTTCTTCGGTTCGGTCCTCTTCCACGAACTTTTTCACAGCATCATCGCCCGCCACTACAAGATCCGGGTTGTCTCCATCACGCTATTTATTTTTGGTGGCGTCTCGCGCATCGGCCGGGATCCCGCGAAGCCCATCCAGGAATTCAATATTGCCGTCGCCGGGCCCATCGGCAATTTCCTGCTCGCCGCCGTGTTCTTCGGCTTAGGCCAGTTATCCCCCGGGGACGATAAACTGGCCGCTTTCACAACCTATCTCATGTGGACGAATGTCGTGCTGGGCGCCGCCAACCTGGCCCCCGGCTTCCCGCTGGACGGCGGCCGGATGTTCCACGCCGTCGTTTGGGCCGCCACCAAGGATTTCAATAAGGCCACGCGCGCCGCTGGCGCCACCGGCAAAGTGATTGCCTACGCTCTTATCGCCTGGGGTGCCTGGTCCGCCCTGCATGACAACGTCTCTGGCGGAATCTGGTGCGGTTTGATCGGCTTTTATCTGTTGAGCGCCGCCAACGAAAGCGTCAGGCAGCTCGCGGTGCGGGAAACCCTGCGCGGCCTGAGCGCCGCCGACGTGATGACGCAGGAAATACCGATCGTCAGCGGCGGCATTTCGCTCGAAGACTACGGCGCCGAAGTGCTGCGCACCGGGCGCCGCTACCATCTGGTGATCACCGACGATCGGCTCGTCGGCCTCATGAATGTTCACGCGCTGCACGCCGTCCCGCGCGAAGAGTGGGAACACAACTCGGTGCAAAGCGTGATGATCCCACGCGACAAAATTCTCTGGGCGTCGCAGGACGAGCCGCTGCAGCGGCTGCTGGAACGGCTCTTCGCGGCGGACATCGGGCAAATGCCGGTGGTGAGCGGAACGCCTGACGACGGCGCCCACGTGGTGGGAATGGTTACACGCGACGCGATCCTCCGCGTGATCCAGGCGCGTGCGGAATTTCGCCAGCCGACACCGGCAAAGTGAGGCCAACGAATCATCCGACATTTTAAATCGTTAAAATAAAAGGACGCCAAATCAATTAGCGGCAACCACGTACTTGAGCCCGCAAGATGTCCATTGGTACAGGATGAAATACGTATCGAAAGTGCTAGCATTCCACGAATGCGAGTGCTAGCCTTCCTCCCCGCAAGGGCTGCCGCACGCTATCCCTCCCAATCGAGTCGGACGCCCCCGAAGACTAGTCCTCGCAAAGGAGCAATCATGTCCCGAAAAATAGGTCTGCTGTTATTCGTCATCGCGGCACTTTTATCGATCGCGGCGAGTAGATCCCAGGCGCAGTCCCTCTTAACGCGTCACGTGCGAGAGGCCACGCGCACCGGCGCAGCAAAACCCCTCGAGCGTCTCCCCGCGGGTCAGGTGCTGCAGCTCGATGTGGTGCTCACGCTGCGCGATCCCGCTGGTCTCGAAGCGTTTCTCAAGGAAGTTTACGACCCGGCCAGCCCGGCTTACCGCCATTTCCTCACCGTCGCGGAATTTACCGCGCGTTTCGGCCCCACTCAGGAAGACTATGACGCCGTGGTGCGCTACGCGAAAGCCAACGGCTTTGAAGTTGTCGGCGGCACGCGCGACGGAATGGACGTGCAAATAAGAGGGTCAGTCTCCTCCGTCGAGAGCGCCTTCCACGTGACCATGCGCAATTACCAGCACCCCACGGAGAACCGCACCTACTATGCGCCGGACCGCGAACCCACCGTAGACCTCGCGTTCCCGCTCTGGCACGTCTCGGGGCTCGACAACTACTCCATCCCGCATCCCATGTACGCCAAGAAGTCCGACTACGCGAAGGCGCACGGAATTGATGTCAACGCTGTGGTCTCTCACGCCACCACCGGCACCGGCCCCTCCGCTTCGTTTCTCGGTAGCGATATGCGCGCGGCCTACTACGGGGGCACCGCGCTAACCGGCGCCGGGCAGAATCTGGGCCTCTTTGAATATCTTGGCACCGACCTCACCGACCTGAGCACGTACTTCAGCAACGTGGGGCAAACCAACCATGTCCCCGTCACGCTGCTTTCCACCGACGGCACCAGCACCTCGTGCGTCGACACCAGAGCCGGCGGCGACTGCGACGACACGGAACAGACGCTGGACATGACGCAAGCCATCGGCATGGCGCCCAACCTCGCGAGCCTCGTGGTGTACGTCGGTTCCACAGACACCGCGATCATCAGCGCCATGACCACGCACAGTCCGCTGCCGACGACGATTGGCTGTTCCTGGGGCTGGACTCCCGCCGATCCCAGTACGCTAAATCCTTATTTCCAAAAGATGGCTGCGCAAGGCCAGAACTTCTTCGCGGCGAGCGGGGACTCTTCCACTTGGTCCGCGAGCAATGAAGCCTGGCCGGCAGACAACGCTTATGTCGTATCGGTCGGCGGCACGGACCTGGTCACCGCCAGCGCCGGCGGCGCCTGGAAGTCGGAGACCGCTTGGGTGGACAGCGGCGGCGGCATCTCGCCCGATTCCATTCCCATACCGTCGTGGCAACAACTCTCCGGCGTGATCAACTCCAGCAATAAAGGCTCGACGACGCTGCGCAACGGCCCAGACGTCTCGGCCAACGCCAACTTCACCTTTTACGTTTGCGCCGACCAAACCACCTGCACCGCCAACGAGTACGGCGGCACCAGCTTCGCGGCGCCGATGTGGGCGGGCTACATCGCGCTCGTCAACCAGCAACTGGCCAACAATGGCGAACCCACCATCGGCTTCATCAACCCCACCATTTATGCGCAGAACGTCACTTCCAGCTACGCCACGGACTTCCACGACATCACCAGCGGGACCTCCGGGAGCTACTCGGCGGTAACCGGCTACGATCTCGTGACCGGCTGGGGCAGCCCCAACGGCACTGGCCTGATCAACGCGCTCGCTCCAACGAGTACCTCGCCGTCCTTCGCGGTCTCCTCATCGCCCGGCTCAGTCTCGGTGGTACGGGGTAGCACGGGCACCTCAACGATTTCGACGAGCGTTTCCGGCGGCTTTGATTCCGCCATTTCGTTGAGCGCCAGCGGTGCGCCCATCGGCGTCACCCTGAGCCTCAATCCGGCGTCCATCGCAGCGCCCGGATCTGGCTCCTCAACGCTGTCCATGGTTGTCGCCTCTACCACCGCGGTCGGCACCTACACCATCACGGTAACCGCCACCGGCGGCGGCATCACTCACACCGCCACCGTCTCGCTCACCGTCACCGCTCCGGTGACCGGCGGCTTCACCATCTCCGTCTCGCCCACCGCTGGCTCCCTCGTGCAAGGCCAGAGCGGCTATGCAGTCGTCACCACCACGGTCACCGGCGGCTTCAGTTCCGCCGTTACCCTCAGCGCCAGCGGTGTGCCCTCCGGCGTCATTGCTAGCTTCAGCCCCAATCCCATCGCCGCGCCGGGTTCCGGCACGTCGGACTTCACCTTGACGGTCGCCCGCAACGCCCCGACCGGCACCTTCCCGATCACCATTACCGGCACCGGCGGTGGAATCACCCACACGACAGTGCTCACGTTCACGATCGTGAGCCGCCGCGTCCGTTAACCACCCGCGCGCCACTCGACTGGCACCGCCTAACATACAAGGGCCCGGACAATTCCGTCCGGGCCCATCATTTCTTTTCGAGGTAGTCGGCGACCAGCTTAGCGCTCGCTTCAATAAAATCCTGCTCGCTCTTCACAAACGTATTCGCAAAATAGCTTTCGATGTCCAGTTCCGCCAACAGTTTCTTTTTCACGAAGATCGGCACCACCATCTCCGACTTCACCATCGACGACCCCGCCAGATACCGCGGATCGGTGGACACGTCTTGGATCACCACCGATTGTCCGGTGGTCGCCGCCGCCCCGCACAATCCCGTGTGCAGCGGAATCCGCGCATGCGGCGTAAAGCTACCCACAAAGGGCCCAATCAGCAGAAACCCCGCGTCCGCCGGATCCACCAGATAAAATCCCACCCAGTTGTAGCGCGTCATCTCCTCATGCAGCCGCTTGGTCATGCGCTCCATCAATGCCTCGACCGTCGCCGCCGTCGAAGCAAATACTTTAAATTCCTGCAGCAGTTCCTTATGCAAGGCACCGTCTCCCTAGCGCGTACATTCGGCTACCCCCGCAGCATACCGCATTGTTTTCGTAGCATAGGCACTCCTGCCTGTGCGGTTTTGCTTTTTGTAACGGCCGCGTGCGCCGCGGGTCGGCGCTATTTTTTTCAGCGGGCTTCGAGAACTGCGCGGATGCCGTGACGAGGGCGCAGCGTAATGGACGGCAGTGGGACCACCGGATGTCCATCGACCAATCGAAAACGATAGCGCTGCGCAATGGTCGCCAGCACCAGCGTAGCCTCCATCAGCGCAAAGGTATTGCCGATGCACTGGCGCGGGCCGCCGCCAAACGGAAAATAGGCAAAGCGCGGCAGACGCTTCGCCAACCCATCCGCCCATCGTTCCGGTACAAACTCTTCCGGCCGATCGAACCAGCGCGCGTCGCGGTGCATCACCCACTGCGAAAAAGAGACGCCAGTGCCTTTCGCGAGCTTGTATCCGCCGAGTTCCAGCTCTTCCGTGGTGATGCGCGCCATGCCCCACGCCGGCGGATAAAGCCGCAGCGATTCCGTGAGTACCAGTTCCGTGTACTTCAGTTGCGCCACGTCGTCGAGCGTGGGCGCACGTCCACCGAGCACGCTGGCGAGTTCGGCGTGCAGTTTCCGCTCGACCTCGGGATGCTGCGCCAGCAACCACCACGTCCACGACAACGCGTTCGCCGTGGTCTCATGCCCCGCCAAAAACAAGGTGATGGATTCGTCGCGCAACTGCTTATCTGTCATGCGCGAACCATCTTCATCCTGCACCGCAAGGAGCATGGATAGCAGATCGCCGGCGTCGCGTCCCTCTTTGCGCCGCTCGGCGATAATGCGATAGATGATGGTCTCCAGTTTTTGCACCGCGCGCGCTTTACGGATATTGGTGGGCGTGGGAACCCAAATAGGAATGAGCAGCGTGGCGCGAAAATCGGCGGCCAGTTCCAAAAGCAGTTCCAGCGATTCTCCTACTTCTTTGGCATCACGTGTTACGTCTGCGTCAAAGAGCGTCTTGCCCACAATTTGCAGCGTAATGCGCATCATTTCCGCGTGAATGTCGCGCGTCTCACCGCCGCGCCAGCTTTCCAGCGCGCGTTCCGTAAAGCCCACCATGGTTTCGGCATACGCAGCGATGCGCGCGCGGTGAAACGCGGGCTGCGCCAGCCGCCTCTGCCGCAGCCAGAAACTGTCTTCGCTGGTCAGCAACCCTTCGCCAAAGAGAAACTTGCTGGCGCGCAAGATGCGGCTCTTGTGAAATTTTCGCGCGTGGTTCACCAGCACGTCTTCAATGAGGTCCGGATGATTGATGAAGCAGACGCGGAAATTCAGGTAGCGCAACCCGGTGATGTCGCCATACGTACGCGCGCAGTGCGTGAAAAATCCGATTGGGTCGCGCGACATGGAGCCAAGCTGCCCGGAAAACTTTACGCGCCGTGCGGAGTCTGGCCCAGGAGGATATTTCCCCCGCCTCGCGGCCGCCGTGCTGGTCAGGGCGCTCATAATTCGACTCTAAGCGCTCGCTCGCACGCGGTCAATTCGCGCAGTATAAGAAAGCGTCAGCCTCCTTAGCTTCTTCAACCCGCCTCTTCTCGTTGCGCGCGCATGACGAAGCCCCCGCGAAAGAAATCCACGGAAACGCGCGCGAAGCCCGCTGCGTTCAGCCTGGCGTTAGCCGTTGCGGCCGTGAACGGCACGAAGGTACTGCGGGTATGCACGAGCCGCTGCAGCCAGCCATCATGAATCTCCAGCGCTACGAGCATTCCGCCGGGCCGCAGCACGCGAAACGCTTCCGCCAGCACGGCGTTCTGCAGCTCCACGGATGGCAAATGGTGCAGCACCAAAATAGCGATGGCACACGTGAAATTCGCATCCGCAAACGGCAGCCGCGCGGCGTCGCCCTGCACCACGCGCACTGCGCACTTCCCGTTGCTCACCGCTCGCGACGCGTTCGCATCCCGCGTCGCGCGAGCGCGATATTCGTGCGCTAATTTCGACGCGAACAATCCGTTATATTCGAGGCTTGTCACACTGGAAAACTTTTCCTGCAAGGCGGGCGTGGCGGCGCCAAAACCGGCGCCCAATTCCAGGACGCGCTCGCCATGGTCGTAGCCTTGCAGCATCCAGGGAAGGAGTTTGTGCCGCGTGACGTTGCGCCAGAAGGTCGTGGCGCAGAACCAATTTTCCAGTCCGTTCATTTTATTTTTTTCACTGTGCCACTTGCCACGGCTGGTGTTTCCGGCGGTGCCTCGTGGGGCGCGCCACGACGGCGACGGAGCCACTTGTGCGACGTTACTGCAGCATGGGGCGCATGTGGCGCAGCGCCCCGGCGAAGACGTCGGCGTTGTAGGCCGAGGGGTTTTCGAGTTGTTGGAACAAGCCGTTAATTGCGGAGCGCATTTCGGCGGCATTGGCCGGCTGGGCTTCCTTGCTATAGGCGATGTACAGCGAATCAAGGGCCATCGTGGCTTGTTCGGCCGCGCGTTCGTCCGCCAGGGAAATTTCTTCCGCGTTGTCGCAGATGCTCTGCATCATGTGCAGCACCGTGCCGCGGTCATAGTTCATGGCCACCAGACGCTCGGCGAAATGTTGCGCCACGGGAGACGCGGCACTGGCCTCGTTCGCGGCCGTGTTGCGATCGGGATTGAGCTTGCTCATCTCCGCGGATACGGCTTCGAGTTTCTGGTCCAGATCCTGCGCGGCGGTGGGATCCACTTCCTTCGCGAGCAAGCGAAATACCACGAAGCGTGAAGCGTTCCACGCTGGATCGCCCGGGCGGCGCCCCACGTAGCCATGTTCCTGGCGCCAACTGTCTTTCGGCATGGTCAGCGCATGATGGCAAGCGAAGCAGGACAGCTCGGAATATTCCGGCCAGACATTCTTCTTGTCAAAGCGCTCGCCCCGCGCGCGCCAGGCCACACGGTCCAGGGCGGCGCGCAACTGCACGGCCTGTCCCGTGCTCCAGTCGCGCACGCCGGTCCAACTCGAGTCTTCGGCGGGCGTTCCGGCGGCAGTGAGGCGCGGTATGTTCCAGTGGCGCGGCATCACCGCGGAAAACGAGTCCAGCTCAAAATATAGATCGGGATGGCCGGCGGCGATCATCTCGTGGTCCACGAATTTCCCAGCATTGCCCAGGTGGCACTCGAGGCATTTTTCCGTGCGCACAATCACATTGCGCGTATCCACCATGTGAAAATCGCGCACGGACTGCAGATGCTTTTCCGGCGAATCCTTGGCCGTGTGCTGACCAAGCCAACCCTGCGCGGGACCATGGCAATTTTCACAGGTCACGCCCTCATTGACCTCAAACTTGCGGCCGATCTGCTCCGCGGGAGGCGCCAGCGCGTGACAGGCCAGGCATTTCGGGGCCCCTTCGGCCTTTCCTAGACTCAGGATCTTCGCCATGCGCTCGCCGACCTCTCCGGTCAGCGCCTGATACGCACGACTGTGCTTGTCCTGAATGATCCAGGTGGAATATTCATTCTGCAGAATGCGGCTGCCAGCCACGGGTTTGACGCTGCCGTGGCAACTGGTGGCGGCGCAGGAGCCGGGACCGACATATTTGTTGTTCGCTTTGTCTTGCGCCAGGACAGAGCGAGGAGCCAGGGCAGCAAAAATCGTGAGTGCGGCGAGCGTGCCAACGAGGAACGAAATTCTGCCAAGCCTAGTGCGGGGATGATAGGCGCGTCGCATGCGAGGTGTGGTGTATTGCCTGCTAGCTTATATCGTCTCCACGCGCGGTACGTCAAGCAAACAGTGGAAGCCGGCGTCAACGACCAGCGATGTTAGGTGGGACAGATGACGCGGGCTACAAACAATGATAGAAAACTGGCGGCGTGCGACGAACTGCTTGGGCGCGCACGGTGGAGGACGAGCTATGAAGTATACTGCGCGATTTATCTTAACGGCGGTGTTGGGCCTGGGCTTGGCCCTAACCGGAAGCGGCCAAGCCACCGCGAAGAAAGGTAGATCTGCGCCAGAGAGCGATGACGAAATGAGGCAGCGGGTGGTGGCCAACGAGCGTGCAGGACTCGACGCTCTGAAGGACGGGAACGTGGGCCTCTTTGCGAGTTTGCTGGCGGAAGACGCCGTGCTCGTAGACGATCACGGTGCGGCGACGAAGGCGCAAGTGGTAACGAACGTCGCAAATTTCCGGCTGCTCGACTACGCGATGGGCGATGTGAAGTTTGTCCGACTCGCGGATACCGCCGGAATGATTATCTACACGCTAAAAGAACGGGGAACGTCGCATGGGCATGAGTTCACGGCGACAGCCTACGTTTCCACAGTGTGTGCACTCCGCAGTGGGAAGTGGCAGTCCGTATACAGTCAGGAGACGCTGGCGCGTGTTGCTCCGCCCTCTGCTCCAGCGTTGGCGCCCGCGCCAAATCCGGCAACGGGTCTGACGATCTCACCGCCGGCGCCAGACTAAGCAAAAAATTAGGGCGAGGAGTAACGGGCTCAAGATCCACCCCTCCTCGCCCTTGCTCGCACTCTAAACTACCCCGCAGTTAGTGGGGGCGACCGCCCGCTGGATGAGATGCGGGCGCTTGACGTTCCTGCAGGTGCTGCTGCTCAATCGTATGCCTCTGCTCGAGCTGCTGCGTCTGCTGCTGATGGCGCTGCTCCATCTGCTGCTTCTGTTGGTCGTTGTAGCTCTTCTGCTGCGCTTGCTGGTGTTCTCTTTCCTGCTGCTGCTGCAGCTTCTGGTGCTCTTGGTTCTGCTTGTCGGCCAATTTTTGCTGCTGCTGCTGATATTTCTGGTCGCGGTTGGCATCGCCGCTGTTCACAGGACTGGGCTTGTGGGCTTCAATCTCGCCGGCATGCGCGGGATTGGGATGGCCGCCGCCGCTAGCGGCGCCACGTTCCGGAGCATGATATGTGCCGCCGGCTTCCCGGGCGGCTACCGTGCCGCTCTTGAAGTCCCCGGGACGCGAGGTAGCCGCGATGGGCGGCCGGCCCTGGTTGGCGGAGGCGCGGAGCTGCGGATTGGAGCGCGCTTCCTGTACGTGCTGGGTTTGCGCGGCTATGGGACCAACGTGTCGTTCGCCATCATAGCGCTGCTCCTCTGCGGACGGGCGGGCATCGACGCCGCCGTGGCCGTTATAGCTGACATGGTTGTTGACATCGACGGTCACGTGCGTGACGTACGTGTTATGGATATTGACGTTCACGCGATTCACTTCTGTATTGTAAAAGAAGTGTCCGCCATCCCAGCGGCCGCCTTCATACCCGTGGCCGAAATAGCCGAAGCCATAATTGATGCCGCCGTAGAAGCCAATGTGTGGTCCCCAATAGCCGGTGTGGAAGAAGAAACCGCCATCGCCCCAGCCCCAGTAGCCCGGGGTCCACAGAAAGCCGACTTCGGGCGGTTCGACCCAAGTTCCGGGAACCCAGAAATAACCGCCATCGTCCGTGTAGTCCCAATAGCCTGGAGTCCAAAGGTAGCCGTCCACCGGGCAGATGGGTTGTTCGTACACTGGAATCGCCGGCGGTGCGAAACCGACCGAAATCCCGATGCCGATCTGGCCAAAACTAGCCGCGGAAAAACCCATTAAAACGATGCAAAACAGCAACGAACGAATGGCCACTGCAGTGCGCATGGTGCTTCCTTCTGCCTGCTCATCCTTTTGTTTGCCCGGTACGGCGTTCCGGTCACGCGGGCGCGGATTCGCGAGGCGCGATTTTTAGCTGAACGGGGCCCAAACATCATCTACACACTCACTAACACATTCTAGGAGAATTTTATGCGCGGACGATACAGCTTTGCCTGTAGGGGGCGGCCGGAAAAAAATGGATGGATCCGGCGGCCCGGGATGCGGCAACCGCCGGGGGTGCGTCTCGGCGAAACGGGCCCTTTACAGTTTTGCGGCCCACCATTAGTATGCAGGGGATTTAACTCTCCTTACTAACGACGCGCGGAGACAAGTCCCGCGTAAATTTTAATCTTACGACCAGGCACACGGGTGGAAGCGCCGTGATTTTCGACGACCTACGCGCCATTCAGCTGCGGCACGGCTTTCTGCCCAAGGCGGAGCTGGAAGGCCTGTCGCAGCGCACCCAGATGCCCCTCTACCAAATTCATAGCGTCGCGAGCTTTTATCCGCATTTCCATCTGGCCATGCCGGCGCGGGCCGAGGTGCGCGTCTGCGCAGATATGAGCTGCCATCTGAATGGCGCGCCGGAGTTGCGGGCGGAGCTGGAGCGCCGTTTTGCGGGTTCACGCGCGGAGGATGTGCAGATTCGCGACGTGTCTTGCCTGGGGCGCTGCGATATCGCGCCAGCGGTGGCGATCAACGATCAGATCTTCACGGAAGTTTCGGCGGACCGCGCCGAACAGATTGCGCGTACCGCCTTGCGCGGCGATGCGCTGCACGAGGATCACCCCGCGCCCGGGCGAGCGGCATGCGCCTCCGATCCATACGCCGGTGACGATGCGATTGGTGAAAAGTATCGCGCGCTGATGGATTTGACGCAGAGCAAGGCCTTCGAGCGCGTTCTCAGCGAACTAAAATTATCGGAATTGCGCGGCATGGGTGGGGCGGGATTCCCGACCAGCCTGAAGTGGGACCTGGTGCGCAAAGAGCCGGGCACGCCGAAATACGTAGTGTGCAACGCGGATGAAAGCGAGCCGGGGACGATCAAGGACCGCTTCATCATGACCCATCTGCCGCATCTGTTGATCGAAGGCATGGCGATAGCGGGTCTGGTGACGGGGGCCAAGACCGGGATTTTGTATATCCGCCACGAATATCATCTGCAGGAAGAGATCCTTGGCGAAGAGCTGCGGCGTTGCTATCAGCTAGGATTGCTGGGAAAGAATATTTTGCAGAGCGGGCTGGATTTTGATTTGCAGGTGTTCGTGAGCCCGGGCGGATACATTTGCGGCGAGGAAACCGCGCTGATCGAGGCGATTGAAGGGCATCGCGCGGAGCCGCGCAACAAACCACCCTTTCCGGTGGCGGCGGGGTTGTTTGGCAAGCCCACGGTGCTGAACAACGTCGAGACTTTCGTGAACGTGCCGCAGATTCTGGGCCGCGGCGTGGAATGGTTTAAAGCGCAGGGCCAAGCCGGTTCGCGCGGGTGGAAATTCGTGGGCGTCAGCGGCCAAGTGGCCAAACCCGGCGTGTTTGAAGTGCCCATGGGCACGACCATGCGCGAGGTGCTCTTTAATCACGCGTGCGGCATTCGTGGCGGGCGCGCATTAAAAGCCTTTGCGCCGTCGGGTCCGTCGTCGGGATATTTGCCGGCGTCCATGGTGGACGTGCGGCTCGATTTCAAGGCCCTCGCGGATGCCGGCTCCATGTTAGGTTCGGGCGCCATCGTGGTCTGCGACGACACCACCTGCATGCTGGACATGGCGCTGAACGCCGTGCGTTTTTACCGCAATGAATCCTGCGGGAAATGCGTGCCGTGTCGCGTGGGTTCGCAGAAAATGACGGATTTACTTGTGCGATGGACGCAGGGGCCGCTCCCGGAACCGCAGTATCGCGCGGATCTGGCGCTGCTCGATGAATTGTCAGCCGCAATGGGCTTGGCGTCGATCTGCGGGTTGGGGCAGATTGTACCGGCGCCGATACAGTCGGTGCTAAAACACTTTCGCGCGGAAGTGGACGCCCACGTTTTGCAGGGCCACTGCCCGAGCGGCATCTGCCATACACCGGCGGTACGCGCGGGAGAAGCGAACCGTGTGGGGATCCGCCCTTAGCCAAAATTTATGACCACCGCAGCCACACCTCCGGGACTGGTTGACCTGACCATCGACGGACGCCCCGTGCGCGTGCCGAACGGAACCAGCGTGTTTGACGCTGCGCGCATGAACGACATCCCCATTCCCACGTTGTGCCATTTGCAGAATGAAACGCCCGTGGGTGTCTGCCGGTTGTGCCTGGTGGATGCCGGCGGGCGCGTGCTCTCGGCGGCGTGCGTGCGCCCTTGCGAGCCGGGGATGAAGGTGGCCACCGCTTCGGAAAAAGTATTGGGCGCGCGCAAGACGGTGCTCGAGTTGCTCATGTCCGATCATCCGACGCCCTGCGCTCGGCAGCAGCATTCCGGCGACTGCGAACTCGAGACGCAAGCGAAAGCCGCGGGAATCACGCAGCCGCGCTTTGCCAAGCGCAGCGTGGCGCGCGGCCACGACGACTCCTCGTTGGCCATCGCCGTGGATCACGACGCCTGCATTTTGTGCGATCGCTGCATCCGCGGCTGCGACGAAGTCAAAAACAATTTCGTCCTCGGACGCATGGGCAAGGGTTACGCGGCGGGCATCGCTTTCGATTTGAACGCGCCGATGGGCGATTCCACGTGCATTTCCTGCGGCGAATGCATGGTCTCGTGCCCCACGGGCGCGTTGACGAATCGCGGCGTAGCGGGTACGGCGATTGCCAAGACCGCCGACGCGCAAATATTCGACGCCGAGGAATTGCTGCAAATCCCGGTGTTCAAGGGCGTCTCCGGCACCTTCCTCGAATTGAACACCGGCGCGATCGTGAAGCGCCGCTTCCGCACCGGCGAACTCATTTGCAAGGAAGGCGACTTCGGCTCCACAGCGTTTTACATATTAGAAGGCCGCGCGCAAGTCTCGATCTCCACCCCAATTGCCCACGTAAAAACCGACGGCGGCGCGAAAGGTTTCTTCAAGAAGCTCACGAGTTCGCTGGTCTCCCGCACGGAAGACAAGCGCGACGACGAGCGCCGCGACCGCACTATCCCCATCGACGCCAGCGTGGACCTCAACTACGGCAGCCCCGTCGCGGAACTCGGCCCCGGCGACCTCTTCGGCGAAATGACGTGCATGAATTTTTATCCGCGCTCGGCGACCGTCCGCGCGGAGTCCGACGTCGTAGCCTACGAAATGCTCCGCAACGTCCTGGACATCATGCTGAAGAACAAAACTTTTCGCGCGCAGATTGACGCCAACTACCGCAGGCGCGCACTCGAGAATCACCTGCGCGGCGTTCCCATGTTCGCGGACTTGTCGACCGATTTCATAGCGCACCTCAAAGAAAGCGTGGAGCTGCAACGCTACGCGCCGGGGCAGGTGATCGCGCGCCAAGGCGATGCGGCCGACTGTTTTTACCTGGTGCGCATCGGCTTCGTGAAAATTTCCGAAAGCTATCCCGGCGGCGAATTGGTGCTGGCGTACCTTTCGCGCGGCGACTATTTCGGCGAAATCGGCCTGCTCGGCGGTGGCGTGCGCACCGCCACTTGCACGGCTCTCGATCACGTTGAGGTAGTGCGCATCTCGGGTGACGATTTCCGCCAGATGATCGAACGCTTCCCCACGGTGCGCGCTGGCCTCGCGGCCGTCGCCGAGGAACGCCAACTCGCTAACCAGCAGCGCATGCAAATGCTGCACAGCGTGCCCATCGACCAATTCCTATCCCAAGGCTTAATGGAAGCGCAAAGCCTGCTGGTGCTGGATCTGGAAAATTGCACGCGCTGCGACGCCTGCGTCAATGCCTGCGCCGATGCGCACAACGGCGTCACACGTCTGGTGCGCGAGGGCTTGCGCTTCGATCAGTTTCTGGTGGCCACCAGTTGCCGCCAGTGCCGCGATCCGTTGTGCATGGTGGGCTGCCCGGTGGGTTCCATCCGGCGCCGCAATTCGCTCGAAGTGATCATCGAGGATTGGTGCATCGGCTGCGGCCTGTGCGCGCGCAATTGCCCCTACGGAAATATCAATCTCCACCCGTTTGAAGTGATGGTCGACGACCTGGCGCATCCCGGGCGCAAGAAAGCCGCAGTAAAGCAAAAAGCCACTTCCTGCGATCTCTGCACGCACCTGAAAGAGCCAAGCTGCGTCTACGCCTGCCCGCACGACGCAGCGCACCGGGTGGATCCGAAAACATTTTTCGCCGACATGATCGGCCAGGCCTCGACAAAATAAAATAATATGTCGCGCCGCATGCCATGAAGATCGACAAATCACAACGCGTGTGGGCCCTCGCATCGCTGGTGATTTTCGTGGCCTCCGCGATCGGCTACACCATCTACGCGCTGAACGCCACGCCGCGCCCGAGCGGTGGCAGCGCCGTCGGCCTGTTCTTCGGCATCGTGGGCTTCGGCTTCATGATTTTTGCCGCGCTGCTCGGCGCCCGCAAGCGCGTGCCCGTCTGGCGTTTGGGCCGCGCGCAAGCCTGGATGCGCGGGCATTTGTGGCTCGGCCTGCTCAGCCTGCCAATGATTCTCTTTCACGGCGGCTTCCGTTTCGGCGGCACCATGACGCAAGTGCTGATGTGGTTGTTGCTCATCACCGTCTTCAGCGGCCTGTTCGGCGCCGTCTTGCAAAATTACCTGCCGCGCGTAATGACCAGCGAAGTGCCGCTCGAAACCATCTACGACGAAATCGGCAACGTGCGCAGGCTGTTGCGCGAAGAAGCGGATCGCGAAGTGGAGGCCGTCTGCGGTTCGCTGGGCTTTTCGCACGCCGTCCTCGAAGATGAACAGCGCGCCGGCGGCTTCACCGCGATGCGCCCCATCGCCATGGCTGCTGCGGGCGCACGCGGCCCGGTCGCAACCGTCACCACGCCTGCGGCAACCGCCGGAGGCGCGGCGGTGGCGGCCGCGCCGGAAATTATTTTGCTTTCCGCAGAAGAAAGCGCACCGCTGCGGCGTTTTTATGTGAACGAGATGCGCCCCTTCCTCGAGAAGCCGCGCGAGCGCCGGCTGGTCCTGGCGCGTGCCGACAAGGCCGAAACGGCCTTCGCAGCAGTGCGTACGATATTGCCCGCCGCGGCGCACGCCACGCTGGACGACCTGGAAGATATTTGCGACGAAGCGCGGCAACTGCGCAAGCAGGAGCAACTGCATCACTGGCTGCACGGCTGGCTGCTGGTGCACATCCCGCTGTCGCTGGCGGTGATTTTACTCGGCGGCGTCCATGCAGTGATGGCTCTGCGCTACTAACAAAATTTCGGTGAACGATATTGGCGCGCACACGCACAACTAAAAAACTCGCCCAGCGCATCGACCTGAATTACTTCAAACGGCCGACGCCGCTCAAGCGCGCCAAGCTCTTCCTGAGCATCGTCGCGCCGGCGATCGCCCTAGCGTGGATCGCCTGGCTGGTCTTCGCAAAAGACACCCGCGTCTACAGCAGCGGCCGCATGTCCGAAGCCCACGCCGTGCTGGCGAACAATTGCGCCGCCTGCCACGTACAAAAAGCCGGTGTGTTTGAGCAGAAAGCCGCCGACAGCGCCTGCCTCGCCTGCCACGACGGTCCCATTCATCACCACGCAGCCATTAAGAAAGTCTCCTGCTCCGAATGCCACGATGAGCACCGCGGTCGCGTGAATCTCCTCGCGGCCAGCAATGCAAATTGCACGCAGTGTCATTCGGACCTGAAAGCCGCGGGCGGCACCTCGAATTACGCCAACGCCATCGAAAGTTTCGCCGACGGCCATCCCGAGTTCGCGGCGCTGCGCACTTCTTCCGGCACGCCGCCCATCGATCACGGCACCATCAAGCTCAATCACGCGCTACACATGAAATCGATTCGCCGAGGCCCGCGCGGCCCCATAGTGCAACTCGAATGCGGCAATTGCCACCGCCCCGCCGCCGCCCCTTCGGACATGACCTACGGCGACGTACATTATCGCGACGCCTCCACCAGCTATAAACCTTCCTATGAACTCTTCCCCGTTCCTGCCGGAACTTTGCCGCGCCGCAACGCCGCCTCCGGCCGCGAGCTGATGGCCCCCGTGAAATTCGCCACCGCCTGCGCCTCGTGCCATCTGCTCACCTTCGATAAACGCTTCGACGAAGGTGTGCCGCACGATAAGCCGGAAGTGGTCCACCAGTTCCTCGTCAGCAAGTTCACGCAATACATCGCCGCGCATCCCGCGGAGCTTCGCGTGGTGCCCGACCCGGATCGCGACCTGGCCGAAAAAGTTCCGCCGCCCGCCGTCCGCGTCCTCACTCCCACGCAGTGGGTCGCCGAACGCACCGCCGACGCCGAACAACTCCTCTGGCGCAAGACTTGCCTGCAATGCCACGCGTTGTCCGTGGGCGGAAATGCCGTGGCTCCCGCGGTCGCCACTCCGGCAGGCACCCGCCCAGTAGTCGCGCCGGCCAACACCACCGTGCAGTGGATGCCCCACGCCAAATTCGATCACCAAAGCCACGAAGGATTTACCTGCATCAGCTGCCACGAAAAAGCGTTGACCAGCACCCTCACCACCGACGTACTCATGCCTGGCATCGCCACCTGCCAGACCTGCCATGCGCCCGGACCCGATCGCGCCGAGTCTCGCTGCTTCGAGTGCCACAGCTATCACGACTGGTCCAAGCGTAAAGAAATCTCGCCAACATTTACTTTGCCGTCGTTACTCCACGGCACGCGGTAGTGGCCGGCTGGCGTTTACTCCGACCGGGTCGGAGAGGTGGTCGCTTTTGACTTTGCGTCCCTAGACGCAGCTCTGACGTAGCGGCCCCCGTCCGCGGCGGTCGCCGTTGACTTTGCGTTCCTGGGCGCCGCGCCAGCGCATTCCACCCGCCGCTTCGTTTATCCTGAAGTGTCCATGCCTGACGCCGAGCCACTCGTTCCGCCTCTGCAAGCCGCCACGCAAGGCTCGCCTGGCCCACCTGGCGTCGCCCATCAATCCTTCTGGCGCGTGCTCACGCGCTTCGACCACAGCAAAATGTCCGTGAATCGCGCGCTGCGCAACGCCGCCGGCGTCGCGCTCCCGCTTATCGCCGGTTACGCCCTCGCCATGCCGCGCGGCGGACTCGTCGTCGCCAGCGGCGCGCTCAACGTCGCCTACTCCGACGGCAGCGATCCCTACCCGCGCCGCGCCCGCCGCATGGTCACGTCCGCGGTACTGTGCGCCCTGGCGGTTTTGCTGGGCGCACTGTCCGGACCGCACAGCGGACTGGCTATCGGCATCGCCACGGTATGGGCTTTCGCCGCGGGCATGATGGTCGCGCTCGGCGTCACCGCCAGCGATATCGGCGTAATCAGCCTCGTCTCGCTCTTGATCTACGCGGCCCAGCCGCTCACCACGCACCAAGCGTTGATCTCCGGCGCGCTGGCGCTCGGCGGCGGATTGTTCCAGGCCGCGCTCAGCGTCGCACTGTGGCCCGTGCAGCGTTATGAACCCGAACGCCGCGCACTGGCCACGCTCTTTACGCAACTGGCGCACATCGCGGAGTCGCCCCTACTTCCGACCAACGCGCCCGCCGCCAGCGCCGAAACCGACGCCGCGCAGGCCGTCGTCTCTGGCCTGGAAAGCGACCAGAGCGTCGAGGCCTTGCGCTTCCGCGCGCTACTGAATCAGGCCGAACGCATCCGCCTGAGCATTCTGATATTGACGCGCTTGCGTTTGCGCATGGAGCGCGCAAGCGCCGGCCACCGTGCCGTGGCGATTGCGCACGAGGCGCTCACCCTGGCCGCGGGCGCATTGCGCGCCATCGCCGCCGCGCTCACTGCGGACACTTTCTCCAATGCGCGCAGCCATTTTGGTGAACTGCGGCGCCTCGCACAGCAGTTGCGCGATGAACTGGCGCAGGCGCCCTCCAACTTTTTCGCCGCCGTCGCACGCGATACCGCTTTCCAGATGGACGCTCTCGGCGGTCAATTGCGCGCCGCCCTGGATCTCGCCGCCAACAACACGCCCGCGGGACAAGCGGATTTCGACAGACAGGAATCGCGCCAGCCGCTCTCGCTGCGTTTTCGCGGATGGTACGCCACGCTGCGCGCCAATCTCACGCTCGAATCTTCCGCCTTCCGTCACGCCGTGCGCCTCGCGGTGATGACCGCCATCGGCGAAGCGTTGGGCCGCGGCTTCTACTGGCAGCGCTCCTACTGGCTGCCGATGACCATCGTCCTGGTGCTGAAGCCAGAATTCGCCGTCACCTTCAGCCGCGGGCTATTGCGCATTGCCGGCACCATCGTTGGCCTCTTCCTCGCCACCGCGCTCTTTCACTTTTTGCCCATTAACGTAACCTCGCAGATTTTGTTGATTTTCCTTTTCACTTTTCTGTTGCGTTGGGTGGGTCCGGCGAACTATGGCATTTTCGGCATTGCCGTTAGCGCCCTGGTGGTTCTGTTGATCGCCATTGCCGGCATCGCGCCAAAAGATGTGATCTGGGCGCGCGGCATCAACACCTCCGCCGGCGGCGCGCTGGCACTGCTCGCCTATTGGGTCTGGCCCACCTGGGAACGCACGCGCTTCGCCGAACAAATGGCCCGCATGCTCGAATCCTATCGCGACTATTTTCGCGTGCTCGCCGAAAGCTATCTTCGCGGCGCGGATTGGGACGCGCGTGCGATCGAGCGCTATCGTTTGGCGTCGCGGGTCGCACGCTCCAATCTCGAAGGCTCCCTCGACCGCCTGGCGTCCGAACCCGGCACGACGCCGCAACTGTTGAGCCGCTTCAACGCCATGCTCGCGAGCTCGCACCGCTTCATCCACTCAGTGATGGCGCTCGACGCAGGCTGGCAGCAGACCGCGGCGGTTCCGGCCCGTCCGCCGTTCAAACAATTTGCCGATGATCTTGATGCGACGCTCTCGCTGCTCGTGGCCGCGTTGCGCGGCACGCGTCCTGCAGACAATGCTTTCCCCAATCTGCGCGAGGATCACAATCGTCTGGTGGCCGTAGGCGACCCACAGACCGAGCGCTACGCCCTGGTCAACGTGGAAGCGGACCGCATGACCAACAGCCTGAATACGCTGCGCGAACAAATCCTCGATTGGTCGCGTGGCACCAACAAAAAATCATAAAAGCGTTCTGCAACGAGATGGTAGCGCCGGCATCCTGCCGGCGGGTTTTCTGCTCGGAAATAATCGACAAATTGTAGGACGTGTTTTTTTTACAGTATGGAATTAATTTCGGCGTCGATGGCGATGTGCGTGACCGGTTCTCCGTCGATCCGGTAAACCGTGCCCGCGCTGCTGGTGAAATGGAAAAAACGGCTGATATGGTAGTCCTCATCATAGCCGGAGAAAACCTTCTCCACGTCGGACGACGCCAGGCCAAAAGCCGAAAGCGCGACCGGCGCGCCAAACCTCTCAGCCAGCTCCAGATAACGCGCGACCAATTGACGAAGCGTCAGTCTGTGCTCCTCGGCGTGTGACTCGCCACTCATCACTCGCCACTCGCCACTTCTTTCATATAAAAACTCCTCGCCGCTCGTTCCGTCCGGGAAGCAAGGTGGCATAGACTTCCGTCTGTGCACCTTTGTGCCCCATCACAGTAAACCAACCGCGCGCCCACTCTTCAACCTTGTTTTGCCCACCAGGGTGGAGATGCTTCGGTTGGGATGCTATCCTCATTCACAGCATAAATCGACCGGAGGAACCTTATATGAGCATCGCCGTAGGCAGTGCAGCGCCGGATTTCACGTTGAAAAACCAGGAGCAAAAAGAAATCAAACTTTCGGATTTTGCCGGAAAGAAAAATGTCGTCCTGGTGTTTTATCCGCTGGACTGGAGTCCGGTGTGTACCAACGAGCACGCCTGCATGGTGAATGAGATGAAAGCGTTTGAAACACTGGACGCGGAAGTGCTCGGCGTCAGCGTGGACAGCGTGTGGTCGCACAAAGCCTACGCGGAAAAAATGGGCATCCATTATTCCCTGCTGGCGGACTTTCACCCGCGCGGCGCCATGTCGGAAAAGTACGGCGTGTATCTGCCGGAAAAGGGCATCACCGGCCGCTCCATCATCATCGTGAACAAGGACGGCAAAGTGGCCTGGGTCAAGAACTACGACATTCCCGTGGTCCCGGACCTGAACGAAGTCGCCGCCGCGCTGCAACAAGTAAAAACCGCAACGGCGTAGGACCGGCTCACCACGCGAAAAAAAGAGGGCCGATTTTTTTCGGCCCTCTTTTCGTCTGTTCACAGAAAAGTTCGACCGGCACCGACTTGCCTAGGCCGCTGGGCTTAGTTGCGTCCCAGATCGTTGCGCACCACCACGCCACCTTTCATCACAAATTTCACCGACTGCAGCACTGTCACATCCGCCAGCGGGCTCTTCCCCTCCACCGCGATCACATCGGCGTAGTGACCCGGCTCGAGCGCGCCGACTTTGGCGGACCAGCCCATAGCGTCCGCCGAACTCAGCGTGGCCGCGCGAATCGCGTCGATGGGCTGCATGCCCCACTCCACCATTTTGGCGAATTGTTTCGCATTGTCGCCGTGCGGGTAAACGCCGGCATCCGTGCCGAAGGCGATTTTCGCGCCCGATTGCCACGCGTGGCGGAAATTTTCGCGCTGCAGGCGGCCGATTTTCTTTTCTTTCTCGATGGATTCCGGCAGCATGCCCGCCGCCGCGCCTTCCTGCAAAATGAAATCGTCGTTGTAAATGTCGAAGACCAGGTACGTGCCGTGTTGCTTCGCAAGCGCAATGCCCTCGTCGTCGATCAGGCTCGAATGCTCGATGGTATCGATGCCCGCGTGGATGGCGTCCTTGATGGATTGCGTTCCGTGCGCGTGCGCCGCCACTTTGCGTCCGAGTTTGTGCGCCTCTTCCGCGATAGCCGTCAGTTCTTCGAGTGTGTACTGCGGCGTTCCGGGTTGGTCGCCTTTGCTGAGCACGCCGCCCGAAGCGCACACCTTGATCAGGTCCGCGCCGTACTTTACGGTTTCCCGCACTTTGGTGCGCGCCGCCCACGGGCCGTCGGCCACACCTTCCGCCACGTGGTGATACTCGTATGGCAGCAGGTTGTCGTCGCAGTGGCCGCCGGTGATGCCGAGCGGCGGGCCGGAGACCAGCATACGCGGACCTTCCACGTCGCCGTCATTGATAGCGTCGCGCAGTGCCACGTCCGTATAGCCCGAGGCGCCAACGTTGCGGATGCTTGTAAAACCGGCGCGCAGCGTGCGGCGCGCGTTGCGCACGCCGGTGATGGCCTCGCGCGGCACGGAGATCGCCAGTCCGTTGTAGCCTTCGTCCTCCGGATTGAAGGTGATGTGCGTGTGTACGTCGATCAGACCGGGCAAGCACGTGCCCGCCACTTCGACAGGCGTGGCGTTCGGCGGCAGCGTCGCGGATTTGGCCGAGCCGACGCTGGTGATCGTGCCGTCAGCGGCGAAAACAATGGTCTGATCATCGCGGATTTCGCCGGAGCGCACGTCCAGCAAGTGCGCGCAATGCAGAGCACCAGGCGCGGTCGCGGCTGGCGGCGCAGGTGTTGGCGCAGCGAACAGCGGCGTGGCGAACAGCGCCGCCGCAATGACGAAGATGAGTTTACGCATGAGAATCCTCGAAGGGTTGAGATTTGGTGCGAGGAGTATAGCTAAAAAGCGGACCAAGCAAGCGCCGAAGATTGCTCTACGACGTGCTCATGTAGGGGCGCAGCATGCTGCGCCCCATCTCGGCAAGGCATGTCCGCCAAGGAGCGCATCTGTTATTCGTGCGGCAAACCCGCGTCAGATAACGCGTGGCACATCACGGATTCGGCGGCGACTTCTTTGTAGGCGGCGTTGTAGCTGGTGCTGGCGAAGGCGCCGCGGTCGGAGTGTTTGCCGGAGCAGGTGGCGCGGCAAACGAGCGCACCAGAAACACTAACTGCCAGCGCTGCTCTTCCGTGAGCCTGCGCTTAAACGCGGGCATAGGCTTTTTGCCTTCACTGATCTGGTAGAAGATTTCGCCGTCGGTGAGGCTGTCGTTGAACTTGCGGTTGCTCAGATCCGCGGGCAACGGATCGTACATGTCGGCTTCCGGGCCGTCGCCCTTGCCGTGTTCGCCGTGGCATTGCGCGCACTCGTCGAGATAGATTTCACGCGCGGCTCGCAGCGCGGCAGGCGACGGCTGCAGCGGATTCTTCATCTGCTTGGCGTCTTCGGGGATATTCCACTTGGGCTTTTCGCGCGCGGCCAAAACCAGCGAAATCGCCGCCGCTCCGAGTACGGCGGCGAAAAGCATCTTGCGGATTCTGCGGCTCGCTGGAGCGGTGGCGGTCATGGTCCGTGCATTAATTTTGGCACAGTTTTTCGCGCAACGTTATCGCTAGGCTGGCGACCAAGGAACTGTACGAAGCGCTCAGGCGGACAAACCTACGCGGCGCGGAATGTCAGGTAAAGCAGCTCAAAATTGAAGAAGAGAATGGCGGCGGCGACGAGCCACGCGACGGCCACGGTGGCGCGGGAGTTGCAGAACTCTCCCATCTTGGTGCGGTCGCTGGTGAATTGCACGAGCGGAATTACGGCGAAGGGCAACTGGAAGCTCAGCACTACCTGGCTGAGGATGATGAGCCAGGTGACCTTGTCCTCGCCGGCAATGGCGATGACTAGCACCGCAGGAATGATGGCCAGCCCGCGGGTGATGAGGCGGCGCAGCCAAGGCTTCAGGCGAATGTCCAGAAAACCTTCCATGACGATCTGTCCGGCCAACGTGCCGGTCAGAGTGGAGTTCTGGCCGGAGGCGAGCAGCGCGCAGGCAAATACGGTGCTGGCCAGGCTCGCGCCGAGTACCGGGCTGAGCAGCTTGTAGGCGCCGGAAATTTCCGCCACGTCGTGCAGGCCGCGCGTGTGGAAAGCCGCGGCGGCGAGAACCAGAATGGCGGCATTGATGAAGAGCGCGATGCCCAGCGCGAGGTTGGAGTCGATACAGGCAAAGCGCAGAGCTTCGCGCTTGTCTCGCAAGCCGGAGCCGAAGGCGCGCGTCTGCACGATGCTGGAGTGCAAGTACAGATTGTGGGGCATGACCGTGGCGCCGAGGATGCTGATGGCGATGTACAGCATTTCGCGGTTGCGCAGGACTTCTAGATGCGGGACGAAACCGCGCGCGGCATCCGCCCAGATGGGGCGCGCGATGAGCAATTCGTAGGCGAAGCAGGCGGCGATGCTGGCGATCAGCGTGATGACGAAGGCTTCGATGAGCCGGAAGCCGCGGCCTTGCAGCGCCAGGACGATGAGCACGTCGAGCGCGGTGATGAGCACACCGGCGAGCAGCGGCAAGCCGAACAGGAGTTGCAGGGCTACGGCGGAGCCCAGGACTTCGGCGAGGTCGCAGGCGGCGATGGCGATCTCGCAGGCGATCCACAGCAGGAAGCTGGTGCGGCGCGAGTAGTGTTCGCGACAGGCTTGCGCGAGGTCGCGTCCGGTGACGATGCCGAGCTTGGCGGAGAGCGCCTGCAGGAACATGGCCATGAGGTTGCTGATGAGCACGACGCTGAGCAGGCGGTAGCCGAACTTGGAGCCGCCAGCGAGGTCGGTGGCCCAGTTGCCGGGATCCATGTAGCCGACAGCGACTAAGTAGCCAGGACCGGCGAACGCGAAGAGCTTTCTAAGCCAGGAAGCGGTGGAAACGATGGGGATGCTGCGGTGCGCTTCGGGCAGCGAGGGGTTACGTGCGGCGGCGCTTGCTGGAGGAAGCGGCACGCGCATTGCCGCGCGTGCGGGAGCGGCGGCTGCGTCGCCGGTTTCGAGTTCGGGTGGAAGTGCGCTGGGCATAGTTAACTACGCTAAACTCTCCCAATAAACTACACTTAACATGGCAGGGAGTCAATGGCTGCGCGCTGATTTGTTGCGCTATGTTTCGCATCGTTGCGCGCAATATTTCTCATGCAAGTGGTTCACGCGACCTGGTGCACGCAACCGGTTCATGCAACTGGCACATGCAACTGCACGCGGTTGCGCGTACGGTGAAAGATACGCAGAAGCAAGCGCGGCGGACGAGCGTGGGTCGGCGGCTTGTGATAACTTCGAGACGCGATTTATCATCGCGAGATGGAACTTAGGAGCGCAATGTTATGGACGAGCAGCGGCCAGCGCAACAGCCAGGACAAGTACAGATCAAGGCGGATGAGAAGGAACTGCAAGGGCAATACAGCAACCTGGTGATGATTCACCACAACCTCGAAGAGTTTACGCTGAACTTTATTTACATTTTTCCGAATGGCGCGCAGGGGAAGCTGATGAGCAGCACCATCGTGAGTCCCGGACATGCGAAGCGGATCTGGCGGGCGTTGGGAGAGAATTTGGCGCGGTATGAGGCGCAGTTTGGGGCGATTAAGGAAGCGCCTGAGGGCGGGCCGACGCCGAATGTGGGGTTTGTGCAGTAACCGCTGGTTGGCGTGCGTGGTGGCACCCCCTAGGGTTTCGCGTAAGTGTTCATTTTATTGGTGGTTAATGTCCTTTGTTTTGATACAGATTTGGAATCGTTCATTCTGCTGGGGTTATGGCGTGGTTTGTTGGTAGATGTAGTTGCCTCGCTTTGATTCGCTTTCCTTTAGGATTTGCTTGGCTCGAGAGGAGTTAGGTGTGTGGACGGTAAAGGGCGCCAATACGGAGATTGGCGTTCCCGGGGCTCGGCTCGGCGGATTGGCACCTGCATTGGTATTTTATAGTGTGGATTACACCGCGGACAGGCTGAACAGGTTGCGGAAAAATCATGTGAGCTTACGCTGAGCTTGGCCCTGGAGCTTGGTGTAGTGTCGCTCTCAGTGGCTTTCCGCGTGCGAACTTTGCGTTTTACGCTCCCTGTGGC
>Ga0181537_10000684_pt1 | contig 31522 bp, 31 predicted proteins | sample PEATcosm2014_Bin_39_FD_119765 | JGI IMG/M metagenome (GOLD analysis project Ga0181537, IMG submission 119765) | Peatland microbial communities from MTU Mesocosm Facility, Houghton, MI, USA - PEATcosm2014_Bin23_10_metaG | ecosystem: Environmental > Terrestrial > Soil > Wetlands > Peat | place... | reverse complement strand
TTTCTATCATGGCAGCGAAAGCAAAGAAGGCGAAGAAGAAGGTAGCTAAGAAAAAGGCCGCTAAGAAAAAGTAAGCCTTCGAAAGTAATCAACTGTGCCCGCGTAAGCGGGCACAGTTGTTTTCAGGGGCAGGAAAATCACTCTTTCACCGACGGAAAAAAAACGCCGCGCCGCGCTGGCCGCCCTTCCCTACGTAGAAGACGGCATGGTGCTCGGCATCGGCACCGGGTCCACGGTGGCCGAGCTCATCGAAGCGCTCAAAGACAGTAAAACAAGGCTCGAGGGCGCTGTCTCGAGCTCTCGCCAGACCTCGCAGGCGTTGCGGGCGGCACGCATTCCGGAGCTCGATCTCAATGCGGCGGGGGACCTCGATCTGTACATCGACGGCGCCGATGAAGCCACCGCCGCCGGCGTGCTGATCAAGGGCGGAGGCGCCGCGCTCACCCGCGAAAAAATCGTCGCAGCCGCGGCGGCGACATTCATCTGCATCATCGACGACAGCAAGCTCAAGGACGTGCTGGGCGAGTTCCCTCTTCCCGTCGAGGTGATTCCGATGGCGCGCTCGTACGTGGCGCGCCAGCTCGTGAAGATGGGGGGGCGGCCCGTTTGGCGCGAGGGCGTGGTCACGGACAACGGCAACGTCATCCTGGACGTCCATGCCCTGCGCCTCGATGAGCCGGCGAGTTTCGAGTCCGCCCTGAATCAAGTGGCGGGGGTGGTGACGGTGGGCTTGTTCGCCCTGCGCCGCGCCGACATCCTGATCGTGGCGGGCGATGACGGCGTCAAGACCTTGAATCCGAGAGCGGTCTAGACCCGGTCTAGACCCCCCCACCCTTCCACGGCGATCTTGAGAGGGGTGTCTAGATCTCCAGGCGGGTGCCGATCTCTATCACGCGATTGGGCGGCAGACCGTAGTAGTCGGCGATCACTTGCGCGCTCCTCGCCATCTGCATGAAGGCTCTGCGCCGCAACGGCGGCAGATCCGAGCGCTGTCCCGGCAGCAGCTCTTCGCGGCTCAGGAAGAAGGTCGTGTTCTCGGGTTCGTACGGCACGCCGTGAGTCTCCGCGTCGCGCAGAATCTCGGTGATGTTCGGCTTCTCCATGAATCCGACCTGCGCCACCACCCGCACGATGCCCTCGCACACCGGGGTGACGGTCAAGCGCTTAGAATTGGTGATTCGCGGCTGCTCGCGGGTCACTACCGTCAGCAGCACCACCCGCTCATGTATCACGCGGTTGAACTTGATGTTGTTGAGCAGGGCACGCGGTATGCCGGACGCCTTGGCGTCCAGAAAAATGGCGGTACCCGCCACCCGCATCGGCGGGTCGCGCTTCAAGTCCTCGAGAAAATCGCGCACCGGTTTCTGTTCGCGCAGCAGGCGCGCCATGACCGAGGCACGTCCGCTCTGCCATGTCTGCATCAGCCAATAGATGATCAGCCCGGAGACCAGAGGCAGCCAGCCGCCCTCCTCGAGCTTGGTCAGATTCGCCAACAGGAAGGCAATGTCGACGACGAACAGCAGCGACAGGCCGGTGCGCAGCGCCCGGCTGTCGCTGCCCGTGCGCGACTTGATCAGGCTCAAGGTCAACGGAGTCACGATCGTCATCGCGCCGGAGACGGCCAATCCATACGCTCCGGCCAATGCCGCCGAGCTGCCGAAACTCATCACCAGCGCCAGCGCGGCGACCATCAGGATCCAATTCATGGTCGGCACGTAGATCTGTCCGACGTGGACCGCGGAGGAATGCTCGACCCGCAGGCGCGGCAGCAGCCCCAGGCTCACGGCCTGAGTGGTCACCGAGAACACGCCGGAAATCACCGCCTGCGACGCGATGACGGTTGCCGCCGTCGCGAGCATGACCAAGGGCCACAACGACCAGGCGGGCGCCATCAGGTAGAAGGGATTGCTGATGGCCGCGGGATTCTCGATCAGCATCGCCCCCTGGCCGAAGTAGTTCAGGACCAGCGCCGGCATCACGACGCACACCCAGCCGAGACGAATCGGAGCCTTGCCGAAATGACCCATGTCGGCATACAGGGCCTCGCCGCCGGTGACGGTCAGGAAGACGCCGGCGAGGACCGCGAGCGCGGCGACCTGATGTTGCGCCAACAGCCTGAGGCCGCGCGAGGGATCGAGCGCCAACATGACCGCGGGCTCCCTTACGATCCAGCTGACGCCCATCACCGCGAGCACCGCGAACCAGCCCAGCATCACGGGGCCGAAAACCTTGCCGACCGATCCGGTCCCGTGCCGTTGAATGAGGAACAATCCCACCAACACCACAACGGTGATCGGCAGGATCGGAATCTGCGCATCGGGGGCGGCCACGTGCAATCCTTCCACGGCGCTCAGCACGGAAATGGCCGGCGTGATGGCGCCATCCGCAAAGAACAGCGAAGCACCCAGAATCCCCAGCAGCCCGTACACTTTGCGGCGCGGACTCTCGCGCGCGGTGTTGATCACCAGCGCGGTAAGGGCCAGCACCCCACCCTCGCCCTTGTTGTCGGCGTTCAACACCACGCTGACATACTTGAGCAGGATGACCAGGACCAAGGACCAGAAAATCAGCGATAGCACGCCGAGCACATGCTCAGGCGTGACGGCGATGCCCGGACCTGTGAAGCAAGCCGACATGGCATAGAGCGGACTGGTGCCGATGTCGCCGAAGACGACGCCGAGCGCCGCAAGCGCCATTGGCGCGAGCCGTCCACTCGAATTTCGTTCGCCCGACATTGTTACCCGTGCGCTTTGTTGAAAAGGGCCCAGTGTCGGGCCCTGTTTGTTTGGCTGGGGGACTAGGATTCGAACCTAGGTAAACGGTGTCAGAGACCGTTGTCCTACCGCTAGACGATCCCCCAAATCTTGTCGAGCGCTACGCGTGAATCTACGGGATCGCTGCGAGACCCCAGACTCATCTGTAGCACAGGCGGAAAGCCGTACCCGTTTAGCGTTTGGAGAACTGCGTGCCGCGCCGCGCCTTGCGGCGGCCGACCTTCTTGCGTTCGACCTCGCGCGCGTCGCGGGTCACGAAACCGGCCTTGCGCAGAGCAGGCCTCAAGGTCTCGTCGTAAGCCATGAGCGCGCGGGTGATGCCGTGGCGGATCGCACCGGCCTGACCCGTGATTCCGCCGCCCTCGACGTGCGCGTCGACGTCGAATTTGCCGTCCAGTTGCACCGCGCCGAAGGGCTGCTGCACGATCATCCGGCCGGTTTCTCTGCCGAAGAATTCAGAGAGAGTGCGGCCGTTGATCGATACCTTGCCCGTGCCTTGGCGCAGGTAGACTCGCGCGCTCGACGTCTTGCGGCGGCCGGTACCGTAAAAGGAATTGACGGCTGTCTTTGATGCCATTGTGGTCTGTCCTCGAGAAATCTTTAGAGTTCCAGCGCCTTGGGCTGCTGTGCCTGATGGGGGTGTTCTTTGCCGCCGAACACGTGGAGCTTTTTGTACATGCGGCGCCCCAGCGGGCCCTTCGGCAGCATGCCCTTCACCGCGAATTCGATCGCGCGTTCCGGGTGCTCCTTCAACAGCTTGCCGAGCGAAATGCTTTTAAGGTTACCGACGTAGCCCGTATGCTGGTGGTAGAACTTGTCCGTGAGCTTGGCTCCCGTGACGCGTACCGTGCCCGCGTTGATGACCACGATGTGGTCGCCAAGGTCTTGATGCGGCGCATAGTTTGGCTTGTGCTTGCCCTTCAAGCGATGCGCTATCTCCGATGCCAGACGGCCCAGAGTTTTGCCTGCCGCGTCGACTAAGAACCAGTCGCCTCGGGTTTCTTCAGGCTTTGAAAATACGGTATACATGAAAATACTCAGCTGTTTCAGGTCGTTAACGAAAGGCGCGAAAGTGTACAGAACGCGACGCTGAGATGCCAGCCCCGGGCCCCAATGCGGCACCTATAATATAGTGTGCCCATGAATAATCGCCGTTTCAGCCGCTTCGACTTAGGCTTGGGGGAAATTGATAGGGCAATCAAGGTCTTAACAGCCCCACCGCTCCAATCCTCGCGGCCCGCTCCTGCGGCGGCCGAGGACCCGGTGCTTGGCGAGTCCCAGCGCGCAGAGTCGGCGCGCCTCATGCGGGTAAACCACTCCGGCGAGGTGGCGGCACAGGCGCTATACCAGGGGCAGGCCTTCACGGCAGATGACCCCGCCGTCTCGGCCGCCATGCGCCATGCCGCCGCCGAGGAGGCTGATCACCTCGCGTGGTGTGAGCTGCGGCTGCGAGAGCTCAAGGGTCGTACCAGTGTCTTGAACCCACTATGGTACGCCGGTTCTTTCGCAATCGGCGCCCTTGCCGGAGTGCTTGGCCGCGGCGCCGGCCTGGGCTTTGTCGCCGAGACCGAGCGGCAGGTGGAATCGCATTTGCGCGGCCATATGGACCGCCTGGGCGCAGCCGACCCGCGCAGCCGCGCCATCCTCGAGCGGATGACGCACGATGAGATGCAGCACGGCGCCCAGGCCAGCTCGCTGGGGGGCAAGGAGCTGCCGGTTCCCGTGCGGACGGCGATGCGCCTGGCCTCCCGGCTCATGACTGGCGGTTCGTATTGGCTGTAGCCTAAGACCCTCGGCGCTTGCGATTCCGGGACTTATGTAATAAAACGTGCGCCAGCCATAGGCATTTAACCGACGATAAAGAACCAGGGAGAGACCATGGAAGAAGGGGCAAAAGCCTTAAGCGATATCCCAGCGATCAATCGTTTCTTGAGCTACTGCCGGATCCGGACAGTCCCTTCCAAGACCGTGATCATTCACGCCGGCGATTTACCGGACATTCTGTACTACATCATCTCGGGCTCGGTCGAGGTCATGATCGAGGACGAGGATGGCAACGAGATGGTGCTGGCGTACCTGAACAAGGGCCAGTTTTTCGGGGAAATGGGCTTGTTCTACGAGCAGCCCACCCGCAGCGCCTGGGTGCGCACCCGGCAGCAGTCCGAGCTTGCCGAAATGACCTATCCCCGGTTTCGGCAGATCGCCGCCGAAAGCCCCGGACTGATCTTCGAATTGGCCACACAGCTCGCGACCCGGCTCGACCGCACCAACCGCAAGTTGGGCGATCTCGCCTTCGTCGACGTCACCGGCCGCGTTGCGCACGCCATCATGGATCTGTGCGGCGAGCCCGACGCGATGACGCATCCGGAGGGCATGCAGATCAAGGTGAGCCGGCAGGAGCTATCCCGACTGGTGGGCTGTTCGCGCGAGATGGCGGGAAGAGTCCTCAAGGTTTTGGAAGAGCAAGGTCTGCTGCGGGCCACCGGCAAGACCATCGTGGTGTTCAACGCCCGCCCCAAGGTCAAGACGCGGCCCTTGATCGTGCCCGTGAAGGCCGGCGCCGGCAGCTCGCCTGCCGCCAAGAGCACGCGAGCCGAGACCCGCGACGAGGATGATGACGACGACGAGGACGACGACGAGTAGAGGGCCAGCCTCCTCCCAGCTAACACTCACTTTTGAGGTGCCGATTTGGCGCCGATCTCTATTTGCGCACGCATGGCCCTGATGGTGGCCGCATAGTCGCCGCTGCCGAAAATCGCGGAGCCGGAGACAAACGTGTCCGCGCCGGCTCTGGCAATCTCGGCGGCATTTTCGACTTTGACGCCGCCGTCGATTTCCAGACGAATGTCGCGGCCGCTCGCCCGAATCCGCTGCCGCGCCTCGGCGAGCTTGTGAAGGGCCTGCGGGATGAACTTCTGGCCGCCGAACCCCGGGTTGACCGACATCAATAGAACGATGTCGATCTTGTCGATCACATAGTCCAGCCAATTCAGCGAGGTGGCGGGATTGAACACGAGGCCCGCCTTACAGCCCGAATCCCGAATGTGCTGAATGGTGCGATCCACGTGCTGCGTGGCTTCCGGGTGAAAGCTGATGTGGGTGGCGCCGGCTTTCGCGAAGTCCGAGACCAGAGGATCGACCGGAGACACCATCAAATGCACGTCGATCGGCGCTTTGACGCCCGATTTGCGCAGCGCCTCGCAAACCAGCGGCCCGATGGTGAGGTTCGGCACGTAGTGATTGTCCATCACGTCGAAGTGGATCCAGTCGGCGCCGGCGGCGAGCACGGCATTGACCTCTTCGCCCAGGCGGGCGAAATCGGCCGACAGAATCGAGGGTGAGATAATAGCCGTCATGGTCACTCCTTCATCGCATGCCGCGCGCCGCGCGTATCCTCTCATAGGCATCCTGGATGCGCTGAGTCTTCTCCTTCGCCACTTGGGCCATCGACTCCGGCAGACCGTTGGCCACCAGTTTATCAGGATGATGTCGGCTCATTTGGCGCCGATACGCCTTGGTCACTTCCTGGTCGCTGCAATTGGCGTCGGCTTCGAGCTCCGCGTAGCACTCCGCCAGCGATGCCCCCGCCGCACCTTGACGGCCGGCGCCGGCGGCAGACTCCTGCGTGCGCTGCCTCGCGCGCAACGAGGCCTCCATGTAGGCGAATTCCAGGCCGGACATGCCCAGCCGCTCCGCCGCCCGCATCAAGATCGCCCGCGCGGGCGGCGATATACCGTTGCCGGCCAACGCCGCGCGCAATTGCAATTCCATGAAGGTGCGCTTGAGGTCAAAGCGCTGTCCACAGGCATCGCGCAGCCGCTCGACACCCATCTCGGCGTCGTAAGCGGCCGATTTGCCGGCGCGGAAGCAGGCAATCGCGATGTCGATCTCGCGGGGCCCGAGCGCGAGCTCGCGCATCAGCCGGCGCGCCGCATCGATCTCCGCCTCCGTTACCCGGCCGTCGGATTTGGCGACATGGCCCATCAATTCGAAGGTGGCGCGGAAGAATTCCTCGGAGATCGACAATGAGCCGGTCTGCCGCGCGCCCGTCGGGGCGCCAAAGATCATGCTCTGCTCGATCAGCTGCCCGATGAGCGCGCCGACAACGGCTCCCCACACGCTGCGCGTGGTCAGCAGTCCGATCACACACCCCAAAAAAGCGCCTCTCCAATTCATGCGCGTTGACCTATCTTCCCGGTGCCGCCACAATCGGCGATTGCCTACTCAATGGTAGCAGCCGGCAGAGCGCACGCATGCAACAGGTTTCCCAATCGGCACCGCTCTTCGAGTCTCACTTGCGCGGCCTGAAGAAAATCCACCAAGGAAAGGTGCGCGATATCTACGATGTGGATGCGGAGCATCTGCTGATTGTCACGACCGACCGCTTGTCCGCATTCGACGTGGTGCTGCCCGACCCGATCCCGTTCAAGGGGCAAGTCCTCACACAGATCTCGTTGTTCTGGTTTGCAAGAACGCGGCACATGGTCGCCAACCATCTCTCCGATCTGACGGTGGAGGATGTCGTCGCCGACGGCGCGGAACGCGCGCTGCTGAAAGGGCGGGCGATGGTCGTGAAGAGGCTCACCGCCCTGCCGGTCGAGGCGGTGGTGCGGGGTTATCTGATCGGCTCGGGCTACAAGGACTATGCGCTGCACGGTTCGGTTTGCGGTATCGCGCTGCCCGGCGGACTGCGAGTGGCGGACCCCCTGCCCGCCCCCTTGTTTACTCCGGCGAGCAAGGCGCCGGCGGGTCAGCACGACCAGAACATCGACTTCGAAGCCATGGTGGGGTTGATCGGACGAGAGCACGCCGATGCCGTCCGGCGCATCGCTCTGGAGCTGTATCGTTTTGCGGCGAGGCACGCGCTTGAAAGACATATCATCATAGCCGACACCAAGTTCGAGTTCGGCGTCGACAAGCGCGGGCAGCTCTTTCTCATCGACGAGGCACTGACGCCGGATTCCTCGCGTTTCTGGCCGATGGATTCCTACAAGCCGGGAATCAGTCCGCCGAGCTTCGACAAACAATTCGTGCGCGACTACCTGGAAGCCCTGCACTGGAACAAGCAGCCGCCGGCGCCGCATTTGCCGCCCGACGTTCTGGCGCGCACCAGCGACAACTATCGCAAGGCGCTCGATCTGCTGACGGCCTGACCCGCCGCGGTCTTGCCATGCGTCCTGCGCCATGTAAGGCTGCCCGCATGCCCAACTGGTTGGAACGCCTGGAAGACGGACTGTTTCAAAAGTCGCGCACCTTGGGCCCGCCGTGGGGAGCCACCTTGCGCTGGCTGCGATATCCGGTCGCGCTGACTCGCGACTGGCTCGGAGGCGAGATCAGCGTCAGGGCGATGAGCCTGGCGTACACCACGCTTCTATCGCTCGTGCCGCTGATGGTCTTCAGTTTCTCGATACTGAAAGGCCTCGGCGCGCGCGGCGATTTGAGATTCATTCTTCACGAATTCTTCCGTCCCGTGGGCGCCGCGGCGACGCAGTTGACGGAGAGCGTACTGCAGTTCGTCGCGAACATGCGCGGCGACCTGCTCGGCACGATCGGTCTGGTGTTTCTCGTGTACACCGTGATCACCACGATTCAAAAGGTCGAAGCGAGCTTCAATTTCGTGTGGCGGGTCGAGCGCCCGCGAAGCTTCGGCCGGCGCTTCACCGAGTATTTGAGCGTCATGATATTGGGGCCGATCCTGCTCGCCGTTGCCATAGGGTTGCTCGGGTCCGCCGAGCACAGCCCCCTCGCGCTGTGGCTGCACGCCGTCGCGCCGCTGGAGGAGATCCTGGGCGTTCTGGGCCATATTGTGGCCTATGTCATCGTCACCGTCGTTTTCACGTTCATGTATGCGTTCATACCCAACACTCATGTGCAGTTTCGCGCCGCGCTCATCGGCGGCGTCGCCGCCGGCATCATTTGGGCCCTCGTCGGCCAGGTGTTCACCGCCGTCATTCTGTATTCGTCCCGGCTGGTGGCGGTCTACACCGGGTTCGCCATCGTACTGACGACCCTGGTATGGGTGTACTTGAGCTGGCTCATATTGCTCATCGGCGCGCAACTCGCATTCTATCTGCAGTTCCCGCAATACCTGCGCCATGGGCAGCACTCCGTCGAACTCACCGGCAGCGACCGCGAGCAGGCGGGCCTGTCGGTCATGTACTTGATCGGGCGGGACTACGCCGCGGGCAGGACCTATTGGGACTCCGGCCGACTGGCCGCCGAGCTCGATGTCCCGGGCATCGCACTCGCCCCCGTGATGGCGCGCCTCGAGCGCGCCGGACTGATCGTGGCGACCGAAAAGGAACAATTCGTTCCCGGCCGCGATCCCGCGGGCATCCTGCTCACCGACATCCTGGAGGCCGTGCGCACGCTGCAAATTGCCCGTCTGGTGACCGACGTGCGCCCGGTGGCGAACGGCGTCCAGGTGATGAGCGAGGTGGAGGTCGCCGTGCGGCAGCGCCTCGGCACTCGCTCACTCAAGGACATGATCGCCGTCACGTGAGAGATTGCTCGAAGGAGGCTGGGCCGGCCTCCGTGCACGAGCGGATTACTCCCCCGCGATGGTCATTTCCGCGAGCAAGATCGACCCCACGCGCGTGCCGCCGCGCAAATCGACGTCATCCCCCACCGCCGCTATGCCCATGAGCATTTCACGCAAGTTTCCGGCAATGGTGATTTCCGCCACCGGATACTGAATGGAGCCGTTCTCGACCCAGAAGCCCGCCGCGCCGCGCGAGTAGTCGCCGGTCACCATGTTCACTCCTTGACCCATGAGCTCGGTCACCAACAGGCCGGTGCCGAGCTTCGACAGCATCGCATCCCCACCCCCGGCGAGGCTCGGCGCGACGATCAGATTGTGGGGGCCCCCGGCGTTGCCGGTGGTCTCAAGATTGAGCTTGCGCGCGGAATAGCTGGACAGAATGTAGCCGGTGAGGATGCCGTCGGCCACCAGCTCGCGATCGTGGGTTGCAACTCCCTCGTCATCGAACGGCGCGCTGCCCATGGCCTTCGGAATGTGGGGCCGCTCGGCGATCGAGAAGCCGGCGGGGAACACCTGCTGGCCGGCTGAATTCAACAGGAAGGAGGATTGCCGGTACTGGCTGCTGCCGCGAATCGCGGCGACGAAGTGGCCGATCAGGCCCCGGGCGATTTCCGGCACGAACAAGACCGGCGCGCGGCGCGTACTCAGCTTGCGCGGGTCCAGCCGTGCGATGGTGCGGCGCGCGCTCTCCCGGCCGATGGCTTCCGCCTGCTCCAGTTCGCGCCAATCGCGCGCGGAGCTGTACCAGTAATCGCGCTGCATGTCCTCTCCGGTGCCGGCCAGCACCACGCAGCTCAGCGTGTGCGACGTCGTCGGATAGCCGCCGACGAATCCATGCGTATTGCCGTACACGTGCAGCCCTTGGTGAGTGGCGACCGAGGCGCCCTCGGAATTGTTGATACGCGCATCGAATGAAAGCGCGGCGGCCTCGCAGGATTTGGCGATCTCGATCGCGCGGTCGGCGACGATGCCCCAAGGATGGGCAAGATCCAAATTCAGCGGCGCGCGTGCCATCAGCGCGGCATCCGCGAGCCCGGAAGCCGCGTCTTCCGCCGTGAACCGGGCGATGCTGCAGGCCTTGGCCACCGTCGCCCGCACCGCATCCAGGGAGAAATCCGCGGTGCTGGCCGAGCCCTTGCGCTGACCGAAATAGACCGTGATGCCCATACTGCGATCGCGTTGGTGTTCCAGGGTCTCCACCTCTCCGAGTCGCACCCCGACCGAAAGGCCCGTATCCTGGCTGACGGCGGCCTCGGCTTGGCGTGCGCCCCGGGCGCGCGCCTCTTCCAGGGCGCGCTCGATGATCGATTCCAGGTCTTCCTGGGTGAGGCGCGGATTGTCGGACACGGACATCAACATCTCCACTCTCTTGAGGATTCCAATCGGCGATTCTACCGGGCGCAGGTGTAGCATGGGCGATATGACGATCGAGAACGAAACCGACGCCTCCGGCGAGTCCGAGGAGCAGCGCCTGAGCAAGAGCGCCCGCAAACGGGAGGCGGCCACGCTGCAGGAGCTGGGAGTGCAACTGTCGGCCCTGCCCGACCAGGAAATCAAGGCGCTGGACCTGCCGGACAATCTGTTCGTTGCACTGCGCGATCTGCGCCGGCTGCCCTCCCACGGCGCGCAGATTCGGCAACGGCAGTATATCGGCAAGCTGATGCGCGATATCGACCCGGCGCCGGTGCTCGCCAAGCTGGCGGAGCGTAAACAGCGCCACGACCTGGAGATCCGGCATTTCCAGCAAATCGAGCGGTGGCGCGACCGGCTGCTGTCGGAACCCGTTTCCGGAATCAAGGATCTGCTCGAAGAATATCCTCACGCGGACCGCGCCACGTTGAGCAAGCTGCTGGAAAAGGCCGAAAGAGAGCGCCTGGAGCAGCGCTCTCCCGTGGGTGCGCGCGAGCTTTTTGCATTTCTGCGCCAGTTGCTTGGGTAGGCTTTGGTAGACTGATGCCCCATGAAGGCCTTGGTCGGAATCATTATGGGTTCGTCTTCCGATTGGGAAACCATGCAAGGTGCCGCCGACACCTTGGGCTCCCTCGGGATCGCGCACGAGGTCCGCGTGGTATCCGCCCACCGCACGCCCGACCTGCTGTTCGAATACGCGGCGGCGGCGCGCGAGCGCGGCCTGAAGGCCATCATCGCGGGCGCGGGGGGAGCCGCCCACCTGCCGGGCATGACCGCCGCTAAAACCTCGATTCCCGTGCTGGGGGTGCCTGTACAGACCAAGGCATTGAATGGCATCGATTCTTTGCTGTCGATTGCCCAGATGCCGAGCGGCATCCCCGTCGCCACCTTTGCCATCGGCGCCGCCGGCGCCAAGAACGCTGCACTGTTCGCGGCCGCGATTCTCGCCAACGAATTTCCCGACGTCCGCGCGGCCCTGGATGCGTATCGCCACGCCCAAACGGCCGCCGTGCTCGCCAGCCCGGATCCCCGCGGGTCTTGAAATCGCTGCAGGTGGGTGTCGTCGGTGCCGGTCAATTGGGGCGCATGCTTGCGCTGGCCGGCTATCCGCTCGGTATACGCTGCGTGTTTCTCGATCGCAGCGCCGCCGCGCCGGCGGCGCAAGTCGCACCGATCATCGTCGCCGACCTGCAGGACCCGGTGCGGCTCGCCGCCTTGGCCGCGGACAGCGACGTACTGACTTTCGACTGGGAGAATATCTCGGGGGAGGCGCTCGCTCCGCTCGAAAAACTGACGCGGGTGCGCCCGCCCCGCGCGGCGCTCGAGGTATCCCAGGACCGTATCGCCGAAAAAGCGCTGTTCTCAAAACTGCGCATCCCCGTTGCCGCGCATGCCGCGGTCGACGGCAAGGAACAGCTGATCAGCGCCATTCGCAAGCTGGGACTTCCGGGCGTGCTCAAGACGCGGCGCCTCGGGTATGACGGCAAGGGCCAATTCCTGCTGCGCGAGCCGGCGCATATCGATCAGGCTTGGGGCGCGATCGGCGGCGCCGGCTTGATCTTCGAGAAATTTCAGGAGTTCTCCCGCGAGGTGTCCATCGTGGGTGCGCGCTCGGCGTCCGGTGCCATGGTGTCCTATCCGCTCTCGCTCAACAGCCACGGCGGCGGTATCCTGCACTACAGCATCGCGCCGTACTCAAACCCCGCGCTCGAGCGTACCGCGCGGCAGTATTTGAAACGGGTGATGACCGACCTTGCCTACGTGGGCGTGCTCACCATCGAGTTCTTCGTCGTCCGGGGCCGCTTGATCGCCAATGAGATGGCGCCCCGAGTCCACAATTCCGGCCATTGGACCATCGAGGGCTGCGTGACCAGCCAGTTCGAAAATCATCTGCGCGCGATTTGCGACCTGCCCCTGGGCTCAACGCGCCCGCTGGGCCACACGGCCATGGTCAATTTTTTGGGGAACATGCCGGACCGTGAGCGGCTCCTGAGGCTGGACGGCGTGGCTTTCCACGATTATGGCAAGGAGCCGCGCCCGGGGCGCAAGCTCGGCCACTGCACCATTCTCAAGAGCCGTGCGCGGGAGCGCAATGCGGCTCTGGCGGATGCCTTAAAATTGATCCGGTGGACCTAGGAGCCTGCCCGACTCATGTGCGCCTACTGCGGCCCTCGTTACGGCGCCCATACGTCGGGCAGGCTCCACGGGTCATTTCACGAACCGGAGCCGAATCCCGTAAACTGCGACAGATTATGTATCTAGACCTGTTCAAACTCCACGAATTGCCGTTTCGCCTGAGCCCGGACCCGCAATTTTTGTACTTGAGCAAGCAGCATGCGCGCGCCAAGGCGTACATGGAGTCCACGATTTGGTTCACCGACGGTTTCGTCGTGATCACGGGCGAAATCGGCGCCGGCAAGACCACGTTGATCGAGACGTTCTTGCGCGAATTGCAGACCGATGCGGTCGTCGCGCAGATCAACCAGACGCAATTGTCGCCGACGGCGTTTTTACAGACCGTCCTGGTGCAATTCGGGTTCTCCCCCTTCAACATGAAGAAGCCCGAAGTTCTGTCGACGCTGAATCAATTCCTGGTGGAACAGCACATCAGCGGACGCAAGGTGCTGCTGATCGTCGATGAGGCGCAGAACTTGAGCCACCGCGTGCTCGAGGAGGTGCGCATGCTGTCCGGCATCGAGACCACCAAGGAGAAGACGCTGCGCATCATTCTCGCAGGGCAGCCCGAACTCAACGACAAGCTCAATTCGGCCGAGCTGGTCCAGCTCGCGCAACGCGTGCGCCTGCGCTTTCATCTCACCGCGCTGACGAAGGCCGAGACGGCCGCGTACATCGATCATCGGCTCGATGTGGCGGGTTCCCAGGGGCGGCGGATCTTCGCCGATGACACCTATGCCACGATCTACAGGTACACGGGGGGCGTTCCGCGCCTGATCAACACGCTGTGCGACACCTGCCTCATGGCCGCCTTCGGACGCGATCAAGATACGGTGTCCATGCAGGACCTCGATGCCGCGATCGAGGAGCTGCAGTGGGTCGAATTCGTCGCCGGCACCAACCGCATGCGCGCTCCGGGCATGGAACAGAGCTCGCCGGCGAACGCCGCTCCCGAGGGCCATAAGGTGGGCCGAATCTTGCTGGCGAGCGAGGGCAAGACCATATTGGAGCGGGAGCTCAGACCGGGCCGTCTGGTGATCGGCCGGACGGCCGACAACGACCTGCAGATCGACAGCAAGTTCATCAGCCGCCACCACTGCCAGATCGTCACCCAGGCGGACTCCTGCCTGATCGAGGATCTGAACAGCACCAACGGGATTTACGTGCAGTCCAAGCGCGTTCGTCGTTATAACTTGAACGACGGCGATGTGGTGCAGGTCGGACAGCATGAAATCATGTACATCGACGAGCGGGTGCCGCGGCTGCGCGGCGCCGGCGATTCGGTCGACACCGAAGTGCACGAAAAGGCTTCTGAAGAGGCCAACAGCCGCGGGGGGCTAGCCGCGCAGCGTCGACGGTAGGTCGATGGTCTCGCCCGAGTATTCGCGGCTCAATTCGCGGTAATCCTGACGCCGCAGAAGCACTGTCAACGCCGCCGTCTCGACGATCACGCCGATCGCAAAGGCGACCACGGCGCGCGGGCCGTCCGGATCCAGATAGAAGAGGAATATCGCCAGTCCGCCGATAGCCATGTAGCAATAGGGCAGGCTTTCATAGATAGGGCGGGCCAGGCGCATGGGTGTTACCTCCATGCGACATGTTAATGCCGATGCGGCCGACAAATCCGGCGTATTTGACTTAAAATCGTACGAATTGCCTGCCCGGCCGGGCCCGGTTACTCCTTGCCGACCAGGAGCTCGGAGATGCGCGACAGCCAGGAGGAGCGCCACCCTTCGATATGGAGCTGCTCTTGGCCCGCTTTGGAAGCCCGTTTGGACTCCGACAGCAGATCCTTGGGCATATTGATCTCAAACGTGCCCGTCGTTGAATCGTCGACCATGGAAACTCCGTTGCGCCGCTGAACCGCCCTCAGCGTAGCGAATCCCTGCGCCGCGCCGATGAGATCGGCCGCACGTTATTGGCGGTTCCATAGGCGTCCTCGCAGAACGGCACGTCGCGGCCGAGCGACGCGTCACTCGCCAGCCGAAATATGTCGCGTGCAATATTGCCGGCCCGCGACTTTGTTCACCGGACCCGTGCGTTACTGCCGTGCCCGCGCCGCCTCGAACTACCGCAAGTCGCCGCGCGCCGCGCCCGAAACAAGGCGCGGACGGTCGCTACGTGGCCTTTAGCGTCCGCCCGCGCCGCGGTCTCGCATCCTGTACCCCCGCCAACGGGGCTTCCTCCTTGAAGTACCGCGCGGATATTGTGCATGGGCGCCCGTGAGCGAGAAATCGCCCGCCGCTGCGGGAACATTCAGATTGTCGCGCCGCGCTCTAAGGGCGGCGCCGGCCCTCGAGACCTCAACCGGTGCCGCCCACCGTCAGGGCCTCGATGCGCAGCGTGGGCTGGCCCACTCCGACAGGAACCGACTGGCCTTCCTTCCCGCAGGTCCCGACCCCGCCGTCGAGCTTCAAATCGTTGCCGACCATGCTCACCCGCTGCAGCACATCGGGGCCGTTGCCGATCAAGGTGGCGCCCTTCACGGGCGCGCCGATCTTGCCGTTCTCGATCAAGTACGCTTCGCTTGCCGAGAACACGAACTTGCCGGAGGTGATGTCGACCTGCCCGCCGCCGAAGTTCACCGCATACAAGCCCTTCTCCACCGAGGCGATGATTTCCTCCGGCGCGCGCGCGCCGGCGCGCATATACGTGTTGGTCATGCGCGGCAGGGTCATGTGGGCGAAGGATTCGCGGCGGCCGTTTCCGGTCGCCGGCATGCCCATCAATCTCGCGTTCATCTTGTCCTGGATGTATCCGCGCAGCATGCCGTTCTCGATCAGGGTCGTGCACTGCGTCGGCGTGCCCTCATCATCGACGTTCAATGACCCGCGCCGCCGGGCGAGCGTGCCGTCGTCAACCACGGTGATTTCGTCCGCGGCCACCTTCTGGCCGATGCGGTTGGAGAACGCGGACGTGCCCTTGCGGTTGAAATCGCCCTCCAAGCCGTGACCGATGGCCTCGTGCAGCAGAATTCCCGGCCAACCGGGGCCCAGCACCACGGTCATGGACCCGGCCGGAGCGGCCACCGCCTCGAGATTCACCAGCGCCTGGCGCACGGCCTCGCGGCCATGCGCAAAGGGCTCATCGCCGCGCAACAGTTCGTCCAGGCCGAACCGTCCGCCGCCGCCGCTGTATCCCTGCTCCCGCCGGCCGTTCTGCTCGACGATGACCGAGACGTTGAGACGCACCAAAGGACGCACATCCGCCGTCAACGTGCCGTCGCTGGTCGCGATCAGAATCACCTCGTGGACTGCGGCCAGCGATGCCATCACCTGCTTGACTCTCGGGTCGATGCGCCGCGTGTCGGCGTCGATGCGCATCAGCCACGCCACCTTGTCCTCGTCGCGGATCGCATCGAGCGGATCGGCGGGCAGGTACAACCGGTTCGCCAAAGGACGCTGCCACGCCTTCACCGCGTTGCGGCCGCCGCTGCGGGCGATGGCGCGCGCGGCGTCGGATGCCTCGATCAGCGCCGGCAGCAGCACCTCATCGGTGTAGGCAAACCCCGTCTTCTCGCCGCTGATGGCGCGCACGCCGACGCCTTGTTCGATGCTGTGGGATCCCTCTTTGACGATGCCGTCCTCGAGCGACCAGGATTCCTCCCGCGACAGCTGAAAGTACAGGTCGGCGTAATCCACGCCGCGGCTCATGACCTCATCCAGCACCTTCGACAAGCGCTGCTCATCGAGGCCCGAGGGCGTCAGAATCATCCTTTCGGCCACGTCGAACGTGGGTTCATTCACATCGGCGGGGCGCGCATTCATGTCAGCACCGTCGCGACATTGGGCAGCCCCAGCTGCCGGTTCTCCAGAGCGGGAAAGCGCGCGCGCGTCTCCGCTTCCTTGGCCAGATCGATCTCTGCGGTTATCACTCCGGCACCCTTCGCCAGGCGCGACAGCACCTGGCCCCAATAGTCGACGATGAGCGAATCGCCATAGGTCTCGCGGCCGCTCGTATGCATGCCGGCCTGCGCCGGCGCAACCACGTAGCACAGGTTTTCGATGGCCCGCGCCCGCAGCAGCGTCTCCCAGTGGGCACGGCCCGTCGGTACCGTGAACGCCGCCGGCATCGTCAGCCACTCGGCGCCCCGCGACACCAGATCGCGATACAGCTCGGGAAAGCGCATGTCATAGCACACCGACAGGCCGAGCCTGCCGACGGGTGTGTCCGCGATGACCGGCTCGCGGCCGGGCGTGACGTGAGTCGATTCACGGTATTGCTCGTCGCGGCCGGGAATGGTGACGTCGAACAAATGAATTTTGTCGTAGCGCGCCACCCGCTTGCCGGCGGCATCTATCAACAGGGACGCATTGGCAACGCGCCTCGGCGTGTCCCCGCGGATGACGATGGTGCCGCCCAAGATCCACATCTTGAGCTCACGCGCGGACTCGCTGAGGAAGGACTGCACCGCGCCCGTGCCGTCCGCCTCCGCCACCTGAAGCTTGTCCGCATCGCGCAGACCGATGAAGGAGAAGTTCTCCGGCAGGCAGGCGATGTCGGCCCCCAGGTCCTTGGCTTCGCGCAGCAATACGCCGGCGGCAGCCAGGTTGTCTGCGACAATGTGACTCGAGGTCATTTGTATGGCGGCAACTTTGCCCATTTATTTCGGCGCCTCCGCAGTCGCGGCTGCCGCGTCTGCACTCTTGATCCGCTCGACATTGGGATTATCCCAGCTGCCGGTGATTCGATAATACCCTCGTGCCAGGCCTTTCAGCGGTTGTTTGAACACTTGGGTGAAAAGCAGCACGGCCGCTCCCACCACCGGACCGCCCACGAAGCCCGCAAGGGGCAGGGGCGATGAGCCCAGGTTGCCCGTTACCACCGCAGTTTGGTCGTAATCCTTGTTTTTCAAGCCGACCCGTCCAATAAGTCCGATTTCGGCGGCGGGCCCCTTGACCAGGACATTGTCGGTATAGGCGCTGCCGTCGCGCAGGTCAAAATCGGCCCGAACAGTGTCGAATGCCAGGCCCTTGTCGGTAAGATCGCTGAAATCCAGTGCCAGGCGCCGCGGCAGGGCGGCGATACTGGCGATGCCGAGCACCCGCCCCGCCCCCGGCTTCAGGCCGACGATCTGACCCTTGTCCAGCGCCAACTGCACGTGGCCGGCCGCCTCGCTGAGGGCATCGGTCGTGGGGGCACCCTGCCAATTGAGGTCGAAATCCATGCGTCCGCTCTTGGCCTGGATGATCTCGGCATAGCCCAGCTGCCGCAGCGTGTTCTGCACGTCGGTGCTGGTCAGCGTGCCCACGATGCGGCCCAATCCGGCATCCTTGCCGCGCCACTCGCCTTGGGCGCTGATATTGAAGCTCGTCCCCGTCGCGGCGAGCTGCTGCAAGCTCACGCCGTCATCGAGCTTCAAGAGCGTCGCCCGCACGTCGCCGAATTGCCGCTCGCCCAAGGTCAGCTCCGCGGCGTGAAAATCGATTGCCGGAATGCTGTGCGGGTCGCCGAGACCCTTTGGGCCGCCATGCACCGGCTCGCCGCCCTCCGCGCCGCCGCCGCCAGGTGCGCCCGCCGCGGCGGGGCCGTCGAGGTCGGGCGCGGCGAACCGCAGACGCTCGAACTTGAGGTCCCATGGCTCGGGAGAGTTGGCGGCGAGAGGCAATGCAATCGTTCCCTCGACGTTGGGTCCCCCGACGGCAATGCGCAAGTGGCCCTCCGCCACCGCTAGATTCAAGGACACGTCGCGAAATTCCAGGCCCAGATAGTCCACTTCCGCAACGTTCAACGTGGCGGTTCGCAGGTAATCCGACAGCGGCTTGGCGTTTTTGTCGGCGGGATTGAGCTTGAGCCAGCCCGCGAGATCGAGGCGCCCCACCGAACCGCCCACATTGAGGATTTGCGCATCGCTCGAGCTCGATTCCCCGGGACCGAACGTCAACGCCAGGCGTGCGAGCCGCATGCCGGCGGCATCGTTTTCCAGCTTGTAGGAACCGTTCACCACCGATCCCAGCGCGACCCGTCCCTGCGGGCCGCCGCTCGCCGGCCATTGAACCTCGAACCAGGATGGCATCGGAGCATCCGCCGTTTTATCCAAGGGCGCCGGCAGCTTCATCTCCAGGCCGACGAGACTGCTGCTCACCCGCAAGATGCGCTCGCGATTGGGGTCGGGCGCCATTTTCAGAGTGGCCCGCCAGTCGGTCTGCCCGCCGATCGAGATGCCGGCCGGCAATGCCAGCGCGGCACGCAGGGCATCGCCGCTGAACGTGCCGCGAAAATCGAGCTGCGTGCGCGTCAGCGGGCGGGTGCGGGAGCCTCGCGCCTGCATTTGAAACGTCCCGCCCAGCATGCGGCCGCGCACGTCGGCGTGCGCCACCTGAGCGCCCTCGACATCGAAATCGCCGTTGACATCGGTTGCCGTCAGGGCCGATCCGGGCCGATTGAGCGCCACGCCGTCCAAGACCCCATGGATCAATACGCGCCGATGTTCGAAATCCTTGAACGGCAGGAAAAGGTCGACACGTGACTGCACCGAGCCCTTGGCCTCCACGCCGGAAAATGCATGCTCTGAGGCGGCCTCCAGCGGCGTGGCGCGCAAGAATGCGAGCGCGTCCGCGGCATCCCCGCCGGCGCCGGCATGAATTTCCAGCTCGCCCGTCTTGAAGTCCGCGAAGCGCGCCTCGGCGAAGCCCACCGCGATGTCGCCGATCCGTCCGGAGAGAAAGTGCGCGGTCAACCCTTCGTTGCGGAATTCCACCTGCGCGGCGATGTTCTCCGCGCGGGGCCAGCCTTCGCCGTAGTCGAGCGTCATTCCCTCGAGGGCGCAGCGTGCCAAAAACAGGCCGCTACCGTCGCGAAACGGAAAATGCCGTATCGGCCCACGCAACACCACATCCGCGCGCGACAGGTGGCCTGCCACGAGCGCCCGGTCCAGCCACGCCAGGGCCGGCGGCGCGATTTGCGCGCGCGGCAGATAGTTGCGGGCGCTCGCGACATTGCCGTTCTGCACCGTGAGCACCAGCGTCAGCGCGGGCGATGAGCCGTCGGCCGGTTCGGCCCATGCGGCTTTCCCGCGCACGCTCGCGTCGCGATTCTTCATCTGCCAATCGGGCGTGGCGACCAGCAGCCCGTCGTCCGTGCGCTTCCAGTACAGCGTCGTCTTCAGCGTGTCCATAGCCACGGACTGGAGTAGCTGCACGGGCCAGGTGAACACGGCCGTGGAGGTGTCGACGGTCACCTCGCCGCCGCGATCGGTGCCCACGATGCTCCCGGTCAGCCCCCGCAGACCCGGCGCACGGCCCACCGGCGCAAAACCCACGTCGTGAAATTTCGCCTGAACCTCGAGCCGCCACGGAGCGGCGGGCGTCTCTCGGGCGAGCGCGATGGCCGTGTCCGTCCACTCGCCGGTGGGAGCGATCTCGCTCAGCCGATCGCGCACCTCCGTGTCGGGCAGCAGCCCTGCGAGCGGCAGCAGAGTGTCGGCGCGAAGGTAGCTCGCACGTACTCGCAGATCCAACAATCCGCCGGCGCCGCCGCGCCAGCTCGCGTCGAACTGCGAGTCCGGATCGCGGCGCCCCGCGCGCACCGCGCGCACCTGCTTGCCCGAGAGATTCCAGCGGTCGGCCGTATGGATGACGCTCAATCTTCCGCCGATCTGTTCGAATTTGGCGCTCGGGCCATCGGCGAGCTGCGTGACCAAGCCCTGTGCCGCAAAATCAAGATCCGCGGCCGCCAATGTCCGGCCGCTCCCGCGTGCCGCCAGCTCGAACTCGCCGCTTCCCGCGTCGAGCCGGTTCAGATACTCCGGCAGCAGCAGCCGCCATCCGGGGAAGGAAATATCGTGCGCCTGCACCAGCATGCTCCAATTCAACGTCGGCAAACTTCCCAGGCCGCGCGCGTTGCCGCTGATGCTCAAGGTGCCGCCCAGAGCCGCCGGCAAGTCCGCCTTGAAAAGGGCCTCCAGCCCTCCGTCGCCGCGCCGTACGTCGAGATCGGCCTCCCGCAACGTCAGTTGCGGTAGTGCGGCATTCCAATTCCGCATCGTGACCACGGCATGGCGGATCGCCAGCTTGCCCGCGGGCAGATCGTTCAGGCCGAGCGTCTCGAGGGAGGAATCGTCGCCCCCCAATTTGATCTCGGACGCCAGCGCGAAGCTGTCGGGCCCCAAGCGCGTGATCACGATATTGGGCGAATCGAGTTCGATCCTGCCGGCGAGCAGCTTGCCGCTTCTGATCAGCTGCCAGATGTCGGCGGCGATCCGTCCTCCGCGCGCGCGCGCGAGCACCCGCGCGTCGTCCTTGGAGCGCAATTCCAGCCGCTCGAAATGCAATTCAGGACCGTACCAGCGAAACGACGGCGACACTCCCGCGAATGCGATGTGATATCCGGTTTGCTGGTGCACCCATTCCTTTATCTCGCTCTGGTACGCGGGCGCCCGGTCGAGCAAGAGCTTGACCGCCAACATCAGCAAGAGCACGAGGCACAGCAGTCCCGCGACACAATACAGCAGGATTTTTCCGGCCGTGCGTATGTTCATCACATCAGGACTACGTCGTATTGATCAACCGTGTACAGCGCTTCGGTTTGCAGGCGTATGGGCTTGCCCGTCACCAGTTCCAGCTCGCCGAGCGCCGAGGATTCCTCATCGAGCAGCCGCTCGATTACGTCCTGGTGCGCCAGTACCATCAGCTGCTGGCACTCGAACTGGCGCGATTGACGCACGATCTCCCGAAACACCTCGTAGCACACCGTTTCGGCGGTCTTGACGAAACCGCGTCCTTCGCACGTTGGACATGGCTGGCACAGCAGATGTTCCAGGCTCTCGCGTGTCCTTTTGCGCGTCATTTCCACCAATCCCAAGGGGGAGACGGAAGAGATGCTGGTCTTCACATGATCGTCGGCAAGGGCTTTCTCCAGTGCCTGGATGACCTGGCGGCGATGCTCCGGTTCCTCCATGTCGATGAAATCGATGATGATGATGCCGCCCAGATTGCGCAGGCGCAGCTGCCTCGCGATGGTCACCGCCGCTTCGAGGTTGGTGCGGAAGATGGTCTCCTCGAGATTCCGATGGCCGACGAACGCGCCGGTGTTCACGTCGATCGTGGTCATCGCCTCGGTCTGGTCGATGATCAGATAGCCGCCGGACTTCAGCGATACCTTGCAATCCAAGGCTTTCTGAATCTCCTCCTCGACATGGTGCAGTTCGAATACCGGCCGCGCCTCGGCGTACAGCTCGATGCGCGGCAGCGCCTCCGGCATGAAGGCCGCGGCGAACTCGCGCATCTCGCGATGCGCGCTCGCCTGATCGATCAGCACCCTGTCCACGTCGGGCCGCAGCAAATCGCGCAGCACGCGCAAATGCAGCGGCAGATCGGCGTGCACCAGGCTGCCGGGCTGGGTACGCAGACCCTTCTCGCGGACGAACTCCCACAGCTTGCGCAGATAAACCATGTCGTTTCTCAACGCTTCCGCGGGGGCATCTTCGGCGGCGGTGCGCACGATGAACCCTGCATTCTCCACGGGCTGGACGCCGGCCTGCACCGCGGCGCGCAGGCGCTCGCGCTCGCCCTCATTCTCGATCCGCGCCGAGACTCCGACACCATGGCCCTTCGGCATGTACACGAGGTAACGGGACGGCAGAGTGACATAGGTGGTCAAGCGGGCGCCCTTGGTCCCCAACGGGTCCTTCACCACTTGCACCAGGATCTCGTTGCCTTCGGCGACCAGCGAGCGGATGTTCTCCGTGCGCGGCGCCTCGATGCCGGTGCCCGCATGACGCGGATCGACGATGTCCGAGGCGTGCAGGAACGCCGTTCGCTCCATACCGATGTCGATGAATGCCGCCTGCATGCCCGGCAGGACGCGCGACACCCGGCCCTTGTAGATATTGCTGATCAGTCCCCGGCGGCTGGCGCGCTCGAGAAACACTTCCTGCAGCACGCCGTTCTCGACCACCGCGGCACGCGCTTCGTGTGTACTGGCATTGACCAGGATTTCGGTGCTCATGACGGCAGCTCCTCGCCGCGCCAGTACGGCACGCCCGCGGCGCGCAAAAGTTCCGCTGTTTCAAACAGCGGCAATCCCATGACCCCGGAATAGCTGCCGCGCAAATCGGCGATGAAGATGGCGGCCAGTCCCTGTACGGCATAGGCGCCCGCCTTGTCGGCCGGCTCGCCGGTCTCCCAGTAATCCCGGACCTCGGCGGCGGTGATGCTGCGAAAGGTGACCGCACTGCGGCTTACCCTCGATTCAAGGCCGTGCGGGCCGCGCAGAGCGACGCCGGTCAGCACCTCGTGGGTGCGCCCGGAGAGCTGCCGCAACATGGCCTCGGCATCCTGGCGGTCCGCCGGCTTGCCGAGAATCCTGCCATCGAGGACCACCGCCGTGTCCGCCGCCAACACCGGAGCTTGGATCGCATCCCGGCTGCTTTCCCAGCCGGCGTCGGCCTTGGCGGCCGCGAGACGCAGCACATAGGGGCACGCCGATTCGGCCGGCCGAAGCCTCTCGTCGACCGCCGCCCCGATCACCCGGAACGGCACGCCGATTTGCCGCAGTAATTCGCGGCGCCGCGGCGATCCCGAGGCCAGGTAAACGAAATCTAGGGACATGCCGTCAGGATACCGAACGTGCGGCAGTTAAGCTCGATGATAGGGGTGGCCAGCCAGCAAACTCATGGCGCGATACAGTTGCTCGGCCACCACCACCCGCACCAGCGCATGCGGCAGGGTGAGCGGCGACAGCGACCAGGTCTGATCGGCCCTTTCGCGGCATTGCGCGGACAGACCGTCGGGCCCGCCGATCAGCAGCGAGAGAGGACGGCCGCCCCTCATCCGCTCGGCGAGCCAGGCGCTCAGCTGCTCGGTATTCATGCTCTTGCCCGTGATCTCGAGCGCCACGACATAATCGTCCTTGCCGAGCGCGGCGAGCATGTCGGCCCCTTCGCGCCGGACGGCCCGGCCGCAGTTCTCGCCGCCGCGGCGCGTCGCGATGCCGATCTCCTGCAGCTCCAGGACGAGCGGCTTGCGCAATCGCTTCTGGTATTCGCGAAAGCCGTCATTCACCCAGTCGGGCAAACGGGTACCGGCGGCGATCAGCCGGCACTTCATGCGGGCGGCGCGCCGGCCGTCAGGCGCGCGCGGCGCGCTTGGTTGCCGTTATGTCCCACAGTTTTTCGAGTCCGTAGAACTCGCGCACGCGCGGCAACATGACGTGCACGATCATCTCGTGCAAGTCGATGAGCACCCAGTCGCCGTCGTTAAGGCCCTCGACGCCGTGCGGACGGAACCCCGCCTCCTTGGTCTTCTCCACCACCCGCTGCGCGACCGAGCGCACGTGCCGATCGGAGGTTCCGCTCGCGATGACCATGAAGTCCGCAATATCGGTGAGGCCGCGAACGTCCAGCACTTTGACTTCCAGGGCTTTCATGTCCGCCAGCGCGTCTGTCACCACGCTCTTGAGCGGCGGCTTCGCCCTGGCGACCTTGCGATACTCCGCCGGCGCGCGTTTGAATTTGTCCTTTGTTTTGCTGTTCGAGGTCTTTTGTTTGACTGGCACTACGTTGTCCGTGTTTTGGAATAACAGTTGGTATCCAGGATGAGTTTACGCACTGCATCCGGCATGAGGAAGCGCGGATCGCGGCCCATGCTGATCAGCTGGCGCACCTCGGTGGACGAGATCTCGAGCTGAGTGACCGCGTGAATATAAATGCAGCCCGCGCGCGACTCGTGCAGATCGCCGATCCGCCCCGTGCCGCGGTCCACCAGCAGCTCGCCGAGCGGCCCCATGCCGGGCGCACGCCAGCCCGGCCGATGCGCCACCACCAAGTGGGCGAGCTGCAGCAGCTCGCGCCACTGGTGCCATTTCGGCAGGCTCAGGAAGGCATCCATGCCCACGATCAAGCACAGGCTGCGGTCCGGATATTCGTGCCGCAGTTCGCCCAGAGTCTCCACCGAATAGGACGGTCCCTCCTTGCGGACCTCGCGATCGTCGACCACGAAACCGGCCTGACCGGCGGTCGCGAGTTTCACCATCTGCAGCCGCAATTGTGCGTCGGCCAGCGGCTGATCGCGGTGCGGCGGATTGCCGGCCGGAAGAAACCGGATCTCCTTCAGACGCAACGCTTGCTGCAACTCGAAGGCGGTGCGCAAATGTGCGTAATGGATCGGATCGAAGGTTCCGCCGAAAATACCCATCGGGTTCATGGGGCTACCCTGCCTGATTCCTGGGTGGCTTGCAAAGCGCCTGCAAGGCCGCCGGTGAGTCCGGTGAGCGCGCTCCACGCGTCGCCCATGGCCAGCCCCTTGAGTATCCGGTCAGTGCGGCCTGCCTCCTTGAGCAGGCGTGACAGCGGCAGCTTCTTCAGCCGGGAGAGAGCGCGCGGCGAGGGCGTGGCCGCGAGATGCCAGCCGCTTCCCCGCGCGTTGGAGCCGAGCCGCCCGCGTTCCCGAGCCTGCCACAGCCCGCGTAGCTCGCGCACCAGCGCCCACAAAATCAGGGTCGGTTCCACACCTTCGCTCTTGAGGCCGAGCAGCACGCGCAGCGCGCGCGCTGCATCGCCGGCGGCGGCGGCCTCGGCGAGTTGGAACACATCGTAGCGGGCGCTGTCGCCCACCGACCGCAGCACCAAGTCCGCGCCTATCGGTTCGCCGTTGGCCAGCAAGCTCAATTTCTCGAGCTCCTGTTTGGCGGCGAGCAGGTTTCCCTCCACTCGGTCCACGATCAGTTGCGCGGCATCGGGCTCGAGCTTCACGTGCAGCTGCTTGGCGCGCGCGCGCAGCCACGCGGGCAATGCCCCCGTCTCCACCGGCCATACCGGGACCCAGACGCCGTGTTTCTCGATGGCCTTCACCCAGGGCGCATCGCTCGCCTTCTTGTCGAGCTTGTCGGTGACCACCAGGCACACCACCTCGGGCGGCGGCGTCGCCGCCAGTTCCGCCAACAGCGATGCGCCCTTGTCGGGCTTGCCGCCCGGCATCCGCAACTCGAACAGCCGCCGCTCGGCGAACAGCGACAGCGACAGGCTCGCGTGCCGCAGCTCGTCCCAGGAAAACGCGCGGTCGACGAAAAACACCGTGCGCTCGGCAAATCCCGCGGCCCGCGCGGCGGCGCGAATGGCATCCGCGGCTTCGCCGACCAGCAGCGGTTCGTCGCCGGACACCAGGTACATGTTCGCCAGGCCCCGCGCCAGAGACGCGGACAATTGATCGGCGCTTACACGCAATGGGAACGCCTCGGTGACTGCATTACGATTATCTCAACCCATGGCCGGCGCAAAGCTACGTGCATTTCGCCGCAGCAGCATTGATCCTCGCCCGCGCCGCCTCGTATTCGCCCGCCATCCCGTCGACCAGCGCCTCGACCGTCACCACGTCGTGAATGCCGCTGACGCTCTGCCCGGCGCTCCAGATGTCCCGCCACGCCTTGAATTCCCCGCCGCCTCCGCTGCCGAAATTCATCTTGGTCTTGTCGGCCTCGGGGAGCTTGTCGGGATCGAGGCCCGCGCGCGCGACGCTGCCGCGCAGGTAATTGCCGGAGACGCCGCTGAACAGTGAGGTGTAGACAATGTCCTCGCCGCGGCTGTCGATGAGCATCTGCTTGTACTCGGCGCTGGCGTTCGCCTCCTCCGTGGCGATGAAGCGCGTCCCGAGATAGGCGAGATCCGCGCCCAGGGCAACCGCAGCCAGTACGTCGGCGCCGGTACTCATGGCGCCCGAGAGGATGATGGCGCCGGCATAGACCTCGCGAATCTGCTTGACCAGGGCGAACGGGCTGAGCACGCCGGCGTGACCACCGGCGCCGGCGCAGACCGCAATGATGCCGTCGACTCCCTGGGCCGCCGCCTTTTCGGCGTGGCGTAAATTGATGACATCGTGAAAGACCACCCCTCCGTAGCCATGCACGGCCGCGACCACTTCCGCTGGCGGCCTGAGGCTCGTGATGATGACGGGAACGCGGTGCTTGACACACAGCGCGACATCGCGCTCCAGACGATCGTTGCTGCTATGCACGATCTGGTTGACCGCGAAGGGAGCCACTTTGATCTGCGGGTTCGCACGGCTGCAGGCCGCGAGCTCTTCGGTAATCTCCGCCAGCCAGTCGTCGAGTTGCGCCGCGGGCCGCGCATTCAGTGCGGGAAATGAGCCGACGATGCCCGCCTTGCACTGCGCAATCACCAGGCGCGGAGTGGACACGATGAACATCGGTGCGCCGATAACGGGCAATCGCAGGCGGCCTTGCAGAATGTCGGGAATGGGCATGGACGTTTTACGCTCCGATTTAACAATCATTGGCGATTCTGACATTATGGCTGACTCCGCTGCGCCGCACACGGACAAGAACTGGACCTCAAGCTCGGAACGCTCACACCCATCGGACTCATCATGCAATTTGAAACCCTGTTATTCGAGCGGCGAGAAGGCATTGCCCACGTCACGCTCAACCGGCCTGACCGGCTGAATGCCCTGAATCGGGCATTGCTCGTGGATTTGAGCGCCGCGGCCGCGGCAATCGACTCCGACCCTGGCACTCGCGCCGTTGTGCTCTCGGGCTCCGGCCGTGGTTTCTGCGCCGGCGCGGACCTCATCGGCGATGAGCTTCTCGGCGACCCGAGCCGCAGCCGCGGCGAGAACATCGGCGAGCGCATGCGAAACTATTTCAATCCCATGGTGGAGGCCTGGTATCAATTGCGAGTGCCCGTGGTGGTCGCGGTCAACGGCGTCGCCGCGGGCGCCGGGGTCAGTCTTGCGCTGGTGGGCGACATCGTCTTGGCGGCGCGCTCGGCCACATTTCTGCAATTGTTCGCGCCCAAGCTCGGGCTCATACCCGATCTCGGCAGCACCTTCCATTTGCCGCGGCTGGTAGGCTCGGCGCGTGCGAAGGGATTGGCCCTGCTCGGCGATCCGTTGACGGCCGCGGATGCGGCGAACTGGGGTCTCATTTGGGCCTGCGTGGAGGACGCAGAGCTGCAATCGCAGGCGCAATCGCTTGCGCGCCGCTTCGCCTCAGGTCCAACCCAGGCATTCCAGCGCATCAAGGCGGTTTTCAACGTGGAATTGCCGCGCACGCTGGGCGAGCAGCTGGCGCGCGAAGCGGTGGTTCAGGCCGAACTTGGCGACACCCAGGACTTTGCGGAAGGCGTCGAGGCGTTTCGTCTGAAGCGCGCGCCGAAATTCACCGGGAAATAGGCGTGCCCGCCGCAGGGGCGGCACCCGCCGCAATGGCCGCGCCTGGCGCGCGGGCCGCGCCGGCGGGGCTGTCGCTCACGGCATCATCGACGCTGGAATAATCGAGCCCTGCCGAGGGCAGCTGGCCGAAGTTCGCGCGCATCAACGCGTCGCGGCCGGCATCCTTCAACCGCGCCACGCGCATCTCGATCTTGCGCGCGGCAAGCCAGGCGGCAAACTCTCCCAGGCTCTCGAGCGCCGTTCCGTCGAGGTCGGGCGATTCCTCGAGACTCAAGATCACCAGCCGCACATGGGCCTGCCGCAGCACGCGCTGCCGGGCGGCCGCCAGCAGCGGCTCGGCGTTCGCGAAGAACAAGGGTTCCTCGGGCCGCAGAATCAGAATGTCCGGTGTGCAGGCCGCCTGCGGGAATCGCGCGACGCTGACGAAATCATGCGCGCCCACGCGGCCGAGCACGGACAGGCGCGGGCTGGCCAGGGATCGAAGCAACATGGCGAGGCTGAAGGCGATTGCGGCCAGCAGGCCGTCGATCATGCCGAATAGGATGACGGCGGCGACCGCCGTCAGCGTGACCAGCCGGTCGCGCTGCCAGCGAAAGTAGGGCCGGAAGACGGAGATGCGCATCGACTTGCTGACGGCATGAATGACGATGGCGGCGAGCACCGGCTCGGGTATGCGCTCGATCCACGGCAGGAACAAGAGCACCAGCGCCAGCACCGTGGCGGCGGCGTACAGGCCGGAGGCGCGCGTCTGCGCGCCGGCCGCTTCGTTCGCTGAAGTGCCGGAATATCCCGCGCCGACCGGCGTCCCATGAAAGGCTCCCGACACGACGTTCGCGACTCCGAGTGCGATCAAGTCCCGATTCGCCTGCACGAGGCCGTCGTGCTTCAACGCGAACGTGCGGATCGAACTGTACGACTCGGCGTACAGAATGAACATCAGCGCCAATGCGAATTCCACCAGCGGCAACCACTGTCCTGCCGCCGGTGCGGCGAACACCGGCCATTGCAGCACAAGATGAATGGGACCGGTCAGCAGCACGCCGCGTGAAGCGAGCCACGGCGCGGCGGCGATTCCGGCGACGATCACCAGCAGCACGCCCGGCACATGCCGCACGCGCCCGCACATGTACAGAGCCAGCAGAGCGGCCACGCCGGCAGCGAGACTCGTCGGCTGCCAGGCGCCGATATTGCGCAAGATCTCGGCGAGCAGCGCCAGGAAATCCGTGCTGTGCGCCTGCATGCCGGCGATGTGCGGCCATTGCTTCACTGCGATCACCAGCGCCAGCCCGAATGAAAAGCCGCGCAGCACCGGCCGCGCAATCAGGTTCGACATCGCACCGAGCCGGGCGCAGCCCGCCAGCAGAAAGGCAATCCCGGTCGCACACACCAGAATCGACGCGAACGCGATGCGTTGAGCTGCCGCGCCCGCCCCCAGCGCCAACGTCGCTGCCGCCAGTACCGCCGCGGACGAGGAGGTGGCGGTGACGATGGCATAGGGACTGCGGCCGATCAGAGCATAGCAAGCGAGTCCGGCGAACAAGCCGATCACACCCGCCTGAGGCGGCAGGTTGGCCAGACCCGAGTAGGCAACCGCCTCGGGGAGCAGCAGCCCCGCGAGCGACAGACCGGCCAGCGCATCGGCGGAATTGAACGCACGCATCCCGTTCATTCTCAGGCGATGGGTCCGCACCAGCCGGGCAGGTAGTCCGCCTCGCCGCTCTTGGCCAGCTTCAACGCCTGAATCAGCGCGTTGGGAAAGTCGTCCTGAAGCACCTTGGCCTTGATTCGGCGGCGCAGGAAATCCGCCCACAGGAATTCACTGAACGGCGTCGTGTCCTTCGCAAAGCCCCCGTTCTGGCGCAATTCCCCGGCCAGGCTGCGAAACGGATCATCCACCAGCGCCGAGATGCGCTTCGGCAAGTCCCCGTAGACGCGCCGGCGGCCGCGCTCATCGAAGGGGTGCAGCCAGCCCCGATTATCCAGGTAAACCCAGAAAGCGTCTCGCGGCAGCCGCCGCAGATCGGCCACCACCGTGGTGGCGATTTTCTTGACGCCCTCCTGGTGCAGAGCCAGCGTCAGATGATGGTGATCGATGACGTAGTACTCACCCTTGGGACCCCAGACGACGGGAATCAGGTGTTTGCCGAGGAAAGCGGCTTTTTTTCGGTCCGGGTGATCTCGCCAGCTCTTGCGCTTGGCCTTCACCTCGCGCATGCCCACCGTAATCTGAGTCGGCCGCAGCGCCGCGATCGACACCGGATGGATGCGGGGTTCTCTGGGAAACGTCATCGCTTACTCCTTCGCCACAGGTGGTAGCGCTCATGGACCTCCATCCGCCAACTAAAATTCTCGGCGCCGTAGTTTGCGAGTGTCATGCGGAATTCTCCGTCTCGAGCCGCGCCGGGCGGCGCACGTGAATCTTCAGTTCATTGGGCAGCGCGGCAAGCTTAAGCTTGCTCGTGCCCCGGTGTCAGCTCTCCGCCGCGGCTGAACCGCCCCACATGGCTCATCTTGCCGATTTGTCGGCGTAGGCTTGACCGACGAGGCGCGCCGCAGCGGTGTCGCCGTTTTCCTACTGCAAGTCGAGCAAGCCATGACTTTTCACGCCGGCCTCGAGTCCTGATCCTATGCGACAGTTGAGCAGCGATAGTTGACTTTCGAGTTTGACAATCCGCATAACCCGAGCAACACGAACAATATTGCCGCCGCCGGGCGGCTGAACGGAGTCATCATGAACCGCGTAATCGCATCTCTGGCATTGGCACTTCCCCTGGCCGCATGGAGTCCCTTGACCGCACTGGCCGATTCTCCGGACGCGGCCTTCTACAAACACGCGGCCGAGGGCGGCATCGCCGAGGTCGAGGCCGGGAAGCTCGCTCAGGAGAAATCGAATAACCAACAGGTCAAGGACTTTGGGGCAATGATGGTCAAGGACCACACGGCCGCGAACGACAAGCTCAAAGCCCTGGCGGATTCGAAGAACATCAGCCTGCCCACCACGTCGAGCGTCGGACAAATGGCGGCGAAGGCGAAGCTCGAGGTGCTGTCGGGCGACACATTCGATAAGTCCTACATACCGGGTCAAATCAAGGCCCACCAGAACACCGTCGCCCTGTTCAGAAAGGAGATTCAATCGGGCCAGGATCCCGATGCACAGGCATTTGCCAAGGCGACCCTGCCCACGGTGCGCGCGCACTTGAAGGCGATCAACGCAATTGCCGCTGCTACTGGAATCTCGAAGTAGGCAAACGAGACGCTCGACGTAGGCATCTCACCGACGTAGGCATCTCACCGACGTAGGCATCTCACCGATGTTGGGACACCCCGCGGGCCCGGCATGCGCCGGCCCCGGGCAAAGCGCGGTCAATTCCTCGCGAGCCGCGGCGTCGCGGCCTTCCCACGCTCGAGGCACCCGTGCGCTCATCGAAGATCGCCGTTTGTCGCCGCTCGACGTCTGACGGTGGCACTGCCGCGCCGGCCGATATTTGCGAGCGGCA
>Ga0181537_10000682_pt1 | contig 31565 bp, 29 predicted proteins | sample PEATcosm2014_Bin_39_FD_119765 | JGI IMG/M metagenome (GOLD analysis project Ga0181537, IMG submission 119765) | Peatland microbial communities from MTU Mesocosm Facility, Houghton, MI, USA - PEATcosm2014_Bin23_10_metaG | ecosystem: Environmental > Terrestrial > Soil > Wetlands > Peat | place... | reverse complement strand
GAATGCACCGGGGGTGCGCGGGGGCTTACTGACGCGGATCTGCAGCGCGCCTACCGGTCGCAGGTCGATCCGCGGCTGAACTACGAGCAGGCGCTTGAGCTGGCAATGCTGATCGCGGAGCGCAGCAAGCAGCGGACCTGAAGGGGCCGACGGCGCGCGCGGTCATTGCGGAACGGTTGATGAACGAGCGGCCCTTTGACGCCAAATCGCTGGTTGCCAGCCTCCCGCGACGACCGGGCGTCTATCGTATGTACGATGCCGAGGATCACCTGATCTACGTCGGCAAGGCTGCGAGCCTGCGCGACCGCGTCGGCAGCTACTTCAGCAGCCGTGCACAGTCGCCCAAGGTGGCAGCGATGCTGCGGCGGGTGGCGCGCCTCGATGTGACGGTTGTGAACTCAGAGACTGAGGCGCTGCTGCTCGAGTGCAACCTGATCAAGGCCCACCGGCCGCGCTACAACATCATCCTGCGCGATGACAAATCCTTCCCATTCCTGATCTGTCCTTCGGGCCACCAGTTTCCGCGGCTGCAACTATGGCGTGGCACGCGCCGTCCACCGGGTCGTGAATTTGGACCATTCCCGAACGCACGCGCGGTGAAGGAAGTGCTGCAGCACCTGCAGAAGGTGTTTCACATCCGCAACTGCCGCGACAGCTTCTTTGCCCACCGCAGCCGGCCGTGTCTGCAGTACCAGATCGGCCGCTGCTCCGCGCCGTGCGTGGGGTTCATCACACCCGAGGCCTACGGTCGTGATCTCAAGCAGGCGATCCAGGTGCTCGATGGCCAGGGCGAGGAGGTGAGTGCCGCGCTTCAGCAGCGCATGGAGCAGGCGGCAACGGAGCTGCGCTTCGAAGAGGCTGCGCAGCTGCGTGACCAGCTGGCGGAACTGCAGGAAGTGCGCACGCGGCAGATCGCGACCGGGCCACGAACGCGCGATGTGGATGCCATTGCATTGGTGGGTGAACCGGGTGGCTATGCCGTGAGTGTGTTGACGGTGCGCGACGGCCAGAGCCTGGGCACCGTGCATCACTTTCCAGTCTCGCTTGGCGAGCCGGCTGAGACGCTGGCCGCCTTTGTCCTGCTGCAATACTCGCGCACGGCACCGCCGGCCGAGGTGCTGATCAATCTGTCGCTGCCGGACCAGGAGGCGCTGGCGCAGGCACTTGCCTCCGTGGCCGCGCGCGCTGTGCGCCTCTATCAACCCGAGCGCGGACTGCCGCGCAGCTGGGTCGTGCAGGCCGAGGAGAATGCCCGTCAGGCCTGGCGCTCGCACCTTGCCAATCACGATGCCACGGCCGAGGCACTCGCCGGCATTGGCAAGGTGCTGGGGCTGACCCAGTCACCGGCGCGCATTGAATGCTTCGATATCAGTCACCTTGCCGGCGAGGGGACGGTCGCCTCCTGCGTGGTCTTTGGAGCCGATGGGGCGGAGAAACGCTCTTATCGGCGCTACAACATCGAGGGGGTCGCGCCCGGAGATGACTACGCTGCGATCCGCCAGGCACTCGAGCGTCACGGCGCGCGCATCGCCAGCGGTGATCGGGCGCGACCGGACCTGGTGCTGATCGATGGTGGCGCCGGGCAGCTCAGCGCAGCACTCGAAGGCCTGCAGGCGGCTCAGTGCAGCGGGCTGAACGTGGCCTCGGTGTCTAAAGGACCGGATCGGAGAGTGGGACAGGAGCGACTGCACCTGCCGGGTGAAGCCCATGCAATTACTCTGGCGCCCGACAGCCCGGTGCTGCACCTGATCCAGCGCATTCGCGACGAGGCCCATCGCTTCGCGATCACCGGGCACCGCCGCCGCCGTGCGCGGCGCTTTCGCGAATCGGTACTCGAGGCGGTACCGGGGCTGGGTCCAGCGCGCCGGCGGGCGCTGCTCACACACTTTGGCGGACTGGCCGGAGTATTGCGCGCTGGTGTCGCTGACCTGCAGCAGGCGCCCGGAGTAGGAGCGGGAATGGCCCAATCCATCTATGATCACCTCCACCCGGGGGCTCCGTGATCTGGAACTGGCCAAACTTACTGACGTGGCTGCGCATACTGGCGATACCGCTGGTGCTGGTGTTGTTTATTGAAGGCAAGCACGAGCCCGCCGCCGCCTGGGATCCGGCTGCCGGTTTACTGTTTGCAGTCGCGGCGATTACCGATACCCTCGATGGCTACCTGGCCCGACGTCTGGGGCAGATCACGCCGCTTGGAGCGTTCCTGGATCCGGTCGCCGACAAACTGATCGTTGCCGTGGCTCTGATCCTTATAGTCAGCCGCGATCCGCGTACGCTGATGATCTTGGCGGCGGTTGTGATTATTGGCCGTGAAATCGCGATCTCGGCACTGCGTGAATGGATGTCTGAGATCGGCCAGCGCACCAAGGTCGCGGTCTCGGCCCTCGGCAAGTACAAGACCATCCTGCAGATGGTCGGCCTGACACTGCTGCTGTACCGGCACGATCTGCTGGGCCTGCCGATTTACCGTATGGGCACGTGGCTGACGATCGTTGCGGCAGTCTTGACGCTGTTCTCGATGCTGGTCTACCTGCGTGCCGCGGTGCCCTATCTGATCCGCAAGGCCTAGCGGGCACTGCCGATGAATGCTGCGTCGCAGCCGGGACTGTTCGACCTCACTGGCAAGGTAGCGCTGATTACCGGCGCAACGCGCGGTATCGGCCTGGCAATTGCCGAGGAGATGGCTCGCGCAGGCGCCGAGGTTGTCGTATCGAGCAACGAAGAAGAGGCCTGCGCGCGGGTTGCTGCCGGACTTCGGGGCGCCAGGCTGCAAGCAAGCGGTGCGCCGTGCGACGTGGCCTCGCGCAACGCCCTCGAGCGCCTGGTCGCCCAGGTGCTTGCGCACCACGGACGGATCGACATCCTGGTGTGCAACGCCGGAATCCAGCCAGCGCACGGAGCGCTGCATGAGCGCACCGATGAGGACTGGGATGCCACGATGACCGTGAACCTGCGCAGCGTGCTGTGGCTGACGGGTCTGGTGATTCCACAGATGGCCGCACGACGGACCGGATCGGTCATTCTGATGGCCAGCATCGCGGCACTTCGGGGCAACAAGTCCATCGGCCTCTATGCACTCTCGAAAGCCGCCTGCGCGCAGCTGGCGCGCAACCTGGCGGTAGAGTGGGGTCCGAGCAATGTGCGCGTTAATGCCATCGCACCCGGACTCATTGCGACCGATTTCTCGCGCTCCCTGATGGCCAATCCGGATGCCCTCAGTCGACGCCTGGCACTGACGCCGCTGCGCCGGGTCGGAGAACCGGCAGAGATTGCCGGTGTCGCGGTCATGCTGGCGGCGCGCGCCGGTGCCTTTGTGACCGGGCAGACCCTCGTTGTTGACGGTGGCACGGTAATCAGCGACGGCAACTGAGGTTCGATCGGATCCTGGCACGGGCCGCGCCCGCTGATCGGCAGCGCTTCTGTGACGCAGCTCTCAGCGACTCGGGCAGCACCAGGACTCGGCCAGATCCTAACTTAAGAAATCCCTCCACGGCGACGATAACCACGGTGGCGAGTCACTGAGCTCGCCCCACCTCGCCTGCCTGGAGGGTCGCTTGGACGCGCGCAAAGATCTGAATTTCCTCGTGGTCGATGATTTCTCCACGATGCGCCGCATCGTGAAGAATCTGCTGCACGACCTGGGCTATGCCAATGTCACCGAGGCGGACGATGGCAACACGGCGTTGCCGCTGCTCAAGGCAGGCAGCTTCGACTTCCTGATCACCGACTGGAACATGCCCGGCATGGCGGGTCTGGATCTGCTCAAGCAGGTACGTGCGGACGAGCGCCTGAAGAAACTCCCGGTGCTGATGCTGACTGCCGAGGCGAGTCGCGAACAGATCGTGGCCGCCGCCCAGGCCGGAGTCAGTGGCTATGTCATCAAGCCCTTCACTGCGGCGGTGCTGAAGGAAAAGGTGGAAAAGATACTCGCTGCGCAGCCAGCAAAGGCCGGCTGATGGCCATGAGCGAGTTTGCACGCCGCAGTGCCAGTTATAGCCAGTTGCTAGGCGCCATGAGCGAGGCCATCGCTCGCGGTGACGAGGCGGCGTTCGATGCGGCTGCCTGGATCCTGGAGGGTGAGCTAGATTCGCCGATCCGCAGTGGTGTCCGTCGGGTCGCCGGCGAACTGCAGGCAGCACTGGATCAGTTTGGCAAGAGCTCACGACTGGTGGATCTGGCCGAACGCGACGTACCCGATGCCCGAGAGCGCCTGGCGCATGTCCTGAAGCTCACCGACGAGGCCGCGCACAGGACACTGGATCTGGTGGAGCAATCGCAGCCGCTGGCCGATGGACTGGCGCGCCGCTCCGAGGAGCTGCTGAACCAGGCCAATCGCCACTGCAGTCCCGAAGGCCTGGTGGATTTCCTCAAGACTACAGCCACGACCGCCAATGACATTCGTGCGCGCCTGGATGAGGTGCTCATGACCCAGGGATACCAGGACATCACCGGGCAGATCATTCGTGGCGTCATGAAGCTGGTCGTTGAGCTGGAGGGTGCGCTGGCCGATCTGATCCAGATCGGTGGTCTGCGTCCGCTGGCCGGTGCCGCCAGCGCGCCCAATGGCGCAATCCTGCACGGGCCAATCGTTCCAGGCGTACAGCACATCGGACCAATCGCCGCCCAGACAGAGGTCGATGCACTGCTGTCCGGCCTGGGTATGTAGCTCATCAGCGCCGATTGCCAGGGAATACAATGACCGTTGATCTGACGCAATTTCACGACTCGTTCTTCGAGGAGAGCCTCGAAGCATTGGCTTCGATGGAAGAGACGCTGCTGAAGCTTGATGTCGGCGCCCCGGACCCGGACATGATCGCCACCATCTTCCGGGTGGCCCACTCGATCAAGGGTGGCGCTGCCACGCTCGGATTCGGTGACATCGCCTCCTTCACGCATACGCTTGAAACCCTGCTGGATGAACTGCGCGAGCAGCGCATGAAGGTCACGAACGCGCTGTCGGATCTGTTGCTGCGCTCGGTCGACATCATGCGCGAGATGATCCACGGTTGGCAGCAACGCAAGCCTGCGGATGCCCAGCGCATCGCCGATCTGCAGTTCGATCTGGAACTCGCGGTCGTACAGCGAGGCGCGGCCGGGATCCCACCGGCGGCAGAACCGGCAGTAACCGCCGCGAGCACCCTGGATGCTGCGCCGGCTGGCGTTGCGGGCGCTGAATCGCCGAAAGCCGAACATGCCGATGAGCGGGCGACCTTCCGCATTCACTTCCGCCCTCACTTGCAACTTCTGGCGCGCGGCAATGATCCGCTGCGCATGTTCAACGAGTTGCGCCAGCTGGGTGATCTGGAGTTGGCCGTAGATGTGAGCGGACTGCCAGCGATTGCGGGCTTTGATCCGGAGAACTGCTATCTCGGCTGGGACTTGACGCTGCGCAGCGATGCGAATCGCGATGCCATCGTCGACATCTTTGACTGGGCCGAGGGTGACTGCGAATTGCGAATCGAGACCATCTCGGCGCGACGGGAGCTCACGGAACACGTCCCGACCGCTGATGCCGCTGCCAGCGCGTCGCCGCCCGCTGGCATGCCAGCCGCCCGCGAGCGCAGCGCAGAGGCGCTCGCCGCCGTTGAGACAGTGCGCGCGACGCGCACGGCGGAGGCGCCGAAGAGCCAGGAATCGGGCTCGATCCGCGTCAGCATCGAGAAAATCGACGAGCTGATGAATAGCGTTGGCGAGCTGGTTATTACCCAGGCAATGCTCAGCCAGTTCTCGCAGGTGCAGGCAGGTCCCGAGGGCGAGCGCCTGCGCTCAGGACTGGCGCAGCTTGAGCGCAACGTACGCGAACTGCAGGAGAGCATCATGCGCGTGCGCATGGTGCCGATCAGTTTCGTCTTCAGCCGCTTTCCACGCATGGTCCGCGATCTGAGCCAGCGTCTAAATAAGCAGGTGGAGCTAAAGATGACCGGTGGCGACACCGAGCTTGACAAGACGGTACTGGAAAAAATCGGTGATCCGCTGGTGCATCTGGTGCGCAATTCGGTTGACCATGGCATCGAGCTGCCCGCTGCGCGGGTCGCTGGCGGCAAGAGCGCCTGCGGCACCGTGCACCTGCACGCCTACCATCGCGGCAGCAGCATCATGGTGGAAGTCACGGACGATGGCGCGGGCCTCAGCCGCGAGCGAATTCTTGCCAAGGCGCGTCAGCGTGGGCTGATCGGTGCCGATGAGACGCCCAGTGACGAGGGCATTAACCAGCTGATCTTCATGGCCGGATTTTCGACCGCCGATCAGGCAACCGACATCTCGGGCCGCGGCGTAGGCATGGATGTGGTACGGCGCAACGTCGAAGAGCTTGGCGGCAGTATCGAGATCCGCTCAGTGGAAGGCAACGGTTCGACCTTCGTAATCAGCCTGCCGCTGACGCTCGCAATAGTCGACGGCCAGACCGTCGCGGTGGGGGAGGAATCCTACATTGTGCCTTTGACCGCGATTGTCGAGTCGCTGCGCGCGCGCGATACCTCCATTCAGAGGATTGTCGGACATGGCGAGGTGCTTTCCTTTCGAGGCGAGTACCTCCCAGTGGTGCGCCTCGAGCAGCTGTTTCGCACGCCACGCCGGAGCGAGGCGCGCAGCCGCGGTCTGATCATGGTGGTCGAGGGCGATGGGCGGCGCATTGGGCTGTGCGTTGATGAGTTGCTCGGCCAGCAGCAGGTGGTCGTCAAGAATCTGGAAGAGAACTACGGCAGGGTCGATGGCGTCGCCGGCGCGACCATCCTGGGCGATGGCTCGGTGGCACTTATCCTGGATGTAGCGGGCCTTTCCAGGGCCGCCATGGCCCAGGCGCACTGAGACGACTGATCGGCTTGGAACACATTGGGATTATGTGAGGTTCGGAACAATTTCTTGTAACAGTTCAAGCGCGGCGGATTCGGGCCGATATGCAGCGAGATGACTCGCTTTGGATTACGCGGCAAATCGACGGGAGCAAGACGGATGGCGAAGACAATTTTAGCGGTAGATGACTCGGCCTCAATGCGGCAGATGGTTACCGTGACGCTGCGCACGGCAGGGTACGAAGTCATCGAGGCCTCTGATGGGCAGGAGGCCTACGAGTATGCCCAGGAGCACGCGGTCGATCTCGTGCTGACCGATGTGAACATGCCACGCATGGACGGCGTAACGCTGGTTGGCAAGCTTCGCTCGCTGCCAAGCTACCGGCTGACTCCCTTGCTGCTGCTGACCACCGAATCGAGCCCAGAGCGCAAGGCGCAGGGCAAGCAGGCTGGTGCGACCGGCTGGATGGTGAAGCCCTTCAACCCCGATCAGCTGCTGGCGACGCTGGCGCGCGTGCTGGGTAACGCGGCCGTGCCAGTGGCGAGGGCCTAGGGATGGACAGGGCATCAGTCGCTGCAGGCGCCAAGGGCGCGCAAGGTATGGCCGCTGCGGAGGCCGCGCTGACGGCCGATCAATACCTGACTTTTCAGCTCGCCGGTCAGGACTATGGTCTGCCGATACTGAGCGTGCAGGAGATCAAGGGCTGGGAGCAGCCGACCCGCTTGCCGTACTCACCCGCCTACGTGCAGGGCGTCATTAACCTGCGCGGCGCTGTGGTGCCGATCGTCGATCTGCGCAAGCGCTTTGGTATGGGCGATATCGAATACAGCCCGACCACCGTGGTCATCGTCATCAAGATTGACGCTCCCCGCGGCCGGGTGACGGCCGGGATCGTGGTCGACGCCGTTTGCGGTGTTGGCAATGTGGCTGCCAGTGACCTGCAGGCGGTACCGGAGATGAGCGGTGCGATTGAATCGAATTTCATCTCGGGCATTTCGACGGTCGAGGGCAAGATGCTGATTCTGCTTGCCATCGACCGGCTGGTCAGCGAAGCACTGATCGAACAGCCGAGCGCCGACAAGGTCGCCTAAAAGGAACTGATAGCGATGAGTACCTCAAAACGTCCGGCCAGCCGACGCGCAGTGGTGCGGACCAAGGCGCTGCCCAGGTCACGTCGACCGGCGCCGTTGCCGGAAGGAGCGAGCAACGCTGCGAGCGCATGTGCGCCCGGTGCGGCGAGCTCCTCGGCCCGCAAGACCACAGTTGCCAAAGTACTGGCCAGCCGATCCGCCTCGGCGCCTCGGACCGCAGGCCGGGAGCTTCGCGAGCGCGCCACAGCTGGCGTCTGTCGCCTCACGGGCAGCCTGGTCATTCGCGATGCGCGCGCGAGCCTCGCGCAGCTGTGCGCCGCGCTTGAGTCGGGTTGCACCTGCGTCGATGTCTCGGGGGTTGAGGCGATTGATACCTCCGGCGTGCAGCTGCTGCTGGCTGCCGCGATGGAATGGCGGCGGCGGGAGCAACCGCTGAGGCTTACCGGATACGAGCACCTGCTGTTTGGCGCGGCTGAACAGCTGGGACTGCAGAGTCTGCTGCCGATCACAGCAGGAGTTGAGCCATGAGCAGTCCGGAAACTGCAGCAGCGCCGAGCGAGAGCAGCGAAGAGTACGCGTTGGCGCTCAGCAGCAGGCTCGTGCGCGAGCTACGTCGCTATCTCGAACTGGGCGCGGTCCAGGTCGATGCAGCGATGAAAGAGGCCAATCAGGCAGTGGACAGTCTCTCCACTGCCGTAACCGCCGTGCAGGCCGACGCCCGGGAATTGGTGGCGCAGATCTGGGCCCTCGAATCCGGCGACCCGGAGCGCGCGCGCCAGGCGCTGGCGCAGCTGCGGATCTGGGCCGGGCGGCTCACCGAGCGCGGCCGCACCGCCATTAGAACCCTGCAGTTCTACGACAAACTCGTGCAGCGCCTGAGCCACGTGCGTGACGGCCTCGCGCTGCCAGTGGACTGGGTATCGAAGCAAAAGCAGCCTACCGCTGAGGATTACGAGCGACTGCTCGAGGAAGTTCGCGCCCGCTACAGCATGGCTGAGGAACGGGCACTGTTTGACTTTATGATGTGCGGGATTTCGGCCGAGCAGATGTTCAAGGCCCTGATGGGCCTCAAAGGGACAACGGCCGCGGGCGAGCTGGAACTGTTCTAGGTCAGTGCCGATGTCCAGCATCGGTAAGAGCAGCGTGGCGGGGCGCGAATTCGCTTTTACCGACCAGGATTTTGAGCAGGTCGTGAAGCTGGTCAGGGGCCACACCGGCATAGCCCTGAGCGAATCCAAGCGCGAGCTGGTCTACGGCCGTCTGGTTCGGCGCCTGCGCGCTCTGCGAGTCGGCAGCTTCGCCGAGTACCTGCTGCAGCTGGAGAAGGGCGGGCACTCTGAGCTGCAGCAGTTCTGCAATGCCATCACGACCAACCTGACGGCATTCTTCCGCGAGAACCATCACTTTGAGTTCCTGGCCAGGAAACTGGTGCCAATGGTCCTCAAGCGCAACGCGCGCCGACGGCGCATCCGCATCTGGTCCGCAGGCTGCTCCACTGGCGAGGAGCCCTACTCGGTGGCGATAGTGCTGCAGGAAACCATTGCGGAGTTGGACACCTGGGACGTGCGCATCCTCGCAACCGATCTCGACTCAAACGTGCTTGCCCACGGCGAGCGTGGCATCTACCGGGAAGATCGGTTTGAAAAGATGGAGTCCGAGCGTCAGCGGCGCTGGTTTACGCGCATGGCAAGCGGCCAGTTCGCTGCGCATGAACAGTTGCGCAACATGATTTCCTTCAAGCCACTGAACCTGATCGGTGCGTGGCCCTTCAATGGCCCGTTCGATCTGATCCTGTGCCGCAACGTCATGATCTACTTTGGACGCGATACGCAACGCGACATCGTCGAGCGCATGGCCGAGCGCCAGAGTGTCGGCGATTACCTGTTCCTCGGGCACTCCGAGTCGCTACTCAATGTCAGCACGCGCTACGCCCTTGAGGGTCAGAGCATTCATCGGAAAATCGCATGAGCCAGGCACCCGATTCCGCTGCCGCGCTGCTCCCACCAGCCCCAGGCGATGGGCGCTTTGCGCATATCAACCGCCGCTATGACACGCACCTTAAGGCCACCATCGCGACACTGCATCCGGGGGACTTCTACGTCTCGGCTGCCGAATGGATCACCACGCTGCTCGGTTCCTGCGTGTCGGCCTGCATCCGCGACGCGCGCCTCCGCATCGGTGGCATGAACCACTTCATGCTGCCCGAGAATGGCTCGGAAAGGGGCAGCTGGGGGCATCTGGCTGGTTCTGCTACCCGCTACGGCAACGTCGCGATGGAGCGCCTGATCAATGAAATTCTCAAGTACGGTGGCCAGCGCGATCACCTGGAAGTGAAGCTGGTTGGTGGCGCCAAGGTGCTCGATGCGATGACTGACATCGGCGCGCGCAACATCGGTTTCGTGCGTCACTACCTGCGTGCCGAAGGCATTCGCGTCGTCGGCGAGGACCTGGGCGGAATGGCGCCGCGCAAGGTGCTCTACGATCCGGCGAGCGGCAGCGCACGGGTAAAGCGTCTGGCGCGTGCCAGTGATCAAGTCGTTGCCGAGGAGCGTAGCTACCTGGAGCGCATCGATCGGGCGTCGGTGGCTGGCGAGATTGACCTGTTTTGATCAGCTGAGGATCTGGCCATGTCAACGACACAATCTGCTGGCGGAAAGATAAGGGTGCTGGTCATTGATGACTCAGCCCTGGTGCGCAAGCTGCTCACCGAGATCCTATCGGAGGATCCGGAGATTGATGTCGTCGGCGTCGCGCAGGATGCCTACGTCGCGCGCGAGAAGATCAAGGCACTGGAGCCCGATGTACTGACCCTTGATGTTGAAATGCCGCGCATGGACGGGCTGCAGTTCCTGCGCAATCTGATGCGCTTGCGCCCGATGCCGGTGGTGATGTGCTCATCGCTGACCGAGCGCGGCGCTGCCGTCACGCTATGCGCGCTCGAGCTGGGCGCCGTCGATTTTGTGACCAAACCCAAGACCGACATTGCGCACGGAATGGACGCCTACGGCGCCGAGATCATCGGCAAGGTCAAGACTGCGGCCAAGGCGCGCGTCCGATCGATCGCGGGCGCGTCGCCGCCGCGGGCGGCAAACCCGGGCCCGGCCCAGTCGCTTGGCTTCCGGGCCAGCGAACAGATCATCGCCATTGGCGCCTCCACGGGCGGAACGGAGGCCATCCGCGAGGTGTTGTGTCGCCTGCCCGCGGATGCCCCAAGCGTGGTGATCACCCAGCACATTCCGAAGGCCTTCAGCGGGCCGTTTGCCGAGCGCATGAACGGCTGCTCGGCGCTCACAGTGTGTGAGGCCGAGGACAGACAGCTGATTGTGCCAGGGCACGCCTACATAGCGCCCGGTGACATGCACCTTATCGTGGAGCGCGACGGTGCGCGCTATCGCTGCCGCCTGAGCGGCGCCGCTGCGGTTAACCATCATCGACCGAGCGTCGATGTCATGTTCGAGTCCGTGGCCGGGTGTGTGGGACGTAATGCGATCGGGGCGATCCTGACCGGCATGGGCGCGGACGGTGCACGGGGCCTGCGGGCGATGCGCGCGGCCGGCGCGGCGACCTTTGCCCAGGATGAACGTACCAGCGTGGTCTGGGGTATGCCGGGCGCAGCGGTAAACCTGGGCGCCGTGGAGCAGGTGCTGGCGCTTGAGGCAATCGCCGAGCAGTTGATGCAGGCCGCCATTGCGCGGGGGCCCCGCCATCGCGCGAGTGCGTGAACTGTCATGCCATGCCGCTGTTTCAGCCGTGCGCTGGTTAAGTTTCCTGCTGAAGAGTCGATAAGTGGATAGGCACTGACCAGACGGTTGTGACGCAGTTAACACTGCGGCCTTGGAACCATTAATGATCAAGTCTCTGCGCCATATCAAGTTCGGCTTCAAGCTCGGGGCGATTCTGATGGCGGCCGCCATTCCGGTCGTGACCCTATCAGTTCTGGTGCTGCACAGCCTGGCCGCGAGCTCGAGCATTGCCCGGCATGAAATCGCCGGCCTGCACAGCTTGCGCACTGCAGATGCAGCCCTTGAGCCGCTCTCTGAACACATGCTGTGGGCCGCGGCCGCTGCCGCGGGCAGCAGCGCCGCTGCGCAGCGCCTGGGCGAGTATGCCGCCAAAGTCGATCAGACGCTCAATGCGCGCAGCTCACCTGCAGAGGACTATGGCGCGCCTGCCACTGAGGATGAGGAACACTGGAAGCTTGTGACGCTGGCGGTGCACAACGCGCTGGGCACCGGCGGCAGTTCGCTCGGCGAGACCGTACAGGTACACAATCTGGCTCTGGAGAGGCTGCTGGAATACCGCGACTACGTCGCAACCACCGCAGGTCTGTCACTTGATCCCAGTCCGCTGACCTACTACGTCCAGGATGCGGCCCTGATGCAGGTGCCGCACCTGCAGCTGCGGATCGGCGAGCTGCGCGCTGCCGCAGTCGCGATGGTGGCCGAGGGCAAGGTCACGCCCAAGGCCATTTCGCAGCTCGCTCGTGCCGAGGCGCTGGCGCAGCAGGCGATCGACAATATCGGCGCTGACCTCGCCACTGCGGCCCGTGCTGGCAGCGAGGGCGAAGCCATCAGCACCGAGGCGCACGCCGCGCTTGGCAAGGTTCAGGGCGGTTTCGATGCGATGCGCGGCTACATCCGCGACAGCCTGGTGACTGCCACGAGCCCGCCCCCGCTTGATGAGGTGATCTCGAAGACCACCGGCTACCAGGCCGCTATTGATCAGCTGTTCACGCTGATGCAGTCGGGCGCCGAACAGCAACTGACACATACCGAAAGCGTCGCGGTGCGCGAGCGCACGCTGTCCATGACCCTGGTGCTGATCTCGCTGGGCCTTGGCATGGTGTTGGCCTATCTTGTCTCCAAGTCGATGGTCGCTGACCTGCGCAAGACTTCCGGCCTGATCGACAGTCTGGCGGCTGGTGACTTCAGCCGCGACATGGACTTTGACGGCGCCGTTGAAACGGCCCGAATGGTCCAGGGGCTGCGGGACATGCAGCAGAAATTCGTCGATGTGTTTAGCGGCGTGCGCGACAGTGCAGGGTCCGTGGCCAGCGCTGCTCGGCAGATCAACGCCGGCACGCTGGATCTGTCGGGCCGCACCGAAACCCAGGCTGCCAACCTGGAAGAGACCGCCTCTTCGATGGAGCAGATGACCGCGACGGTGCGGCAGAACGCAGACAACGCGCGACTGGCAAATCAGCTGGCGCAGGCTGCGCGCGATCAGGCCGAGCAGGGCGGATCGGTGGTCGAGAGGGCCGTGGCCGCCATGGGCGCGATCGATGCATCCAGCAAAAAGATTGCCGACATCATTTCAGTCATTGACGAGATTGCTTTCCAGACCAACCTGCTGGCACTGAATGCCGCGGTGGAAGCGGCCCGCGCTGGCGATCAGGGGCGCGGATTTGCGGTAGTCGCCAGTGAGGTGCGCAGCCTCGCGCAGCGCAGTGCCTCGGCCGCCAAGGAAATCAAGGATCTGATTCAGGATAGCGTAGGCAAGGTCGAGGAAGGCAGCAAGCTGGTCAATGAATCGGGCCGGCATCTGGGCGCGATCGTCGCCTCGGTGAAGAAAGTGAGCGATGTCGTCGGTGAGATCTCCAGCGCCAGCCAGGAGCAGGCCAGCAGCGCCGAGGAAATCAGCCGCGCGATCAGCCGTATGGATGAAGGTACGCACCAGAACGCCGCGATGGTTGAGCAGGCGAGTGCCGCAGCCGGTTCAATGCAGGAGCAGGCCAACAAGCTCGCGGAACTGACCTCCTTCTTCAAGTTCCAGTGCGATGACGGTGTCATAGCCGCGGCGGCGCCGCGCCAGGCGCCGGCACGTGCGCCATCGTCCGCCAGGAGCCCGGGCCGCCCCGCGGCAAGCCTGCCGGCAGGCAAGGAGCGGCGAAGCACGAGCCGGCCGTGGAGCAGGCCAGACGCTGCAGCGCCGGCGGCGCTGTCGGTCGAGTGGCCCAGGCCAGTCGTGGCCGGGAGCGGTCGCAGCGATGATTGGAGCGAGTTCTAAAACCCGGACACGCCAGCATGACCTCCGCCCCACAAACCGTTGATTCTGCGGCAGCCGCGCGCGAAGCGAGCGCCGAGGCGTTTGAGTTTGTCCGTGAACTCGCGCTGGAGCTCTCCGCAGCGAATCTCGAGCTGCCAAGCTACCCGGAGGTCGCTCTGCGTGTGCAGCGCGTGCTCTCCGATGTGAATGCGGACTCGGAACGAGTGGTGCGCGTGCTCGGTGCCGATCCGGTGCTGGCCGCGCGGGTGCTGACGCTGGCCAACTCGGCGGCGATCAACCCGACCGGCAAGGCGGTCACTGAATTGCGCCGTGCAGTCGTGAACCTGGGGTTCGATGCGCTGCGCACCGCAGCGATGAGCTTCGCGCTCAATCAGCTGCGCAAGGCGGCTTCCTACAAGGACATCAGGGAGCAGATGAGCGCGCAGTGGCGGCACAGCACGGCGATGGCATCCTACTGCTACGTGCTCGCCCGGAAGTCGCAGCGCTTCAATCCTGACACGGCCATGCTTGCCGGACTGATTTCCGGCGTCGGCAAGCTCTACATACTGACGCGCGCGCGGCGCCATCCGGTGCTGTTCGGCGACGATGTCGCCTACCAGGGCATCGTGCGCGACTGGCACGGAAATATCGCGCGGGCGCTGCTCGATAACTGGCAGATCGCCGATGAGATCGTGACGGCCGTGCAGAGCTTCGAGGAGGCGGCCAGCGAGCCGCGCAACACGCCGCTGCTTGCGGACGTGCTGGCGGTAGCGGCATCGCTGATCGATTCCGGAGAATCGCTCGAGATGCTGCTGGGCAACGCCGATATCGAGCGCCCCTTCAGGCGCCTGGGGCTGGATTTTGCGGCGGTTGAAGGCATGCGTGCCGAGTCGCAGGCCGCGATTGAATCGCTCCGCGTGGCCCTGGGGTAGAGCAGCCGCAACTACCTAGCGGAAGTCGCGCGAGCGGCGTGGCAGATCTGCCAGCCATCCGGATCGATCGTGCAGGGTGCGTGCCACCACGTGCACGACATTGTCCCGATTCTGCAGGGTACCAGTGACGATCAGCAGGCTCGCCTGGATGGCGGCCGACTGCTGGGTCTCGAAGATCTGGGGCCAGAGAATCACGCTGGCAATGCCGGTCTCATCCTCCAGGGACATGAACACCACGCCGGAAGCGGTGCCGGGTCGCTGCAGGTGCGTGATCAGTCCACCGATGCGGACCCGGGACTGATCGGCCACGGTGCGCAGCTCAGCGCTCGCCAGGATGCGGTGACGGCGCAGCCGCGGCCGCAGCAGCGCCAGCGGGTGGCGACCCGTGCTCAGGCCCAGATGCCGGTAGTCATTGAGGATGTCCTCGCCTTCGGTGGGTTGTGGCAGTAGCAGCGGCGCCTCAGGCGCCGAAGCGCCGGCGAGCATCCCCGGCAGCTGCTCGACGCCGAGCGATTGCCAGCTGGCATCGTGCCGATGAGCGCTCAGGGAGGCGAGTGCGCCAGCCCCGGCCAACAGGCGCAGCGTATGGGGCTTCAATCCGCACTGGTATCCCAGCTCATCGATGCTCGCCGGCACACGCTGGGCCCGGGCGGCGAGCAGGCGTTCGGCATCCGCCTGCATCAGGGAACGGATCTGGCACAGGCCCAGACGGATCGCCAGCTGTCCCGCGAGCGGCTCGAGGGTGCAGAGCCACTCACTGCGCAGCACATCCGGTGGCAGGACGGTCACGCCATCGCGGCGGGCGGCCTGCAGCAGCTGTGCGGGCTGGTAGAAGCCCATGGGCTGGCTGTTGAGGAGCGCGGCGAAGAATGCTGCCGGCTCATGGCACTTGAGCCAGCAGGAGACATAGGTGATCAGCGCAAAGGAGGCGGCGTGGGATTCGGGAAAGCCGTATTCACCAAAGCCACGGATCTGCTGGTAGATCTGCTCGGCAAACTCACCGCTGTAGCCATTGCGCGTCATGCCGCTGAGCAGCCGCTCACGCCAGGGCTCGAGGCCCCCCTTGCGCTTCCAAGCGGCCATGGAGCGACGCAGCTGATCGGCTTCTCCGGGTGTGAAGTCGGCGGCCACGACCGCAATCTGCATCACCTGCTCCTGGAATATCGGCACACCCAGCGTCCGCTCCAGCACGCCTCTGAGGGCGAGGCTTGGATAGCTGACGCTGCTCGGATCGCGGCGGCGCTGCAGGTAGGGGTGGACCATGCCGCCCTGGATGGGTCCGGGCCGGATGATCGCCACCTCGATGACCAGATCGTAGAAGCAGCGTGGGCGCAGCCGCGGCAGCATGCTCATCTGGGCGCGGGACTCGATCTGGAAGACACCGATGGTATCGGCGCGGCAGATCATCTCGTAGGTGGCCGCATCCTCGGCCGGAATGTCCTGCACCGTGCGCGGCCAGCCACGGTGTGCGCGCGTGAACTCGAGCGTGCGGCGGATGGCTGTGAGCATGCCGAGGGCCAGTACATCCACCTTCAGCAGCCCCATGGCATCCAGATCATCCTTGTCCCACTGCAGCACCGTACGCTCGGGCATCGCGGCATTCTCGATCGGCACCAGCTCGTGCAGCGGCTGACCCGAGATCACGAAGCCACCGACATGCTGCGAGAGATGGCGCGGAAAGCCACGCAGCTCGGCGCTCAGCTCCTCGAGCAGCGCGGCGCGCGGACTGCTGGTGACCTCAGCTTCGCTGATACCCAGTGCGCGCATGACATCGCGCCGCGCACTGCGGCTGCGGTAGGTGATCACCGTGGCGGCCAGTGCCGTGCGCTCGCGGCCGTACTTGCGATAGATATACTGGATGACCTCCTCGCGCCGCTCGTTCTCGAAATCCACATCGATATCCGGTGGCTCGCGCCGTTCCCGGCTGATGAAGCGCTCGAAGAGCACGTTCATCCGCGACGGATCCACTTCGGTGATCCCCAGGGCATAGCAGACCACCGAGTTGGCGGCCGAGCCGCGTCCCTGGCAGAGGATGGCGCGGCTGCGTGCAAAATCGATCAGGTCATGCACGGTCAGGAAAAAATGCTCATAGGAGAGCTCACTGATCAGCGCCAGCTCTTTCTCGATCATGGCCTGCACCGCGCGCGGCGTGCCCTGCGGCCAGCGCTGCCTGGCACCCTCCAGTGTCAGCATCCGCAGCTGCGCCGCGGCGCTCAAGCCCTCGGGTACCAGCTCGGCCGGATATTCGTAATGCAGCTCGGCCATCGAGAAGTGGCAGTGCCCGGCGATAACCACGCTCTGCGCCAGCAGCGCCGGCGGATAGAGCCGGGCGAGGCTGGCGCGGCTGCGCAGGTGCCGCTCGCCGTTCGGGAACAGCTGCTCACCGGCGGTATCGAGCGTACTGCCATGACGGATGGCGCTGAGCACATCCTGCAGTCGCCGGCGCGAGCGGCGGTGCATGTGGACATCGCCCGCGGCGACCGCTGGCAGCGCGCAGCGTGTGGCCAGTGCCAGCAGGCGCTCAAGATGCAGGGCATCGTCAGCACCACGGTGCAGTTCCACGGCCAGCCACGCACGCTCGGCAAATACCCTGCGCAACCAGTGCCCCTGGGTACTGGCTTGCAGTTCATCTGCTGGTGGCAGCCACAGCGCGAGGCAATCCTCCACGCCATTTTCAAAATCCGTGCTGCTGAGCCGGTAGCTGCCCTTGTCGGCACGCCGCCGCGCCAGCGTGATCAGCCGGCACAGCTGCGAGTAGGCGCTCTGCTGCGGCGCCAGCAGCACGAGCTTGAGTCCATCCTCGGTACGAAATTCAGCGCCTACGATTAACTTGAGCGCGTGTCCTGCAGGCAGAGCACGCAGCGCTTCGTGGGCCCGGACGATGCCGCTCAACGAACACTCATCGGTCAGGGCGAGGGCCCGATAGCCCAGTTCACAGGCGCGCTCGACCAGTTCGGCAGGATGCGAGGCCCCGCGCAGGAAGCTGAAATTGCTCAGGCAGTGCAGTTCTGCGTATTCCTCCACGGCAGCTCTCGCAGGCACTTCAGGCCCACAGGCCCTGCACGAACCAGGCACCGCTGCGCAGGTCACGGAACACCCACAGCCGCGCACCGCTGCTATCGCAGGCCAGGTAATAGTCGCGCGCCACATCCGCGCCATCCCACCAGCCACTCTCGATGCGTTCGGGGCCCGCGAGCAGTTCGGCCGGTGCAGCGATGCTGCGGGGCCTGGGCAGCAGCCAGCAGGGGCGCGCGGCACTGTTCGCAGACAGCACCGTGCTGCTTTTGTCCGTGCCAGGGGTGCTGTGCCAGGCGCGCTCGGGGCGATGATCGGCCTGCGGCCGCAGGCTCTGCACCGCCATGTCACCGAGCCGCGCCGCCAACCGGTCGAGTACGCCGTGGAACTGAGCGGCCTGCTCGGCGGATTGCGAGAACGCATCGGACTGCAGTACACAGGGCGCCAGCAGTTCGTGTGCCGCAAGGCCCATGGCGAGCACCGGCGCGCGCAGCGTGCACTGATCGAGCCGCTCGCGCAGCAGACCGAGCAGCTGCGCCGCATCGCGTCCAGGCTGCGACAGGCCGACGCTGATCAGCGTCGGTGCGCCCCGGTGATGCAGGAGCCTGAGCGTGCACTGCTGCACGGCCTGATCACGCGCGCGCAGGAACCCCTGCAGTTCGCCAAGCAGCCGGCGCAGCGGAAACAGCAGCGCCGTGGCATCGGTGATGGCTCCGGCCAGTTCATGGATGCTCTCGAAGCGCGCCGGCGGTGTGATCGTGGGTAGCGGATCAGGTGCAGTGCCAGTCAGGCGCTTAAGGTAGTGGAGCGTGTCTGATCCGAAGCGCCGACCCACGGCGGCGGCTGGCAAGGCGAGCAGTTCGCCGATACGACGCAGGCCCGCCGTGTGCAGCGCGCTCAAGTGCGCCGCAGGCAGCGCCAGAAAGTGCAGTGCCAGGGGTGCGAGCACACGCTGCAGTTCAGCCAGCGTACTGGCGGGCGTTGTCAGCGCGGCGCGTGCCAGCAGTGCTGCACCCTGCGGTGTGGGGGCGCTGGCCAGCACGCCGCTGTAGCCCAGGGCGCTCAGTGCCGCGCCGATCCGTTGCTGCAAGTGAACGCGCCCGCCGAAGAGTTCGAGGCTCGCGCCGATCTCGATCCACAGCCGTGCTTCGCCACCCGGGTTGTCCGCCGGCTCCAGCGGATGCTGACAGGCGACCTGGCTGCTCCACTGGTGGGCCCAGAGGGCAAGCTGACGGAGCGCCGCCTGTTCAAGCTGCATCTGCCGGTGGGCCGCTGCGGCTGCGCCTGGCGCAGCTTCAAGGGCCAGTCGGGGCAGCTGAATGCACAACCAAAGCATGCGAATATCCGCCGCGGGCCTTGTGGATTTCGACCCGCGTGCCGCGGCCTGCAGCTTTGAGTTTCAGGCGCAGTGCTGCGGGCGAGGGCAGCTGCGCCGCGCTCTCCGGCCGATACAGCAGCGCGCAGCTGCCACCGGTTTCTGCGGCCAGCTGCAGGCGACGCACGCGCCGCTCATCAATGGCGATGGGCCACACCAGCACCGCTCCGAAGCTCGGACAGCGCAGCGCCTGCTCAGCCGCCCACAGCGCCTCGGCTTCATCGCGGGTGTGAACGATCAGCAGCCGCTCGAGTTGCAGTCCCTGCCGGAGCAGCGCGGGTGGATAGGGCAGGTAGGGTGGCGCGATCCAGGCGAGGTAGCGCTCGGCGCGCGTCAGACAGGCGAGCGCCGGCATCACCAGCGAGAGCTCGCCGATGCCGGGGCTTTCGGGCATCAGTTCGGTCACGGCACCGAGTGGCCAGCCACCACCAGGGAGCGCCGCATCGAGTGCGGCAAATCCGGTGGGCTGCACCGGGCGCGGGGCCCGGGCATCGGCGCGGCCTGCGCGGCAGGCCTGCGCCAGCTGCTCAAGCAGCGCACTGCGGCTCATCGCGCCGCGCTCCGCGGCAGACCGGAGCGGACCAGACCGACTACCAGGCCTTCAATGGCGCACTCGCTGTGTCGCAGATTGATGCGGATCGGCGCAAAGGCCGCGTTGGCCGGCTCCAGTCGCAGCTGCTCGCCGGTGCGGTAGTAGTATTTGACAGTTGCTTCATCGCCGATGCGTACCACCACGATCTGGCCGTTGCTCGCCTGGGCGGTACGGTGGATGGCGAGGATATCGCGATCAAGAATATCGGCATCGCGCATGCTCTGGCCATGGACACGCAGCAGGAAATCAGCACGCGGACGGAACAGCGCCGGATCGATGCTCAGCTCATCCTCGATGTTATCCAGCGCCAGCGTGGGTACGCCGGCAGCGACGCGGCCGTAGAGTGGCAGGCGCGGCAGTGCACCGGCACTCGTTGCCGTACGCAGCCGGATGCCGCGTGCCAGCCGCGGCTCGAGGCTGATCAGGCCTTTGTCCGCCAGGGCATGCAGATGCTGGTCGATCCCCTGGCGATTGCGCAGGCCGAGCGCGGTGGCCAGCTCGCCGCGTGTCGGGGGCCGGCCGTGACGGCGCAGTGCCTGCTCGATCAGCTGCAGGATCTGCTGCTGGCGGGGACTCGGGAGGGTGGAGCGGGGAGACATTCAAATACCATACATTTGTCTGGTATTTTTGAGAAGGCCTTAATTTTTAAGCGGCCCCGGGCGTGTTAAAGTTATCCATCTTCACGGCTTTAAAAATCCCATTGAAAACAAAATCTTGTCTTCTTTATCTCGTACTGAGTGTCACGACACCCTGCCTCGCGAGCGTCTTTCAACTCACCGATCCCAAGCTCGCCATCGTCGGCGAGGACCAGCAGATCCAGACGGTTTATGAGGACACGCTCTATGATCTGGCGCGCCACTACAGCCTCGGCTCCGAGGAGCTGATCCGGGTCAATCCCGGCATCGATCCGTGGCTTCCAGGCGCTGACAAGACACTGTTCGTTCCGGGCCGCCACATTCTGCCGAGCGGACCGCACACCGGCATCATCGTGAACCTGCCCGAGCATCGCCTGTACTACTACCCGAAGGTCAAGCGCGGCCAGCCCCAGGTGCTCGTGACCTTCCCGGTCAGCATCGGCAAGATGGACTGGCATACGCCGATCGGCCTGACCCATGTGATTTCCAAGATAAAGAATCCCTCCTGGTACCCACCCGAAGGCGTGCGCGCCGAACACGCTGCGGCCGGCGACACGCTGCCGCCGGTCGTGCCGCCGGGGCCCGATAATCCGCTCGGTGCCTTCGCACTGCGACTGGCCGCCGGCAATGGCACCTACCTGATCCATGGCACCAACAATCCGATCGCGGTGGGCCTGGCCGTGACGCACGGCTGCATCCGCATGTATCCGGAGGACATCGAGTCGCTGTTTGCGCAGGTGCCCAACGGCACTGAGGTACGCATCATCAATGAGCCGATCAAGGTGGCCTGGGTCGATGGCGAGCTGCTGCTCGAAGCGCATCCGCCCGTGGATGCCGAAGGGCAGAGCTATGAGCCCAACGTCGATCAGTTCGCGCAGCTGCTGCGCGAAGCGGTCGGCGACAGCACGGTCGCGATTCACTGGGACTACGCCGAGGAAGTGCTGCGCCAGGCCGACGGGCGCCTGGCCGTGGTCGGCCTGGAAGCCGATCTGAACTAGGGCACGGCTCCGCTGCTTTAGGGTTGCGGCACGATGATCGGCGGCGCCACGCGCCCGGCACGACTGATCGGTGAGCGGAAGCCCCGCGGCTTGATCACCAGCACGTCGCACGGCACCCGATCCATTACCCGCTGCGCGGTGCTGCCGAGCATCAGCCGTTCGAGGCCGGTGCGCGAGATCGCGCCCATCACGATCAGCTCGGCATGTGATTGCCGGGCAAGCTCCGGCAGGACTTCCTCCGGCGCGCCGATCAGGTATTCGATCTGCGCACCGGGCAGATCGGCCCGGCGCAGCTCCGCATCGCCGAGCCGCCGCAGTGTCTGCTCGTACTGTGCGTCGCTTTCCGGTGGAATCCACACCGGCGCGGTCTCGGTGGGTGCCGAGGCGTACAGATAGGTCAAGGGCTGCCAGGCGTGCACGGCCCGCAGCGGGCGCTTGAGCCGGATGCTGATGTCATGGGCAAAGCGCAGGATCTGCCGATCGAGCGCGACCGGCTTGGCGGCGGCATGGTTCGGGTCGATAGCCGCGAGTACCGGGCCGCGCTGGCGGCCGGCGCGCGGCTTGACGATCAGCAGCGGGCAAGGGCAGGTGCGCACCAATTCCCAGTCCACGCTGCCGAACAGCCAGCGTCCGGCGCGCGTGTGGCCGTGCGAATCGACGATGAGCAGATCGGCGCCGATATGGCGGGCGCGCCGCACGATCGCTTCGTGTACCGGGTAGTCCTCGGTGATGCGGCAGGAGACCCTAAGGCCCCGTAACGCCGGTGTTGCGGCCAGGTGCCGCAGGCGCCGCAAGGCGCTGCTCTTGAGGCTGCGCTGCAGGCCGAGCAGCGCGCGGCCGCTGCCCCCCAGAGCCAGCCGCCCGGCATCGCCCAGGGCATGGAGCAACTCGATCCGGCCGGCCTCTCCGGCCAGCGCGGCGGCCCGTTGCAGGACCCGGCGATGCTGGCCATGGGTATTACCGATGGCGACCAAAATGCGCTGGCTCATCGCGCAAGGATACTCGCGCGCCGTCGCTGCCGGGCCGCTCCGGACCACCGCGCGAACCCCCTTGGGGAACGCCTCGGGCGCCTTCCGGCCTAAATAAGGTTGAAAGACGAATCAAATCAGCTATAGTTCGCTGCCCTGCGGACCAGTGGTTTTGCAGATAACTCGTTGAAATTTAAAACATAATCTCAAGAAATAGCGATGTCTGAGAGAGAGAGCGAAAGCTTCGATTTGGATGAGGAATTCGTCGCCGAATCGGAAGAGAGCACGGACGACTACGACAAGCTGCTCGCGCGCGTGGACAAGCGCGTGCGCAATCAGGGCAAACGTGGCAAGGCCGCGTGGAGCCGCCTTGAGGAAGTCCTGGCTGACCGAAAACTGGAAAAGGACCTGCGGGACATCTTCGACGAGGAGTTGTGATCGCACCCGTTCCCGCTCCGGTTGGCGACTGCTCGCCGCCTGGGACACCTCCTGCGCCGCGACAGCAGCGCAACACCCGGCCGGGGCTGCCCGCCGCCCGTTTAAGATGCTCTGATGACACCACGCGCTGACTCCCCATGGATCGTGCTCAAGTTCGGCGGCACCAGCGTCTCGACGCTGGTGAACTGGCAAAACATCGCGCGCGTGGTCCGCAAGCGTCTCGAGCAGTCCGAGCGTGTGCTGATCGTGCACTCTGCGGTCAGCGGCATTACCGATCGGCTTGAGAGTTTTCTGCGCGCTGCGCTCGGCGGTACACACACCGAACTGCTCGCCGGCATTGAAGCGCGCCACCTGGCGCTGGCAACCGAGCTTGGCATCGGCCCGAGCGCAGATCTGGAACGCTACTTTGCCGAATTGCGGCAGATGGGCGCGGGCCTGGCGCTGATGGGCGAGGCCAGCGAGCGGACCCAGGCGCGCATCATGGGCATGGGCGAGCTGATGGCCACGGAGCTTGGGGCACGATACCTGCGCTCCGAGGGCATCGAGACCAGCTGGTGGGACGCGCGCCAGGGCCTCAGGGCCGAAGCACGCGAGAGCGCTTCGCTGCGCGCCAACTATCTCTCGGCGACCTGCGATTTCTCTCCGGACGTCGCGCTCAAGGCAAGCCTGGGCGCGCTGTCCGGTGTCGTGATTACGCAGGGCTTCATCGCCAGCAACGAAGCCGGCGATACGGTGCTGCTGGGGCGCGGCGGATCGGACACCTCCGCCGCTTATCTTGCGGCCAAGCTCGAAGCACGGCGCCTTGAGATCTGGACCGACGTGCCCGGCATGTTCAGCGCCAATCCGCGCGCCACGCCTTCGGCGCGGCTGCTGCGCGCGCTGCACTATGACGAGGCGCAGGAAATCGCCAGCAGCGGTGCCAAGGTGCTGCACCCGCGCTGCATCCTGCCCGCCAAGCAGGGACAGATTCCGCTGTGGGTCTATGCGACGCAGAGGCCGGAGCTCGAGGGTTCGCACATCAGCGCCAGCGGCGGCGACGGTCGCGCGCAGGTCAAGGCCGTGTGCGTCAAGAAGGGCATTACGCTGGTCTCGCTCGACAGCCCCGGCATGTGGCACGAGGTCGGCTTCCTGGCCGATGCCTTCCAGATCTTCAAGAACCTGGGCCTGTCGGTGGACCAGATCTCCACCTCCGAAACCAACGTCACCGTGTCGCTTGATCCAGCGGCCAACACGCTCGATCAGGCGACCCTCGAGCGGCTGATGAGCGAGCTCTCAACGCTCTGTCGTGTACAGCTGATTGGTCCGTGCGCTTCGGTAAGTCTGGTCGGACGCGCTATCCGCGGCATCCTGCACCAGCTCGGCGATGCCTTCGAGCTGTTTGCCGATCAGCGTATCTATATGGTCAGCCAGTCGGCCAATGACCTGAATCTTACCTTCGTGGTCGATGAGGGGCAGGGTGACCGGCTTGCACAGGAGCTGCATGATCTGCTGATCCGCCCGGTGCCGGGCGATACCGTGCTGGGACCGACCTGGGAGCAGCTGTTTGCTGTGCCGGTCACGGCCGGCGAGCGCCTCCAGCCCTGGTGGCACACGCGCCGCGCGCAACTGCTCAAGCTCGGTGCGGAACATGATTGCGCCTATGTGTATGACCTCGAGGTCGTACGCCAGGCGGCGCGTGGCCTCAAGGCTCTGCAGTCGGTCGACCGCGTGCTCTATGCGATGAAGGCCAATCCGAACGCGCAGATCCTCAAGGCGCTGGCCGGGGAAGGGATCGGCTTCGAGTGCGTCTCCCCGGGAGAGGTCGAGCGCGTGCTGGCCACGCTGCCGCAGATCGAGCGCTCGCAGCTGCTGTTCACGCCGAATTTTGCAGCGCGCGAAGAATATGCCTGGGCACTCGAAGCCGGCCTGCAGCTGACCATCGATAATCTGTTCGTACTGCGCAGCTGGCCCGAACTGTTCCGGGGCCGCGAGATCTTCGTGCGCATCGACACCGGGACCGGACGCGGTCACCACCAGCATGTGCGCACCGCCGGCGCGCACTCCAAGTTTGGCGTGCCGCTCGGCGAGATCGATGAACTGCGCACGCTCGGTGCCCGGCTGCAGATCCGCATCGTCGGCCTGCACGCGCACACCGGCAGCGGCGTGTTCGATGCGGCCAGCTGGGCTGAAACCGCCAGTGTCCTGGGTGGCATCCGGCAACGTTTCCCCGACGTTCGGGTCATCGACGTGGGCGGCGGCTTGGGGGTGCCTGAGAATCACGAGCAGCCGGGACTGGATCTGGCGCGCCTCGATACGGCGCTGCTCAGCGTCCGCCAGGGGTTGCCCGGCGTGAGCTGGTGGATCGAGCCTGGCCGCTACCTGGTGGCTGCCGCCGGCGTACTGCTGGCGCGCGTGACGCAGACCAAGATCAAGGAGCCGCTGCGCTATGTGGGCGTCGCCACGGGCATGAACTCGCTGATCCGCCCCGCGCTCTACGGAGCCGTTCATGAAATGGTGAATCTCACGCGCCTCGAGGAGCCGGCCACCGAGCTGGTGAATGTCGTCGGACCCATCTGCGAATCGGGCGATTTCCTGGGTCACGAACGCCTGATGGCCCCGAGCAGCGCCGGAGATGTGGTGCTGATCGCCAACGCGGGCGCCTACGGGCGGGCGATGAGCTCGCACTACAACCTGCGCGCACCGGCCACCGAAATCATTTTGTAGGAAAACCGTGCGCCAGTTGTGCGGCACGGCTCATTCCGTCGCGGCACGCTGCGCCTCCTGCAGCGGCCGCCAAGCTCGCGCAGCCCGCCTTCCACTTGCCTGATCCGCATCCGAGCGGCCAAAAAATGCGCTGTTATCGGCAGTTTGCCGGCGAACTTGAGTCCGCAGAATGTGAACTGGGACAAGGGTCACACCAGATCTGTTTCACATAGTCAGAATTCCTCCGCCACGGCAGCTGAAGCCTGCTCGCGCCGACTCCACAGCCCGCCGGGTGGGCCGGATCGGCACGGACAAGCGGCCTGCGCGACCCCTGGAACTGACTTTTAAGGAGACCCCCTGATGAATAAGATCATAGTTGCAACAATGGCGGCCAGCGTCCTGGTGGGCGCCGGCATTGCCAAGTCCAGCACCACGACGGCGAACATCGCCGTGAATGTAACCGTGCAGACCAACTGCCTCTTTACGGGCGGCACGGTGGCTGCGACCTACCTGCCGGGTGCCGGCGCGGTAACCGCCAGCAACGCCTCGGCCCTGACCGTGGCCTGCTCGCCGGATACCAACACGCCGACGATTTCCTTCGGCACCGGCCTGACGGGCACGATCGCGCAGCGTCTGGCGACGCTCAGCGGATCCTCGCTGCAGTACAACCTGTACACCAGCGCCGCAGGCACTTCGCTGCTGGGCAATGGCACGACAGGTGTGACGGTTGCTGTCACCGGCTCGACCATTGCCGTGCCGAAGGCGGTGCCGGTCTACATCATCGTTCCGGACAATGCGACCAACCAGGTGCTGGCGGCTGGTAGCTACACGGACACCGTGGTTGCCACGCTGACATTCTGATCGCAAGGGAATCCGGATTCAGCCGCGCTCGCCCGACACTGCTGCCATGCGCTCGCTGCTGTTGTTTCCGTATCTTGCTGAACGGATTGTGCTGACGGGCATAACGGGGCGGCCTTCGGGGCCGCCCCGCTGCCTCGGCCTCGCAGCGGCAGCGAAGCAGGCCGTTCACTGGTCGACACGGCTGGCGTCGCTGGCAGTGGCGATCAGCGCAGCCGCGCCGCTGACAGCCGGGACCGCCACCGCAAGTTTCACGGTATCCGCGACCGTGCAGGCGGTCTGCCAGATGAGCGCCACGGCGCTCAACTTCGGAACCTACAGTCCCGGCAATGGCACGACGCTCAAGGCCAATTCGACCATCTCGATTCAATGCACGAGTGGCACGACCGCACCGACGCTGGCGCTGAATGCCGGCGCCGCCGGCGGCACGATGGCCAACCGACTGATGGCCGGACCTGGCAGCGCGAAGCTGCAATACAACCTGTACACCAGTGCGAGTTACGGCACGGTGTTCGGCGACGGCACCGGCGGCAGTTCGACCGTCCCGGTGACGGTGGGCAACTCCAGCTTCACGACCCCGGTACAGGTCACTGTCTATGGCGAGTTTCTCGACAGCGCCGCCAACCGGCTTGCCGCTGCGGCTGGCACCTACACCGACACGGTCACTGCCACGCTCACTTACTGAGCGGGCAGCCCCAACTTTCTCTGAGGAAACTGCATCGTGAATCTCAACAACTGTCTTCGCGGAATTTCCATAACCTGCTCGGCGCTCTGTGGCGCCGCACTGCTGGGCGTCGCGCCGTCGCCGGCGCTGGCGGGCAATTTCAGTGTCTCACCACTGCGCGTGGAGATGAAGGGCAGCCACCGGCTCGAGGTGCTGACGATCACCAATGCCGATGACGCCCCGCTGTCGATCCAGATCGAGCTGAAGAGCTGGACGCAGCCCGCGGGCCAGGAGCAGCTGGATGAGACGCACGATCTGCTGGTCACCCCGCCGATCTTCAAGATGGCGCCGCACGGCCAGCAGGTGATCCGCATTGCACTGCGGCGCGATGCCGATCCGCTGCGCGAACTCGACTACCGCGTGCTGCTGACCGAATTGCCCGCGCCACCCTCGAAGGACTTCAGTGGCATGCAGGTCGCACTGCAGCTGAGCCTGCCGATCTTTGTCGCGCCACCGGTCTACGAACATACCGAACTCAGCTGGAGCGCCAGGTGGCTCGCCGACGGTACGGTGCTGGTCACGGCGAGTAATTCGGGGAACGCGCACACGCGCGTGACGGATTTTGATGTGCAGTTCGGCGGCGCGGAGCGCGTGGCGCATGTGGCTGTCACGCGCTACGTGCTGCCGCAGAGCTCGGTCAGCTGGACAGTGACGCCGCCCGCGGGGAGCGCCTCTCATGTCGCGCTCAAGGTGCAGGGCGCGAGCGACCGGGGTGACTTTGAAGCTGGCGTCACCGACGCCGGGGCGTGAGCCACTGCGCAGGCGACTATGTGCAGGCTCGATGTCCGTGGCATGGCCAGATTCTGGAGCGGTATCGCGCTCCTGCTGAGCGCGTGCGCCGCTGCGGGCGTGCAGGCCGATGAGTTGCCGGCGCTGCAGGAGGCCGTCATGGAAGTCAGTGTCAATGAACAGCCGGCCACGGAGATGCTGATCGTGCTGCGCGATGAGACCGGCGGACTGTGGCTTGATGAGCGCGACCTCGCGCGCATGCACCTTAAATTGCCCGGGGTGGCGCCGCGCCTGTTCGAGGGGCGCCGCTACTATCCCATCGGCGCATTGCCAGGCGGCACGGTGCAGTATGACGAGGCGCGCGGCCGCGCGATGGTCAGCGTCAGCGGCGATGCCTTCCTTGCCACGCGCGTATCGGCGCAGACGCGCGAGGGGCCGCCGATCACGCCGGCGACGCTCGGGGCGTTCCTCAATTACGAGCTCTCGGCGCAGCACTATGCGGACCAGAGCCTGAGCGGTGCCACCACGGAGCTTGGCCTCTTCAACTCGGTCGGCGTGCTGACAAGCACCGCGGTCGCGCGCTCCAATAACGGGGACACCGAGGTGGTACGCCTGGACACGACCTTCACCAAGGACTTCCCCGGCCAGCTTGAAACACTGCAGCTTGGCGATTCGATCACGGATCCGGGCAACTGGGGCAGCGCCATCCGCTTTGGAGGCATCCACTGGGGCACGAATTTCGGGCTGCGGCCGGACATGCTGACCACACCGCTGCTGGCTGCGGGGGGCACGGCGGTGCTGCCCTCAACGGTCGATGTGTTCGTCAACAACCAGAAGGTCTCGAGCGAGAACCTGCCGCCAGGGCCATTTGTCGTGGATCAGCTGCCCGCGATCACCGGCAGCGGCGATGTGACGCTGGTGGTGCGCAATGCGCTCGGTCAGCAGCAGGTGATCACCCAGCCGTTCTATTCAAGCGCCAACCTGCTGGCGCCGGGCCTGAGCGAGTACGAGCTGGACTTCGGTGTGGCGCGCGCTGACTACACGCTCGCGAGTGATCGCTATGCGGGTCTGGCCGGCTCCGCGACCTATCAGCGCGGCCTGACATCCGCGCTCACGCTCGAGGCGCACGGCGAGTTCCTCGGGACCCAGGCTTATGCAGCCGGCGCCGATCTGGCGGCAGCCATCAGTCACTATGGCATCGTCAGTGCGACGCTCGCCGATGGCGGCGGCAGCGGCCACAATGGCCTGCTGAGCAGCCTCGGCTACTCGTGGCAGGCCAAGTGGTTCAACCTGGCCATGAGCACGAGCGTGGCCTCATCGGGCTACCTGCAGATCAGCGATGCCTCGACCAGCTCCGGGCAGTTCAAGCAGCGCAGCGTCGCCCAGGTCGGCGTCAACCTGCCGCATGGTACATCGCTGCAGCTGGCCTATGCCGATGAGAGCTTCGAGAGTCAGCCGCAGTTAAAGACTATCAGCGCAGCCTACGCGCAGCAGTTGCCCGATCAGATCAGCCTCAGTCTGAATGCGACGCGTACGATCTCGACCCAATCGGCCAGCAGCCTGTACCTGTTCGTCACGATTCCGCTGGGCGGGCGCAAGTCGCTCACCAGCGGCGGAACGCTCGGACACGGCGCGGGCGCGCCGCCCAATGAGCTCAATGCGATGCTGGTCGAGAGCCCGCCGCTCGGGCCGGGATTCGGCTACCGGCTCGGCGAGACCAGTGACGATAACTACACGGCCGATGGGCGGATACAGACGCTTGCCGGAGATTTCGAGGCCATGGCGGTGCGCAATGCCGGCATCAGCGGCCAGACCGCCCAGTGGAGTGGCGCCGCGACGTTGCTCGATGGCCAGCTCAGGGCCGCGCGCCAGGTCAATGACAGCTTCGCGGTCGTCGATGTGGCGGGCCTCGCGGATGTGCCGGTTTATATCGACAACCAGAAAATCACCGAGACCGATCACAGCGGGCTGGCCCTGCTGCATGATCTGCGCCCCTACGAAGTCAACCGCATCAGCATTGATCCTCTGGAGCTGCCGCTGGATACCGAGATTGATGCCAGAACCATGGAAGTGGCGCCGGCCTTCCGCAGTGGCGTGGTGCTGAAGTTCCCGGTCAGGAAAATCCGCGCCGGTGTGTTCCGCCTCGCCACCCAGGATGGCGGCGTCGTGCCGGTCGGTGCGCAGGTTGAGCTCAACGGCGAACTGTTCCCGGTGGCACTGGACGGGCGGGTGTATGTCACCGGGCTCGATCGCGGCGCCAGTGCGACGGCGAGCTGGGCCGGCCACAAGTGCGGTTTTCGATTGGATCCACCGCCGGCCGGCAATGATCCGCAGCCGGACATGGGCACGATCCTGTGCAGCGAACCTGCTGCCGCCGCGGCCACGCCATGAGCCTCAAGCCGCAACGTCGGGCGTGGCGCTGGCACAGCCGCCCTCTGGTGCCCGGAGTGCTGCTGGTGTGCGCGGCACTGCCAGCCGCCGCCGCGACCTGGACCTGTTCGGTCTCGGCCACGGGTCCGGCCTTCGGCATCTACAATCCCTTTGCGACGACGCCCGATGAACAGAACGGCACGGTGAATGCGACCTGCACGCTGCTCTCGGGCAATGCTGCGACGGTGAATATCACCGACAGTTTCAGTACCGGATCAAGCGGCAACTACACCAACCGCACGCTGCTCTCGGGCGCGAATGCGCTCGACTACAACCTCTACTACGACGCGGGCTACACCGAGATCCGCGGCAACGGCACCGGCGGCTCACAGACCGGCGGGGCAACGCTCAACCTGACCTCCGCCAACCCGACACAGACCGCGACCGGCACGATCTACGGCAGGATCCCGGCCGGGCAGAATGTCGCCCCGGGCACCTACACCGACACGATCATCGTCACGATCACGTTTTAATCAGCGCAAGCCGAGCGCCGCTGCCATCACGGGGAGTCAGACACCGGTCCGAGAGCCAGGTGCAGCGGCCACGGATAGATTCCGGGCATCGCACCGGGGGCGAGCGCCAGCCGGAAGGTCAGCGCGAGCGCGGTGGCCTCGGGTCGCTGCCAGCGTTCGACAATGCGTCCGCCCTGGGCGCCCAGGTCGGCTTCGCTTCCCAGGCCGTGCACTGCAATCGCCTGGATCACCGGGCTCATCGGCACGACTTCGAGTGCATAGCCGTCAGGTGCGTTGCTGTAGATGTTCAGCAACGTCGGCTGGTCCAGGTCTACGTACCCCCGCTGCAGATCCCGTGGCGTGATCTGTATCGTGGCAGCCTGGGATAGGATCTCGAGCCTCGAAACCGGCGGAACGGTAACCGCCACGCTGAGTGTCGCGTGCGTCTCGCCCGCGTTCAGTGCCGCCGAAGCACACAGGCACAGCAGCGCTGGCGCCATCGGCCCAGCCCGACCTCGTGGCTGGCGCGCTGTCTCGCGGGCGTGGCTCATAAACGTTTCCATTACACCGGTTAGCGGCCGCTGGCAGTCGTACTTGAGCGCCGGGGGCCGCCCTACGGGCACGGGTTTACTTAATGCCGCAGCAGGGTGCCTGATGCGGCGGCGCGGGCGCCAGCGGCGCCGGCGGGACGCTCCCGTGGCGGACTGTGGGTTGGCTGATTGCGCCGGTACCTGGTGGGCCAGCGACTACGATGCGCAGGTCCCGGCGGCGTTGCGATCAGGGCAGCGCGCGATGGAGCTTACATGGAGGTAAGCGACCCATCCGGAGTAAGTCAGCGCGCAGCGGGACGGCCGGATGCCCTTTAG
>Ga0181537_10000681_pt1 | contig 31570 bp, 20 predicted proteins | sample PEATcosm2014_Bin_39_FD_119765 | JGI IMG/M metagenome (GOLD analysis project Ga0181537, IMG submission 119765) | Peatland microbial communities from MTU Mesocosm Facility, Houghton, MI, USA - PEATcosm2014_Bin23_10_metaG | ecosystem: Environmental > Terrestrial > Soil > Wetlands > Peat | place... | reverse complement strand
GTGCCATAGAGCCCGATGGCGACCAGCAGCGCCGCCAGTCCCCCAAACAACGTGGCCAGCCGCGCGAAGAGCGCGGGCATCCGGTAACTCTCCTCGAAGGTTTCGCTGAGCACCTGCGGTTGGTCGAGCGGGACGTTGGGATCGATTTCGCGTACCGCGCGGCGGATCGTCGGCAACAGCGCCGTGGGATTGCCCGTCGCATTTCCCGCAATCCGAACTTCAATATCCAGGTCGTCAATGGCATCGGCCTGCTGATAGCTGTACCAGGCCATGGCAATTTTCTCTTCGTCCGCGGCCCGGTATTTGCTGTCGCGAACCACGCCAACAATCGTGATCGGACGCTTCGGATCGCCCAGCGTGTGCCCGATGGGGCTGGCGCCCTTCAGATAGCGTTCCGCAAATGTCCGGTTCACCACCGCGATGTGCGGCGCCGTTTGTGTGTCGGAATCGCGAATGTCGCGGCCGGCAAGAATCGGAATGCCCAGGGTCTCGAAGAAGTCCGGGCCGGCGTCGTTGCTGCGCAGCAGGTTCTTGCCGCCATCCCAGGGATAGTGTCTGCCGTCGACCGTCAGGTCATTGTTGTCGGCCCATCCCGAGCCCGGCCGGTTTCCAGCCATCGTTATCGACTCGACACCAGGAATCGTGCGCAGGCGTTCCGTCAGTTGACGATAGAAGGCCAGCTTTTCCGCATAGGCAAGAGAGCCCAGCGGATGCACACCAAAGGCCAGCACGCTTTCAGCACGCATACCAAGATCGACGTTCCGGTAGTTTTGCAGTGTGCGCAGCAGCAGGCTCGAGCCGAACAGCAGCATGACGCAGAAGCCCATCTGGAGCGCGATAAGAATTTTGCCGGAAAGCATGCGGCCGCGGCTCGCGGTGGCGTTCGTGCCGGAAGATTTAAGGACCAGGCCGACCGGGGCCGTCGCCGCGGCGCGCAGGGGCGCCAGGCCGAACAGAATTGCAGCCAGCGTGGAGATAATCAGAGTAAAGGCCCGGACAGTTCGATCGGGAGCGAGGCTGATTTCCAGTTCGGACCAGTGCGTCAGCAGGCGCGTTGCGGCAACCGCGAACCACCAGCCGAGCGACGCTCCAGCGATGACGAGAATGGTAGTTTCGCTGAGCAACTGCCGGAACAGCGGCCAACGACTGGCCCCAAGCGCCAGCCGCAGCGCGAATTCCCGCTCACGGAGGGAGTTCCGCGCCACGAGCAACATCACAATGTTCACGCACGCAATCACCAGGACGAGAACACCATGCCCATCAGCACGTGCAGTGGCCGTTCATAGTCCTGACTGCTCATGCCCAGCCCGCGCGCCGCTACCATCTGCAATTCGAGTGGCGCACCTTTGCGTTCCTGTTGGCCGAGCGTTTCGTAGGCGGCGTGCGCAAACACGGGATTCATACGCGCCAGCGCCTGCCGCGGCGCTATGCCCGGGCGCAGCCGGGCCAGCAACATCAGGCTCCACCAGTTGGGGTCGCCATAAAGCGTACGCTCGGTGGTCGAGGCCGGCACGCCCCAGGCGGGCAGCTCCGGACGGCTCTGCAGCGGTATCCAGAGATCGGTCGCCAGCCCGCCGGATTCGACGCCATAAAAGCTGGACGATGCCACGCCTAGAATCGTCACCGGCACTCCATTCACGTAAATGGTTCGGCCGATGACATCGGGATCGCGATTGAAGCGCCGGTTCCAATAGTCGTAACTCAGAACCACGACCGGCGAATGCCTGTCTTCGTCGCCGGAAACAAAGGGCCGTCCCGCCGCCATGGACACTCCCAGCGCCGAGAAGAAGTTGCCGCTCACTTCGTCAGCTTCCACCTCCTCCGGCGAATCGCCAAAACGAACCGCCGTCTTGCTGAACGAGAGCGGAACATAAGCGACCACATCGGAGAACATTGAACCGTCTTCCCGCAGACGGTTATAGGCGTTGATCCCGTACGCCTGTTCTGAATTACCCGTGCTGCCCACATTGTCGGGCCAGTGCCCGTGAGTCAGGTAGAAAAGTTGGTCGGGATTTCGCACCGGCAACATGCGCAGCAGCGCGGCGTTCATCACGCTAAAGATGGCGGAATTCGCTCCTATGCCGAGGGCGAGCGTGATCACGATCGTAAAAGCAAAGCCCGGAGATTGGCGCACCTGCCGGAACGCATGTCGCATGCCTGGAAGGAACATCTGCATGGAATCTCCGGACCTTACAAACGACTTCTGCAATCGATGCACTTCGTCAGCCAAACGGTCTCGAATGCAAGCGATTCAGTTATAAGCAGATACTCCCATCAGTGGTTATTTCGCTTGGCTGGCCTTTGTCCGAAAGCGAAAATCGCTGTCCGCAAACGAACAATCGGGGTCATGCCCGGGCCGGTATGGCTGGTGAGGCATAGGGAGCGGGCAAAGTTCCCTGAGCCGATCCCGGATTTGCGCAAGCCGGAAAGCTGAAGCCCGAAGCCCGTACTCCAAAATGCTATCCTGATTTCATCCGCACCGACTCGAACGAATCATGAAATCTCTCTACGACGAACTTCCGACGGTGGAAATTGCCGGACGTAAGTTCGTGGGGCGCGTGCTGTTCAGTCTGCTCGTACTCATCTCCGCACTGGTCGGCGCCACGGCTGGACTCCTGCTCGTCTACACGACGGATCTTCCCCAAGTGGACGCGCTTGAGAACTACCGCCCCAGTTCGATCACCGAACTCTACGACGACCGCGACCGCGTCATCGGTTCGTTTGCGCTGCAGCGCCGCGTGGTTGCCACTTACGAAGATTTTCCTCCCGTGCTACGCGACGCGCTGGTCTCCATCGAAGACAAAGATTTCTACACTCACTCTGGAATTAATTTCTGGCGCATCGTCGGAGCCGCGTATCGGGACATTGAATCCGGCGGGCGCGTGCAGGGCGCCTCCACGCTCACCATGCAACTGGCGCGCAATCTTTTTCTCTCGCCGGACCGTTCGTTTCACCGCAAGGTGCAGGAGACGATGCTCGCCATCCAGATCGAGCGCCGCTTCACCAAGCCGCAAATCTTCACGCTCTACGCCAACCAGATTTTTCTTGGCCACGGCGTCTATGGTTTCGAAGCCGCGTCCGAGTATTACTTCAGCAAGCCCGCTCGACAGCTCACGCTCGACGAAGCCGCGTTGCTCGCCGGTTTGCCCAAAAGCGCGATCGTCTATTCGCCAATCAACCACGCCGACCGCGCGCAGAAACGCCGCAACTTAGTCATCAACGCCATGCTCGAAGACGGCAAAATCACCGCCGCGCAGGCTGCTGACGCCCGTTCCGCTCCCATCGTCCTGCGCCTGGCGCACGATCCCAATTCTCTCGCACCTTATTTTGTCGAGGAAATTCGCCGCTACCTCGAATCGAAATACGGAACCGATCAGGTGCACGAAGGCGGCCTCAAGGTTTACACATCGCTGGACGTCGACCTGCAGAAGGCCGCGAACCAGGCTGTGCTTGACGGCCTCGCCGCCTACGAGCGGCGCCACGGATGGAAAGGTCATCTCGACAATGTTCTCGCCGCAGGACTGACCATCGAAAAATATGCGCACGCCGATTGGGACGATGAACCTGAAGTCAATGCCTACATCCACGCGGTGATTACGTCCGCCGGACCTGGAATCGCCACGCTGAAATTCGGCCGCTACACCGCCGCGCTCAGCCAGCCTGACGTTGCCTGGACGACCGCGAAGCTGCAGAACATTCTCAAAGCCGGCGACATCTGCTATGTCAAGATTCTCTTGCTGGGCGCAAACGGCGCCGCAAAAGTGAGCCTCGAACAGGATTCTGGCGCGCAAGGCGCGTTGCTCGCGCTCGACAACGCCACCGGCGGAGTGCTTGCGATGGTCGGAGGCCGCGACTTCAACGACTCCAAATTCGACCGCGTCACCCAGGCTCGGCGTCAGGTTGGCTCCTCGTTCAAGCCTTATGTCTACACCGCGGTGATCGACGAAGGCGGCAGTCCCGACGATACCGTCCTCGACGAGCCCATCAGCTTTCCCACGTCCAACGGACCTTATTCTCCGCACAACTACGACGAGAAGTACGAAGGCATCATCACGCTGCGCCGCGCACTGGCTCAGTCGCGCAACATACCCGCGCTCAAACTCGCCGACAAAATCGGAATGCCCGCCGTCATCAGCTACGCGCGCCGCTTCGGCATTACCGCGCCCCTGCAACCGTATCTTTCTGTGGCACTCGGTTCCGACGAGATCAGTTTGTACGAGCAAACCTCGGCCTACAGCGTTTTTCCGAATGACGGCGTGCGCATCACGCCGCGCTACATCACCCGCGTCACCGACTACGAAGGCCGCCTGCTGGAAGAGGATTTTCCCGACGTGAAAGACGCCATCAGCCAGCGCACCGCCCGCATCCTGACGTCGATGTTGCGAGAGGTCGTGCTGCATGGCACCGCCATCGCCGCCTCAAAGCTGCCGTTCCCGGTCGCCGGAAAAACCGGCACCACCAACGACTTCACCGACGCATGGTTCGTCGGCTTCTCTCCCGCCATGACCTGCGGCGTGTGGGTGGGCTTCGACGAAAAGAGAACGCTCGGCGCAAAAGAAACGGGAGCCCGCGCCGCGCTCCCCATCTGGTTGAATTTCATGACTGCCGCTACTTCCGGCAAGGACGTTGGCGACTTCGAACTCCCGCCCGCCCTGCCACACACGTTTCAAAAAGTCGACACGCCCGATACCGCACCGGCGGCCGAAGAAGCCCACTGATAGTTTTTGCTGCGAGATGTTTTCTGCGAGGCGCCTTCTGGTCGCGACTTTCGCCGGGGGACCGTAATTTTGGCCATGCCCTCGAGGGTTTCCCGCCCTCTCACCCCCATGTACTAAAGGCCCTTTGCGCTCCGGCAGAAACACTGCGAGACTTAAGGTCAATAGTAGTTCGCGACAATCGCCCGCTTTTTGCGCGCCGTTCTTTGCTCACTGTTCCGTCACCAAGCAGGAAATATTTGTGAATGGCGCAACTCGATTCCAACGATAAGCATCTTATCGGCGCTTTTCCGAACGCGCGTCACCGGCGCGCACGAACTTCTTCACAGTAACCGGGAGATCTAACCGGGAGACAGACATTATGCGATTCCTTCCCCAGTCCGCTTTCATCCGCCGTTTCGCCCACCGTAAACCAAGTCTGGCCGCGCTGTTGGCCTGCTTGCTGTGTCTCGCCCCGGCGCTCTCCCACTCGCAGCAGGACGTCCTCACCTACCACAACAACAACTCCCGCAACGGCCTCAACTCGAAGGAAACCACGCTCACGCTCGCCAACGTGAACTCTGCGACGTTCGGCAAATTATTTACCGTCACGGTCGAAGGCCTGGTCGACGCTCAGCCACTCTACCTGCATGGTGTCTCCACTTCCGGCGGCACGCATAACCTGCTCATTGTGGTCAGCGAACACGACATCGCCTACGCTTTCGACGCTGACAGCGGCGCACCCATCTGGCAGGTGGCCGCGCTCAAGTCCGGCGAGGTTCCCTCTGACGATCGCGGCTGCGGCCAGGTCAGTCCCGAGATCGGCATCACCTCCACGCCGGTGATTGACCGCCCCAAGAATTCGAATGGCGTCATCTATCTCGTGGCCATGTCCAAAGACAGTTCCGGAGTGTACCACCAACGCCTGCACGCGCTCGACGCCGCCACCGGCAACGAGTTGCACAATGGTCCAGTCGATATCGCCGCATCGTACCCCGGCACCGGCGACAACAGTTCCAATGGCTCTGTAATTTTCGACCCGGCGCAATACAAAGAACGCTCCGGCTTGCTGCTGCTCAACAACACGGTGTACCTCGCCTGGGCCTCGCACTGTGACGCCCGTCCTTACACTGGCTGGATCATGGGATACAACGCCTCGACCCTCGTCCAGACCACCGTGCTGAACGTGACTCCGAATGGCAACGAAGGCGCAGTCTGGGGCGCCGGGGCCGGCTTGACCGCGGATTCCAAGAGCAACATTTATTTTCTCGACGCCAACGGCTACTTCGACACCACGCTCAACGCCGGCGGGTTTCCCAGCGAGGGCGACTACGGCAACGCATTCATGAAACTCTCCACCAAAGGTGGACTCGCCGTCACCGATTATTTTGAGATGTACAACCAGGACAGCGAAAATGGGTCCGACACCGACCTCGGCTCCGGCGGAGCTATGCTCTTGCCCGCGATGAAAGACGCTGAAGGCAATCTCTGGGATCTCGCGGTGGGCGCGGGCAAAGACACGAACCTTTATGTGGTGAACCGCAACGGCATGGGTGGATTCAATTCCACGAACAAAAATTACCAGGAACTGGCAGGAGCCTTGCCCGGCGGAATCTGGTCCATGCCCGCCTATTTCGACGGCAGACTTTATTACGGGCCCGTAAACCAGCCGATTCTTGAGTTCGAATTCAAGAGCGCCAGACTGTTAGCGAGTCCGATCGCCCAAACCAGTCACACATTTGGTTATCCCGGCGCCACCCCCAGCATCTCTGCTAACGATGACGCGAACGCCATCGTCTGGGCCTCAGAGAATACTAATCCCGCGGTCCTGCACGCCTTCAACGCCAAAACGTTAGTGGAGCTGTACAACAGCAACCAGGCCTCTGGCGGCCGCGATCAATTCGGCGCCGGCAACAAATTCATGATTCCCACCATCGCCAACGGCAAAGTCTACGTAGGCACCACTACTGGAGTAGGCGCCTTCGGACTGCTGCCGTAGGAAAAAGAACCACGTAAGGACAGCCGCCCTTCGACGTCGCTGAGGGCAGGCTCTCGGCTGTCGTCCGAGCCAAAGCGAGCGGGGTGGGCTTCGGCAGATGGCAGCGAAGAAGTCAAAGTCAAAAGCGGGCGGGCAACAGAGCCCGCCCCATCACTCCTACACCAGCAGCCGCTACGCCGAAACCGCATCCTTCTTCCCCTCCTGCTCGCGCCGCAGCCGCGCCACCACCAGCCGGATCTCTTCAAACGTAATCTCCGGAGGCAACGCATCTTTCAGCGGGCGCAGCCGTTCCAATCCCAGCTGTCCGCAAGCCGCTTCAATCACGGATTGCCGGGTCGGATCAATCCACGCCGGCTGAAACTCCGCCAACCCGCTCTCCACCAGATTCGCCACCGCATTCACCACGGTCGCGACCTGGCGCCCGCGAATCTGCGCAATTTCTTCGAAGCTTTTCCCCGCGGCCAGCAGGCTTAGTGTCTCCAAAGCCGGAGCTGTCTTCTTCACCGGCGGTGCGGCTGCGCGGGTACCACTGCTGAAGCGCGACAGCGCTTCGAGAATCTGCCGTCCGAACGCCGCCGCCTTGCGCTCGCCAATCCCCGTGATTTGCAGAAGCTCGGCCAGAGTCCTCGGCCGCACGCGGCAAATTTCCTCGAGCGAGGAATCGTGCAGCACCACGTAGGCAGGAACTCCCTGCTCCTTGGCCGTGGTTCTCCGCCACTCGCGAAGATACTCGCGCAATTGCTCTTCCTCAGCGCTGATAGGAGCCTCGGGCCGGGGTACGGACGACGTCAGAGGGAATGACTGCTCTGAACTCCCAGCCGCGCGTGGGACGCGAGCTGCCGTCGGCGTCGCCGCGGCAAACCGTTGGCGCTTCCGTGGGGCCGGCGCAAACACCTTAGCCAACCACGCAGGCGAAGTCCCGCACACATCACAAGCTCCGCACGACTCCCACTTCGGAGTTTCCCCAAAATGCGTGCAAATCTGGCGATGCCGGCAACGGTTCGATTCCACAAACGCGCGGATCACGTGATAGCGCTGCCAGGCGCGCTCGCGCTCGGCCGAATCGAGAATCTGGTTGGCGAAAAATCCCAGCAGTCCCGCATCCGCCTTTTGCCACAGCATCACGCAATCCGCGGGTTTGCCGTCGCGCCCGGCGCGGCCCGCTTCCTGGTAATACTGCTCAATCGATTTCGGCAGCGCCAAATGGATCACCGCGCGAACCGTCGCTTTATTAATCCCCAAGCCGAATGCGATCGTTCCCACCAGCACGCGCACCTCGTCCGACATCCAACGCTCTTGATTGCGCCTGCGCGAAGTCGAATCCATCTTCCCGTGATACGCCGCGGCCGCCAGACCCTGGTCTTCCAGAAAGTCGACTGTCTCTTCCACTTTGTTGATGGTGGGCGCGTAAACAATCACGCTGCCTTCGGTGTAGCTGTGCAACGCGTTCACCAGCATAGCCGGCTGCTCCACCGCATTACATTCGCGGACGATGTAACACAGGTTCGCGCGGTGAAAGCTGGCAATATATTTATCCGGAGCACGCAATTGAAGTTGCGCCAGAATGTCATGCCGTACATGCCGAGTAGCGCTGGCCGTAAACGCCGCAATGGGATGATCGGGAAAGTGCCCGCGCAGCCGGTTCAACTGCCGGTATTCGGGACGGAATTCGTGTCCCCACTCGGAAATGCAGTGAGCTTCGTCGATGGCGAAGAACGCGATGGGAACTTTCTGCAGCCATCCGATGGTGTCGGCCCGGGCCAGCCGCTCAGGAGAAAGATAGAGCAGCCGGTAAGCTCCTTCGCGCGCTTGCTTAACCACGCTCGACTGTTGCTGATCGTTGAGCGTGCTATTGAGCACCGCCGCCGGGATCCCCATCTGCGCCAGTTGCGCCGCCTGATCCTGCATCAGCGCAATCAGCGGAGAAACCACCACGGCAGTGCGCCCCGAAACCACCGCCGGCAACTGGTAGCACAGCGATTTGCCCCCGCCCGTCGGCATCACCACGCATGTGTCGCGCCCAGCCAGCAGGCTACGCACGATCCGCTCCTGCAAAGGCCGGAACGAGCTATATCCCCAGTAGCTGCGCAGCGGCGCAAGCAGGTCGGTTTCCGGGGTCATGCAACCAGTATAGGCTGAGGCGAATATTGAGGAGAAGACCAGCTCATCCCTGCCCGACACGCCCCAAAGCGATCAGGCTCCATAACGTGTTTGCGGCCAGCAGGCTGAGGATGCCGGCAGTCACCACGGAACGGAAGCGCGTTTCCATAAGATCGGCGAGCACTCCAGCGACGAAGAGAAACAGAAATGGCACCGCGGCCAAAAGAAATCCTGAGCCGCCGAGGTGCGGGTGCGCCATGCCCAGCACCAGGAAAAGCAACGCCACCGAGAGCGGCGCGGAGTTGCCGAAGTAACGCGTGCGCGGCCACAGGGCATACGCTACCAGCGCCACTGGCAACGCCAGAGCGAAAGCCGGACAGGAGCGTCCCAGCTGTACCGCGACCTGTCGGTAGACTCCCGGGATGGCGAAGGCTCGCCAGGTCGCTCCCCAAAAGGCGGCGTGGCGCATGCTTTCGGCAAACGCATGCGGATAAAAAAAATAAGCCGCGAACAGCAGCACGAAACCCACGAGGGACGCGGCGAGCCAGATGACCACCCCTGCCTGCCGCCGCACCGGCGCAACGTAGAGCAGAAACGCCAGCGCCACCGGCAGGACCACGACCATCGAAAACTGCGCACCGGTGGCGATCGCCAGTGACGTTCCCAGCAGCACAATGCGTCGACCGTTCCACAGCACCACTTCGCGCGGCGCGTAGAGGGTATGGGCGACCGCGATCGCGGTGAAGATAGCGCCGAAAGCGCCCCACGCGGCCACAATTTCGGGTTCGGTGTGCCAGACGGCGGTGGCTTGAATCATGGCGGGCGAGAAGCAATAAAGCGCGAGCGCCACGAACCCGCCGTGGTTGCCGCAGAGCCGCCGCGCCACGTACCACAACGATGCGCCCAGCAACACGCCGCAGGCGAGAAACGGCAGGCGGGTAAGCCATCCCCAGTTGGCGAACGATTCTGAATTCCACCAGCGCTCCGGCATCGGCAGCAGCGGAGCGGCCGAGACGAGCGGGAGCAGCGGCGAACGCTCGGTATCGTAGTCATCTTCAGTGCTGGACGTCTCTGAGAACCTTTTTTCGGGCGCCTCGGCATCGCGATACGGTGCGCCGGCGATGCCGCGACCGTGCCACTGTCTCCAGCCGGCAGCGATACGCTCACCCTCGGCTTCTTCCGCGCCGGTCTTAATCTGTATCATCTGTATCTGTGATTGCGCGCGCTGCGATGGTGCGATCGATGGTTGCGAGATCGGGGACTGCAAGTTCCACTGGGCATGCCACTGCGACCTGACCAGCCAGCCCGCCTGGGCGAGGAACGCCAGCAGCATCAGCCCGGCCAGGAACTGGGGACGTCCGAAACGCTCGCGTGTGAAATATCCGCTCATAAGGAAACCGAGTGTTTTACCATGACGCAGCCCCCCTGCGGGGAACTTCTTTGGCGGACGAGATCACAACAACAGCGAAGAACAGCGAGGTCGCGGGTAAGTCATCTGGCGAACCGTCTGGAGACTCAGCCGGCGAATCTGTCCCCGGTGCTTCGGTGGACGGCTTGGCTGTGCCAAGCTTCGCTGCGGCGGCGCAACCCTCCTATGCGCATACGCTTTTCTTTTTCCGCGACGGGGGCCGCGACGGCGATCGCGATTGCCTGCGTGCGGGGTGGGGATTGGCGTTCTACGCCCTCGCGTTTTGTCTGCTGCAACGAGTTGCCGGCGACCTGGTCGGCTCGTGGAATCTGGGTGCGTTGCGTGCGGGAACGGCGCTCGAGTTCGCGTTCTTCGTGGCGGCGGCGATTCCCGCGCTGGTGCTGGCGCGGATTGAGCATCGCCGCTGGGGCGCCTACGGATTGCCGCTGCGGCAGACGTTCGGCAAGCTGTTCTGGGTGGGCGCCGTTTGGGGCTTCGCAGGAATTACTTTGCCGCTCGCGGTGCTGCATGGGCTGCACGTTTTTGATTTCGGCCACGTCGTGCTGCACGGCGCGCGCCTGGCGAAGTTCGCGGCGTTCTGGGCGGGAACGTTTCTGCTGGTGGGATTCTATGAAGAGTTCCTGTTTCGCGGCTACTCGCTGTTCACGCTGGCGCGCGGGATTGGCTTCTGGTGGGCCGCGGCGGTGCTCTCGGCGACGTTTGGCCTGATCCACCTCGGCAACGGAGGGGAGGACTGGCGCGGCATCCTGGTGGCAGCGTCGATTGGATTCTTCTTCTGCCTCACGTTGCGGCGCACCGGATCGCTCTGGTTCGCCGTGGGATTTCACGCGGCGTGGGATTGGGGAGAAAGTTTTTTCTATTCCGTTCCCGACAGCGGGAGCGTTTCTCCGGGTCACCTGTTGAGCTCGTCCTTCCACGGCCCAGTGTGGTTGACGGGAGGGTCGGTGGGGCCGGAAGGAAGCGTGCTGTGCTTCGTGGTGATCGCGACGATGTGGATGGCGTTTGACCGGATGTATCCTAAGTGTTCCTGAAGGAACACTTCTGCGATTTGTGGGAACGCCATGGACGAGACGGGGAGGGCGTTTGCGCTGATTCTCAACATGAGAATGTATTGCTGGGAATGGAGTTAGCGGCTGGTGCCGGAAAATCAGGCGTCGGAACTGGCCCATATATCGCCGAGCTCGAGCGGTTTCGAGGCCAGAAGTCTGCCGGAAGGTGGGGTCTTCCGCCCCGGAGTTGGCCGGCTCAGTGCTCCCTTTCCTCGCCTCCCATCGGCATAGTTACCTGCCTCCGGTCGTTGACGGTCGTTGACCGGACGTGTGTCCGAGGGCATGGGTTGGGGCGTACCATATAGCCAGTGACAACCCACACGACGCTCGCGGATGATGAGCGAGCGCGGCTGGATGCGGTTTATGATGCGTCCCGCGCCAAGCGGCACGCCGCTTCGAACCAACTGCTAGACGACCGCCTTCGGTTCTTCACTCATCAGGCGAAGCAAATTCTTCGCATCGACGTATCGCATTGTTCGGCGGCCGAGGTCGAAAAGATTTTCCGGGCAGTTCCCCAGCTTGTGATTCCCCGTCCGCTTGGTTCCGTCCTCATACTTACCGATTTCACGGGAACATTTTTCGACCGGGAAGCGGTTCGGGCCATGGAGGAGACCGCCGTCTTTGACAAACTTCATGTCAGGAAATCTGCATGGGTGCGTCGGGAGAAGTTTCCTCGGGGTTTCTGTGAAGGCCTGAGCAGCTTCTCTCGGCGCGAGTTTTCGCTTTTTAAAACGCGCCAGGAAGCTTTGGTATGGCTGGTGCAGGACTAACCAGAACAGCCCCGGGGCTGAATTCCATCGTAATCCCACCTTTCGAAAACCGCGAAAGGTGAGGCAGCCTCTGCGGTGGTAGTGCCAATCCCGCTACACGTTTCATCGACGAACCCTGTTACGTCGGTGTTGATACACGCTGCCGCAAGGTCCCTCACCCGCCCTTCGGCGCGTTCGGGATTGACATCGCGAAGTACTGATCGACGCGCTGAAAGCGCTACGCCACGAAAACCCACCACCTCCTTCCGCGTCCGCCCCAAAATCATGACTTAGCGCCGGTGCGGTACACTGCGCTTAATGTTTTCACTCAACGATCAGATGGGGTTCAGTTTCCGGCCGCCGGAGCGGCGGGTGTGGGGGGTGCGCGACCTGGTGGCCGCGGTGCGGACGCATGTGGAGCGGGAGTATTCGGATGCGTGGGTGGAGGGGGAGATTTCAAATTTCCGGGCGCCGGATTCGGGGCACCTTTATTTCACACTGAAGGATGGCAGCGCACAGATTCGCGTGGTGATGTTCCGATCGTCGGCGAAGTTGTTGAGGTTTCGTCCGGCGGATGGGATGCAGGTGGTGGTGCGCGGGCGGGTGACGGTGTATGAAGACCGCGGCGAGCTGCAAATTTCGGCGGAGTATATCGAACCCAAGGGCGCGGGGTCGCTGCAGATTGCGTTCGAGCAACTGAAGGCCAAGCTGCAAGCAGAAGGGCTGTTCGCGGCGGAGCGGAAGAAAGCGGTGCCGGCGCTTCCGGCGAGGGTGGGGATTGTGACCTCTCCGCAGGCGGCGGCGCTGCGCGACATTCTCAACATATTGCAACGGCGGCATCACACGGTGAATGTGGTGATTTATCCAGCGCAGGTGCAGGGCGATGCGGCGGCCGCGGAAGTTGCGGCGGGAGTGCGACATTTTAATCGCGAGAGGAGTGTGGAAGTGATTATAGTGGCGCGCGGCGGAGGGTCGGCGGAAGATTTGGCGGCGTTTAGTGATGAGGCGCTGGCGCGCACGGTGGCAGCTTCGGAGATTCCGGTGATTTCGGCGGTGGGGCACGAGACGGATTTCACGATTTTGGATTTCGTTGCTGACCTGCGTGCGCCGACACCATCGGCGGCGGCGGAGTTGGTGATCCGGTCGCGGCAGGGAGTGGAGGATCAGGCTGCGGCGCTGCATGAGCGGCTGGAACGCGCGGTGCGTTACCGCTTGCTGATGGGGCGACAGGCGCTGACGGAACTGGCGCAGCACGGAGCTTTTGGCGGGATCATGGGAGCGATCCGGCAGCGGCAGCAAAAGATGGACGATCTCACGTATCGGCTGGAGCGCGGAGAGCGGCGCGTGCTGGAGCAGGTGCGGCGGCGTTGGGAAACGGTGGCGGCAGCGGTGCGGCATTACGATTTAGCGTCGGTGCTGGCAAGCATGCGGGTGGGGCTGGGCGCGGGCATGGCTGCGCTGGCGGGGGCGATGCGAAATGTGCTGCTGTTGCACCGGACGCGAGTCGAGCGGTTGACGACGGGACTGGAATCGCTTTCTCCGCTGGCCGTTCTGGAGCGGGGGTACGCGCTGGTGTTTGATGCTTCGGGGAAGTTGCTGAAAGATGCGAGCGGCACTGAAGTCGGGCAGGAGATTTCGGCGCGGCTGGCGCGGGGCGAAATTGGGGCGCGGGTGACGAAGAAGAGGTAGTGGTGAAGCGTTGTAAGGAAGCGAGCTAAAGCGCGCGATTCTCGCGCCGCAATGCGCGACTCGCCCAGATTCCGCAGTGCGCAAAAGAACGCCTGTTCGGAATGACAAAGCATTACAGGCCGCATAAGGGGTGCGTTACAATGAGCCTTTCCAGGCTCACATTCCAAGGTCGCATTCACGTCGGGAGAAGTGAACCGAGTGACGCAATTTCTTACCTCGTGGTCGAGAGTATCGGTCGCGCTCGACATTCTGCTGGTGGCGGTCATCATCTATCAGGTGCTGGCGATGATCCGCGGGACGCGGGCGGCGCCCATGATGGCGGGCGTGGCGGTGGTTGCGCTCACGTTCTACCTGGCGCGGATTGGCGAACTGACCACGCTGAACTGGCTGGTGAGCCGGCTGTTGCCGTATGTGATCTTCGCGCTCATCGTCGTGTTCCAGTCGGAGATACGGCACGTACTGGCCGATCTGGGGCGGCGGCTGAGTTTTCGGGGATCGTCGGCGGACGGGGATTCCTACGACGATATCGTCCTGGCGGCGAACTTATTTTCGCAGCACCAGACGGGCGCGCTGATTGTGATTGAACGCGAGATTGGATTGCGCACGCACGTCGAAAGCGGCGTCCCGCTGGATGCGCGGCTTTCCTACGATCTGCTGGCGACGATTTTCCGGCCCAGCGCGCCGCTGCATGATGGCGCCGTCATCGTACAAAAGGACCGCATCGCCGCGGCGGCGTGTTTTTTGCCTCTATCGATGAATCCCATGCTTTCCACGCAAATGGGAACGCGCCATCGTGCGGGGATCGGAATCACGGAAGAGACGGATGCGATTGCGGTGATCGTTTCCGAGGAGACGGGAGCGATCAGCCTGGCGATCGGAGGCAAGATCGAGCGCGACCTCACGGTGGACCAGTTGCGCGCGCGACTGGGCGGCGAACTGCGAAGATATATGTCTCCGGTGACTCTGCCGACGGTGATTGCGCAGGAGGACGACTCGGACGCGGCGCTCGATTCGCCGTTGCAGGCCGCGGGAGCCAAGTCAGAGAAGGAATCGCTCTCGGAAACGGAGCCTGAGCCTTGATCAGTTTTTTCAAGCGCTACGTGCTGCACAATTTCGGGCTGAAAATATTATCGCTCATGCTGGCGACCGGGTTGTGGCTGGCGATCGCGCGCGATCCAGTGGCGGAAGTCTCGATCCGAGTTCCCATTGAATTTCTGCATGTGGGAGACAATCTTGAGATTAGCTCTGAGCTAATTCCAGAAGCGCAGATTCGCGTGCGGGGGCCGGGGCGTTTTATCCGGCAGCTGCGAGCGACCGATGTACATGCGGAGCTCGATCTGGGTGACGCCAAGCCGGGAGAACGGACGTTCAATTTGACGGCGCAGGAGATTCGCCGGCCGCAGGACTTGGAAGTAGTGCAGGTCGTGCCGGGCCAGGTGCATCTGGCATTCGACACGCGGCTCACGCGCCAGGTCGAGATTCACCCGCGGGTGATAGGGACATTCGTGGCCGGGCTGCAGCCGAAGGTCACGGCGGACCCGCAGAAGGTCACAATCAGCGGGCCGCGACGGCGGGTGGAACGGGTTGAGGCGGCGACGACCGATCCGGTGGATGCGTCGGGAACGATCAATCGCGCCACGTTCGTCACGAATGTGTATGTCGCGGATCCGCTGGTGCAGGTGGTGCAGCCAACTTCGATTCACGTGGCGGTGGTGATGGAAGCGGTCGGTTCTTCGGCGCATTAGTTCGCTTTGCAACTCTTCCCGTGAGACGGTAATTGTTCTCTCGTAATCCCGCTCCTTGATCGTCCACGTTATATGATCCAGTGTCGGTCATCATTTTCGAGATCCGAATTTTGTGATGCGAAGTTAATTTCCTCTTAACAATTTATGGGCGAGCAAAAGCGGCAACTATTTGGGACGGACGGGATTCGGGGCGTGGCGGGAGAATTTCCGCTGACCCTCGAAAGCACTTATCTGATTGGGCGAGCACTGGGGCACGACCTGGTTCGCAACACGCGCAGAGCAAAGGCCGTGATCGGCCAGGACACGCGCGAGTCGAGCGGATGGATCTCCGACCGGGTTGCCGAAGGCCTGGGAGCCGTGGGCGTCGATGTGCATAGCGCGGGAGTGATTACGACTCCGGGGATCGCTTATCTGGCGCGCTCGCGCGGATTTGCCGCGGGCGTGGTGATTTCGGCGTCGCACAATCCGTGGACGGACAACGGTATCAAAGTTTTTTCCGGCGATGGTTTCAAGCTGGCCGACGAGGGCGAACTGGCGATCGAGAAAGAAATTTTTGGTCTGTTGCAGAATCCGAGAGTGGCGGACGAAACTGCGCAAAAAGTGCCGGGGCCGTGTCTGCCGGGCGAAGCGGAGTTGCGGCATGCCTATGTGGGTTCGCTGGTTGAGAGCGTAGCGTCGGATTTGAGCGGGCTGCGCCTGCTGGTGGATTGCGCCAACGGAGCGGCCACGGCGGAGGCTCCGGAATTGTTTCGCAGGATTGGGATTCAGGCGACATTTATTCACGTTTCGCCCAACGGTAGAAATATTAATGAAGGCTGCGGGGCGCTGCATCCGGAGACTCTGGGGAAAGCGATGGCGGGAGCCGCGGAGAAATTTGATCTGGGCGTAACGTTTGATGGCGATGCCGACCGGGCCCTTTTCTGCGACGCGAGCGGACGCGTAGTGAATGGAGATGGGGTGATCCTGGCTGCGGCGCGCGATTTGCACGCGCGGGGCAAGCTCACAGGTGAGCTTGTAGTCGCGACCACCATGTCGAACATGGGGCTGGAGATTGCGCTGAAGAAGTCGGGCATCCGCATGTTGCGGGCGAATGTGGGCGATAAATATGTTCTGGAAGAAATGCTGAAGACAGGAGCGGTGCTGGGCGGGGAGCAGTCGGGCCACATTATTTTTCGTGATGGCGAGGCCACCACTGGCGATGGGTTGCTGACGGCGCTGCGGCTGGCCGATATTGTTGTGCGCAGTGGAAGATCCCTGGCGGATCTGGTGGGCGATCTGAAAGTGTTTCCGCAGAAAATTCAGAATGTGCGGGTGCGGGAGAAGATTCCGTTCGAGCAGGTGCCGGCCGTGCAGAAGGCGATTGCGGCGGCTGAGAAAGAGTTGGATGGAAACGGGCGCGTGGTGGTGCGTTATTCCGGCACCGAAGCGCTGGCGCGGGTGATGGTGGAAGCGGAGTCAGAGGAGAAGATGCTGGCGCTGGCGGCGGGGATTGCGGAGGAGATTCAGAAGGCGTTGGGGGTGTGAAACATTGTTAAATGGCACACTCTTACTCCCATCAGCCTACTGGATCTTTGCTCTTGCTGAGATAACTAAGAACAACGAACGCTGCTATGACGAACCAAGCACCCCTCCAGCGCAATGATTCGTGGCCGAGATGGAACGCATTCACAAACAAGGCGATGACCGCCATGATGAAGAAAAAGAAGCCGTAATAGCGTAGCCATCGGCCCGTACGGGAATCCACCAGAGCCTTACGTTCCTCTGCCCGAGAGAGTTTTGCGGAGGGTCAGTCGATCCATGACAAATTGCATGCCCGCCGTCAGCGCACAGAGTCACGGGCGCCCCGGTCTGCTCTCGCTAGACCGAGAGTGAGATTACCTCCATATTAAAGCGGCTCTCGGGCGGAGGCGAAGAATGCGCAGACTCCTTGGTGTTGGCAGTGCGCGGGCAGGAGTGCCCGCGCCACACAAGCCTAGTGCGATGCCAGAAAGAAATTTACCGTGATCTGCGTCTCTACTTCGACGGGTTCACTGTTCAGGATGTAGGGGCGGTAGCGCCACTTGCCGACGGCTTCTACTGCGGAGCGAATCAGCATGGGACGTCCGCTCACCACGCGCAGGTTTTCGATGGTGCCATCTTTGCTGATGAGCGCGGCGAGGACAACCGGTCCTTCAATGCGCGCCGCTCTGGCCAACGGGGGATACACGGGCTGCACCTGGTAGATGAGGCTGCCCGGGTCCATGTGCGAGACGCGGATGGGATGCGAGGGAGCCGGCGGGGTGGCAAGGACGGGCCGGGTTTCGCCACCTTCCACCGAAGAGATTCCGTTGGAAACGCCGGAGACCTCGCTGTTCGCGGTTCCCGAGCCGAAAGAGCCGAAAGGCTGCGGCGGAACGTCTTCGATGATCTGTGCGACGACATTCGGAATTCTTGTGGGCTCCAGAATTCGAGTGTTCAGGACATTACTGGGCGCGGGCGTTCGAGACCCTACGCGCGGGCGCATCGGGGGAGCGTCTGGCACGGGCTGTCCCAGACTGACGGGCGTGGCCAGCCGGTGCAGCAGCGGGATGCGATCCGGCCTCACCAGCGGCAGCAGTAGCAACAGGCCCATGGCGAGGGCTTGCAGTCCGAACGAACTTAGCGTGGTCCAACTGCGGCGCAAGCGCTGATCTGTGGAAGTTTGCAGCAGGCTGCCGGTAAACATTTTTGCGCCGAGCGTTTCTTCGCTGAAAATTCCCCGACCAAGCGTCTGCCCACTGAAGCCGCTTTCCCCGTGCATATTCTCAAACATGGTGTCCTCCTGTGGCGCTCCCGATGAGTCTGTGTCGCAGCGATTCTTCCGCCCCTTCGGGGTTTGCGCACGTTCCGATCGCGACCCACGGTTTGCGCCGTGGGCTGCACTCTTTCGCCGCTTCGCGGCTTGGGGGCGACGCATTCCACTGTCGAAAGCGATCGAAACCTTGCACAAACTCTTTGCCAGTTGGCCAAGACGTGAAGCCAGCTTTTCGGAATTGCGCTTGCTTCTATGGACACCGCGAGCGCGGCGCTGGGGCAGGGCTGGAGAAAAGAAAAAAGGCCGCGTGGAACGCGGCCTTCGGGAACATTTTCGACACCGGAGGTGTCGCTCGAAAGATTAATTCGAAGGGTTGGCTGGCTTGGGAGTTGGCGTCTTCGGGGGACTAGCGGCTCCAGTTCCTGGCTTGGTTGCGGGCTTGGGCGAGCCAGCCGCCGGCGGAGGCACGGTCGATTGCGCATTGTAGGCGTCCACCACGGGCTTGGTGACGTCGATCTTCTCGCCGTCGTACCACAGGACCGGACTCTGCGGCCAGGGCTTCGAAGTATCCACGATCATGCCGAACGCGTTTTCTTGAGCGTACTTCACGATCATGGGAGCCATCTTCTGCAGGATCTTCTGGGCAATATCATTTTGCTGGTTGCCCACATCCTCCTGGTAGTCCTGGCCCGAGCGTTCGAGCGATTTCTGTTTGCTTTCGATCTGCTTGCGCAGGGTCTCCAGCGCCTCCGGGCTGAGCTTGTCGCCCTGGGTCGTCAACTGCTTCTTCAGAGCTTCGAGTTCGTCGCTCTGGCTGGTCAGCTGGGTGCGCTTGGGTTCGAGCTTCTTGGCGAGATCCTCAAAATCGCGATGGCCTTCGTTCGTCTGGACGATGGCTTGCTCGATGTTGATGGTGCCGATCTTGGTGCCGGGGCCGGTGGCTACGGGCGACGCGCCTGCGGCGTTGGATGCGCCCACGGGGGCAGCGGTGCTGGTTTGGGCGATTGCAGAAATCACGAAGAGAGCCGCAACGGCCAGGATTGGACGGAGAAACTTGCTTGTCATTGGATCGCTTGAACTCCTTGGAACCGGACTCCCTGGAATCTGCCTCAATCGAACCTGCCGGCGTTCGGCATGATTCAGGGGAGCATGGCTCCGGAAATGAACTCCAGTATTTTTCTCAGTGATGTATCACTTACGCAAACGCTGGGCCGCACTGAAAAGAGGTCTGCGCTGCTGTAACGGCCGCCGTCGCAAAAGGCGCACTAGATTGCCAAAGCGTCACACGCCGAAGCTGCGGGCATGACGTTCACCCGAACCAGCCCGCCATGACGTGAACCCAGATCATTATAGTGAGCGTGCTCCCACCCCGTCAAACCAATCGCACAGGCTTCCTCAGAACGTGGTCGCCACCGTGAAGCGGAACGTTTTGCGCGGCTCGCGCAGCAGGAAGTTGGGAGAGTAGGTGACCTTGGCCAGGCCGTAGGTGTAGTCCCCGGCGGCGCCGGCGGGGAACATCCCACGCGTAATTGGAATGGGCGAGTTGGCCTGGTCATCGAGCCGCACCGGGTTATACGCCCAGTAGAAGCGGAAGGGCGCATTGACCACCGGCATGAACACCTGCAACTCCAGGCCGGTGGACATTCTGGGGCGCCAGAGGGTCGATTCCAGAACCTGCAAATCGCGCGACGGCGCCGGGTTCAGGATCGCCTGTCCGGCGCAGTTATATCCGGCATCCAGTTGCGGGCATCCGAAAGGCGTGCTGATCACCGCGGAATACTGCTGCGAAGCGATCTGCAGTTGGGAGCGCCGGAGGATTGTGTCCATGCCGGTGTCGACAAACGGAGCAATCGCCACCGGACCTGCAATGGTGATGCGGTATTCGAGATTGGTGATCAAGCTGAAATCGCCGCCGGGGAAAACGATCTGATCCACGGGAATCGGAACGGTCCAGCAGTTGGTGGGCAATCCCACGGAGGAATTCCCGGGCACGCACGGATAGTTGGGGTTGGCGGGTTGCGGCACGCCCGAGCGGTCTCGCAAGATGATCGAGTTAGCGCTGGGCAGGAAAGCCACCGGCGATACGGAGCGAATGTCGAAACCGCGAATATCGTTTTCGCCGCCCATGTAGAAACGCTGGAACGGGGGTGGAACCAGTCCGCCGAAGCCGCTGATAAACGACCCCTGCACGCGGAACCCGATGGTGTTGCGGCGTTTCTGCACCGGAGTCCAGTGAGTGTATTGCAGGATGGGGCGCACCGAGCGCACGGTGCCGCCGATGCCTGCGATCTCCGCGCCCACGGTCATCTGTTGGCCTTTATGCGGGAACAGGCCGCTGTCGAGCGAATTGATCGAGAAGTTGGGGAAGATCTTGCTGGTAATAATCCCCGATAATGCATTGGGGCCGGAGATGCCGCGGAACGCGATGTATTCGAACAGGCTTCTGGACGCGGTGCTCAGGGCCAGCAGGGTAGAGCGGTCGAGCGAATAAGTGATGCCGAGCCGTTTGAACGACCGGCTGTGCAGGGGATAGCTCAGCGACGTCGTGAGCCCAGCGCTCGATTGCGAATAGTTCTGCAGGTTCTGCAGGATGGCGTTCGGCAAGTTCAGATTCTGGCCGCTGAAAATCGAAATTTGCCGGGCCTGGTTGAAGCTGGTCTTGTTGGCGAATACGCTCACGCCCAGCTGCAAGGGACGGTCGAACATGTAGGGCTGAGTGAAGCCGAACAGCGCGCTGCGCGCCAGATTCCCGAGGCTCACCTGCACCTGCACGGTCTCGCCGAGGCCGAGGAAGTTATTCGTGGCATAGTTCAGCCCTACGAAGGCGCCTTCCAGTCCGCTGACGCCGCCGTTCAAGCCGATGCTGTTCTTGCCTTTTTCTTTTACCTTCAGCGTCAGGTCGACCAGTCCATTCTTTTCGTCCAGGCGTTTGTCGGTGACGTTAGGATCGTCCGGCTTCAACTGGTCGAAATAAGAAAGCTGGTTCAGGCGCTGCAGGCTGAGTTCCCACAGGCGCGAGTTGTAGACGCCGCCTTCTTCGAGCACCATTTCGCGCCGGATCACTTTGTCGCGTGTGGTGGTGTTGCCCTGGAACTCGATGCGGCGGACGTAGAACTGCTTGCCTTCATCGACGTCAATGTCCAAAAAGATCAGCTTCTTGTCGTCGTCAAAGGTCGTTCCCGGTATCGACGTGAAGTTGATATAGCCGGCCGTGCCGTAAGCCTTGCGCAGGTTTTCTATGCCCTTGGCGACCTTCTCGCGGCTGAAGAAGTCGCCGTCCTTGATGGGGAACTGGGCGCGCAGGATATTCACGTTCGTGATGGCTTTGTTGTTCTTGAACGTGATCTTGCCCAGCCGGTATTTATCGCCTTCCTCGACCGGCATGGTCAGGTCAACCGCTTTGCCCGGCCCCGACTGCAGCAAAGGAATATGAAAACCTTTGTGGCCGGTATCGTGCATCTGCGTTTTCGGCTCATTGACGATGACCTTGAAATAGCCGCGATTCTGATACTCGGCGCGCACCCGCTCCGTGTCTTCTTCGAGCTTGGTGGCGTCGTAGGTTTTCGAGAAAATGTTTTCGAGGAAGATGGAGTGTGGAATCCCGATCGGCTTCAGGTTCTTCATGGCCGCGCGCAGGATCCGCGACTTCACGTTCTTGTTGCCTTGGAAGGTAATCTTGCCAACTTTAACCTTGGGACCTTCTTTGACGACAAAAGAGAGACCGACGGCCGCCGGAGGAATCTGGCGCACTTCGGTGCGAATCGTGGAGAACTGCCGCCCGTGTTCGGAGAGCAGATTCTTGATGGAGACTTCCGCTTTCTTGATGCGTGTCGGATCGTACTGACTTTCCACCGAGAGCCCGACTTTGTCCTGCTTGAAGCGGTCGAGAACATCGCTTTGCGAAACCGAGCTCAGGCCCAGGTAGGTGATCTCGCGGATGGTCGGCTTTTCTTTTACCTGTACGATGATGCGCCAGCCCTTAGGGGTCTGCTCGCGCAGGAACTTGATGTCCTCGAAGTATCCCGTATTCCAGAGCGAGTTGAAGTCGCGCTCCAGGCTGGCGGCGTCGTAAATGTCTCCCGGCTTGGTAAAGATGCGAGCTTTAATGGTTTCAGCGGGGATGCGTCGGTTGCCCTGGGGAATGATCTCGGAGATCACGTCGGTCTGCGCCCAGGTCAGGGACGCCCACAGGAGCAAGGTCAGCAGCGCCAGCGCGCAGGTCCATCCGGCGGCCCACCGGATGGCCGTACTCACGGTCGAACCGCGCCAAGACCGTGGAAATGAAGGAGATGACGCCGCGACGGCGCACCGTGTGCGCCCATGTCTGGGCACAAAAGAACTCTCCGAATGAATGCGAAGCTGAATCGCTACGACCTCAGACCGTGGGATGTAGGAAAACTGCCATTATACGGTAGCGCACTGACAACCGTCCAAGCCGCAACTCTATATTGTCTTTATGGGTTCGACTTTTTCGGGTCGAACTTTAAGGTCCAACTTCCGGGTCAAGCCCGCGGTTGCTCTATGAGGATGGCCTGGATCACTCTACCTCAACCAAGACGGAATAAACCGTGGCCGAGTTGCCCACGTCGGCAAGTTTTTCTGCGGTCAGGGCATTGATGCTCTGGAAACGACGTTCTGGAAACCTGCGGTATGCTTCGCCCAGTCGAGCCCGATCCGGGCTTTTAAAGCGATTTCGCCCCGATGGTTGAAGACTCCCCACTTTATCATTGTTCGAGATACGCGGTTCCGAGATACCACGCGCCGGTGCGGGCAATCGGATGATTATACGTCGCTTCCCGGAAGGAACGCGCTGGCGTCGAAACCGGTGGTGGCTCAATTTGAATTTCTTCGCGCCCTTTGCGCCCTTTCTTTGCGAGCTTTGCGGTTAAAGGCTCTGGTTAAGCGAGGGCGGCATGCGTCTTATCCCGTCGCTCAACTCGCGGTACTACATTGCGGGTTGGTGCCGGATGGGAAAATCGGTGTATGCAGCCTCCAGTCGCCCTGAGCAGATGGCAAGAGTCTTCAGGGTGGATGCGTCGACCGGGAAAATGGAACCCTGGAAAACCTTCGGAGCAGGACTCGGCGCGGAGTCACGGGAACAGGCGCGCCTCATTTTTCGAGCGACGGCGCCGCCTATGCCTACGTCTATGTACAAATCTTGTCGAATGCGTAGGTAGTGACTGGACTGACGTAGAAACTGCGCTGTTTCCAGGGGAAAAGCGCCACTGAATCGTCCACCAGAACACGGGCGGCCTTGCGGCCGCCCGTTTCTTCAGTCTACGTTCCCAAACTACTGCGCCTGCGCCGGTCCGGAGCGAACACCCCGAACAATTTTTTTACGGGGAATGAGCCGATTCTATCGCGGAATCCGTTTTAGATAGTAAGTAGGGTTGCTGCCCTCGAGAAAATTCGTATCAACAAGAACAAGTCTGGAGGCAAGAAAATGAATCACCAATCCCTTTACAGCCGCGAACAGACATCGACCCAAGCTGCTGACGCGGATGTGAGTTGGAACGCGGAGTCCGAGGAGAGCGCACGACAAGGACGGCTGCGCGCCATGCCCTTCCGCTCAGCCATCCTGGCTGCGATTGTCAGTGCCGCGACCCTCCTCCGGCCGCCGGCAGCTAGCGCGCAGGTGCCTGTTTCCCTGCAGGAGCAACTCAATGCGCAATACAAGCCGGCAAAGATGAAATCGGGTTTCGGCGGAGCGACCGTGGTGGAAGCGGGTACGGTGCTTACCGTTGAAAAGGCTGGGGTGCTGAGCGTGCCTTCTACCACGATGAGCACGTGCTCGGCAAAATTCCAGGACAACAAACTTCACCCGTCAGTCGGTTTTTGCGCAGCCATGTTTAAGAATATTTCCAGCTACTTGCAAACCGGGAGCAAGGTCTATCCCCTGAAGATCGACGTTAATCTGGAAAAGGAAAAGATTTCATTCGAGGTAGTGGTCTGTGACTCCTGCAACGGAAGCGACTCTTCGACCTCCATGAAGGGCGGGGTCGTATTCCAGTTCCCCAAGGGTTATCTCGAGACCGCCAGTGCGGGGGCGGTGGAAGACACGATCGGACAGGTGTTCTCCATCATCGGCGACGGCCAGAACGGTGACCAGAGCGGTGGTCCGAGTGACGGTCAGAGCGGTGGCCAGAACCAGGCTGAACAGCAGGCGCAAGGCGGACCGCAGGGAGCCCAGCCCGCGACACAACAGCAAGCCGAGCCTCAAACCATCCAGCTCGGGCAGAGTACCGACCAGGTGCTGGCCGTGCTGAACAAGCCGGAGAAAATGGTGAACCTCGGTGCCAAGCAGATATTTGTCTACCGGGACCTGAAAGTGACGTTCGTCGACGGCAAGGTTTCCGACGTTCAGTGAGGTGTTCACGGACATCGCATGCTCGGCGACGACCCGCTTGACCAGGAAAATACGGGCGGCCTCGCGGCCGCCCGATTCTTCAGTCTAACCAAACAAATTACTGCGCCTGCGGCGGATCGGCCACCAGACCGGCAAAAAACTCCGGATTGCCGCTGATGGGGTCCTTGAGGAACAGACCGCGCGCCACGACCGGCACCGGAGTCGTGTCGGCGGAAAGCGCGCTCAGGCCGTTCAGGTCAAAGAAGAAAGTCAGGTTCCCCGTGTTGACCGTGACCGGCCCGCCAGCGGAATAGCCCAGCAATCCGTTGTTCGAGAGCTCAAAGCTCCCGCCGTTCGGCGCGTTCGCGACCGTGACGGTCCCTGGCACGAGCATGCCGTAGGCGCCCTGGCGGCGCAGCGAAATCATCTGCGGAGTGAACGTGGGATTCACGAAACTGCCGCCGATGAAAATTCTCTGTCCGATTTCGAGCGACGTATTGTTGAACAGTGCGTCGGTGAGCGGGCCATCGAGGAAGCAGATTTCGTAATCGCTGACCGCGCTAACGTCGAACGTCTGGATGGTATCCACGTCGCTGACCATGTCCGCGCCCGTTTCACCCACCCACATCGTGACCTGCTGTACCTGGTTCGATCCGTTGGTAGTGAAGGCGAGCACGCGGCCCGATATAAAAGACTGGGCAGTCGTGATCACTTCCACGCCGCTGGCCATCAGGCTGCCATCCGCCTGGAACGCGCCTTGTACGCCGACAATGGCCGGAGCCGCTAAATTGTTGATGCTCCAGCCGCTGTTGAACGTCGTGCTGGTGTTGACATAAACCGTCAACTGGCGGCCGTAGGGCCCCTGCATCACAAACGAGTTGCTCGCAGTCGCCACGGAAACCAAGCCACCAGTCAGATCGGTGATTTGTCCCTCAGGATCGCTGGCGTGCGTGGCCTTCACGAAGATGACCGGATTCACCACGCCGGTCACTTGTCCGCTGCCGTTGACGGCCAGAGACTGCCGGATGTCGAATTCCATTTTCAAGCCGGCCAGCCCGTTGCTTCCGACCACCATCGGCGTAGGGAAATTCACCGTCAGCGAATAAGTAGGAGACTGAGGCAGCGTGCCGTTGATCGTGCTCAACGCCGGCGGATTCTGCGTCAGATCCACAAACGAAATAACCGGATTCGTCAGCACAAAAGTCGCGCTGCTGTAAGTGTCGGCCGGAACAGAATTGAACGCGAGCGGCGAGCGCAGACCGATGAGCCGTGCGAAGTCCACGGTGGTTGGGGTTGAAACCACCTCCGGCGAATTGCTCGCGCCATTCAGGGTGATGGAATTGATGGTAACAACAAAGCCCACAACCGAGGGCAGGGGCGCGTCTTCACCGGTAACAAACACGTTACCCGGCTGTGCCCCCGTCATAAGGGTGTTGGGACTGCCCGACGAGCAACCAAGCATGATGGCCGCAAGCAGCGCGGTGACAGCCAAAGCAAGAAGTCTTTTCATGGCAAACTCCAGGTGAGGAATGATTGGGGAGCAAACTGTTCGTCTCACGGAGATGGAAACACGCCCCCTGGCAGAATGTCGCGTAACCATGGGACTATTACCTGGCGGAAATTCGGTCGTTGGTCGGCCAACGATGGCCTTGTTTTCGAAGGAGTTACAAGTGCTGCGAGGTAGAATTGCTCCCCCCCGGACATGTACTTCTGGGCGCAGGACGCGACGAGCTCTCGACCCGTTCTAAAGCCAGACGCATACTTTCTCTGCCCTTATTGCACCACCTGACTCAAGGCTGCCGAGGCACTGCTGGCGGACATGCCGTCGCCGTCGTAAGTCGCGGTGATCGAATGCGTGCCAACGGCAAAATTGGCCTTCTTAAACGCGCCGATTCCTCCACTTAGCGTCGCCGCGCCAATCGAGGTCATTCCGTCCCGGAATGTGACCTTCCCGGTAGGAGTTTCGGGGCCGGATGATTGAACGGTTGCGGTGAACGTCACAGTATGTCCGGACTGCGAGGGATTCGGGCTGGAGACCAAAGTCGTAGTCGTCGAATAGAGTTCCACGATCTGGGCGACGAGGCCGCTGCTGGGAGAAAATGTGTCGTCGCCAGCGTATGTGGCCTTGACGCTCTTTGATTTCGCGCTGAGCGCCGAAGTGGTGAAAGTTGCCTTCTCGCCGCTCAGCGATGCCGAGCCTAGCAGCGTCGTTCCCTGGTAGAAGTTCACTTGTTCGCCATCTGGGATCACGCCCTGCGTGGAAGTCACAGTGGCCGTGAACGTGACCGGCTGCCCCACCATCGAAGGCGATCCTGAAGTGCTAACTACCGTTTTCGATGCGACAGTCGCATATTCGGCCAGAGTAGCCGACCCGCTGCCTTCCGCGGTGTTTAGAACACCCGAATAGGAAGCGGTGATCGCGTGAGATCCGCCGCTTTTATAAGACGTACTGAACGTCGCCTGATTGTTCGCCAAGAGCACGGTTCCAAGCGACATAAGTCCGTCGGCAAAAGTCACCTCACCGGCGAGCGCGCCGCCGGAGTGGCTGACCGTGGCGGTATAAGTTACGGTCTTGTTGACGCTGACAGGATTCACGCTGGAGGCGAGCGAGGTGGATGTCGTTGGGGCGCCATAGTTGTTCAACAGCACGCCCACCTCGCCGTCGTTTGCGCAACTCGAGGTGATGCAGGGAAGGGTCGCAATCAAATCCGGCTTGCCATCCCCGTTCAGATCCGCGACGAGTACTGACGCCACTTCATACCCGCCCAGGTCGTAGACCACCGCCGGCTGAAAAGTTCCATCGCCATTGCCGGCCAGCACTGACAGCGTGCTCACTGCACACATACTGTCCCAGCACGAGTTTCCGACGATGAGGTCGGGTTTGCCATCGCCGTTCACATCCGCCGCTACGACCGCAAGGGCTTCCTGGCCGCCGGTATCGTAGGCGACCACCGGCTGGAAGGTTCCGTCGCCGTTGCCCAGCAGCACTCCCACCGTAGTATCCGCCGTACCACCCCCACCCGGGCATGAAGAAAAGTCGTTGCCGCTGCACAGGTTCCCCACCAGCAGATCCGGGTTGCCATCGTCATTCACATCGGCCACGGTGATAACCTCGGCGTAAAAACCGCCCGATCCGTAGGTGACCGCGGGCTGAAAAGTTCCGTCGCCGTTGCCGAGCAGCACGCCTGCGTTTCCGCCGGTATTGCAGACGTCTTTGGTTTGACATTGGTTTGCCACCACCAGATCCAGCTTGCCGTCATGATTCACGTCGGCAATGGCGACCGAGGAGGCGTAGCCTCCTCCCGTGACGTGAGTCACAGCCGCCTTGAAAGTTCCGTCCCCCTTGCCCATCAGAACCCCGACTGTGCCCTGCGATGTACAAGGGTTTTTGAAGCACGAATTCGTCACCACCACGTCGGGCTTGCCATCGCCGTTCACGTCCGCAACCGCGATCGACACAGCATAGTAGCCACCCGAGCTGTAGCTGACCGGAGCACCGAAAGTTCCGTCGCCGTTGCCAAGCAGCACCGCGACCGATCCGCTGGGGCAACCGTTGCTAGCACAGGTGTTCACCACCAACAGATCCGGCTTGCCGTCACCGTTCACATCGGCGATGACCACTCCGGAGGGATCGCTAAAACCAGAGCTATACGTCTTGGCGGCCTGGAAGGTACCGTCGCCATTGCCCAAAAGAACTCCCACCGAATTGGAATTGTCGTTGGCTACAACCAGATCCGGTTTGCCGTCGCCGTTCACGTCCGCGAGCGCCGCGGAGAAGGCCCTGATTCCGCCAGAGCCGTAATCCACGGCAGGCAGCAACAGCAAAGGGCCGGGGCCCAGCGGGCTGACCGGCACCGTGGTTTGAGCCCGGAATGCCGAAGCGCCGCCGGCATCGTTCGACGGCCCCGCAGGTCGAGGCGTTTGCGCCACGGCGGCCACAGCGGCAAGCACGAGCAGGGCCGCGACGCTCGCAACCGTAACAAGACGCTGTTTACCGATAAGCGTGAAGACCTTGAAATTGCGGGCTCGGGTGGGCAGAACAAGAGCGTAGCGCATGGTCTTGACTCCGGAGAACCGATGGCTCAATTTTGCGAGGGGCGATACGGACAGGCAGCCGCGCGGTAAGTTGCCAATCCGCTGAGCAGCCGGATTATACTGCGATTTCCTCAAAAGGCGAATCGGGAAGGAACACAAGCCAGGCTTTGAGCATCTGTGACGCCAGCTCATCGCAAGGGCCCTACTTCAGCTCCAGAACTTCCTTTTCCTTAGCCTTGCTCATGTCTTCCATCTTCTTGATTTCGTCGTCGGTGAGTTTCTGGATCTCGTCGAGCGAGCGCTTCTCTTCGTCCTCGCTGATCTTCTTATCTTTCAGCGCCTTCTTGATCGCATCATTGCCGTCGCGCCGGATGTTGCGCACCGCGGTGCGATGCTCTTCGAGCACGCGGTGCAAATGCTTCACCATTTCCTGGCGGCGCTCCGCCGTCAGCGCCGGCACCGGCACGCGGATCAGCTTCCCGTCGTTCATCGGATTGAGCCCCAGCTCGGCGGAGCGAATCGCTTTCTCGATCGCGCCCACCTGTGACTGATCAAACGGCTGCACCGTAATCATTTGGGGCTCCGGCGCGTGCACCTGCGCGATCTGGTTCAACGGCATCTGCGAGCCGTAGTAGTCCACGCTCACGCTGTCCAGCATGTGCACCGACGCGCGCCCGGTCCGCGTGGCCGCCATCGCCTTGCGGAAATCTTCCACCGCCTTGTCCATGCGGGCCTTCAGCTGTACGTACGTTTCTTTGAGGCCGGCGATCGCGGCCATTGTGGCAGGGGCCATGAGGTCAACTCCGTAAAACCTAAATCATCAAAACGCTGCATTATAAACCAACGGGAAAATTGCCACGGATTTACACGCATCACCACGGATAAATCATCAGCATTAAATCCGGGAAAATCGGGAAGATCCGTGGCCCATGTTTCTATGCACTGACCATCGATCCAATCTTCTCTCCGGTCACGACCCGCCGAATATTTCCATGCTCGTTCAGACTGAAGATGAAGATGGGAAGGTTATTGTCTTTGCACAGGCTGATGGCAGTCGAGTCCATCACTTTCAGTCCCTTCTGCAGGACGTCCATATAAGTGATGGTCGTGAATTTCTTCGCGTTCTTGACCAGCATGGGGTCGGCATCGTAAATGCCGTCGACTTTCGTGGCCTTTAGAATCGCGTCAGCTTTAATCTCCATGGCGCGCAGCGAGGCCGCCGTGTCCGTCGAAAAGTAAGGGTTACCAGTTCCTCCGGCAAAAATCACGACTCGCCCTTTTTCCAGATGACGAATCGCCCGCCTTCGGATGAACGGCTCCGCCACCTGATTCATCTCAATCGCCGATTGCACGCGGGTATAGACCTTCTGCTTCTCGAGCGCATCCTGCAGCGCCAGCGCGTTGATCACCGTAGCCAGCATCCCCATGTGATCGGCGGAAACCCGGTCCATGTCCTTGGCCTGCTCCGCCACGCCGCGGAAAAAATTCCCTCCGCCCACCACAATCGCGATCTGAATGCCAAGCCTCTGGACGTCGGCCAGCTCCGCAGCGATCTCATGAATACGTTTCGTATCCACGCCAAAGCCCTGGTCCGCGGCCAGCGCCTCACCAGAGAGTTTCAGCATGATGCGTTTGAATACAGGCTTGGTCGTCATGAGATCGGTTCCGTAGCGCCAGCGTCCCGCCGGCTGTCGCGAGGGCGTCCCGCCCTCGCACTGCACCGCAACCCAAAAAAGGCGCCCCGCAGGGCGCCTCGAGTTTACTCTGCTTTCGGCTCTGTAGGTTTGGTGACAGCGATAGTCTCGCCTGCGTCGCCCACCTTGAAACGCGCGAAGCGCCGCACCGCGATGTTCTCGCCCAGCTTGCCGATTTTCGCCGCGATCAGTTGCGCGATGGAGATAGTCTGGTCCTTGATGAAGGGCTGCTCCAGCAGGCAGACTTCCTCGTAGAATTTTTCCATCTTGCCAGCTACCATCTTCTCCGCAATGTTCGGCGGCTTGCCGGAAGCCACGGCCTGCGCCAGGAAAATTTCCTTCTCTCGCGCAAACGCTTCCGGCGTGACGTCTTCCTTGCGAACGTAGCGCGGATCGCTGGCCGCAATGTGCATTGCGATGTCGTGCACCAGTTCCTTGAAATCTTCAGTGCGCGCCACGAAGTCACTCTCGCAATTCACTTCCACGAGCACACCAATCTTGCCGCCGGCATGAATGTAGCTGGTCACCGAACCTTCGCTGGTCGCCCGCGTCGCCTTCTTGGCCGCGACCGAAACGCCCTTCTTGCGCAGGACCACAACCGCCGCCTCCATATCGCCCTTGGCCTCGGTCAGGGCCTGCTTGCAATCCATCATGGGAGCTCCGGTCTTTTCCCGAAGCTCTTTCACTTGTGTCGCAGAAATGTTCGTCATAGTAGCGCTCATGGCTCTAAGAATCTCCACTTCAAAAAGTTCCAAAGTTTCAAGTTTTCAGTGTCCCAAACGCCGCAGCCGGTTTCATTGAAACCTGCGAAACTTTGAAACATGCCTCGTATAAAGTTCGACCCGCGCCAGACGACCCCGCGCGGGTCAGAATTTCAAAAGCCCCGGTTTTCACTGACCCCTGGCCACTGCTCTCAGACCGTTTGGGTCTCCGCCTTCGGCAGTTCGGCTTCTTCCGCCACCACCGGCTTCTTGTGGGTTCCCGCACCCAGCACTTCTTCCATGCTGATTTCTTCCCCGGCATCCACGGCGGCAGCTTCGCGCTCGCGGGCTTCGCCGCGGGCCGTTTCCGCCGCCTGGGCCGCATCGCTGGCCGCCTGCATGTCGGCAACCTGCTTGTCGGTCATCAACTGCGCTCCCTCGGCAATCGATTCCGAAATCTTCGAGGTAAACAGTCGGATCGCCCGTAGCGCGTCGTCGTTTCCAGGAATCACGTAATCCACTTCGCTGGGATCGCAATTCGTATCGACGACTGCGACCACGGGAATG
>Ga0181537_10000679_pt1 | contig 31585 bp, 27 predicted proteins | sample PEATcosm2014_Bin_39_FD_119765 | JGI IMG/M metagenome (GOLD analysis project Ga0181537, IMG submission 119765) | Peatland microbial communities from MTU Mesocosm Facility, Houghton, MI, USA - PEATcosm2014_Bin23_10_metaG | ecosystem: Environmental > Terrestrial > Soil > Wetlands > Peat | place... | reverse complement strand
TGCGATCGCACCGAGACCGAATCCGAAAATGCCGCAAACGATCGCCGCCGCCGGCAACGATACGGCGTATGAAAGACCTAAGCTCTGGAGCAAGACCGCAACGGTATAACCGCCGGCCGCGACAAACGCGCCGTGACCGAGCGAGATCTGTCCGCTGTTCCCGATGAGAATGACAAGCCCTAAGATGGCGATCGTGTACGCACCGACGTACGTGAACTCGAAGGTCATGAACGGCGGTATCAGCCACGGCAGCACGATGACGAGCACCGCAAACGCGGCCGTGCCGAGGACGCGGAGATTCATACGCGGCGTTGCTGCACGCGGCCGAACAAGCCCGCCGGACGAAAGAGCAAGACGATGACGATGATCCCGAAGGCAACCGGTAAACGCAGATCGGTCCCGATGGCATCAACGTACGCGCCGAGCAACGCGAGGACGACGCCCAACAGCAAACCGCCGATCACGGCACCAATCGGACTCTCGATGCCGCCCAGGACGGCAGCAGCAAACGCGTAGACGATGATGCCTTGCATCATATTCGGATCGAGGAACACGACCGGCGCGATCATAATGCCTGAGACCGCTCCGACGACCGACGCGAAGCCCCAGCCGAGCGCCATCATCCAGCTGACGCGAATGCCGACGAGCCGGCTCTGTTCGGGATAGAGTGACGCGGCGCGCAGCGCGAGGCCCAGCTTCGTGCGCGCAAACAACAGATAAATCACGAGCAGCGTGCCGAGCGAAACGCCGATAACGCCCAAGTCCTGAGCGGAAAAACCGACGCCCCCGACTTGAATCGGCGTCGATGGAAACGGGCTCGGAAAAGCCTTGACGACGTATCCCCAAATCCAACCCGCAAGACCGTTGAACGCGATTAACAAACCGAGCGTTACGATCACAATCGTCAAAGGCGGCGCACCTTCGACCGGACGAATGATGAACCGCTCGAGCGCAACGGCGCCGACGAACGCGATCACGATCGTCGCGATAATTGCGAGCCAGATCGGGACGCCGCGCTGCATGAACTCCCAGGCGATGAACGTCGTGAACATCGCCATCTCGCCTTGCGCGAAGTTGATCACGTTCATCGAACGGTAAATCAACACCAATGCCAACGCCATGCTCGCGAAGATGGAGCCGGTGGCGAGACCGCTGACAACTTGCTGCGCTAGTTCCTGCAAGGCGGCCGACTCCTGTGCGCGAAGATGAGTTGCCTTTTCCCTTCTGACGGCTGGAAGAGAGTTCCCTGCGCATGATGACAGCACGAACGCAGCTCGACCTCAACAACAACGGGGTCGCGGTAATCACGATCGATAGTCCTCCGGTAAATGCCCTCGGCGCCGAGGTCGTTGCTGAGCTTGCAGCACACGTCGATTCGGTATTGTCGAACGATGCCGCGGTTGCGGGCGTCATAACGGGAGCAAACGGAATCTTCAGCGGCGGCGCGGACATTCACGGATTCGGAAAACCCACGCCGAGCGGTCCAACGCTGCGCGATGTCCAGAGTGCAATCGAGCGCGGCTCCAAAGTTTTCGTGGCGGCGCTGGAAGGGATTGCGTTCGGCGGCGGACTCGAGCTCGCGCAGGCCTGCGATTACCGCGTTGCCCGCAACGGCACGCGCGTCGGGCAATCTGAAATCAAGCTCGGCCTTCTCCCGGGCGCCGGCGGGACGCAACGCCTTCCGCGTTTGATCGGACTCGACGCGGCACTCGACATGGACGTCGGCGGCGAGCCGATTTCGTCGCAACGCGCGCACGAGCTCGGATTGATCGATGAACTTACCGACGGGAACGTCGTCGAAGCTGCAGTCGCATTTGCCGCGGCGCACGCGAAAGAGCGGCGGCGAGCGCGCGATCTCGCGGTTCGTGGGGATCGAAGCGGTCTCGATGCCGCGCGCAAGCGTGCCGAACCCGCCGAACGCGGCGGCCTGGCTGCGCACTACACGATCGACGCGCTCGAAGGCGCGTTGACTCTGCCGTTCGACGAGGCGATGCAGAACGAGCGCGCGCTCTTCGAGAAATTGCGTGATTCCGAACAATCCAAAGCACGCCGGTACGTGTTCTTTGCGGAGCGCGAAGCCTCGAAAGTGCCGGGCGTCCCACGCTCGAGCTACAAAGCCAAAACGGCCGCCGTGATCGGCAGCGGCACGATGGGCGGCGGCATTTCGATGGCGCTCGCCAACGGCGGGATCGACGTTACCGTCATCGATGTTGACGCCGCGCTCGTGCAGCGCGCGAAGGAAACGATCGCGCGCAACTACGATTCAACGTTCCGTAAGGGCCGTCTCGCACAAGACGAGATGGAGCGCCGGCTCGCGCGTCTGCATTACTCCACGTCGCTGGACGCCATCGCCGGTGTCGACCTGATCATCGAAGCCGTCTTCGAGGAAATGGACGTCAAGAAAGACGTCTTCCGCAAGATCGACAAGCTCGCGCGTCCCGATGCGATTCTCGCTACGAACACGTCGACGCTCGACATCGATGCGATCGCCGCGGTGACGTCGCGGCCCGAGCGCGTCATCGGTACGCACTTTTTCAGTCCGGCGAACGTGATGAAGCTGCTCGAGATCGTTCGCGGCGCGAAGACGTCGTCCGAATTGATCGGCGATGCGCTTTCGCTTGCCAAACAGCTTGGAAAAGTCGGCGTGGTTGCCGGCAATTGCGACGGCTTCATCGGCAATCGAATGCTCGCGCACTACCGGCGTGAAGGCGATTTCTTGCTCGAAGAAGGCGCGACGCCGCAACAGATCGATCGCGTCATTCGCGAGTTCGGGCTACCAATGGGACCGTACGCGATGGTCGATCTTGCGGGTCTCGACATCAGCTGGCGCGTTCGCAAACGCCGCAATGCCGAGCGTCCGCCGCTGCGGCGATACTCGAAAGTCCAAGACCGCATGTGCGAGCTCGGACGCTTCGGACAAAAGACGGGTGCCGGCTTCTATAAATACGAGAGCGGGAACCGAGCGCCGATCCCGGATCCGGACGTCGAGGAGCTGATTCGCAGCGTAGCGCGCGAGTCGGGCATCGCGCAACGCGAGATCACCGACGACGAGATTCGCAAGCGCTGCATCTACGCGCTCGTCAACGAAGGCGCAAACGTGGTCGCGGATGGGACGGCGATTCGCGCAAGCGACGTTGACGTCGTCTGGGTGTACGGTTACGCGTTTCCGTCCTGGCGCGGCGGCCCATTACGGTATGCGGAAACGACCGGTTTACGCGCCGTCTACGACGACATCGTTGCGTTTCAAAAGCAGCACGGCGTGTACTGGACGCCTTCGCCGCTGCTCGCGCAGCTGGCGACGAGCGGCGGTTCGTTCTTCGCTTAGCCCGCGATCGTCACGCCGCCGTCGACGACGATGACTTGGCCGGTAACGAATGCGCCTGCGCGCGAGGCAAGGAAGATCGCGGCGCCGGCAATGTCGTCCGGCTCGCCGATCCGTCCGAGCGGATAACGCGCGACAGCGTCGGCGTAGGTTTCGGGATCTTCCCATAAGGCGCGCGCAAAGTCCGTGCGCACGATCGATGGCGCGATCGCGTTGACGCGCACGTTCGAGGATCCCCATTCAACGGCGAGATTGCGCACCAGCTGAAAGTCCGCGGCCTTCGAGATTCCGTAAGCGCCGAGCTTCTCGTTGCCCTTTAGGCCGGCGATGCTCGAAATGATAACGACGGCGCCGTCCTTACGCTGCGCCATCTGCGGGATCACCATATTGCAGAGCCACAAATTGCTGCGCACGTTCGACGCCATGATCTTGTCGAAGGCGCTGTCTTCGAGCGTGCGCATCGGGCCAAAATGCGGATTGATTGCCGCATTGCAAACCAAGATATCGATCTTGCCCCATTTCGCAATGGTGCGGTCGACGAGCGCCTGCAGCGCCGTCTTGTCGCCGATGTTCGCGGGAATCGCAAGCGCTGTTCCGCCCGCGCGAACGATCTCGTCGGCGACGCGCGCGCACGCGTCTTCTTTGCGACTCGAAACGACAACGTACGCGCCGAATTCGGCCATGCGTTGCGCAATCGCAAGGCCGATCCCGCGCGTCGACCCGGTAATCACGGCGACTCGGCCGTGGAGATCGAACACGCGGGTTATTCGCTCTTTTTGCGGGCGCTCGTCTTCTTGGTTGACGTCTTGCGCGTCGCGGTTGAGGCTGCGCGCGTCCGGCGCTTCGGCGTTTCCGCCGCCGCGTCGCTTTCTGCTACCGCTTCGGCCGGCGCGGCTTTACGCGTGCGGCGCTTGGGCGCGGGAAGCGCGGGGACTTCGGAGACCGGGATCGATGCCGGAGCATCGAGCGCCGCTGCGGCGCGCCGGCGGCGCGCAGGGCGCGTCGTCTTCGCGGGCTCTTCAGGCGCGGTCAAACTTGGCGGCGGTGCTTCGATCGCCGGCGGATGAACGCGCTCTTGCCTCACGTGGACCATTGCGCGCGACGGCTCGCGCGGCGCGGTTTCGCCTGTCGCGTACGCACCGCCGTCACCGTCCACACGGAAGATGTGACGATCCGGAACGATGCCGTTTGACGGCTGTTCGCCGCCCTCGACACCCGGATGTGGACGCCCGCCGCGTCCGCGACGACGGCGACGACGACGGCGGCGTCCGCCGCCAATCAGTTCCTTGCCGTCGGGCCCAATGCGCGGTGCCGTCTCGGCGCCGCCTTCAGCCTCGCTCGCGACTTCTTGCGCGGGCGCAACTTCGGGAGTGTTCGTTTGCAGAATCTGATCGATCGAATGACGTGCACGACGGCGACGACGACGACGACGGCGGCCCGGTTGCTCCTCGCCGTTTTGCGATGGAGTAGACGCGCCTGGAGACGAGAACGAGGCAGCCTCGGCAACGCCGACGACATTGCCTTCGTCGGCTTTCCGCTCGAAGAGCTCGGCTGACGATTGCCCGACTTTCGTCTTCTCGGCGGCAGCTTCGGTCTCGGCTTCCTCCACGGTGGAGATGCCGATCGCGCTGCGCGCGGAGAGGCCGCGCTCGGCTTCTTCCGCCAATTCACGCAGCTCTTCGGCTTGCTCGGCTGCGGTGAGTGGCCGCTTGCGGCCGCGTCCACCGCGGCGCCGGCGGCGTCGCGCCGTGTCTTCGCCGGCGACGGGCGTGCGCAGCTCGGCCAGAATCTCGGTCTCGTTCTCGTCGATGTCGAGGATCTTGATCTTCATCGCTTGGCCGACGGCGCCGGCGGCGTTCTCGACCTCGACGAGCCGTCCGTCGATCACGGCTAGACCGGAGCTAGCATTCGGCAGTCCCGCCGAGATGATGTCGACCTCGACCTCATCGCCGACGCGAACGGTCAGCGGCAGCTTCTTGACGTCGCCATTGCTGACGATGCGCATACGGTCGGGACCGAGTGCAGTGTCAACACGCACGTCGATCTTGCTGCCAAGCTCAGTTGCAAGCGCTTCGAGCTCGTCTTCGTACCAGTAGTCGATCTGTGCGGCGACGGTCGGCGACGAAACGACGTGAATCGGTTTGCCGTTCGTGCTCGCATGCCCGTGATGGTGCTCGCGAATTCTCCGGAACGCGTCGATCGCGACCGTCTCCGGCGACATGACCGTGCCGAGTCCGTTGCACGAGGGACATGAGGAGCGCAGCTGTTGCGCCAGATCGCGTCCAACGCGCTTGCGCGTGAACTCGAGCAGACCCAGCGCCGAGAACGATTGAATCGTCGAGCGCGTCCGGTCGCGGCGCAAGCCTTTCTCGAGCATCTCGATGACTTGATTGCGACTCGATTCACGCCGCATATCGATGAAATCGCAGACGATGATACCGCCGATGTCGCGCAGCCGGACTTGGCGCGCGATTTCGGACGCGGCTTCGAGATTCGTCTTGAGGATCGTATCCTCGAGGTTACGGCCGCCCGTGAACTTGCCGCTGTTGACGTCGATGACGGTGAACGCTTCGGTCGTCTCGATGACGATCGAACCGCCGGAAGGCAGATTCACCTTGGGCCGCATCAGCTTCCCGACTTCGTCGTCGACGTGATAGTCGGTAAACAGCTTGCGCCCACCGGTGTACGTCTCGATGCGGTCGAGATACTGCGGACCGAGCAATCGCATGAAATCTTTGATCTTCTCGGATTCCTCGGGGTCGTCAACCAAGACACGCCCGACGTCGACCGTGATGAAATCGCGTGCCGCCTTGAAGACGAGATTCATGTCTTTGTGCAGCAGCGAAGCTGACGGTGCACGATTGTACTGTTCGACGATGCCGTGCCACATGCGCAAGAGCACGCCGAGATCGGCGATCAGCTCGGCGTCGGAGACGCCGGAAGCTGCGGTGCGCACGACCGTTGCCATGCCTTCGGGCCGAATGCGCTGGACGATCTTGCGCAAACGCTCGCGCTCGCTCGCGTTGTCGATCTTGCGCGAGACGCCGCTGTATTTGCCGGTCGGCATCAAGATTAAATATCTGCCGGGCAGCGAGATATTCGTCGAGACGCGTGCGCCTTTCAGGCCGCGCGGCTCTTTGACGACTTGCACGAGCACGTCGTCGCCGCGGCTGACCTTCTCGTTGATCGTAAATCCGCTGCGGCCTTGCGTCATTTCGACGTCGCCGATGTTCAGCGGTTGTTTGTTGATGTCGTCGACATAGAGAAACGCGTTACGGCCGAGGCCGATGTCGACAAAGCTGGCGCCCATTCCAGGAAGTACGTTCTGAACTTTTCCTTTATAAATGGAGCCGATTATTTTTTCTTCGCGCTCGACGTAATACTCGACGAGCTTTTCATCCTCGAGGATCGCGACGCGGTTCTCCCACGGATCGCTCGAGATCAGGATATCGGTTGACAAAGGGGCCTTTCGTGGCGGAGTCGCCCCGGCGCGCGCGGACCTCTCGTACTCGAGGGTCGCGATTACGCGCGAACGACGTCGCGCTGTTTGGTTTAAAAAGTCTTTCGGCGGCGGGCTACAGACCAGCCACTACCGCGCGATCACAGTTTCCTTAACCCACCTCGTCCCTCCTTTGCCTCGCTTGCCTTGTCACATCGGTACGTGCAGTAGCTCACTCGGGTTTCCCGAGGGCCAAGTAGCGGGGGGCGCAGAACCTCCTTCCTCCGACGTTTCACAAGGGAAGCCACGTTTTGCCGTCACCAGCGAAGATCGTGTGGGTCGGAGGCAAGGACGCCGACCGACAAACGCTCGACACCATGATCCAAGAAGCCAAGCTCGGGGAGCTCAGCTTCGCGACACCGGCCGAAGCCAGCGAGATGATTCGGACGCGGTCGATTGACGTATTGCTGGTCGACGTGATGCAGGCGGGGGCCGACATTCAGCTGCTTCTTCGTGCGGCGGGCGCCGGCAACGGGACCCCATTCCACGTTCCGATCATGATTACGGCTCCCGCGACCAATCCCGAGCGCGTCCAAGCCTGTCTCGCGCGCGGTGCCGAGGATTTTCTGACGACGCCGTTCGACGACAAAAATCCATTACTCGTCACGCGCCGCCTCGCGCTCGCGCTCCAGCGCAAGCGCACGCCGAGCTTCACCGTCAAATCGACGTCGAAGGATGCCGACGAAACCGCGGTGCTGCAGCTCGTCACCGACGCGTCCGCGCGTTTCGTGCCGCGTGAATTTCTCGACAACCTCGATAAGGAGACGATCGCCGAAGTCAAGCTGGGCGATCATGTCCAGCGCGACATGACGGTATTCTTCACCGACATCCGGGACTTCACCGCGCTCTCCGAGCAGCTAACGCCGCAACAGAACTTCAATTTCCTCAATTCATATCTCAAGCACGTCACGCCGATCATCCGCAACCATCACGGCTTCATCGACAAGTACATCGGCGACGCGGTCATGGCGCTGTTTCCGAGAAACGCCAACGATGCGCTCAACGCGGCGATTGAGATTCTGAATCAAGTCAATCGCTATAACGCCGGACGCCGGCGCGCCGGCTACGTGCCGATCGAAATCGGGATCGGCATGCATCGAGGCGAGCTCATCTTGGGCACGGTCGGCGAAGGCAACCGGATGCAAACGACGGTAATCGCCGACGCGGTCAACGTCGCCTCGCGGATCGAGGGCCTGACGAAGACGTTCGGCGTGGGACTGCTGCTGAGTAAGGCCGTCGTCGACGGCATCGATGCCGACAACACGTTCATGCTGCGGCATCTCGGCGCGGTCAAAGCCAAAGGAAAGAAGCGCAGCGTCGAGATCTACGAGTGCTTCAATACCGACCCGCAGGAACTGCGCGAGCACAAAGCCGCGACCGCCGAACAGTTCGAGAGTGCGATGGCAGATTTCCGCAAGGGGCTTTTCCTCAGTGCGGGCGGCAAATTCTCACGCATCGCCGAGGCGAACAAAGAGGACACCGTCGCCGCATACTATCGCGACCGCTGCACGCTAACGGTCGTGCGCGATCGCGGTCAGGGGCAATGGGACGGCGCCGAATCTATCGAGGTTAAATAAGACCTATTAGGCCTTGGCCAGGGCCGCTTCGCGGTTCTTAGCGAGACGCTCATCCACCATCGTGACGGTCTCGTCGAGCACCGCGAGATGCATGCCCTTTTGGGCTGCGATCGTCTGGACCAGCCGGTCGACGCGTTCGATGTTGGGTGCGCCGGCAAAGAGCGCGCGCGCCGCCGAGGACGGACGGCTGAGGCCCAGCGACGCAGCCGCATACTTCTCGAACGGAACCAGATCGTTCGGCGATGCGCCGAGCGAAATGCACAGCTCGCGAACCCAATCGTACGTCTTGCGCGACTCCTCGGCGTTCGTGTGCACCGCGTCGCGAATCGAGCGCGCTTCGTTCTTTTGCACGCAGCGGTAATTGCCGGTAATCAGCATCGCCCACTTCGCGAGCGGGACGAAGATCGAGTCGTGCACTTTCAACTTGACCGGAAGCTCGAGCTTCTCGTTGCCGAAACGTGCGTTTTCGATGTCTTTCTGCATCGTCCGCAGCATCTCGGTGTGCGCATCTGATTCAAAACGCGCGGCTTTGAAATTCGTCGGCAGCGTGACTTGCAAGACGTTGGGCGGCTCGTCGGGCGGACGAAACGCTTGCGGATCCGGACTGCACAGGGTAAACACCGATGGATCGAAGCTCTGCCACACGCTTGGATCGGTGTACGCAGCTTCCAGCGGCTTCGGATCGAGGCCGCGAATCCGCCTGAGGTACGGCAACGGCGGCATGTTCATGATCGACATCGTCGGCTTGCGCGATTGCGCAACGGTCTCGAGCAGCTCGCGCGCTCCAGGCGTACGATACTGCGGCTCTTGCATTGCGAGCGCGATCAGATCGAAATCTTGCGGCTTCACGTTGGCTGGCCCGTCGGCAACGATCTTGCCGGGCAGCGTACGCGAGTCGACCTCGACCTGCTGGTCCGTTCCCTTTATAGGAAGACGGACGCGGACGCCGTCGCGATTGATGGCCTCCACTTCGGCCGGGAGACAGACCAGTGTGACGTCATGCCCCGCAAGCGCGAGTTTCGTCCCCAGCAACGAGCCATACGATGCGCCCATAATGAGCGTGCGATATTTTTTCACAGACGGCTCGTTCGCGGACGTCTTTCCCAGGACCTTAGATGCAAATCCCATCTAGGGGGAGACGTGACAATGATGCGTCGTCATCGCGCCTTCACCCCAGATATGGAGCGCGAACCCGGGCGGCTCGAGGACGATCCCGAGCGGATGCAGGCTGCGCAGCTCGAGGGCAAATTGATGCGCCGTGCTCAGAGCCGTGCAGATCGTCGTGCCGTTCCAACGCATCTCAGTGGCGCGGTGAATGTGACCGCAAATGATCCGTTCTATCTGAGGATTACGCCGCACGATCGCGCCGAGCTCGCCCGAGCCGCGAAATCCGAGCGCGTCGAGCGCGCGAATTCCCGTACGAAACGGCGGGTGGTGCATGAAGATAAGCGTCGGGCGGTTCGGTGCTTGCGTGAGCTTCGTATCGAGCCACGCTAGGCGCTCTTCGTCCATGATCCCGCCGGCTTCACCGTCGTTCATCGTATCTAGTCCGATCAAACGAACCGGATAGTCTTCGATCACGTAATGCAGCGGGCCGTACGCCGGCAGATAGTATTGATCGGCGAACGCTTCGCGGAAAGCCTCACGACGGTCGTGATTGCCGGGGATCACGTAGAGCGGCGCACCCAGCGGCTCGAGCAGCTCGCGCAGGCGCTTATACTCTTTGCGCTTTCCGGATTCGGTTAAATCGCCCGTTGCGAGCACGACGTCGGGCTTTGGATCGAGCTCGTTAATGCGCTCGACCGCTTTGCGCAAACGCTTTCCGGGATTCACCATGTGGTGAAGCAACTTACCTTTGCGCCGAATATGCGTGTCCGTGACCTGTGCAATGATCACGGTACGCTCACGCGATCCTTAGCGGAGAACGGCTCGCGCCGCGGTCGGCTTGCGCCCGATACGCGGACGCTCGGGCTCTCCGGGTTGCTCGAAGATCAGCTTGTCGCGCTGCATCGCGATGTTGAGCAGAATACCGATCGCAGCGTAATCGGTCAGAATCGCGGACCCGCCGTAAGACATGAACGGCAACGGAATGCCGGTGATCGGCATGATGCCGATCGTCATGCCGACGTTCACCATGATGTGAAAGAAGATCATCGTGACAAGACCGGCCGCCAGCAAGAAACCGAAGCGATCGCGTGCCGCGTACATCGCGCGAATCCCGCACACGATCACGATACCATACAACGCAATCAGCACCACCGCGCCGAGAAATCCAAGCTCTTCGCCGAGCACGGTAAAGATGAAATCGGTCGAGTGCTCGGGGACGAAATTCAATTGCGTTTGCGTCCCGTGATACAAGCCTTTGCCGAAGAGACCGCCGTTGCCGACCGCGATCTTGGACTGATTGAGGCTATAACCTGAGCCTTGCGGATCGAGCTTGGGATCGAGAAACACGAGTAGCCGCGCCTTCTGAAACGGCTTTAGGATCTTATCGCTTCCGATGACGTAGAGCGCAGCGACGACGCCGGTTACCGCGTAGATTAAGAAATCGAGCAAATTCTCGACCCCGAAGTACAGCTGCGCGGAGAGGATCGCGAGCAGCACCAGCGTCGTCCCCAAATCGGGTTGCTTGAGGACGAGCAACGCGGGGACCGCAACCGCAACGATCGGCAGCCACAAATCCTGAATGCGCCGATACGTCCCGCGTGCGAGCAGCGCCGCAATCGAAATCGCGATGATCAGTTTCGCCGGTTCCGAGGGTTGAAATTGGAATGGACCGAGTGCGATCCAGCGCACCGCGCCGTGCGACGTGTTTCCCTTGAATAAGATGACCGCGAGCAACACCAGCATCACGCAGTAGAGCGGCAACGCAAGACGTTGCCACCTGCGGTAATCCATGAATGCGCAGCCGGCCATCAACGCGATACCGCCGACGGCGTACACGAGCTGCTTCTTCGTTTCTCCAAGTGCCGCCGTGCTGTGCGATGTCGCCGATTGAATGCACGTGATACCGATCAGCGTGATCAAGATGCACGCGATTGCCAGAGGCCACTCGAACGACCGATACCAAGGCCGATCCACGATCTCTCCCTACTTGAAAATCGTGGACCGGCCCTCGGTAAGCGACCAACCCGTCTCGTTATCCGGCCCGCCCGACGGCGGCTTCAGCGGCGACGGGATGGTGCTATTGCGCCGGAGCGGTTTGGGACGCTCCGGACGCTTTTCGCCTACGCCGCTTACGCGGGCGCCGGCCATAATTGTCGCTGGTGTGACCGTTGACGGTCACGGCTTCCAGCACGCTTGTCTCCTCTTTAGGCAAGCTCTCCGGCTCGCGTGGCTTGATCGAGAGAATCGGGATGCTCGCGAGCATGGCGATGCCCTTTTCTTTGTGCTCGAAGCTTACGTCGCTGTGCGCTTCGTCGACTTCGACGTAGCGTGAGATCACGTCGAATAGCTCGCGGCGCATCGCCTCGATCACATCAGGCGCAAGCGCGAGATGATCCGATAGCAGAACGAGCCTCAGCCGCTCTTTTGCGACCGAGCTGGAGCTCGGAGTTCCGAAAAGCGTCCGGAACCATTCCATCACCCGGTTGAGCATTAGCGACGACCTCCAAAGAACGAACCCAATTTATCTAACAATCCTTCCGGTTCGGCAGCTTGCGGTGCCGCTACGTCCTCACCGGCGATGCGTGCCGCGATGGCACGATACGCCGCACCCGTCTCCGAAGCATCATCGAGCGCGACCGGTTCGCCGCGATTCGTCGCGATGATGACGTCCGGTGCATCGCCCAACACGCCCAAGAGCGGAAGGCGCAGGATCGCATTGACGTCGTCCACCGAGAGCATCTTGCCTTTGCGCACGAGCGCCGGCCGAATGCGATTCACGACGAGTTGCACCGTGATGCGATTACCCAGCAATCCGACGACGCGATCGACGTCACGTACGGCCGCGACTTCCGGCGTGCACACGACGATCGCTTCGTCGGCGGCGGCGATCGCGTTTTTGAAACCCATCTCGATACCGGCCGGCGAATCGATCAGGACGTAATCGAACTCGCCGCGCAGCTGTTCGATCAATCCGATCATCGCATCGGTCGCAATGTCGTCTTTTTCGCGGTCTTGCGCGGCTGCGAGCAGATACAACGTTTGCACGCGCTTGTCGCGCACAAGCGCATCGGCGAGCGACACTTTTCCTTCGAGCACGTCGAGCACATGATACCGTACGCGGCTTTCCAAGCCTAAGACGAGATCGAGATTGCGCAAACCGACGTCGGCGTCGACAAGCACGACCTTGGCGCCGCGCGACGCAAGCGCAATGCCGAGATTTGCGGTCGTGGTCGTCTTGCCGACGCCACCCTTTCCGCTCGTGACCACGATCGTGCGTCCGCGCGCCTTTGGCTTTTTCTGCGATTCGACCGGCGCCGACGGCGCGTGTATTTCGAGCTGCGGCGCCGCTTCCGACGGTACTGAAACGACTCGTTGAGTTTCCATGCTGCTAACCTGCTCTCAGCGCTTCGAAGATGCGGCCGAAGAAGCCGCCGGCCCCGAGCTGCGTAAACGGAATCATCTCGCCCTCAAGCCGGCGCGCGATCTTGATGTAGATCGCGCCGAGGCGTTGCGCGGGATCGAGCACGAGCGGAACGCCGCGGTTCGTCGTGTCGATCACTTCCGGATCATCCGGGACGATGCCGACAAGCTCGGCCGAAAGAATGTCGCAGACATCGTCGACGGACATCATCTCTCCGGTGCGCACCATTTCGGGACGCACGCGATTGACGATGAGACGCATCGGTAAGCCGCGCTCTTGCAGCTTGCCGATCACGCGATCGGCGTCGCGAATCGCGCTTACTTCCGGCGTCGTGACGACCAGCGCTTCGGCGGCACCCGCGATCGCATTGCGAAAGCCGTGCTCGATCCCGGCCGGTGAATCGATCAGCACGTAGTCACACATATCGCCAAGACCGGTCACGACTTCTGCGAACTGCAACTCGGTTACGGCTGTCTTCTCGCGCGTTTGCGCGGCCGGCAGAATCGCGAGATTCTCACCAAAGCGTTTGTCCCGCACGAGCGCCTGGCGCAATTGGCAACGTCCTTCGACGACCTCGACTAAATCGAACACGATTCGTTTCTCGACGCCCAGGACGAGATCGAGATTGCGCAAGCCGATGTCGGCGTCCACCAAAATCACGCGCTTCCCGCGCTGTGCAAGTGCTGCGCCGAGATTTGCCGTCGTCGTCGTTTTTCCGACGCCGCCTTTTCCGCTCGTGACGACGATCCGCCGTGCTGTCATAGTTGCTCCGCTGTCGATTTGAGGTGGGGGGGGTGCCCGGCGGGAGCGATCGCGATGCGATCGCCGGCCTCCGCCAAGAAAGCCTCTTCGGGGACCGGCGCGCCGGTGCGCTCGGCCCCCGCCGCGATCGTCGTTGCGATCCGAAGCTGAGTCGGCTCGAGAACGAGCGCGTAAACGCGCGCGCTGCGATCGCCTTGCGCACCCGCATGTGCGACGCCGCGCAACGCGCCGAAGACCACGATGTCGCCGCCGGCGACCAGCTCGGCGCCCGGGTTCACATCGCCGACGATGACGATGTGCCCGACGTTCGCGAGCGACTGCCCGCCCCGAAGCGTCCCGCGATGATACAGAACGGCGGAGGCGGGTTCCACCGGAGGCGCCGGACGCGGCGCAACCGCGATGAGCGGCGGCGGCGAGCGGCGTTCTCCTCGTTGGCGGCGGCCGGCCAGGTCTTTGCGCGCTCCTTCGAAATCGGCGACCAGCGAACGCGCACTATCTGAAAGCTCGGCTTCGGTCCGCGGCGTGCGCTTGGGCAGCGGCGCGACCGTCGAGTCGAGGCCGTAGGCGCCGTCCCACTCGATGCCGGCGCCGCTGAGGGTCGAAGCCAGCCGGTGCAGCTCGTCGGCCGAGGGTGCCTCGCCAAGCACGACCGTCGCGTTCGAGCCGCGATAGAAATCCGGCGCGCCCTCTAAGCGCTCGCGAAGCTCGAGGTATGCGTCAGTGAATGGCCGTCCGGAGAAGATTATCTCCAGCCCGCCTGCCTTGGCGCGAATCATCCGGCGCGTTTGCCGCCGATTGCTCTGGACGCCCTGCTCTCTGCACAGCCGGTGCACAAGAAACTCGGCTTACTCACACGGCTTCCACGGGTGCTCCACACAAAAGCACCTTTTGAGGCTTCCGTCGAAACCAATGCTCCCATCCGTCCGGGGAATATCGCCATGCTACGACGCGCGCTGCCCATTGCTCTGATTCTGACACTGCTGTGTGCCTACACCCCGGCACACCCGGCCTTCGCAACGACGACCGGCGGCGAAATTCAGATGGGGCAGCAGACCGACCGCGAGGTCCAAGACAGCTACACGGTCATCAAGGACCCGCTGGAAAACGCGTGGGCCAACGACGTCGCGAAGAAGCTCTGGGCGCAAGTCGCGCGCAAAGATATTCCCTACTCGATCAAAGTTCTCGACGCGGGCGACGTCAACGCGTTCACGACCGTCGGCGGATTCATCTATGTCAACGAAGGTACGCTCGACTTCGTCCAATCCGACGACGAGCTCGCGGCCGTGATCGGCCACGAAACGGGACACAACGAGCGGCGCCACGTGGTCATGTTCCAAAACAAAGCGACGATCGCGAACATCCTCTTTACGATCGGCGCATTGTTCTCGCCGTGGATCTATCAGTTCGGGCAGCTCGCCGAAGCCGGCCTATTCGCAAAGTGGTCGCGGCAAGACGAAAGCGAAGCCGATGCCTACGGCGTGCTGCTGATGTCGCGCGCCGGCTACGATCCGTACGCCGCCGTCACGTTCATGCAGCATTTGGATGCGACGCACCGAGAGGGCAACGGCCTCATCGACCGCTACTTTGCCGACCATCCAGCCGCGCCGGAGCGCGTCAAGGCGCTGCTCGCGAATCCCGACGTCAACTTCGTAAAACGCTCGAACGATCAGCTGCTGGTCACCGCCTTGCACAATCAGAACGAAGGCCGGTACAGCATGGCGGCGATCGAGTTCGCGCAGATCCTCAAGCGCGATCCGAACAATGCGCAAGCCGAGCTCGGCATGGGCGACATGCAGCTGGCGCTCGGCGAAAGCACCAAGAGCGAACAAACGCTTTCACAAGTCGCATCGCTCGGCAACGAGCAAGCCACGCAGTTGGCGCAGACGCATCTGCTTGCGCTGCGCGATAGCGTCAAGAAGACCGAGTTGCTGCAAGCCAATCTGCAGCCCCTCAAAGATCAGTTCGCGACGGCGCAAAGCGACGAGGCGCGAACGGTCGTGCAGCTCGAAGCTCGGCGCACGGCCGCCCTCGCGCAGCTCAAAGCGATCCACAACCGGATCGAATCGATCGCGTACAGCATACCGTACGGCTTCGGAAACATCCAGGCCAAGCCGCACACGCGCATCGAAGTCGTCATGAAGAACTTCTACGCGATGGCACGCTCGCTCGACACGACGCTCGACAAGTCGGGGACGACCATAGCCTCGATCGGCACGCTGCAAAAGCACAAAGAGAGCGGCATCGTCCGCGAAAACGCAGATATCTTCAACCAGCTCGGCGCGCCGCTCAAGCTCGATCAGCCGCCGCCGCAAGCCCTGGCGCTCTTCCCGACGTATCCAAAGCTGTTCGCCGACATGTCGGTGCAAAACGGCGACGCAATTCGCGCCATGGACGCCGCACGCGGATCTCTGGCACTGATGGACGTCGGACTCGGCAAAGTCCAAGTCTTCTTACAGTATTTCGTACGCGCCGTCTATCGCTCGCAGCTCAACGACATCCGGGAATCCGATTTCAAAGAACTGACGCCGGCGATGAACGATGCGGTGACGGCCATGTCCAACGCCGCCGTTGCAGCTTCGCAATCGGAGCAGCTCGTCGACATGGCGCGCGCGCAACAGGTGCAAACCCGCATCACCATGCTCGGCTTGGGCTTCCCGAGCGAACGCTACGAAACGCTGCGGCGTGCGCTCGCAATCCGTTTCCCCGACCAGGAGCTCACCTATGACCAGATGGTGCAGAACGACCTAACGCCTGGTGAATGCGCCGCGGCGACGATTGTTGCGGCGGGCACCGACGCGACGCCCCTGACGATCGTCAAGGAAGCGAAGGCGGAGAACCGTTCGATCGTCGAGGTCGCCAACGCACGCGGAATGCGCGCCAAATCGCTCGAGATATTCCTGGGGCTCACGTACTTGGACTATGTCGACGATCCGGTCAAAGAAGCCGCAACCCATCCGAACTAACCGAAACACACTCGACGCCACGTGGGTAGACTAGCCACATGAAATCCACCGTCCTCGGGGGTGCAGACTTCTTGCGGCGCATTCGCGGCGGCGTCGACGTCATGTCGATCCGCGCCGAAGCGAAGCGGCCGTTCCGGATCTTTTTGTGCGGCGATTTGTCGCTCGTCGGTGAGCTGCGCGCGCTCTTGCTCTCGGGCGGCGACGGAATGCTTCCCGCCGATGCGCCCGCGACGCTCGAGACGCTGTTCGCCGGCCAGCCGCCCGCGACGACCGAGGATGCGAAGGCGATCGTGTATCTCGGCCGGCCCGGCGACCAGGAGCACGTCGATCTTGCACCGCTGCTCGGGCTCAAGATTCCACTGCTGAAAGTCGTCGTCCACCCGGAAGTCACGCCGGCAGCGCCCACCAGTGCGCCTGAAAACGGCAAGGCCGGCGAATACGCAGTCACCGCGCTGACGGTTACCGAGTTGCGCCCGGCGTTCTTTCCGCATCTGGTGCACACATGCAGCGGTTCCGAGGTCGCAGTCGCGCGGCGCTTACCGATACTGCGTGAATTCTGCGCCGCGAAACTGACACGCGATTGCGCGCGGCGCGCTTTGACGGTCGCAGCTGCGAGCGCAGTCCTCGATCACGTCCCGCTTGCCGGGCTCGTGATCGGTCCGATCGCATCGGCCGGCGACATGTTTGCAATCACGGGATTGCAGATGGCGCTCGTGCTGCAAGTCGGCGCATGTTACGGACGCGATCCGGATCTGCAGCGCTTATGGGAGCTCTTGCCCGTCGTCGGCGGCGGATTCGGTTGGCGCGCGCTCTCGCGCGAGCTCTCGGGATTCATTCCCGTCGCGGGGATCGCGATCAAAGGTGCGATTGCATACGCGGGCACGATCGTCGTCGGCGAAGGCACGACGTTTTTTTACGAGCACGGCCGGCAAATGAGCGCATCCGACGCAACGCGCTTGTACGACGAGGCCAAAGATTCCGCGATGACCTTCGCGCGCGAGATGGTCGCGCGTTTGCGCAACCGTAAGTAACGCGCGCTAAGCCCGCATCAATACACGGGTGAGCTTGGCGAACCCGGCGACGCGCTGCCGTCGTCGGGAGCTACGATTAAGCGCACCGGATATGATGAGCCGCCTTCCGGCATCGTGGTGATCGTAACGCGAAACGTGGAGTGCGGCGGGACGCGGTATTCACGCAATTTCCATTTCGTGAAGGGCGCGACGGCGTGGGATTGCACGAGGATGCGGTCGATCAGGTAAGTCCCGGTGGCACGTCCGCCGCGCGGATTCTCGTAGATCGCGATCGCCGCTTGCGCCGCCGTAGGGTTGACGATCGTGAGGTTGATCGACTGCATGACGCCGTAATCGCCCGCCAACGCTTCACCCTCGCGCAGATTCGGCAGCGGCAGCTGCCCGATCGGCATCTCGAGATCTTCGCTGGAATCAACCGAATACACGTAGTCGAAATAGAATTCCGGAACGCGATAGATGCCGCGGGCGTGCTTCACTTCGCTTTCGAGTAGCGTCGCGGAATCGACTGGACGATCCGGCGGATCGCTTGCGTTTTGCGCGACGAGCGTCAACCCGACCGGATCGCCGTCAAGCTCGCGCAGCTGCACGAGATTGCTCACCGAGGTCTGGGGCGGGAGCAATTGGTTGACGAGCGTCACGCTGCTCTGTGGCGGAACGACGACGACGCTGCCTTCGTTCTGCGCTTCGCGTGCCAAGAAGCGAACCGTTGAGCTGTGACCGACCTCCATCTCGTTTGCGCCCGGACCGGCTTCACCGCTGATGAACTGCAGCGTGGCGGGCTGCATCGACGTGTTCTGCGCGCGCAATACGATGCGCCGGGCCGGTTGACCCGGCGGATTGTAGTGATAGTACAAGAATCGCTGCGGCGCGGTGCGATCGATCGTTGCGGTGAACAGAACGCCGTTCTCGCGCAGCTGTTCGGGATAATCGCTCACCATCAAGCGCGAGGGCCGAATGTGCGGCAGCGCGACATTCTCGAAGTGCACGCGGGTCGTGCCCGCGACCGAGAAATAATCCGTACCGTTGAGCTGCAACGGAACGTCGACGCTCGCGACGTTGCTGACCGGAAGATCGCGGGCTCCTTGCACGGAGTTCGGGTCGACGGCGACCGACGCGCCCGGACGCAGCTGCGCTGCATTGGACGCCGCCAGCGCCGCCATATTGCGGATAAAGCGCTGCGAAGCGGGATTGCCGGTGATGCGCACGTTCGTATCCGACGCAACCGTGCCGGCAAGATACGCGACGCGCAGCGGGACGTCACGCGTGATACCGCGCTCGTCGCTCAGCGTTAGGGTCGTCATTCCGGGCGCGAGTCCGGCGATCACGACGCTACGCGCGGCTTGATCGATCGCATTGATCGTCGCGAGCGTTGCGTTGGCGATGGTGGCCGATAACGTGCCGAAGACGCCGTTTGCGTGGACGGTCGTTGTGTTTCCGGGCGAGACCGCAAGCGCCGGCGGATCGGCAAGGATCGGCACGGGCGTCGGAGTCGGCGTGGGTGTCGGCGGAGCAGTCGGTGATGCCAGCGTTCCGGGCGCAGCCGGAGCCGTTTCTTCGGGGGGCGGCGTCGACGTAGCGGTCGGCGCCGGCGGATTTACCGGTCCGGTCGGTGCAGGGACGGGGGAATTCTGCGCGCGACTGAGGCCGCCGGCCAAGATGCAAGACAAAACGCCGAACGCGATCGACGCGACGAGTACGCGCAACGAACCTTCCTATACTTCATGCAATCTTCTCGGTCGCCGGCTCGAGAGCACGCGACACGGCGGACGCGAGCAACGTCTTGTAGCCGACGTTCGGGAAGAGCACCGTTACCAAGTCTTTCTCGGCACGCTCGACCGTGCCTTGCCCGAACTTCGGGTGTGCAACTGCATCGCCGATGCGGTACCCGCTCTTACCGTTGGTGTGCGCGACCGTAAAGGTCGTTCCCACACCGACCGGAGCAGCCGCGCGCTTCTTGAGCTCGCGGATACAGTTGTCGCACGCGCCACAATTCTCGCGCTCGAAGTCCTCGCCGAAGTAATTCAGGATGAACCTGCGCCGGCACGAGCCGGATTCGGAGTACTGCAGCATCATCGCGAGCTTGCTCTGATCGTAGACTTTCTTCGTCTCGTAGTTGGCCAGATCGAGAATCCGGCGTCCGTCTGGAGCCGGCGGCAACGTGTACTTGCCGCGCTCGCTCGAGAGAATGTAGCCGCTCTTCTTGAGCAGGGCGAGCACGACTTTCAGTTTGGTGAGCGGCAGCTGTGAGATCTTGCGCAAGTCCGTCAGCGAAACGCCTCCGGGCTGATCGCCGAACAACTCGAGCGTACCGAAGACCTTCTGCACCTCTTCGATGTCGGGGTATTTGCCGGTCAAGAAATAGTTTTGCACGCGCGTGTCGCTCATCCGGTAGAGCAGGACGCAGCGCGACGGGTTTCCGTCACGTCCGGCGCGGCCGGCTTCTTGCGTGTAGGCTTCGACCGATCCCGTCAGATCGTAGTGCACGACGAACCGGATGTTGGCTTTGTCGATGCCGAGACCGAACGCGTTGGTCGCAACGACTGCGCGAATCTCTTCAGATTGAAAGAGATTGTGCACCGAGACGCGATCCTGTTTCTGGAGCTTCGAGTGATACACCGCGCAGGGCAAATCGAGATGCTCCTGCAGATGTGACTGCACCTCGAGCGCGTTCTTGATCGTCGCCGTATAGATGATACCGGTTCCGCTCAGACCGCTCTTGAAGAGGTCGCGCAAGATGCGCAGCTTCGCGCTCTCCGACTCGGCGCGAAAGACTTCGTAGCACAGATTGGGCCGATCGAATCCCTTGACGATGGCTTTGGTGCCGGGAATCCCAAGCTGCAAGAGAATGTCGTCGCGAACTGCGGGCGTCGCCGTCGCGGTCAACGCGAGAACCGTGGGGTTTTTCAGCTCGGCAATGACGTGACCGAGTCCCAGATAGGCCGGACGGAAATCATGGCCCCATTGGCTGATGCAATGCGCCTCGTCAACCACGAAGAGCGGCACGGTCAGCGATTTCAGAATCGCGACGAACCTTTCGTCTTCTAACTTTTCCGGCGTGACGAACACGATTTTGATCTCGCCGCGCGCGACGCGCGCGACGGCGCGAGCTTCCTGATCTTCGGAAAGCGTCGAGTTCAGCGCGACGACTTCTGTGACGTCGCGCTCGCGCAACATATCGAGCTGATCTTTCATCAGCGCGATCAACGGGCTGACGACGACGGTCGTTCCGTCCAGCAACAGCGCCGGGAGCTGATAACACAAGCTCTTCCCCGCTCCGGTCGCAAGGATCGCAAGCGTATCTTGACCCGACATAATGCGGGTGATGACGTCTTCTTGGCCTGAATGAAATGCCTTGAAGCCAAATTTCTCTTGCAAGGCAGCTAGAAGGTTCAACGTCAGGTCCTCAACATGGTAGGAAAAAACCCAGCTCTGTAAGGGCTCGAGACAACAAACGTAGCGCGGTTTCAAACCTGCGCTGGCGGGTTCGTACCCACGAAGCAACACGGCCAAACGGCCGGAGGCTCCCCGGCGAGGGGGCCCGAGTCGCCATAACAAACACCCGCGACGTGTCCCTCTATCGCACGTGGCGGCCTCGTACGTTTGCCGAGCTGGTTGGTCAGGACGCCGTGGTGCAGACGCTCTCAACTGCGCTCGAGACCGGCCGTCTCGCGCACGCTTACCTTTTCTCGGGACCGCGCGGCTCAGGCAAGACCTCGGCTGCCAAGATATTGGCACGCTGCATCGATTGCGAACGTGGCCCGACGGCGACGCCGGACAATACGTGCGATAATTGTCGCTCGATCCTCGACGGTACCGCGCTCGACGTTCTCGAGATCGACGCGGCGAGCAATCGCGGCATCGACGAGATCCGCGCGCTACGCGATGCCGTCAAGTTCGCGCCGACGACGATGCGCCGCAAAGTCTACATCATCGACGAAGCGCACATGATCACGCCGGCGGGTGCAAACGCGTTCCTCAAAACACTCGAAGAGCCGCCCGAGCACGCCGTCTTCATTCTTTGTACGACAGCGCCGGAGGCGCTGCCGGCGACCGTGCTCTCGCGTTGCCAACGCTACGCGTTTCGGCGCATTGCGGTTCCCGCGATGATCGCGCGCATGCGTACGATTGCGGAAGCCGAGGGCATCGCGATCGACGACGCAGCGCTCGGCGCGATCGCGTATCGTGCGGAAGGCGGCTTGCGCGATGCGCTCACGATGCTCGAACAAGCCGCTGCGTTCGGTGGCGGAAACGTCGACCTCGCGGCCTTCGAGGCTGCGTTCGGATCGAGCGGCCAGCAGACGTCGCAAGAGCTCTTGGGCGCGATGCTCGCCGGCGAGACCGTCCAGGCGCTGCGGACCATCGAGCGCGCGAGCGACGAGGGCCTCGATATGCAGACGCTGCTCCGCGGGCTGATCGCCGAGCTGCGGCATCTGCTGGTCGGACGCATCGATCCGGAGCTGCTCGAGCACGATCTGTCGGCCGACGATGCGGCACGCGCTGCCGAGCGCGCGGGCGCGACGCCACAAGCCCGCATCGTGCGCGGTCTGCGGCTGACGATGGATGCGCTCGCGGCGGCACGGCTCTCAGGGAACGCGCGCCTCGAGCTCGAGACGGCGGTCCTGCGCTACATGCTGCAAGGCGAGGATCCGACGCTGGATGCGCTGGCCTCCCGGGTCGCGGCTCTCGAAGGCGGCGCGCCGGCACCGGCACCGAAGCCCGTTCCGAAAACCGCGGCGCGCGCCGCGAAACCGGCGGCCGCACCGGAGGCGCCTCCCGCGACAATCGCTCCGCCGGCTGCCGCGGTTGAGACCAACCTCACACTGCAGCGGCTCGAACATCATTGGCCCGCGATCGTCGATCGCGTCCGCGAAAAGAGACCCTCGATCTCGGGGCATCTCGCACGCGCGCGCCTGGTCGAATTCGACGGCACGACGCTTACGATCGCCGTTCCGGACGAGACGACGCTCAGCATGCTGCGCGGTGAGCTCGACCTCGCCGGTCAGACGCTGGCCAATTTGACGAAACGAGACATCGCGATCAAAACGATCGTAGCCTCGAGCGGCGAACGGCGCGAAGAGCCGCCCGACGATGCAGCCGATTTACTCGGATATGCGGTCAGGAAGTTGAGCACATGAATCAAGCCCAGATGATGCAGCAAATTCGCAAGATGCAAGAGCAGATGGCGAAGGCGCAAGAAGAGCTCGCCAATACGAGCGTCACCGGAACGGCCGGCGGCGATGCCGTGACCGTCGAGATGACCGGCGAATTCAAAACGAAGGCCGTGCGCATCAAGAAGGAAGCGATCGATCCGGAAGATGCGGAGACGCTCGAAGATTTGATCGTCGTCGCGGTCAACGATGCCGTCGCAAAAGTGCAAGATCTCTCCGGCAAGAAAATGGGCGCGCTAACCGGCGGCTTGCGCATTCCGGGATTGATATAGCATCAAGAACGGCATTGCGGGTCCCGTCCAGGCGCTGATCAACGAATTCAGCAAATTGCCGACGGTCGGGCAAAAGACGGCGGCGCGCCTTGTCTTTCATCTGCTCAATCGCCCCCGGGCCGATGCGCAAAGTCTCGCCGACGCAATCGTTGCGCTCAAAGACCGCGTTCGGTTGTGCTCGAAATGCTTTGCGATCACCGAAGACGATCCGTGCTCGATCTGTGCCGATCCCGAGCGCGACGCGACGCTGCTGTGCGTGGTCGCGGAAGCAAAAGACGTTTACGCGCTCGAACGCACCAGCGCGTACAAAGGACGCTATCACGTCCTCGGCGGCCTGATCTCGCCGATGGACGGAATCGGGCCTGCGCAATTGCGTGTCAAGCAGCTGGTCGAGCGCGTCGGAGAGGATGCGCCGAGAGAAGTCTTGATCGCGACTAATCCGAACGCGGAAGGCGAAGCCACCGCGATCTATCTCTCGCGATTGCTCACGCCTCTCGGTCCGGACGTAACGCGCCTGGCGTACGGATTACCGATCGGCGGCGATCTCGATTACGCAGATGAAGTCACCTTGGCACGCGCTGTCGAGGGCCGCCGCTCTCTCGGATAACGCCTGCCTTTTAGTCGATGACGCGAACCTCGTCGCCGCTACGCACTTCGCCGGTCTGCTCGACGTCGCAGTAGATCCCCATTTGATTGGCGCGCTCGCGCGCGACGTACCCGAGGACTTCCGGATCGCTTTCGCCGGTTTTCTGATCGTAGGTCGTGGTGACGCATCGTCCGATCGGTTTGAGCACGTGCAAAATGACGCTGCCGAGCGCGATGCGTTTGCCGACGAGCTCGTCTTCTTTGTGAGCGGCGTGACTGCGTACGTAGAAATTCGGACGCCAGCGCAACGGGTCGAGGCTCTTGCCGAGCGCTTGTTCGACGTCCGCGATCCAACGATCCAAGATCAATGACACCGGACACGCGTCGAAGTAGCGTTCGCCGGCATGCACCTCGACGTCGACGCCGCGCGATTCAGCAACGCCGCGCGCTTCGTCCGGGTCGACGATCGTATGCAAGAGATTGTTCTCTTTGCCGCGGTATGTTTTACCGGTGCGCGCGTGCTCCGAGTTGACGTACATCGCAGCCCGGCGATCGCCGGCCAGCCCATCCGCTTGCACGGCAATGACGTCGTGCTCGACGCGATGCAGGCTCTTGACCGGAAAGGTCCAGATTTTTTCGACGGTGCCCAGCGACGTAATTACGTGTTTTTCCATAGTCCTTGCGCGGGGATGCGTAACGCTCGGTTGAACTTACTCGATGCGTTTTCCCACGCGATGGTTTCGGTCAGCTCAACGATTGTGTCGTCGTCGAAGCGCGCCCGCAGCCGTTCGAAGAAGGCATCGTTGACGTCACGATCCGAGAGGGTGATCAGATCGGCGTATTCGAGCGTGAGACGTTCGTCATCATCGAAGACGTCCGCCGGGATCGGATTCTGCACGACCGCCATCAGCTTTTCTTTGCTCAGCCCCAGCGTGCTGCCGACCGCAGCATTGATATCTTGTCAAAACGCACAATGGTTCAGGTAGGCAACCCGCCGGTTGAGCAGCGCGCGAAGCGCCGGCGAAAGCAGTCCCGACTGATCGATCGCGCTGAACATGCCGCGCACCGCACGGAAGATCGTCGGACGACGCGCGTAGACACGATTGTTGATCAGCGGCGCGCCCCACAATTTCGTCTGCGCTTCAAACACCGAGCGTGCGTAGGTGTCGCCTTCCTCGGGAGAGATTCCGGAAATTCTCTGGCTCATGTCCACTAGTATAGTCAAAGAGCCTCGCGATAGACAGCCGCAGTTTCGGCTGCGGCGCGGCTCCATGCAAATCGCGCGAGTGCGCCGGACCGCAGCTCGCCGGCGCGGCGGTCTGCATCGCCTGGCTGGTCGAGAATCGCGCGCATCGCCTCGCTCCACGCAGTCGCGTCATCCGGCGCCAAGAGCGGCGCGTCGTTTTGCACGACTTCGATGAGCGACGAGCTGCGTGCCGCAACGAGTGGAATTCCGGAGCAGAGCGCCTGCGCGGCCGCATAACCGAAGCCCTCGTAGCGCGACGGCGCGACGGCAAGTGACGACGTCGCATACAGCTCCAGCAATCGTTCGGGCTCGACGTACCCGGTGAATTTGACGCGATCGGCGACGCCGAGACGCTCCGCGAGCGCTGCGCATTCGGCTTGATACGGCGTCGGCGGTCCTGCACAAATCAAGCGCGCATCCGTGATTCGCGCCAGCGCCTCGATGACGATCGCGGCGTTCTTGCGGCGTTCGACCGTTCCGACACAGAGTATCGTCGGTACACCGCCTGGGCGCCGGGGGACCTGCGCGAAGATGCGATCGACGCCGGGGTGCACGACGGTGACGCGCGCCGGATCGAGCGGGACGAACGCCAAGAGCTCATCGCGCGTAAAGTGCGAATCGACGATGACGGCGCGTGCGTGACCCCAGCGATGCGCGCTAAACGGGCCGAAATACCAACGCGCGTACGCCGGCGCATGTGCCTGCACGCCGCGCAGCCAGGCGACGTCGTGGACCGTAACGACGACCGGGAGCGGGCTCAGCAGCGGCATGGACCCGCTCGTGCAGTGCAAGAGACGTGCACCGCTCCGCGCGGCACCCAGCGGCAGCAACACTTGGTCCCATACGACGCGACGATCGAAACGCCACGGGTCGTAGCGCGTCATGCGCAATGGCACAGTTTCGACGTCCGCCGCCGAGAGCGCATCGAGCAAGCCACGCGTGTATGCGCCTATTCCCGTGGCGGTGCCGACGGTTTGCTGCGCATCGATTGCGACTTTGAGCGCTGGAAACCGTCCTAGAATCGGATCGCGTAGATGATATCTTCGCGATTGATGTTGGTGTCGTACGACGGCACGACGGAATCGGTGTACTTCATCGTACGGAAAAAGAACGTCAGGGTGCTCGGTGTGTTGGGGATTGTGTACGTCAGCGCGCCTTGCGAGAACGTTTTCTTCTGGTTGATGTTCTGCGAGAGCATTTGGTAGTCGCCGTTAAATGATTGCTGGTTGTAGAGTCCGCTCAGCGTTACGCCCTTGGTAATCGGCATCGCCGCCGTGACGTTCGTCGTGACGTGATTGACGTTGATGTAATTCGGCGACCACGTTGTGGCGCTGCCGGTCCCCGGATTCAGCGCCAACGCAGCAGCGACGGAGCCGGCGTCGTTCCCGCCCGTCGCCGGATTGAACGGATAATATTGAAATTGCGTCGGATCGTTGCGATACAAACGATCCCACCCGAGGCTTCCGCCCAGCGCGACGCGTTGCCCGAAGACCGGAACGGTGAGGTTGACGGCCCCCTCCAAACGGTCGAAGTTTTCCTTGACGTTCGACTGATACGCCGCCCCGTATTGCATCGCGGCGACTGAGTTCGGCGTGACCTCGCTGAGATGCGCGCCCGCGATGCGTCCCGTTACCGGCAACGAGCCGAGGCGGAACGGAATGTTGATGTTGCCGGTGATGCCTTGCGTGTTGGGCGTGAAGCTTGAGAACCACTGCGGGCCGCTCGCGACAAACGGGTTGAACATCGGCGTATCGTAGTTGAGCGTCGTGTTGGCGCCGGCACCGTAGGTCGTGAACGGCGCCGGAATCGCCGAGCCGGCGAACTGTGCGACGAACTTGTTATTGAGTGTCACCGTATTGGCAAAGCCGTAGAAGGCCGGGAAGTACGCCAACTTCCAATATGCGAACGTCGGCGGCGCATTTCCGTAATATTGGAACGGCGCGCCTGCCGTAAAATTCGCGCCGACCGACTGATATTGAACGGTCGCGGTGGCTTTCCCGAGCGGTACCTTCACGCCCGCGACCCAGGCGTTGTCGCTTACCGGTGCGATCGTTTGGTAACTCGGCGAATACTTGCTGTTGGAGAGTTCGCCGAAGAGCACCGGCTGCGAATTCGGCCCCGCGAGATCGATCGGAATCGGTACTTGCGCGTCGAGGCCGAAAACGGTGTCGCTTACGAGTCCCATACCCCAGCCGGGTGCGGCAGTCTGCGCAAGGCACAACGCGGGCACACCGGAGTTCGACGAACATTGCAGATCGTCGACGTCGAAGATGCGGCTGAACGACGCGCCGATCTCGGCTCCCGGAAGACCCTTGATCTTTTGATTGACGCGCCCGCCGACATGAAAGCGTTGCGGCAGCGTGTAGTCTTGCGCGGTCAATCCGAGGAACGTGATCGAAACGGTCGAGCCGGCCGGAAGCGGATTCGTGAACGTTACCGCATTGAGCGCATCGTCGTAGACAAACGCCGGCGGAGGATTCGCTCCGCCGCCGATGATCATCCCCGAGCTGTTGTACAGCGTGCCGTCATAACCGGACACGTAGACGGAGCCGATCAGCGCCTTCGTTCCGAGATAGACCATCGAAAGCGGTCCGGATCCGGCATTGAACGTGAGCGTCTGCGTCGCCGAGCCGCCCGGCCCCGGATAGCCGTTTTGACTATAACCGGCTTGATTGGGCACGACGAGCGTCAAGTAATTGTTGGCGCCCGTCGAGAGGCTGTAACCTTCGGGATACGTCGCTTGCGTCGTCAGCATCAGATTGTCTTCGCGCGTAAAGTAGCCCTGAAAGTCCGTTAGCCCGTTGAGCGTTCCCGTGATGCTGAATCCGTGCTCAAAATCTTGCGGACCCTCACCAAACGTGTTTTGATCCGAGACGTCCGGGGCTTTGTACGTCAGTCCCGTCCGCGACGATTTGATGTCATCCTGAATCCCATACTTGATCCACAAGTTCGAGATATTGCCGGTCCTTGCGATCGTGATGTCGACGCCCGGATCGATGCCGACTTGCGTTCCGTTTCCAGAAAACGGGCTGCCGCTGCTGCCCAGCGTCCCGGTGAACTCGCTTCCGCCGGCGTCGTACGTCGTGATGCGCAGCGGGACGGAGACCGTCAGATTGTCGGTGACGTGATAGACGAACGTGAACTTATCATCGTAGCGGAACTGGTCGATCGTATTTTGCTGCGTGTACGCAGCGTTTGTGAAATCCGTCGAAACGAACGCGTTAAAGATTCCGGTTCCCGCGTTGCCGCCCGAAACCGTCTGCGGAAGCGTCTCGCGCTGACGCAGCGTGATGTCGGGCTGCATGAACCCATGGAGCTCGATCGATTGCGCAAAGCGCGTACGCTTGTCGAGCGCATCGAGCGAATCTTCGAGATTGGTGACGCGCACGCCGAGCGCGTCGAGCTCGTCTTTGAACGCGTCCAACAGCTTTTGCAGTTTGTCGAGATCGGCCCGTGATGCGAATCCGGCGCGCATCGTCTGCACCTTCGCGACGACGCGGGCGATCAGCACCGCGATCTCGTAGCGTGTCAGCGGACGGTCACCTTTGAATTGCCCGTCCGGGTAGCCCTCGATCAGTCCATCGGCTGCGAGGCTCTGAATCGCCTGGTACGCCCAATGATTCGCCGGGACGTCCGCAAACGGCGTCGCTAAGCCGCCCTTGCTACCGAGAAAGAGCGCGCTGATGGCGAAGCCCGCTGCAAGAAACAACGCGGCGAATCGATTCATGCGCAAGCCTCAGCCGGCGGGCGCCCTTGCCGCGACGAAACGCTCGGCGATCAACAGCGCCGCGTAGTCGTCAATCGGCCGAGGCGGAAGCAGCATCCCACGCGGAACCCAGCGCCTCCAGCCGCGCGGAGGGTGATCGTCGAAGTACCGCGCCCGCGCGCGTAACGTCGTTTCGTACTCGTCAACGATGTGGACCGGAACCCCGTAGGGTGCAAGCTGCGCCGCGACCGGAGGCGCGTGCGTTCCACTGCCGAGCGCGATCGCTTCGATCGGATACTGCGTCAGCAACTCGGTGACCGTGCCGGCCAGCGAGCCCGTCTCAACGATCCCGATCGTCGCCGGCGCCTCGCCGGGTTTGGTCATCACGGCAAAGCCGCACTTGCGCGTCCCCGGATCAATCCCGAGGATCACCGTGATCCAACCTTGGCGACCGCCAGGTGGAAAGCCATTCCGGCCGTGCCGTCGTGGGCGTAGGATTCGCGCGCGGCCAGCAGCGTGACGCGATAGACGCCCTTGCCGTGCAACACCGTCATCTCGGCGTTCTGCACGGAGCCCGGCGGGACGATCTGCGGAAACTGCGTGAACGGCCCGGGCATTCCGAGCTTGATCGCTTCGAGCTGACCCAGCGTGATCAGACGGCCGATATCCGGAACGTTTCCGCCGAGATAATCGAGCGCCGAGACGATCTGATCTTTCGCAAAGATAAACCGGTCTTGCCAGGTGACGAACTCGAAGCTGATCCGATCGCCGCGGTAGAGATTCTCGGGAAAAACGGCGAGCACCAAGATCGAGTTGCCGGTGCGCAGATTGCGCTGCACCGCCGCGTCGTCGAGCTGCTGACGCAATTTGTTCGCGACCTCCGAATCGGTCGACCGAAACGGCAACGGGCGCAGGTTGTATGGATTCTGCGTGAAGACTTGGTTCGCGACGCTGACCGTGTCGTCAAAGTACGCGCTCATCTCTTTGAGCTGGAACGCGCGCGTTTCGTTCGGGTGCAGCACTAGATAGCGATATTGCAGCGGCGTGTCTTTGGGTATGACGAGCTCGCCGTTGCGCGTCTTGTTTTCGAGCGCATCGGATTGTGCTTGCAGCTGCTGAATGCGTGAAGTCAGCGAATCAATCCGAAAGAACGCGTCTTGCACTTGATGCGAAAATCCAATCGCAATTCCGGTCACGCCGAGCGCAATCAGCATTCCCGTCCCGACCGCAACGATCGTCGACGTATACCGCGGCCGCAATCCGAACATGGTCAACCGCCGCCGCCCAACCTGATGCCCGACGCGATCCCCGATGTACGCAATCAATCCGGCAATCACCATGATGATAACGACGGTGAGGACGCCTCGCAGTATCTCCAACCTATCCGGCTCCGAACGAGGCGCGGCGCAGCAACACCATGCCGATTGCAAAGAATAGGACGTTCGGGAACCACGCCATTAAGAACGCCAGCACATCGTTGAGCGTGCCGAGCGAGTTCGAAATCGTCATCACCACGTAGTAGATGAAGACGATCGCGACCGCAAGCCCAAATCCGACGCTCGTCCCGCCGCCGCGCACGCGCCGTATTCCGAACGGTATCGCCAAAAGCGCGAACACCAAGCACGCGAACGGCCGCGCAAGCTGCGATTGAAATTCCGCGACGTATTGCCCGTACTGCGTCGCGCTCAGCTGCCCGGTTCGGATGACCTGCGCGATCTCGCCGCGGCTCATCTCTTGCGGCGATCCTTTGGCACGCTTGAGCAAGCTGGTCGGACCTTCACCGATGTCGATAATCAACGTACGCTGCGTGCTTTCTAGAGTGGAACCGTCGGGATCGAAACGGTACGTACGCGCGCCGTCGAAGGTCCAGGATGTATTCGACTGCGCGGTCGCCCGGTCGCCGAAGATGATGGTTTGCGGCGCGCCGGTCTTATCGTACTGAATAACCGTGACGTTGAGCAACGATTGCGTTGATGCGTCGTAGCCCGTCGCCGCAGTCAGCTGGCGTCCGTCGCCGGGCAGCGGAGTATACACCGTCAGATTCGCGCCGATTGCGGACGCGTGCCGGATCGTCACCTGCAAGATCTCCGTGGCGCGGTCGTTTGCCAACGGAACAAACGTTTGCTCGATGAAAAACGTGAACACCGAGAGTAGGAATCCGACCAGCAACAGCGGGATCGCGATGCGCTCGAGTGAGAGTCCGCCGGCTTTCATGGCCGTGATCTCGCTTTCGCCCGAGAGGCGCTGCATGGCGAGCAGGACGCCCAAGAGCACGGCCATCGGCACCACGTACGGGACGACCTCCGGCAAACCCCACAGGAAGTATTCGATCACCGCCCAGAGCGGCGCGTGCTCCTCGCTGATGAGCCGGCTGAGCGCGAGCAAATTGGTCGCAACGAAGATCAGCATGAAAGCCGAGAATCCGAATACGAATGGTCCGGCCAACTCCCCGATCATGTAACGATCGAGAGTGGTTAAGCGCAATGCGTCGACGCGGACTCGCTCTCTCGTAATCGTTCTTGCGATCATCTGCTTCCTGACAAGGTGACATGCTCGAACCCGGGATCGGTCAGAAGCGTCTCCCCTGTCGCAGTTTGATTGGTCTTCGTGTCGGTCAAGACGACGCTGCCGACGCATTGGATCTGCGCGTGAGGCTCGTCATACGTCAGCGTCGTGCACGTCAGGATCTTGTTGTCGCTGGTCTTGGCGTGGACGCCGCCGATCATTACAACGCTCTTATCCCTATCGTGGGCGACGGCCTTCGGCGAATCTGCGATCACGGTGCGGCCGTCGGCGGCCTCAAAAGTGATGTGCGGCGTGGTGAACGTCGCTACGGCCGTACCGTCGGTTGCCCGGTCGTACACGACGGTCGACGAGAGCACGTCGTACATGATCTGGCCATGCGGATTGCGCACGATATAGCGTG
>Ga0181537_10000678_pt1 | contig 31604 bp, 45 predicted proteins | sample PEATcosm2014_Bin_39_FD_119765 | JGI IMG/M metagenome (GOLD analysis project Ga0181537, IMG submission 119765) | Peatland microbial communities from MTU Mesocosm Facility, Houghton, MI, USA - PEATcosm2014_Bin23_10_metaG | ecosystem: Environmental > Terrestrial > Soil > Wetlands > Peat | place... | reverse complement strand
CAGCATGGATTTCCTTGGTAGTCGCTGGTTGGAGCATTCACATAATAAAGATAATACTTATTTTGCCAAACGAACGATCTTGCTTCCCAAATAAGCCCAGATAGCGGTTTGTCCTTAGCGGTAATCCAACCGAAGGTATCGGCAGCGGGAATTGGATTCATGCCAATGTCTAGCAATGCCCCATAACTCGAAGTATGGTCTGTGGTTAGCCACCAGAAGGTTGCCGAATCGAAAGAGGATGACCCACCATCAAGAGTTGGGGGTGTAAAGATGGAATTAGAGAATCCACCGTCAACATCACCAGAGAAAATGGATAGAGAGAAACCACCGTCGAGATCACCGCCAATCCCATTAGGTCCAGAATTAGTCCCAATGAAGGCGCTTGGTTCAGTGATGAGCCGATAAGGAATAAACCTCTCGGTTATACAGGATGAGTCCATCCCGGACAAGGCCATGATTCCACGCCGAGCCACATAGAGCAGATGGGATCCCATGATGCGCGGGGTATAAGGAGCAATACAACCATCAGCCCGAGTCTTCTGAAATGAAATCTGGCCAGGAAGGAAACCATCCCCACGCCAAACACCATTCTCGCAGAACACATAAATACCACCACTATAGGCCACGAGGCGCTGGGGTGGGTAGGCAAAACTCTGATTATAAATAGCAGGCCAAGCATCTGGATAATCAGTTGGGGTCCAACGCACCAGATTCCCATCAATTCCAAAAAGCATACCGTTATATATTTCGGGCGACAGGAGATCATTAGGGGGTGGTTGGAACGCCACATAGCCACCAGTCGTTGCATCATCATAAGCCGTGGGCAATGGGCCACCTAGCCCGGTTACACTGATTGTGTCAATATAGGAAATCTGGCCAATGGGAACTTGGGCAACAAACGTGAATTGAGTCCCGGTATCCCCAGCGCGATAGATGTTCCAATACTCGTAATAACCGTTATTTGGCACATCTTCCAGCGAATTGATCACATAATTGGATGGGGTATATATGTTGATAAAGTTGGGGTATACCAATATCCCTAGTGAATCATGGTAATAGGTAAATAGACCAAGCAAGGTATTTGATGTTGCTGAAGTTATATTCAACACATCCTGATCTAACCCAAGGAAAGTTGGCGAGAACGAAGTAATTGGAGTTGCGCCAAGGTAAATAGTAAGAGGTATTGCAGACAATAGTGCAGATGGAACTGTTTCTGTAACAACAATGATCCGACCAACGCTCAAAGGTGTTGGGTTTTCCCACGAAACGGGTTGGCCCACTGTAATTGGATTATATATCAACCCAGTATTATTAATAGTTGGGAATCCTGTTGCTGATTGTATTGTTGTATTATTATCAGTGAACGTTGTTAAATTCCCGCCAACCAACCCAACCACGGCATAAACTGATCCATTGAAACGGTATATAAGATACCCACTGGCACCATTCACTCCATTCCAGGTCAATGTCACGTTGGTTAATGCAGATATGGTTATAGATGCTATAGGGGATGAATCCGTAGCAGCGGGAAGAACACCGGACACGATCCCAGGATTGCCTCTTACAGCACATACCACATATTGGTAAGTCCCCGCAGGGATTGCGCCCGGAACAGCGGCAAGGACTGGGGCCACTGCAACCTTTGACAATGGGCTTGGTATGGAATAGGTATACCCAGTTAAGGACGGATCTGTGGAAAACACCAATGTTAGCCCATTTACCCACCAAGGCCAGTTGATTGGCGGCGGTGCGTTGAGGGTCAAGATGGTATTCACGCCGCTTGGCGTGTATTCCATTACGAAAATGCTTCCATACTCAGAAGTTGTTGATTGGGTTATCGCAGAATAGGTAGAAGCAAATTGATATAATCCATCATTGGTTGGGTTACGAGTTATGGTCCTAACGAAACTAGAGTTTGTAACATTCGATATTGGGCTTGGCCCACTCTCATCAATCATTGTCCCAACATCACGGACATAAGTATAAACATAAGTCAGTGGGTTTAGCGGCTGATAATTGTTGGCATAAGCGCCGGATGGGGACAAAGACCCGTTATCAATTACACTTGTTGCGCCAGAGCCCAAGGTGAATAGAGTTTGTTCTTGGCCAAGGATCCTGCCAAATACAACATACCCAGAAGCCCCAGATACTCCGACCCACGCTAAAGTTATGGACCCAGTTGTAATATTTACCCCGCTTACCTGCGGGACGTTGGCTATGATAGCTTGGGATGGGGGAGCGATCTGGTTATTAATGATCGCGGATATTCTATATGAATATGATCCAGTCACAAGACTGCCATTAGTCGTTGCAACCGTCGCTGTAAATTTAGATGGAGTATCGGATATGGTCCCAGTCACAATTGGAGCCAATGTTGGGACTATAGATCCAAGATTAGCCTGTGAACCATCAACCACTTTTTGCGGTGGCAAATGGGACTGGATATTCATCCCGCTTGGGGCAATAGTGGTTTCACAGAAATAGACCCGACTCTGGGCACTCACGTATTCTGAGGTATAATCCCTATACAAAGACGAGAAAAACCAATTGTTCTTGAACTCATACATGCAGGTTGTTCCTGTAGGTATACCACCCTGGATGCCTACATAAGGTTCAGGAAACTTGAACGGCCTAAGACTCCCGCTCCTCAGGTCGATGTTGTCCGCAAGTACAATATAGCCTTCTGGAACAAGTCTCTTGTCCGTTACCACATTGATACCCTTGGAAAAATCGACCTTATATGTTTTCACTTAACCACCTTATGCTGTTGGTTTGATGGCAATGATTTGATAATTTATTGATGTCGGGAAGAAAGAACTTACAGCATTCTCATAGTACGATTGCCATGACATTCCTCTTGTATCTTGTGGGATAAGATATACTAATGCTGTATCAGCTCCTCCAGCACCCAAAGTGTTTGTGCTTGCAAACCCATGGCAATCCGCCAACTGAACAGATGTCCCGTCTGGATAAACAAGGCCAGAAAAGGGTAATTGTAGGATAGTAAGATATGTTGCTGCTGGTCCTAATGTTCCATTTATAATAACAATGCTAGAATTTATTCCAGGAGTCACTATGCCTGAAACAGACTGCGCTACAGATTCATTAATCAGTGTTTGCAAATTAGTTTGCAGGGAAGCCAGATCAGCCAGTGTAGCAATTGGACTATTACGATTGGTCACAGTTGGTGGGATGGCGAATGGGGTATTCCCATCAGCGGTCATCAGCCCTGTATTTCCTGTAATGGCACCAGATCCAGCACCACCAGACAATGGGTAAAGACCAAATGAGGTCTGATCTCCAGACCCAACGATGGTCCACCCAGTATTAGTAGAATTTCGGATATACCAAACACCAGTGTCATTTTGTGCCCAAATATTACCGGCCCCAGAGAACCCCGGTTGCCCAGAGGGATCTTGAGAAGAAGGACTGCTGTAAATCAATGCGTTTGTGATACTCATTATGCCCCCGCTTTGATTGCTACTATCGTATAATTAATTATAATAGAACTATAGCCAGATAGGGTTACCATTAGGTAGGCTGACCATGACATCCCATTAGCGGATGCAGGTTGCAAATACAGAACGCCACTCCCTAGTGGGGCCGTCCAACTATTGCTACTGGCAAACCCATGGCATTCACTCAACTGAACCGGTGTTCCATCACCATAGGTTAGCCCCGCAATAGGTAATATATATGGTGCTGGAGGAGATGAAGTCGGAGTTTGAAATGTCCCTATAGTCCCAAACACAATAACTATATTTGCATTTAGGCTTGGCAATGCAATCGTGTTAATACTGGTGGATACCCCAGAAGCTATTTGTTCTTCAAGATTGGTTTGAGCCTCTGCTAAATCAGCCAGAGTTGCAGCCAAGCTTTTTTTGCTGTTGACATAAGGAACCCCACTGAACGGGGTAACCCCATCTTTGGTCATCAGGCCAGTTGATCCTGTGATAGGCTGTGTTACAACACCACCAGCACGGGGGAGCAAACCCAAGAAGTTAACATTGACTGGACCAATAAAAGTCCACCCGGTATTTGCCGTATTACGGTTATACAACAGCGTAGTGTCGGTCTGGTACCAGAGGCTACCAGGACCAGCCTGACCAATCGGGGACAGAGTTACAGTCATGCTTTCGCTAGGAATATTTTCACTGAACACACTCAGGGCATAAGTCCCATTGCCACCCGTTCCCGTTGTTCCTTGGGTTCCATAAGGCAGGAAAGTGGCCCCATAAGGCGTCTGAATCCCAGTGACTACCTGACCAGCCACGATGATCTGGGCCGTAGCCGTCACATTCAAGATGTTATTGACGCCAGGGAATGACGCCGTTATCTGGAAAGTAGAAGACGGATCTTGCGTCGATGGGCTCTGAAATATCTGAGCGTTAGAAATCACGGAGTCACCGACTTGGAATTGAGTAACTGAACAAACGTATCCATATACATCTTGGCCGTTGCAAGCGAGGTCGTATCACTCTGGTCCAATGAGAGCAGCCATGAGGCCGCAGCATATTTCGTGTATTGTTGAACCCGATCAGGGATGCGGTTATCAATATAATCTGAAGGGTTGGAAAGCAAAGGCGGTTGCTGGACATAGCCAACGATCAAATAGCCATTCTGGCTATTAGAAACCTGCTGGGGGAAAGGCTGAGGAAATACCACAATGCGGGATGAATCATAAAAATCCCATCGCTGGGGAACACCATAAGTGGTTCTCCAATTGGGATTATAAATGTCTTCCATCTCCATATTGGTCTTAGTCAATGGAATAGATGCATTGCCAAATGGAGGGATGGCTGGCCATGAAGCATAATTTACCGGTCCATAGCCAAACATGGCAATCTTTACTTCAATATAGTCCGTCAGATCATAATCAGTCACATTGTCTGGGTAAAGCCCATAAAAAGAGAATGGCACCCAGATTGGAATCCCGGCCCCGTTTTGATCACCAATATAAGCAGGAGTATGTGCATAAGCTGGACCATTGTATGTTTGTGGGATGATTGCATCGGTATAGGTATAGCCCATCAAGGTATTCATTTCCTTGATGGCAAAGTTGATTGCATCGTTCAACTGTGCAGTAGAGAATCTAGTCCCGCTCAAGTCTCCAAGCAATGCCTGGAGGTCTACCTGCAATTGGTATAACTGGTAATTGGTAATTGGCGTTGGCATTAATTAGGCCCCGGCATCAAGGTTGGATTGTAGAAGAACGGGAAGTAACGATTGCCCCGGCCACCAAACAGGGGAGACTTGAACTGGGCTGACCCACCAATGCCCAAGGCACCAAGAGCCCGAAGACCGCTCTTGAGCCGCTCGTACTCCATGCGCCGATTCTCACTCAGGATAAGATTCTGTTCCTTGCCGGGGACTGCAAGCCAATCGGCCAGGGCTAGATTCACGATGGCATCCCGAGCCTCATCCGGCATGTTCAAGACCACATCGGCAATGTCCCCAATGGGCGTGGCCGCATAGGTGATCTCAATGGCGGTTTGGTAGCCCTGGGATGGGTAGAGGTCGATGATCGTTCCGGCATATTGGGCGAAGGTAGGATTAGCGGCGGTGATACCAGCCACCGGCCCGATAGTAGTCTGGATCTGCCCAGATCGCTGGGACCAAGCATTGGCCTGAGTCACGTTGGTCTGCACCGTGCCATTGGTCAGGCTGGAATTCCAATTTGACTTGGGACGATTATTGAAGGTCTGGGAGGTCTGCCAATTGACTTGGTTCAGCGTATCGTAATTTTCCAACGGCGTAAGGCTCCAGGACAAGCCGTTAGTCTGGAGGATATCACCACCCTTGCAAACCAGCGTCCCCACCGTCACGGGGCCTTGGTAGACAATGTAGAAGCCACCATTTACAACATCAGTCGCATCGGGGACCGGGTTGCTGGATATACTGGTGGAAACAGCCACGGTGCCCAGGTTGGTGTTGGACAAGGTATAGGGACTGGATACCCCAGCAGAGATATAGGGCGGAGCAGTCCCAGCATAACTTGGGAGGTCCACATACTGGCCAATGCCAATCGCACCACTCTGGACACTCTGGACCGTCAACTGGTTCCCGGAAATGGTGGCCTTGAAGGTAGCATTGCCGGTGGCAAACACCCAACCCTGAAATACCCCGATAGAGAAGAACGGCAGAGTCACAGTCCTGACCTGAAGCACACGCAGCACTTCGGCAGCGGTTTTCTGGGCAGGGACCGGGTTTATGCCACTCAGATAATCCGGCGTTGAACCATCCCAGGTTGTCGGCAGGATCATCTTGTTGAAATCAGATGGATAGACCACATTGGGCAGGCCAGCGTTCCAGTAAGGAATCTGGCTGGTCAACATGATCTCATTTACATAATTACCAACTGGATAGACCGTAGTTATGACTTGACCCAGGAATGACTCACGGAAAACCCGCTTTGCCGCTTCCTGGGTCAGACGCTCTGCAAGCCCAACATCAAGGTCAGGGCGCATTAACGAAACACGTATAACGAGTTCCCTGACCGTGAAATTACTCATGAATTGCTATCCTTTAGGCAGTTCATCCGCCCGAGCCTTGATCACCAAAGCTGTCTGTGCCTGGAGGATCTGAAGCATGAGATCACGCCTCCGAACCCCCTTGAGTCCCCATTGCCGACCGATAAGCTGAAGTTTGCGCATATCGCAACCCTCAAGTTCCCTCTCAGTATACATCGGACGCAATTCCTTGCCGTCCTCGCCATCAACCTCCATGACGGTGACATCCTTCTCGTCCATGATCAGGGTGAATTCAGGGGAAGTGCCCTCAGAATTCATCTTGGCCTGATAATAAAGAATGTCCCACTTGGCTCGTGGATCAAGGTTCCGCAGAAAAGAACGACCGTTATAGTTGTTAATGATCTCCTTGCACTGGCGACATTCCAGTTTGATGGAAGGAGGGGGAAACATGCTGTCTACGGAGATGGTGGCTTGGGCCATGGGTTTTACCTCGTTGAAGTTGTAATGGGAAGTATGGGGGCCGTGCCACGCATCGTCTTAGGCCCCCATGTTGTTTTGGTTAAGTCAGCACAACCGAGAATTCAACCAGGAGCCAAGGCTTGGTGACAAGGAAGCCGAAGAAGTTCTGGCAACGAGTGCCGATACCGAACTTGTTGGGCAGGATCAAGTCAGCCTGGACATTGGTGAACTTGGTGGCCATGGTCACGGCTTCCGGGTGCCCCGCAACCGTGAGGTAGGGGGAAGCGGTGGTGCCAGCGCCCGGAACAAACGGCGACTGAAGCACGTTGAAGCCATTGATGTAGGCCAGGAAACCCTCATAGAGAGCGCCCTTGGGGGTGCCAGCGTTCAGGGCATAGAACGCAGGGTTGACGGTCAGGCCAATCCGCATGTTCGGATGGATGACCAGATACCGATCTTCCCATGGGCAGACATCAATGCCGTTGCCAGCGCCGATGTCAAGATACTGCGAAGCCTGAGCCACATAGGTCACAGCATTGGTATTGGGCTGGGTAGCCGAGATACCCGTGGTCCAAGCGGTAGTCGCACCCGTAGAAGCGGTGATCACGTTGGCCGCAGAGGCGTAGATCGAACCAAGGATGGTCGATTCAATAGCCATACGCAGCTTATTGATCATTTCGTTGATCAGAGCGCCTTCCATGTCAACATCAATCGCGGAACGATCAATGTCGGTCACCCAGTATGCGCCATTGAACGCATAGTTGATGACAAGCTGGAGAGCGGAAGCCTGGATCGACTGCCAATTAACGTCACCGTCATTGGTGGCCGCAGAGACAACCACATCAGGAATCTGACGAAGGTTGACCGTGGTGCCAGGGCCGAGGATGTCACCCTCCCAGTTCGTATTGCACATATAGTTCGTGATGCTCGCGGCATAGAACTTCTGAATGAACTGCAAAGGGTAAATCTGGGGTTTAAAGGCAGTAAGGTTATTAAAGGAACTGCCAACAATATTACCAGCCATGTCAGTTCTCCTTATTCAGTGACGGGAAGGGCGTTAGGCAGGATGCTGATGGCGATATAACCAACATCCAGGACAGCGCCAGTCGCAGCAGCCGTCACACCAAGAGTGACAAGGAGGTAGTCAGAAGCGGCCATATACCATTTCCACGCGGTCGCGGCGGAAAGGAACGTGCCGGTCGCAGCGGTGGAGACGTTGTTGAGATACTGGGAATTGCTGGTGCTGTCGCCAACAACCACAGTCGAAGAAGCGGAACCCGCCGTCAGGACGTTCAGGAACGCTGCAATGACAAACGCACCCTGGTCAATAACCTGGGATCGGACGATATCGCCAGTGCCAGGAGTAAGACCACCCCAGTCCGGCGAGTTCTGGACAGTAAAGGCTCGACGCCGCACTCGCGGGGCCGGTCCTTCCCAGAGCTGTTCTCCACGGTTAGGGAGGTAACCAGTATTGGAGCCGGAAGCCTGAGTAACCGTAAGATCAATAGTGTTAGGCATAACTTGATCCTTTGTTTTACTTCATTATTGCTTGGATGCGTTCCATGAAATCTTGGGCTTCCGCCGCCTTCTGGGCACGCACCGTGGGAGAGAGTTTAGTGTTGGTGGCATCACGCATCAATCTGTCCATAATAGGCTGGGCATTTTTGATTTCATATTCAGTCAGGGGCCGTTCTGGCTGGGGCGGTTCGATCCGAGTAGGAGCGGAACCGAGCGAGGTTGCAGCAAGATCGCCCAAAGAGGGCTTCCTGGTTGGCCTAGCCGCAGGCAGCATGGATGCCTTGAATTCATTGATGACCTTGGCCACAAAGAACGGCGTATGCTGATTCGGCTTGCTGATGGCATTGAGATATTCCGCAGGCATCCGCATGGCCCAGTCAGTAAGAGGCTGACCTTTGGGACCATCCATCATGAAATCCTTGTAATCCGGGACCAGTTTGGTGAAGACATCATACCAAGCCTGTTGCTGGGTCTGTGCCTGATGTTCGAGCAACGCAGATTGGCGCTGCTGTTCCTGATCACGAATGGCCTGGAGTTCGGCCTGATGCTTGCGCTCCACGGCTTCCAACTGCTGTTTGGTGGCTTGGCTCATGCGCCTAAGCCGATCAGCAATGATGGGGTCCAGAGACTCAAGTTCGTCATCCCTTTCGGGCTCATAGGAAGCAACCTGGGGTTTAGGCTGCTTGACCGCCTGCATAAGTTCAGCAAGCGTTTCCTTGAGCGACTTGATCTCGGACTGCGTGGATTCCCGTTCTTCCTTAAGCTCTTTCGCCAAAAGAGCGCCTTTCTGCATGAACGGGGTGAGGGCCTGGGTAGCTTCCCTATAACTCTTTTGCAGTTTCGCATATTCTTCTGCGGAAACAGTGGGAACCGGGGGAGGCTCAACCACCACGGGAACCTGGGGTTCGGCGGGCGGCGTGGGCAACTCGATAACGGTATTGGCGAGGGCGTTGGCGGGGTCTACGACTTGACCGCTTTCAACATGGACCGGCTCAGGCTTGGGATCGGGACCGGGCTGACCAACCTGATTTTCCTGGTTGATTCTGGCCAGAGCGGAATCCAATTCCTTCTGCCTGCGCATAGCGTCATGATTAGTAACGCGCTTTAGGGTTAGAGGATCAATCTCAGTTACATTCGCCACGGTAATCTCCTAGCAGGCTCCGATGGAGTTGCTGCCTGTTTGGGTTGGACAACTTGTTCAGGATCTAACAAAGTCAACAATTCCTTGGCCAAATCAATCCGGCCTTGGTTGAAAGTGATGGCAACTTGGTTTTCAAATGCGGTTTCAAGTTCAGAACGGCATCCTTCACGATAACGAGTAAGCCATTCCCGCAAAATATCCCCATGCTCAGTGCTGCGCATGGCCTTGATCTTGTCAAGGATCTGATCTGCGGAGATGTCCTCGAATCGCCTCATCGCTTGCGCCCCCTATGGGTAATAACCTTTTCAGGCTTGGAGGTCTTGGGCTTTGTGGGAGCGCCTTCCTGCTGGGTTGGCGGGGCCATGTGTGGATGTTTTTCAAAGGGATTGTGAGCAGGTTCAAACGGTCGGCCACCCATCTGGTGCCCCATCTGATGGGCCTCATTGACGTTGCCGAGATGTGCCATCTGGTCTTCCTCCGCCATAGCTGCCTTGATCTGCGGGGTCCCAATATTATATACATCATTGGCCAATTGCATATAGGCAAGCCGTAGAGGACTGTTTTCTGGCGCTTCCTTGACCAGTTCGATAATGGCATCCTTGATCGGCATTTCAGCCCGGAGTTTAGGCTGGGCCTGGACAGAGGCATCAATACCGGCCTGATAGGCAGCGTTCTTCTGTTGTTCCTGCTGTTCCTGTTTCTGGATTTGCAAGAACTCGGAATCGGTATAAACCAGATCCTCAGAACTGAGCCCGGAATAGCGCAGGTAGGAATTAAAGAAGTTGGACATCTTCAACCGCTTGGCCTGATCCGGCAGATTGCCAAGGTTCTGGAGCAACAGGCCCATGGCTTCAGTCAGGGATTCACGCGCCAGCAGGCCACGAACCCCATGCGCGGTGACTCGGTAGGAACCCTTGATCGCCGGGTCATTGGAGAACTTCTGGAAGAACCGGATCTTGTTCTGGGTGCTGGGGACAATGTAATTCGTTTCGATGTTATATACTGCCGTCTTGAGCGTAGTTAGAGCGTTGTTCCACTGAAGATTCGCACCACCAAAAGTCCGGTTATGGGCACCTTCAGTTGAACCATTCAGGAACTTAGGCAGGCCGGTCTGCTCATCTGCAAGCCGTTCCTCGTTCTGCTGGACCTGGAGCATGGCAGTAAAGTCATACTGGGGCAGGAAGAACTCAATCGGCTTCATGGAGATGCCAACCTTGCCCCGGACTCCCCAAATCTTGCGCGGCTTGATTTCCAACACGGTCAAGGGGTCAGCAAGTTGGTCAACGTCCACGGTCATCTGTGGGGCAATGGACATGGCCATGGCGTCCATCAAGGCCCGTTCGCAGCCCTGAATGCCGTCATGCTGGTCAAACATCATCTCAGCAACGCCAACACCCCAAATGCTGTTGGTGGCTACAGAGTAGGGCACAAAATAGAACGGCAGGCGTTCATTATGCAATTCACTGATGGCAATCTTGATGATCTTATTGCCCATGACCCAAATCTGAGCCACAACCCGCTCATCCATCTGGTCATGGGAAATACCCTTGACACCGTTCTCAGCGAGGTCTTTCCCAGTAAGATAACCCCACCACTGGTAGCAAACGAATCGGCCATTGGGCAAAGTCTGCTGTGGCTGCTTGTTCAGGGAGTTGACCGATGTTTCCCAGTAGGTCGGTTGCCAGATGCCATCCGGGTGGTCCTTGAGGATCTGTTTGATCACATCCTGTTTAAACGTCTTATCTTCCAGCATCCCCATGACTTGGCCCTTGCCAAGCTGCATACGCCAGATCATGAATCGGGCCATCTCTACAGTGGTTGCGCCAGGGTCAGGATATATATCCAGAGGGCAGATCCGCTCCATCTGGGGCAGATATTCATCGAACACCCCCATCTTGATCATCATCTTCATTGCCTTCTTGTCGAACGGCAATTTGAGCGATGGTGCCCAGGATGGACTATCCTGTTCCTCGTCCTCGGCAGGGTCTTCGGATACTTCGGGGTTCTGGACCACCAGCGGCCCCATCATGATCCCGGTCCCGAAAACTACTAAATCCCACAGGAATAGTAGCAATTTGTCATTTACCCGGCAGTAGTCATCACCCTTTTTGATCTTGGCGGTCAGGCGGTCAGACTTCTTCCCAGCGGCCTGATAGAGCATGTCCCTGATCTGGTCAGGCGGAATGCCCTTCTGGAGCATTTCCCATGCGGCCTTGGGGTCCATGGCTTCCGGGTCAGGATCAATGGTGAACGGATCTTGGCCAGGAGGACACACAATAGGCATCAATAGCGCAACTGCGGTCTGAAGCTTGGGCCTAGTGCTGTTTACTGCGGCTTGTGACGTTGTGGTTTGTGAATCACCGTCAATCAAATAATAACTACGACTATTAAATAATGCGCGCAATAGAACTTGCTGCTCGTGAAAAATACGTGAACTTGATGCTAACTGAAAGTCATGCATAACCTTGGTGGCCAAGTTCCCTTGTTCACCAAGAGCCCCGTAACCCTCGACCACTGACGGGGGTGAACTGGGATCATTAGGCAACATGCTTAAGCCGTTATCCACGAATTTATATCTCCGTTACTCATTATGTATAGGCAAGGATTGCCTGTCAATGGGTTAAAGCCCAAGGCGAGGGTTTTGGGGATGCCACTGGACTATCTTCGGCGCAGGTTTCATGTTTGATACGCCAGGCACACGAGCTTCATTCAATGCCATGATTGCATATCTAAGCGCGTCAATGAGATCATCTTCCTTTTCAGTGACCTTTACGCGACCATCCTTCGATTTCACCAGCTTATATAGACCCATTTCGCGTATTAACTGCGGGCAACTATCAAATACGAACAGGCGCTTTTCTGCAATCATCTGATTTATAGTGTTAATTGAATCAGCGACAGATCCGCTCTTAGTATCTGCATTTGATATGTTAAGCCCTTCATTTTGATACATCGTATACAGATTTTGCCCATCGGTAGGTGAGCGTCTGTGTGAACTAGTATCAATCTTCAGATCAATGTCACCCCATGACCTCAGCGTAATGGCGTGGACCCCAGGCATATTACCTGTTTTGAGGTATTCCCTATACACATAAACTACTGGTGCCTCATCCCTGGCAACGTATTCCAATGCAAGGGCTACAGCTGCCGTTCCGTGCTGTAACCCAACGTCGAAACCACCTATTCTCGGCCAATGATTCTCGATTTCAAATCTCTCGATCACATAATCGTCTTTGCTAAATGAGAAAATACGGCCAGCACCAACCCCTGGCCTGCCATACATTCTTGACTCTTTTTGCCACTCTGGCATGGATTCTTCGTGCATCCTCAGAACTTCCGGGTCAAGTGTCTTATTGTCTCCCATATAAAATGAGTAGTGTCCACAAAATTCTTCACTCATCTTGTCTAGCTTTTGCACAAGTTCTGTTTCTCCATTGTATGGATAGTAAGACAGAATGATATTGCCACGCTTATCAACTAAACGCATCTGAACTTCATCAAACACATCCATCTCCGGTTCCTCATCGAACCACGCTAGATCCCACGCATAACCCATGAATTTCTTCTGACCTTGCTCATTAACCATAAAGTTCAGTCTTGACCATCCACCAGAGGAATGTTTAACGAGAACCCAGTCTAGACACCCGTTGGTCCCGGCCCTCCAGTGAAGTTCATCCATGTTGATCATATCTTTGGGGATAAACCCGGTCCCAATAGAGAAAGGTTCACCCATCAACTTTACCTGTGCTGATTTACGCATCTGTTCTGTGCTGATTGAAATGATGCCAATATCAATTGGATGCGTATATGTTATTCCAGTCCACCATGATGGGTAAATCCCCAAGGCATGACAAGCTATTGTGAAAGCACAGCAATGCGATTTTCCCGAATTATGACTTAAAATATCACCTATGAAGTAGTTGTGGTGGTCCTCTACCTCAAAGTCCCAAACAAAATCATTGCGGAGGTAACCGATTTGCACTACACTTCTATTGGAGGTAGTAAACGATGGAATGGAAACCGAAAGTTGATGGGACAGGTCGCGGGAGCGGAAAAAATCAAGGAGGCTATGATTGGCCTGTGGACCAGATACGACAATGGGTTGAAATTGATCTATTGACCCATGAAGAAATTGGCCGAAGGCTTGGAGTGAGTGGCAAACTCGTTTCAAAAGCGTGTAAACGGTTTGGAATCCATTGCCAGCGAACTGGGCCACGAGGCGGCGAAGGCCATCCAGATTGGAAAGGCGGGAAGACTTATGATAAACATGGGTATGTGATGGTTTATCGTCCAGGTCATCCAATGGCTCGTGGGAATGGTCGCAAGACTCGTGTTTATGTGCCAGAACATCGCCTCGTAATGGCTGAATTTCTTGGCCGGATGTTGGAGCCAAATGAGGTCGTCCATCATAAGAATGCTGATGTGGCTGACAATCGGATTGATAACCTTGAACTATATACCTCAAATGCTCAACATCTTCGGGATGAGTTAACAGGTAGGTGTCCCAATTGGTCGCCGGATGGGGAACAACGACTTCGCGTTTCTCGACATAGAGGCGACATTCAAGCCATCCTTTTGGACCCCACAATAGATGATGCGGTGAAACAACAATTTCTACCCCATCATCAAAAGTCAGCCGGTATAGATCAGCCTTTGCCTTTTGGAACGGACGATGGGCCAGAGCAATAACTTTCTGCTTGCCATCCCATGCCCAAACGTGGAAATCACCATCAATCCTATCTACTCGTTTAAACTTATTTTCAATGGGGTCAAATATCTCTTGCTCCCCTCCTAAGCAGCGATTACCCCCCATTACATCAACTATTTTACGCTTATCTGCATGAACCGCAACTTGGTGCGCCTGGGGTTCATAATTGTAGAACATACCCTCTTGCTTCTTCTTAGCCAGTGTTTCAATATACTCCGCTGCCGCCGAAGCCTCTGCCAGAGACATCCCATCCACCATGGCGTCCAGTTCCGCCTCTGTCATCTTGCGCTTAGGCTCGGACACTTGTATTCCCCCTTAAAGGACTTATCATAAGGATAGACCGATACCCGGTCAAAAATGCCCAATTCCGGGCGTAACCCCAAAAAGAGGTAAAACAATGAAGACGGTCCCTGAAATTCTCGCGGTGAAGTATCACCAGACCATTGGCACGGGCACTATCCAGACTCCCGGCCATTCCACCCTTGCCGAAGCGGCTGTTGTCGTTCCGCCCCAGGCTTTTGCTGACGGTCCTCACGGCGAAGTCCTTGGTGAGCATGTTGACCACATGGAAGGCCACGAGAAGATCCTGGATGCCCATGCCAAGGAAGGCCATCTTGGCGAACACTTCATGCATGTCCATCACGAGATGACCCGAACCGATGGTTCCGTTGGTCTTGAGAAGGACCATATGGACCAGTACAAGTACAATGGCGCTGAAGGCCATCCCCATGAGCTTCGTGGTGACGGCGTTCGCCATAACCCTCATCACCCCAAGCATCCCCATCACAGCCGAGCCCACAAGACTCCGCACAAGTAAGGAGTCAATATGCCTTTGAAGCCAATCAATGTGACTCCCAGGCTTTATCCGCACAAGTTCAAGGCCCCCTACCTTCAGGGCGATGATCGCGGCGGCAACGTGGCCCATCAGAACATCACGGTTCGCAACTGTGAGACTGATGAAATCTTTGAATGCCATTCGGCTGAACCTGCATCCCGAGATCCCTATGATCCGGTCAACATCAAGGGTGCTTATCTGAAGCGCGTCGAGAAAGAACGCGAACAAATTAAGACAATGAACCCGAATAGCCCTAATACGTAAGCAAGTAGATTCAGGGCGATTCCCCCAGCCCCCGCTTCGGCGGGGGTTCTTCTTTTCATCCCGCATCTTCTTCCCCAAACTCAGGCACAGCCTTGGGGACAGGTGGCGGCGGCGGATAGGCTTCGACCTCAATGATGTCTGAGACAACCTCACCCCTAAGCAGCATCTTGAGTTTGCGCTTGACCTCTGCTTCGTTTTTGTTGTCCAGGTTCTCTGTCTGAATGACCTTCTTCTCCCGGAACTTCTCGGACTGGAGTGCAGCCCTCTGCATCAGAAACCCGCTCTGTGCCTTGGCCACGGCAATCTGGCCTTTCTCTGCATTCGAGTGCAACCCCATGATGATTTCCTGGGCCTGATCGACAAAGGTATGAGCCTGGATGTTCTCAGCCACTTCCAGTTCACGCCTGAAGTCAGGGTAATACTGAAGCCACCGAGCCACTTCCAGCATGGTTGGAGTGCCGTTGACGCCCCGGCAAATGTCACGCAGCGTCTTGCCTTCAGTAACCGCCCAGGGGATATACTGCATCATCTGGTAGCGATTGGCCGGTTCATCCTGAATCCGGTAGATTTCTTCCCGAGCATCAGCCTTGATCCGTTTGAGGATATGGGCATATGTCCGGTCCGACATGATGCCGCCCTTGCTCTCGCGGCTTTCCCTGATGAAATCTTCGTCCGGCTTGTAATTCATGGCCGTTGCACTTGGGCCTTCCAACGGCTTTGGCAAATCGTTCCTGGTCCTTGCCTTGGCCTTGTTCACCCCAACCGGCAGGATCATGATCTTTCGCTCTAGCGGGTGAATGGGGATGCTACCCAACTCAATGCCTTCATCTTCAGCCAGATCGAAAATATTGGACTTGTTGAATCCCCTGCCACCACCCTGCCTGCCATTGGCATAGACATCAGCATGGAGATGTTCCGGGAACTCCCCACAGATCCAATCGCAACTATAACCATGGATATTGCTTATGTTACCTTCAAATATTTCCGGGATATGCTTTGGCTTTTCCTTGGCCCCTTTCCAATATTCACGGCCAATCTGCTTCGCCAAGCCATTGGTGAGATAGAGTATATGCCCACGCATGAACCCAACCTTGCGGATCTTGCTCATGCCCGTGGTTGGAAGCTGAATCACATAATTGCTGCCCTCAACCTCGCGCAAGAGCGGGATGATATCCACCAGATCACGCACCACTAGGAACAGAATCTCCTTGACTGCGGCTAGACCCAGTTCTTCATCTGTCGCGGTATCCGGCAATGGCTCCCGAAGCAACTCCCGGCCATCAGCCAGCAGTAGATTGGCTTTCCCGTCTGCCTTTCGCACCGTAAGATACGGGTTCCGATAGTACTGGTAATAGGTCATGATTGTGCTCCCTTGGGTCGTTGTAAGGTATCAGGTCTGCTTTACGGGCAAGAATTGCCACGCCTGACCGCATTCTCTTTCTGATCGCTCTAAGGACTGTCTGCTGGGCCGCTTCTTCCAAGGCAGCGGGAATCCCCGGCAGAACCTCGAAGGCCGAATGGATATTGCTCTTGAATCCACGCACCTTGGTCACGCCAACCAGGAGCGCCTTACCGGGCCTGTTGCCAATAACCAGACCCATGATCCAAACCAACTGTCCACCCTGGTCACTCTCAACACAGAGCGGATACTGTGGATACAGATCAATCCCATTTAAATCCCATCCATGATAGAAGTATGACGAGCGATCTGAGAATTCATCCACTGATCTAGTAAATGAACCCATATCAATGATGGGGCCGTTGAACAGGTCGGTAGGTTTCAACATCATTACTCCAAACACAAGAAGGGCGAAGCATTTAGCCTCGCCCTCATGATGCATCATTTGTTCTGGTTAAGCAATCCTACCTATATATCTCACGCTTATAGTGAGGGTCCATGGCCAAACATACCTCTTTGACACATTCCATCTTGGGGATATACACATCAAACCCATGGCGCGGCAGGTATTTTGCCTCAAATTCCTGATCCTTTACGGAATATACATTCACCTTATACACATATTGGCGCATGTTATCCGACACCCCAGCCACATATGCTTCCATTTCACTCAAAGAATGGGCAATGAATCCGCACGATTCAATATCACGAGGACCGAGCAACTTCACGATGAACATATCACACACCTTTCAAAAGACTAGGCCAGTTTGCAGGTGGCTCCGCTTCGCCGTATTGCCAAGGTTCGCGCTTCTCTACCTTATTCCAATTGTAATAACACTCAACATCCTTACGCATGAACCCTGAAATGTTACTGCCGTTCATGTTGAGTTTGACTTCGCCAATCTCATCCTTATAGGCCATGACCAGATCCAGGAAGTTCCGCATATCCCCCCGACGCCGAGTGTCATGCATCAGGAACCAGCCGCCCAACTTGAGTTTCTTGAATGTGCAGATGCCAAATGGGAACCGCTCATCATCCACCCCATCGTCAAAGATCAGGTCGAACATATAGCCATTGGTTCCATCGAGCCCAAGGTCATAGTCCAAAAGGGTGTATTTGTCATGAGGCACCTGGAGCGTATCCAAGTTCTTCTGGGTCCGGGCAATCCAAGTTGGATTGGTGTCCATGGACCACAAGTGATGCCCCGGTAGCAAACTCTGGGCAAGAATCTGGGTCGAGCCACCCATCCCAAACTCCAGGATGGTAGTTGCCCATTTGCCATACTTCTCCAGGACGGAGGCATCATATTTGGAAAGATCACCAATGAATTTCATTCCTGCTCCTGATCAATAGGGACCACATAGACGGGAAGCCCATGTTTTCTGGCCTTGGCAATCATATCAAAAGTGCCAATTGATCTCTTGTGGGGGATCGCAATCAGAGCATCGGCATATTTAGCCATAGCCTCATTTCTCGCCGGACCAGCATATTTACCCAACCCACTCCAATTTGCCGGGAACGATGTAACGATAATCCCGTTTAGGCTTGCCCATTGGCTTCCCAACCGATCCACTCCACGGGCTTCACCACAAACAACCTCAGAAATTTCAAACCCGCTAGCCTTAACGGCGTCGTCCACTTTCTTCATGGAAGTTTCCCATCTGGCCCCAGCTATAATAACTTTCATTATAACTCTCCCTTAATCATGTCACATATCTCATCATAGAAGGTTTGGCGTTTATCCCACCAACCCTCCATATGTTTAAGCGCATAAAACTTGGGTTCAATATCCAATGACCACCGTATAATAGCCTTCGCGGTTTGTAGGCTATTATGTGCAATCAAGAAGTTGGCCAGCAGGAAGTATGGCTCGATCCGAGTCGGGTCGCAATTGATGGTAGCCATGTATGCCTCCACAACCTCATTTGCCGGGGCGTGGGTAGTCTCAGCACATGCCGCGATCATCGAGTGGGCCATCCACAGGCTCTCGGGGAAGGTGGTTGCTGGGGCCTCCTTGAGATATTGTTTAAACAGTGGTGCAGCCTTCTCATAAATCTGGCTGTCCATATAGCTGGTCGCCAGCAGGTAGGTATATTGCAGATGCAACTTGGTCCCGACTGGAGTTTTCTTTTGAGCCTTGATGATGGCTGCGGCGTCGTCTATGAACTTGTTTTTGTTGTTGGACCGATCACCCTCATGGTGGACCAGGATCTTGATCTGGTCTGGGCGCATCAGGTAAGCCGTTTCGTAACTTTCAAGCGCCTCATGACGAACCCCAACCCACTTGGTATTGGGGTTGATCTTGAACAAGTGTGGCCGGTAATTGGCCATCTGCTTGTCAACATTGGCGATGCTGTAGCAATCCTTGTCCAGATTTTCAATGGCAAAGGGCATCCCCAGCACCATTTCATCGTCGGCATCCATCATGAGAACAAAATCATCTGGCCCAAGATCGGTAGGCAGGGCCACGTTTCGGCTATAAGCAAAGTCATCCTGCCAAGGGTCTTCAATAACCTCGCCTGGGATGCCTTCCAGCGTGCGCTTGATGATGGCAATAGTATCATCGGTCGAACCAGTATCCACAATCCGATAGCCATCAATCATCCACATGCATGAGCGCAAACACCGCTCTATGCAATGGGCCTCCTGACGGACAATCATGCTCAACACAACGCGAGGTTTCATTCTTTCTCCAGTGGATGTTTAACCTTGAACACGTTTGGCATTGTTTTCCATTGGAACCATATGCCAGGGATTGAATGGTAATACTTGTCGGCCATTAATGACACAATCTGACAGTCATCATTGTATAGAATACCCTTGCCCAGTGTCCTAACCCCAAGATAAGTGTGAACTTTAGGACCCAATGAGTCCATTATCAACTTAACTAAATTGTCGCAATCGGGGCGTCTAGTGTGATAATGTTTTGGATCTCCCTTGAAAAAGAATCTCACTGATATGGCTAGCGGGTAATCAAGTGGCTCTTTAATCATGTGGTGATAAAACACAAACTGGCGTATGAGTTCTTCAGCCTCACGGGTCTTCTTGGGGGTTACAACCCGGCCCTGCATGAACCGTGGCCTTCCCTTTGCCACTGGGGCAAAGGGAATCCACATCTCTCCATGAAGGTCCGGGATGTCTCCGGGAACCATCAGAACCCCAACCCATCCGGTTCCGGCTTGGCATATCCGGTGCTGGTTTCCCCGCCCGTCTTCATCTGCTTTTCCATCTTGCCAAAGTCCCGGACCATAATCTGAGTCTCCTTGACTACAGTTCCGTCTTCCTTGGTGAATTCGTTATAGTGGACCTTGCCACGAATCATCCATCGGTCGCCCTTCTTGAGCATAGGAGCCAAAATCTCAGCTTCCTTGCCCCAAACGACAATGGTATGCCATTCGGTAGTTTTCTCCCACTCGCCCGTCTTTTCGTTCTTGTAACTGTCAGAAGTGGCCAACCTGAACCGTAGTTGTGCCTTACCAGTCTTGGTGACTTTCAATTCACCATCCTGTCCCGAGTGCCCGATGAGGACCAGAGTATTGTCATCTCGCATTTCCAGAGTCTCCATGGCGTGATTGCCAATTCCATGATACGGCACCCGCAACCGGATGCCAGAATTTATTTTCAAGACAAAAAAATCCACCCGAAGGTGGAATGCGCCAGCCAGTCCAGCACAACCCTGGAGGGAATACGGATGATTACCTGATCAGCAGCGTATGGAGTTTTAGGGTGTTGTCCAGGCCCCGCGAGGTCTGGAACACTGGCTGGCGCATGAGAAATATGGGTCGCGGGGTTGACTTGGGCAAGGGGTGGCTTAAAATAGAAATACCGGGAAAAGCCGGGGAAAGGGGCACGATGCCACTCCGAATGAAAAATGAGCTTGCCTACCGCCACATTCAGCGGCAACTAGGGGAAATCCAGGTTGCCCTCCGGCTGGCAAACTCAATCCTCAAGGAAGACTCTGCTTTGCCAGGACTGGGGAAAGGAGTTGAGGGCCTTATTGAAGCCAAGCAGGCCATGTTCAAACGAATTATGGCCATGGAGGCAGAATAATGTCTCTCGCCAGGGTTTGGAACCTTAGAGTCAATCTTGACCTTTTCAATGCGGCATTCGCGGCTTTCCCATCTATTGAGGATAAGGCAGAATTTGTATCCGGATATTCATGTGGAATGAACTCCGGGTCTTTGGTCGATGGTCGGTCTGTTGCCTTCCAGCAGGGGTTTGCTATTGGGAAAGAAATGCGGATTGAGGCAGAAGCCTATCGAGAGATGAAATCTGTTGTGGGGAAAACAGGTGGAAGACCCCCAAAAGACGCTCAAAATAAACCTATTGGTTTACCAGATGGTTTACCAATAGGTATACCAGGTGGTGAACCTATTGGTGAACCCTATCCTTTAACCCCAATCCTTAATAAAATAACTACTACAACTACTACTCCACCTACGGTGGATCAGTCCAAGAAGTTGCCGAAGGCAGATAAGGCAAAATTTGCCGAGCATACCAGTGATGTGAAGGATGTTGTTAATGATCTGACCCGCGATTGGAGGGAAAAGGATCCTTGTGACGGAAGGGAAATTCACATATCAAGAGCAGGCTTTGCTTCAAGGGTGAAAGAAATTCTGGCTAAATACCCTGATGTAGATGGGGGAATACTAGTCCGGGCAGGTATGGCCTACTGTGGAGAACCAAGACAGCGATACAAGGCACCCCAATATTTCTTCGGCCCACAGGGACCGTGGAAGGACTATATTGAGGATCTCATAACAACAACCTCAAAAGGAGAGTGACAATGGATAAGTTTAGTGAAGCATTTGAGCGTGGGGTAGAAGATGAGCGTGATCTCATTATTGGCGTCATTGATGTCAGGGCAACAGACACCGATATTTCTGGCCATGTGATGTCTCTTGACCCAGAGTACTTTATGGGGAGAACTTACAGGCTCATTTGGACTGGATTTCAGGATATTATCAAGAATGGCGGGTTCATTGATTCCTGCGTTGTTGGTAAGTCAATGTTGAGCCATGGGGCATCAGACTGGGAAGTTTCGGCCATGAAAGAACTTTTCAGTATTGGGAGAGACAATTATGGTCCCCTTGACCTTGCCCCAAGGGTCCAAAGGGTAGCTAATCTGTTTAAACGAAGATTACTTTCCCGGTCTATGGAAATTTTGGCCAAGAAAGCCATCACTGATGATATTTCAGAAGTAGAGGCCGAGTTCACTCTGGTTGCAGAAAAGATGTCGAATGCGGGGACTGCACAGACCAGATGCAACACCGATTATGCTGACCAGTTTGAAGCCTATCTCTCTGGCCAACCGATTCTTCCTTTGGAGGCGAGAGAAAACCTCATCACCACCGGGATTTATGGACTGGATAAATCCATTGTCGCCAACCCCGGCAGATTGATTGTCATTGGGGGTTTGCCAAGTGCAGGGAAGACGGCCATGGCAGTTCAAATCATTGCCGAGACAGCGAAGCATGGTCGTCGGGTGGCCATGGCCTCTCTCGAAATGGATGCAGATGAAATAGCTGCCAGACTTGTTGCTTGTGCTTGCAGTGTTAACTCCTTGATTGCCTTGCGCACCGGGTCAGAATTGGTGGATAAGGATAGCCGCTATCACCTTGGGGTCATCCGAAAAAACATTGTGGGTATACATGGATGCGCTGGTGACACCTGGACTTCGATTGAAGCCGCCATTGTCCGAGAACACAATAAGAAACCGCTTTCTGTGGCCATTATTGACTACCTCCAACTTCTCGGAGCCCCCGATACCAAGAAGAAAAATTTTGACAATGAGGCCCAAATGATTGGAGAAATTACCAAATCAGCTAAGAGATTGGCCCAGAAACTCCACATCAATGTTCTTTTACTAAGCCAATTTAACCGCAAGATTGAAGAAGGAGAAGAACCGACGCTCCAGCACTTCCTTGGATCTGGACAGATTGAGCGGGATGCAGATATTGCCTTACTGCTGTGGAACACGGATGGCAAGGGTAGTGAACACGCAGCAATTCGCCCAGTTGCTTGTCGTATTGCCAAGAATCGTGGTGGAGAAAGATTTGGTAAAGTCATGTTGGATTTCAATCCGGCAACCAACCAGTTCACCCAGGGTAAGGAACGAGAAACCTCCTCGTCCCCTACTCCTGCTTACCCCACAAATAAGAAAGGGGCCGAAGCCCCTATCCCAGCATGGAAGCGTTGACTATGCCTCACTGGCGAACTTGTTCTTCCTCCACTCAGTCACGGCATTCAGGTCGTACAGATACTTCCTGCCGAGCTTAACGCACTTTGGTCCCTTGCCAGTCCGACGCAGGCCAAGCATGACGGAATACGTCAAACCAACGATTTCAGCGGCTTCCTTGGTGTCCACCAGAGGACAGAACGGGGTTTCGAGGGTCATGGAATCTCCTATGGGGAATTGTCCCATGTTTATGATAACCCAATTTGGCTTACGGTCAAGCAGAATAGACTTGACTTGTTTGCTTAGAGTGTTTATCTTCTGGTTGGGGCTTATCCCAACGAAGGAGATACCAATGATCGTTGCCAAGTTGAATTGCACTCAGATGTTGGTCAAGAGTGGAGATGGTCGCATCTTCATGGTTGACCGGCGAACTCCCGACCGGATGGCTCTGGTTGTGGAGGCCAGCCCTCCGAAGGAGTGGGAGCCAACCAAAACTATCATCCCTTTCCAACCGAAACGCTTGTTTAAACCCGAATGGTATTCACACGCAAAGGAGGCGTAATGACCGTAATCAACCCTGAAGAAGCCCTGGTTGCCTTCAGAGAACAACTTGAGAAGATGCCCCAGCCGGTGGTCGGCTTCGACAAGCGGCCTATCCACTGGCTGGTTCGCAAGACCGCCAAGGGCCTGCTTTTCCTGGACAGCGCAAGGCTGCTGACCGGGTTCGGCTACAGCGGGATCAACATGGAGGTCCACCACAAGATGGAGGGCCGGGTAATTGAGCCTGATGAGATGAGCCCGTTGTTCCAGAAGTTCCTGGATTGGCTTGGGTTGAATCTTCCCCAGTCCAAGGAATGGGCCGTGGAGTTCAAGTTGGGTTGCCCAGCCATCCCATGTGACCGGGAAGTGCTGCCGGATTTGGGATGATACCGCTTCTCATTGCAATTGCCTTCGTGATTTTGGTTGATTTCATCGCCTGTGGCTTTATACTTTGGAGAGAACGGAAGGGGCCAAAATGACCTGGAAGATTTGGACTGGCTTGATTCTGGCTGCGCTGATTGGCGGGTTCTTCACCGGAATCTTTGTCAAAGGCAACCATGAAGCCGCCAAGGCGGTTGCCGCTGAGCAGCAGATCAAGCAACTTGGAGATCAGGTGAAGCAGGAACTCCAGGTCAAGCAGCAGCAGGCGCAGGCCGTTGTGGTTGCCCAAGCCCAGGCCAAGGACTCTGATGCCAAGGCCCAGGCTCTTTTGGCCAAGTGGAACAACCGGCCAAAGCCATTGCCTCCGGTTCCTGCGCTGTCTGGAGAAACCCCGCTCCCAGTGATCCCCAATGACGATCTGGCCAATCAAACCATCCAGTCATTGGCCCAGGATGTTGCTGCCCTCAAGGTGGTCAACCTAAAACTGACGGAACAGATTGCCACTGACAACGTGATCATCAGCGACATGAACAAACAGGTTGTATTGGGTAGGGTGGCTGTTGAAGCCCAGGTGGCTGCAAACAATGCCGCTAAGTGGAGTGGGAGATTTCAGGGCGCAGAAGTTACCATCGGGGTCAGCGGAGTGCTGTATCTCGGACATCATCTCAAACTTTTCTAGGAGAAAGATATGCACGCTTTCATTGCAGGACTAATTCTTGGACTGGTGGCCGGTTCTGGTGGCACCGCCTTGATCTTCCGTAACAACACCGCCAAGGCTTTGGCTGCGGCCAATCTGTTGAATAGCAAGGTTCAGGCTGCGGGTGATTCCGTGAAGAAAAATATTTCTTAGCCTCTTGACTATCAATTAGTTTAACCGATAATACCTGTGCAGAAGAAATGTGCATGGGTATTACCTTTTAGGAGACACTATGAACAGAGTTGACCGGATTTTCTTTTATGGGTCAGTATGGATTGGGTTCACCCACTGGTGGACCTTGGTTCCTGGGTTCTGGCATTGGCAGGGAGTGATTGCTTGCGTCGGTAGTGCATTCTGCGGATTCCACTTGGGCCAACAAATCCGAGAATGGCAGGAGGGCTCATGACCCATCTCCGAGTATCCATCCACGAAGGCATCCCGCTCCCCAAGAAGGAACACAAGGCCGCTTACAAATACCCATTTGGCGGTCTCAAGGAAGGCTCCATGTTCCTGATTGAGTGCCCAGCCAATGACCGACAGAGGGTCATGAGGTCCGTGGTGGTCGCGGCCCACTCCTGGTGTAAACGGCGTGGGTTTCAGAATATGTTTACCTGCCGGACCTTGGCAAATGGGGTTGGGATATTTAGACTGAAGGAGGAAGCCGCCCCGGAGACAAGCGATGGCCACGATCACGATTGACGCCAAGAAGTTTGAGGTCCAGGAAGAAGTGGCCAACCTGCTAAGGGAAACCCAGGACCAGAACAAGTTCTACCGGACAGTGTTGGGCTGGATTGCATGGAACGAATTTCAGGGTCCAGCCATGAGTCTCCCGGTGATCAAGAGGCTGGCAGAGGAAACAATCAGGCTATATAGGTGAACTCCATGGAGAATAAATTTCAAAAGGCCCAGGACGAAGCAATGCGGGCATGGGGTGAAGGTATTGCAAAACAAGTTGATGCCGAGATTCTGAAAGAGTTCCTTAAGCCCACACAAAAAGGAGACAGCAAAATGACCCAAGACAAAAAGACGATTCATAAATATGTCAACTGTTCAAACCACCGCGATCCTAAATATGACATCATGGATGTTCTAAGGGCGTGGAGTCGATTCATTACTCTACACGATGATGCCCTGGATGTGATGGATGCATTCTGCGTCAAGGTTGAAACTGGCCAAGCAAGGTCCGTCGATACCTATGGCCGGTGTCTGGAAATTCTCAAGAAGGCCGGGAGGCGTTAATGAAAGGTAAGATCATCCCGCGAGGGCTCAAGAGAGAAAAGGGCACCCGGAGCGGTGAAAAGACATCCCACAAGCCACACTGGTTCCAGAGAACAAAGGAAGGAGAAAAGAGCTATGAGGACGGAAACAAGGAACAGTTGCCTTACACCCCCCAATGTGTGCCCTGCAATGCCAATCTTCGACCTTGAGGCCCATTACATCCGGCTGGAGCAGGAGTTGTTCAGCGACCCCGACGTTAGCGATGGCCATGCCTCGTATCTCATAGAGGGGCTTTGGGACATCTGGCTCCAGTTACCCAACGACGCCAAGGATAGGGCTCTTGACCGGGCCTCCAATAGAGTCAACAAGCGGGATTTTAGTAAGAATCTCCCGCATCTGCCCTTGAAGGGCCAGGAGAAAATATGAATTTCCCAAGGATATTTCATTTGAAGGAAAGCCAAGACCAGGGTGATATTTCCAAGACCGTGCTACAGCCAACCAGCCCCAAGGAGGAAGCTCTGGTCCTGGTGGTAGAAGTGTCCAAGGGCGCAGATGCGGTCTGGCATTGCGATGTGCAGAACCACAGCATCAACGCCCTGGACTTTGATGAAGCCCATCGTATCGTGCTGGAACTGGCGACCAAGCACTTGACCCTGAATACGCCAGTGGTGGTCCCGACCGAAGAAACGCCTGATGCCCAGGCTGAACCCATCCCTGACAACCCTCCAACCCAGGACTAAGTATTGCGGGATCGTTCAATGGTAGGACATCTGCCTCTGACGCAGCGAATATTGGTTCAAGTCCAGTTCCCGTAGCCAATTGATGGGTAGCTAAATGGTAAAGCACAATCCTTTGAAGGTTGCCACTGATGGTTCGAGTCCATCCCCATCAGCCAAATAGGAGATCACATGTTTGGGAATGACGATGAAAAAAGGAAGGCATGGAGAGCAGTCGTTGATGCCTTGGACAAGGTCAGGCCCAATTTCATGAGCAAGCCTGGAACTGGGATCGAATGTGCGGTCAGGGCCATTGAGGAAATGTCTCTGGAAGTCAAGATGTGGCAGAAAATGGCTGAGTCAAAATTACGGCCTGGGCTTATTGACTTTGAGGAAAGGGCAATCAAGGATCGGTTTCAGCAGATTGAAGGTGTGGTTAAAGACCTGACAAATGAACTCAGGGTTGCTAATGAAAAGATTAAGAAACTGGAACACGCTCCAATAAAACTGACTTACGAGCCCGTCGCTTTTCCGATGTATAGGGTAGATCCTGTTTGGCCAACTCATTCGGAAGCCTATGACGCTGGTAAGACAGATGGAATTAGACAGGAACGGGCTCGATTGGCCAAAGCGTTCAAGTGAGTCTTTCCGGAAGGAACCGAGAAATGAAAATCAACATCAGATTGTCAATTTCAGAGGACAAGTTGGGATCAGCCCAGGTCCAATACCTGGAGATGGTTGATTTGGAGCATGTGACTGAGGATATGATCATCAACCACATCATTCCCCATATGGTCAGGAGTCTGCTTCCGGTGATCACCAAGGTCAACCCATGGCCTCCGCGACCCAGCATTCAAAGTAGATCCGACAGCGAGGCTTGGGCCAGATTTCTAAAGAACCAAGGCCAGCAGATCCAGGGAGGGATTGGCCCGTGTCCTTAACCCCGGAAGAACAAAAGGTGGCCGAGGAAACCAAGAGTCACATGAAGGCCACTCTTAGACTGCACTGGGAATGGGAACGCTACCTGGGAGCATTGCAAGCCATCCTGGCAAGTCCACCCAATGAAGCCCATGCCATCGCACGAATTGCCCTTGACGAAGGAGACTTGAAACCTTACTTTTAGGTGACTCCTAACCTACCGCTCCGAGTCGCATGTGGTCCTCCAACCAGCCCCCTTGGCATCTCGCCTTGGGGGTTTTGCTTATAAGGTGAACAATGAAAAATCAGCCAAACACCATGGAAGAAGCCATCAAGATGATTGAAGGCTACCGATCCGAGATGGCTATCATGTGGGCTCATGCAGATGAGGATCTGGCAGAGATTAGAAGGCTAAGGGGTGAGGTCTATAGGTTGAAACACCCCAAGGCACCTATCCCCGCTTCACCAGAACAACCGGAGCATTGGTTTCCTTCAACCGACGATCGGTTTCCGCTTTCGCGGCCTCGCGTTTAACCTTTTGCCTTGCCTGAATTTCTTTCTGAACCCTGGCACGGGCACGGGCATCCCGTTTCTCATGAATAGACAAACCAAACAAAACATCGGGGACATGGTTGGACATAATTGCTCTCCAAACCAAGCATAAGTTGCCCACCGCACCTTGACAAGATGCCCATGAGAAGGCACTCTTAGGTTACGCTGACCCCTGGCCAGCCATAAGGGAACCCGAAGGTGGCAACCACGAACTACCATCATTGCCAACTGAGCGACGAGCTAGCGGGTAATCTCTATCGAAGCCTTGAGAGCGAGGAGGCGAAACTTGCCTGGCGTTTAGTGCCGCTTGGTGAGGTAAAGGTTGCATGGGCATTTGGTCCAGAGTCCATGCAAGACAGATCATATGGCCGAGCAGATACACGGGAGCAATCCCCCTGGCGGAACGATCCTACCGCGAGACTCCATAAGAGTAATCTGTTGCACTAATTGTCTAAGTTTATATCTAGACATCAGCTTCAACACTAATAATAGCGTTGGAGGCTCTTTGTCTAAATTAACCACCAGTTGACTCCAAATAATATCAGACCTCAAATAAACCCTGTCCTATGAGATGGGGTTTTGTTATATATAAACATATGTCTTATGCAACACTCCTAGTGTAAACACTGGGCCTAAAGGTGAAATGTAAAAACTGAAAATTTTTGGGGGTGGGATATCTCCAAGCCCCCCGGCCTCCACTTCATGGTCCCCAGCCCCCCGGTCATTCCTGCCTACTGTCAGGCCAGGGTAGGCAAGGCCAGCCCAGCACAGTCTACCCATGAGCACACATGGCCTAGTGAGTCACACTGACACACACTGCTAGAGCACGCTAGACTCACATTAACATGAGTGTCAAAGGCTTAAGTTTATGTGAGTGTGAGGGGATGAGAAAGATATCCTTCCACCCCATAAGGTAATGATCTACTAGAGTCTAACTCACATATCAATCCTTCCCAACCATAACATTACAATCTGACACAACTACACTCACATTCAATTCAGCCTATAGACACATGACACACATACACTAACATAAGCACAGTGTGACATGATGACACACTGTCTCACTGTATAAGACGTTTGGGCTACTGGATTGCACAGTTACAGCATGAAGATGCAACAGAGGACATGGAGAGTGTTCAGGCTAGGCCGACACATCTTTAGGACATGCACCCCAAGCGTACATATATAGTGTCCGGCCAAGTGTATACTTTTTAGTCACTCTACAGTGTAGAATGGAACGGTCGTTCTATTACCTGCGCTTATAGATACTTTTGATTTGCTTATACTTCTTGCACATCGGCCCATTGAGACTAACCTTGTATCAGAGCAAGATTCAACCAGTCCACAAGGAGTCCAGCCATGCATCATCCATTCCGTTTCTTCCTGGCATTCGTGGCCATTGGCCTAATCGTCTACAGCTTCCCTTACTGGCAAGCTACCCTGTCCAAGTAAACCCAACACTCCAAAGGAGAATCCCATGATCACACTCGAACAAGCTATCAATCTTGGATATGGATCACATATCCAATACATCAACCACCAAGGCCGTACCATCCGTCTGAAGATCAATGGCAAGGTTCGCACTTGGAAGAAAGATCAATCAAGGATTGAAATCCCCGTCAAGTATGGTCTTTACGAATATGGCATTCTCAACATTCACGATTTACCTAATATCACTCTTAGCTAGTGTTAACGATTGCATAGGCCAATACCCTATGCTTTCACTAGCACTAATGCTAGATTGGAGGGTCATTATGAGCCAAAAATTTATTGCACGTGAAAGATTTGAATTTTCCAATGGCGCTATTGGTTATCGTCCTGGCGGATCATTTGATTGTCTTGGACCATATGCCAAGGTTAACAATTGCCCCATTGAAATAGATGGAATAGAAGTGGATCGTTTAACCTGCTATGCATCTGGATATCCTGATACATGGTTTAGCTTGCCAGCTAACACTCGCAAGAATGGCAAGCATGTTACAGGTTATTTTTCTTCTGATAGTGGAGCTGTTAAATTTATGGTTCACAACAAATACAAGCATATTTTCCAATAGCTTAGTATTGAGCTATTCAGAGTCTAACCATTCTGAATAGTCCAGTACTAATACTGGAATGGAGATCACATGGGCCGCCTAGGTTATTACACTTGCGAAAATAGAGCATACAGAATGGCACTATATGATGAAATAAATTTTCCAGGAAGATTTTATTATACTCTTGAAAGATGTATGGAAGCCTATTTTGAATTGGTTATTCCATAGCTATTGTTAACGTCTGGTCTATTTATAGGCCAGTCACTAGCAATAACGCTAGATGGAGGATAGCTCATGCGCAAAATTGAGCAGCAAATGGTTCACGCCCTGGCCAATGGCCTAGACTGGCATTCTGGCAATACCAGTGTGACCAGCTTGGGTACTGTCAAGCTCCACGGTAACGTCATCGCCTATCGGTTGAACAATGGCGATCTATTTCCCTATAGCGTCACATTCCATCGCTGGCCCACTCGGACCACTAAATCCAGACTCCGGGCGCTGGGGCTGGACTATTCCCAGCTTTAATTTTCTCATGGGCCGGTGACTACTTTGTAGGCAATCAAAAGATAATTTTTATTTTGAATTTGCCTCTTGTTTCATCGGCCCAATGGGTTAACCTATAGCAAGCAACAAATTTCCCCGAGGTTACCAGATGCCCCATACCACCCGTGAAGCATGGTTACTGGATGTCACTGGACACATCGCCCCATGGTATGTGTCAGCCGGTCATCCAAGGGCTGTCCAACCTGCCCATGTGGCGCTCTGATGAGTGAGGTTTAAACATGCGAATACCTCTTTACCTGCGCTTCTGGAATCCCGATAGCGGCATCATCGGCGGATTCATCGCTGGTGCCTTGTTCATGCTAACCCTGGCCATTCTGGGCCGGATTTTTCTGTAACCTACCTTCCCGTGAAAGGGGAATCTATGAAAGCAGACCTGCAAACCATCACCATCAACGGAGTGGAATACATCCAAAAATCTTCCCTCCCGCCTAGCATGGTGCCTTCTGGCCCTGAGGTCATTGTACGCACCTATTCCGCTGGTGTTCACATTGGCACCATCAAATCCCGTGAAGGTAGGGAAATTACCCTTACCAATGCCCGACGGCTTTATTCTTGGTCTGGTGCTTTCACCTTGAATGCCGTTGCACAATCCGGCGTTAATCGTGGCAATTCGCGCATTTCTCAACCTGTCCCTGAAATTCTCCTGTTGGAAGCAATTGAAGTTATTCCAATTGCAGCCAACGTGGATCTTTCTTCAACGGAGAAATAACTATGCCTAAAATTTTTGACGGCTACGGCTCCGGCGACGGCGACGGCTACGGCTCCGGCGACGGCTACGGCTTCGGCTACGGCTCCGGCTACGGCTACCGCGACGGCTCCGGCTACGGCTCCGGCTACGGCGACGGCGACGGCTCCGGCTACGGCTACCGCGACGGCGCCTCCTTCGGCTACGGCTCCGGCGACGGCTACGGCTATGGCTCCGGCGACGGCTACGGCTACGGCTACGGCGACGGCTACGGCTCCGGCGACGGCGACGGCTACGGCTCCGGCGACGGCTACGGGAAAGGAT